>Ga0182006_1000197_pt1 | contig 61875 bp, 52 predicted proteins | sample Sormic07211104_1_FD_123022 | JGI IMG/M metagenome (GOLD analysis project Ga0182006, IMG submission 123022) | Rhizosphere microbial communities from Sorghum bicolor, Mead, Nebraska, USA - 072115-104_1 MetaG | ecosystem: Host-associated > Plants > Roots > Rhizosphere | place: USA: Nebraska...
ACAATCAGCATCCCTAGTATGAAAAAGGTCAGAACCAGAGGAGAGGAGGCCCCAGAAGCCAGGGATTCATTAGGAGAACTAAAGGCAAAACCAATTGCTTTGGCATTTAATTTTGTACCCCATTCTCTATAAATATTAAAGTTAATCACAGAGATCAAACTGAACAGGACGATCAGTATGGTATTGTATATAGTCAGCCATTTCATTTCTACCGTTAAACGACCTTTAAAAAGCCAGAAAAGATAAATGAGCAATGGGGCTATAGTAATGTAACCCGCCATAGAGAGATCTATGGGGATCGCATTATAAAATGTAGCCAGTATCTCCTGTATAGAGACAGAACCCAGTTTCTGGTAGTAAAGTACCAAAAACAGGGCTCTGTCTGTAAAAAAGAAGATTAACCAGAATACATAAAAGCGAATAAAAAATATAAGACTTTTCAGCATGAAATTAGGCTCCGCCTCTCATTGCCTCCAACTCTGCCATTGTTTTTACTTCATAACCGCTAGGTACATCTAAAGTAAAAGGGCCTGCATTTTGTTCTTTGATACTTTTTATAGTTAAGGTTGTTTTAACACCACCTTGTGTTACGGTAAATTTAATAGGTGTTGCTTTAAGTTCTTTAAACTCGGTGTTTATTGCACCCGGTGTAAGTTCAATTTCCTTTGTTGCCCACAGCTCATAAGTACCGCCATTATTGTCTTTATACGTGTATTTTTCGGTATTATAGCCAGATAAAGCTTGTTTTTCTCCTGTGGCTTTAAAGTCACTGTATTTAATTCCTCCAGTTTGTTTTTCCATGTCTTCCTTAGACATTTTAGCTGCAAATTGTTTTTGCGCAACAGGGATACTGATCAATAGAAGGCCATTATCTGTAGAACCGTCTTTAAAGATCGTTAGCAAAGCAGGTCCCATTTCCATTCCCAGTTTTGAGATGTTTCCGTTAAATTCCAATTTGTTTTCTGAAGGAAGTGCAGAAACATCTACGGCTGCTTTTTGTTCAGGCGTCAGGTTGTACTCTATGCCATAAACGATTACACCCTGCTGGATTTTTTTCTGAGCGTGTGCATAAATTGCTGAGCTGATTAAAATAAGCGCTAAAACGCCTGTTTTTATTGATTTGAACATAATTTACTATTTAAGGTTACCAATTTATTTTCTCTTTATTAATAAAGGAAGCTATGCCTCTTTTAAAGTCTTCGCTTTCCCGTACTTTCGCATTGATTTGTACAGCCATGTCCAGGCTTGTTTCTAAATGCGGATTGGTTGTTTGACCAATAAGCTGTTTAGTGACCATCAAGGAATTGGATGAAGCGCTATTACACAAATTTAAAGCAAAATCTCTGGTATTTTGACTAATATCTTCTTTGTTTATTACAAAATTAATTAAACCATATTCCAGGGCCTTCGCAGCAGTGAAAAGGTCGCCTGTTAATAAGATTTGTTTGGCGATAGTTTCACTGGTCTTACGCATCAGAAAACAGGATACAATGGCCGGAACAAATCCTAGTTTAACTTCAGTATAACCGAAATTGGCTTCCGGAACTGAAAATACCAGGTCGCAAACAGTTGCCAATCCGCATCCGCCTGCGATTGCATGACCTTCTACTTGTGCAATAACAACCTTAGGCAATTGATAAATGGTTAGGAAAAGGTTTTTCAGATTTTCTGAATCGGCCAGGTTCTCTTCGTATGAGTTTTGCTGCAATTGTTGTAAATAGGCCAAATCAGCACCTGCACTAAAGGTATTTCCGTTAGCTTTAAGTATAATGACTTTAACATTTTCGTCATTGGATGCTTCCAGCATTTTGTCTGTCAACATTCTGATCAATTCCGGATTTAATGCATTCCGCTTCTCAGGTCTGTTCAATGCTATTGTAGCAATGCGGTCTTCTACCGAATATAAAACCAGCGATTCTGTCATAATATCAATAATAAGCTTTATTACGAATCAAAGATGCTTTATTTTCTTTAAACCCTGGTAGCTAAATTTAAAATCAACCTCCGTAATCTTATGCTGATCCAGATAGGGTTTAATATAAAATCTAAAAGCGGCGCTTTCCGGGGGCACATCCGTTATTAATGTTGCTTTGTTTGATTTAATATAAATACCTGTATAATTTTGTTTGAGCCTAAATACAATTACTTTTCGCTGCCCTCGGGCTAGAATTTGCTGATAGAACATGGATAATTCCAACAGCGAAAAGAAAAACAGAGAAATAAAAAGAAGCTTCTTCTTTGCATAACTAAAAGAAAAGGTAAATAAGATAAGGCCTGTACTCAGACATAAAAGTTCTGTCCGGTTAATCCATATGACAGAAATACTGGCAAAGGGTAAATCTGAAATCCATCGCAGGCCGGAATTTGTGAAACGAATTAGCCATTCAAATGGAGCAGCCAGAAAATAGAATTTAAATAAAAGCATAATGAGTCCTGTATACATCATGAGTGCTGCCGGAATCATAATGAACAGATTACTAAAAAGAAAATATACCGGAAATTGGTGGAAATAGTAAATGCTTAAAGGAAAGGTTGTAAGTTGTGCAGATAAAGACATAGCCAGGATAGACCAGAGTTTGTTCATCCATCCGGGTTTAAAGGAAAACCATGTACAAATCTTCGGCTGAAGCCAGATCAAACCAATAACAGACAGATAGGAAAGCTGAAAACCTATGTCAAAAAGAAGAAACGGTTCATAAAGGAGCAGGCTAAAGGCGGAGAAGCCTAATATATTATAGCTGTTTGTTTTTTTGCGAAGTATTTTGGAGAGGATGAGAATTGTAATCATGATTGCTGATCTCAGCACTGAAGGCGAAAAGCCCGTAATTAAAGCATAAAACCAAATGATCAGGATAGTGAATAGCGCTTTAAGGAACAATAACGGAGGAGTTCGGTTTAAAAAGAACAGGATCCAGTTAAGGACCAGGTAAATGATGCCAACATGCATTCCGGAAACTGATAGGGCATGGATAGTACCCGTTTTTGCATAGGCATCTAAAGTTTCGGGGCTAAGATCAGATCGGTAACCGAGGATCAATGTTGAAGCAACTGCATAAGCTTGCGGATCATTGATGAATTTCTTATAGATATCTACCTGTTTTTTTCTCAAATTCAGTGCATAAGCAATCAATAGATTTCCTTTATTCCGTTTTACAAGCCTGATGTCTTCCTTTTTGAAGTAGGCCTGATGGTAAATATTTTGCGTGGCCAGCCATGACTTGAAATCAAATGTTGAAGAGAGTAGAGGAGCGGCTATAACCAGATATTTTGCCTTAACAATAAGGATATCTCCATACTTTAAAGGCGGAAGTCGCCAGTTGTTGGTTTGAACAGAGATGAGGAGATGACCAGTGCAAGCCTGATAATTTACTTTAGTTAAACCACCTGTTACTTTTGCTTCGAAATGCAGCTGCGTATTATTTCTGAGCTGTGGTTCTCCGGTAATCTGTACTTTTAAAAACTCAAATTGAGCGTTCGAAAAGTGATCTGTTCGAAGCATTTCCTTTTGCAAAAGACAGTGTAAAGCACCTAAAAAAATGATCAGCAGATACACCATTAATAATATGTGATGTTTAAAGCGATAGGCTCTAAGTGTTGAATAAAAGAAATTCAGCACGAATAACCCAATAAACATCAATACAGATACCGCTGATAATGCATTTTGCAGAAAGATGGAAGGAAAGGAATATCCTATAACAATTCCTGTTGCGAAGAACAGCGACAATTGAAGAAAGACCGTTTCATTTCGTTTTAACTTCATTTTCAGAATTGATAACGGAGTTGAACTTTTAATTCTGATTTGATGTTTCCCTGAATTTCATCCAGTCCTGAACCGACTGTTTCTGTCCCTTGATAGATAAATATGGCATAACGGGTCCATAGGTCGAGCCTTCGGGATAAGTTATATTTGAGATTAAGATAAGACCTTAGTCCTTTGCCGTTGTACATGCCAAAAGCAAAGCCATTAAGAACATCATCCTCATACGCATATATTCTGGACTCGTAGCTGTCTGTATGAAAATAAGCCAGGCGTAAATTTCCGGATAAATGGGAAGATAAAGGTTTGTAGTCAATATCCTGACAAAAAAGGTAGCCGTTTTCAGCAATGTCTTCACCCTTTTGATATCTGCAGCTTTCTATACGGCTTTGAAAGCTTATCTTTCTGTTTAGCCGCCAGTAGATTTCTAACCTCCAGTTTTGTTTGCAGACTGGTTCAAGATATTTTAAAGACACTTTAGAGTCTGTGTTTTGCTGGTCGAGTTTTGTTTTGAATCTGGCCGTTAATTTGAAAGTTTTAAAGGGATGATAGATCAGCTGCCCCTGTGCTTCGTATCCCGATGAAGCTGCATCTACTCGGTATTTTAGCCACGGAAAGTGAAAGATATCGACATAGAGGGATCCATTCCATTTTTTATCAATATTATAATTTAAACCGGCATACCAACCTTTTTCATTTGTACCATCGCCGTTTTCGCCTATGGCCTGGCTAAAATAACTGTGATAATCGACGTCATAGTTTCTGTTGAGCAGTACCGCAGACAAGCGATGGGAAAGATTGGCCATGATGCCATTAACCATTGCTGCACCGCCGCCCGTGCTTTGGGCCCGCTCCCCGAAAAGATACAGGTTCCTAAAACTATAATTGTAATGGAGGCCGATGTTTAAAAGATCTTTTCCAGTAAAACCTTTTGCATCGTAAGGTCTGGTGCCTGTTATAAAGGCATTCTGAAAATGAGAAGCGTAGGCTATTGCCCCTATGTTTAAGTTGTTGCTGAGGTATTGCAATGCACCACCATAAACCAACTGACCCAGACTGTTTTTGTTTTGGATTTCTGATTTTGTCCTGTGCAGGCCACTTGTACTGATATTGACTTGCACATATTCCCCATCAGGCAATAAACTTTGACTTGCATCTACATGTTTATAAGAGATAAAGGGTGAAAATTCAAGGCGTCGGGCTATTTTTATTGCAGTGGCCAACCCGCGGAAAAAAGAAGATTCGTTAGAAGAAGTGTATGCTTTTAGTCCAAGGTCTTTTTTTGCCGCGCTGGTCACATCAGGTCCCTTGCCAAACGCAAAGCCAGACCATAAAGTTAATCCCTGGCCAAATTGAAGACTGTAATCTCCAATAACGAGTTTGGTGATTCTCCCAAGTTGGTTAAAAGCCAGTGAAAAGGAGAAAAAATCAAGGTTATATTTATTGCTCCCGCTGAAAAGTTCTTCACCTGCGTCTTTCTTGAATACTACAGAAGCTGAAAAACGGTCACTGTAATTATAGCGGTATTTAATAAGTATTTTTCCAGGCGTTCCAAGATACCTGCTGCCCGGGAGGTCTCTGTAGCCTTTTTGTTTTTCCAGCCCCTGCGCATATCTAAGCATCAGGCTTTGGTTTGCCTTGTTCCGTAGGTTTTTGAAGGAAGGTATTTCAATCCCAGGGTATTCCCCCAGGGTTACAAAAGGCAATAGATTTGAAATAGTTTCCAAATCAAATGCATCAATTGCCTGCAGTTCTTCAATCGCCAGTAATTTGCCGTTACTGAGTAGATGAGTAAAAAAGTTAGCAATTTGCAAGGGAGATAAGAATACAAAATTCTTCAGTTCCTCTGCCGAAGTATGGTTTAGGTTGACAGGGTGTTTACTGTAGTAATTTAACCTTTCGGTGAGCTCTGAGAGGTCATAATCATCTGGTAATGTAGGTGCCAGACGTTCTACAATCTCTTTAATAATAGTTTGCTCTTGTGCCCTTGAAAATGAAGGTATAAGGAATACTAAAAGCAGAAAATGGTGTGCGGATTTATTCCAAAGTAAATTGATCATTTTAAATGTGTTTACATTTAAAATGAGGTAATATTTCTCTGAATAAAAATTATTTACTTTAAAATATTATATTTCTTCGTTGAGTTTAAGTAAAAAGTCTTTGAGTTTCTCTAAGGAATCGATGATCTTTTGATTTTCCTTAACCTCGCCACTGTTGTTTTTTAAGTGTTCTTTAGCTCCTTTTAAGGTAAAGCCCTTATCGTCGACCAGGTGAAAAATGATCTTTAGGTTTTCTACATCTGCAGGTGTAAATAGACGGTTTCCTTTTTTGTTTTTCTTGGGCTGCAATACATCAAATTCTTTCTCATAGAATCTGATCTGGGAAGCGTTTACACCAAACATTTCCGTCACTTCTCCCATAGTATAATACATTTTATTAATTTCCCTTTCTTTGTACGGCATAATTTGATGTTGATTATTAGCTGTTTATAGCATTTATTTAAAGCATTCAAATGTAAAGGGATTTTAGTAGAATACCGCAATAAAATTTTAATTTTGTTGCATAATAAACTAGAAGGATGACAGCTAAAGAAATCAGAAGCGCTTATTTAAAATTTTTCGAATCTAAACAACATCATATTGTTCCATCTGCCCCAATTGTGGTTAAGAATGATCCAACACTGATGTTTACCAATGCAGGAATGAACCAGTTCAAAGACTTGTTTTTGGGAGAAGCCCCTATTAAATATAAGCGTGTTGCCGATACCCAGCGTTGTCTTCGTGTTTCGGGTAAACACAATGATTTAGAGGAGGTGGGGATTGATACTTATCATCACACCATGTTTGAAATGTTGGGAAACTGGAGTTTTGGCGATTATTTCAAAAAGGAAGCTATTGCGTGGAGCTGGGAATTGCTGACAGAGGTTTATAAGATACCAAAAGACAAACTCTACGTTTCTGTATTTGAAGGAGACGATAAAGAAGGCTTGCCTCAGGACACCGAAGCTTACGAAATCTGGAAACAGTATGTTCCTGAAGATCGCATTATATTAGGTAATAAAAAAGATAATTTCTGGGAAATGGGTGATACAGGACCATGTGGTCCTTGTTCGGAGATCCATGTAGATTGCCGCCCTGATCAGGAACGTGCTGCAATTTCCGGTAAAGAACTGGTTAATGCAGATCATCCCCAGGTTATTGAAATCTGGAACAATGTGTTTATGCAGTTTAACCGATTGAAAGACGGTTCTTTACAGCCATTGCCAGCAAAACATGTAGATACCGGTATGGGTTTTGAACGCCTGGTTCGGGTACTGCAAAACAAAGCCTCCAATTACGATACTGATGTGTTCCAGCCACTTATTCAGTTTATTTCTGCAAAAGCAGGAATTGCTTATGGGGCTGATGAGAAAACAGATATTGCTATGCGTGTAATGGCCGATCATATCCGTGCCATTTCCTTTGTAATAGCAGATGGGCAATTGCCTTCCAATAATAAAGCCGGTTATGTGATCCGCAGGATTCTTCGCCGGGCAGTTCGTTATGCTTACACTTTCCTGGATCTAAAAGAACCTTTTCTGAATCAGTTAGTGCCGGTTTTAGCCGAGCAGTTTAAAGGCGTTTTTGATGAATTACTTGCACAACAAGACTTTGTTCAAAAGGTTGTTCTGGAAGAAGAAGTCTCCTTCCTCAGAACCCTGGCTACAGGTATTCAGCGTTTTGAAAACTACACCAAGAAACAAGCGGAACTGCTGATGGCAGAGAATGCCATTGAACTGGAAAAGTCATTTGAAGATGCGTGGGTGTACAGTATCTTAAAAGATCAGATGGTGATTTCCGGAGAATTTGCTTTTGAACTGCAGGATACTTATGGTTTCCCAATTGATTTAACTGATCTGATGGCCAGAGAAAAACGCTGGACCATTGATATGACAGGGTATAATAAAGAACTATCAAAACAAAAAGACAGATCAAGAGCAGCAACCGCTATTGATACCGGAGATTGGGTGCCGGTTCATCCCGATCTGGAAACTGAATTTGTTGGTTATGATGATTTTGAAGTAGAAACAAAGATCATTAAGTACCGTAAGGTAAGTACTAAAGGAAAAGAACAATACCAGATTGTATTGAGCAAAACACCTTTTTATGCAGAAAGTGGGGGCCAGGTTGGAGATACCGGCCGTATTGAAGACCATAGCCGTTTATTCTTTGTAGAAGTAACGGATACAAAAAAAGAGAATGGAGTTACCGTTCATTATACGGATACCTTGCCTGAAGATCTTGAAGGAGATATGTGGGCGGTGATTGATGGAGATAAACGTTTATTATCTCAGGACAACCACTCCGCAACTCACTTATTGCATGCCGCATTAAAGAAAGTACTTGGTCATCATGTGAACCAAAAGGGCTCGCTGGTGAACCCGGATTATCTGCGTTTTGACTTTTCACACTTTGCGAAAATCAGTGAAGATGATCTGGCCAAAATAGAGCATTTAGTGAATCAGAAAGTACGGGAGAATATTCCGCTCAAAGAAGAACGTGATGTGCCTTATGACCAGGCGATTTCAAGCGGGGTAACAGCTTTGTTTGGTGAAAAATATGGAGATTTTGTACGTGTTATTACTTTTGATGACCATTATTCGAAAGAATTGTGCGGTGGAACACATGTTCAGGCAACTGGTCAGATCGGTTACTTTAAAATCATATCTGAAAGCGCCGTGGCAGCAGGGGTAAGAAGGATAGAAGCCATTACCGCAGATAAAGCAGAAGCTTTTGTTCTGGACCAAAACAGAGAACTCAACGAGTTGCGCGCTTTGTTAAAAGGGAATAAGGATCTTAAATCAGCTGTGTCTTCTTTATTGGAAGAAAACGCCAGGTTAAAAAAGGATGCTGAAAAAGCCGTTATTGAACAAGCCGCTAATTTAAAGCATGAGATTGTACATCATCTGAAAACTGTTAATGGAATTAATCTGATCGCAGTTCATATAGATCTTCCAAATGCCGACGCGGTGAAAAATCTTGCTTTTGCTGTAAAGGACCTGGTAGATGATTTATTCCTGGTATTTACAACCTTAATTGATGATAAACCGGGGATTACAGTGATGCTGTCTGAGAATCTGGTTAAAGATAAAGGGTTAAATGCCTCAAATATTGTCAGAGAGCTGGCGAGGGATATACAAGGTGGAGGTGGAGGCCAGCCTTTCTATGCCACTGCCGGAGGCAAGAATAAAGATGGTTTGGCTGCAGTGCTGACTAAAGCAGAAGGTCTAATAAAATAAGATTAAAAGGTGGGTGATCATAAACATGATCACCCACCTTTTTTCTTTCAAAGGATTATATTAGCACTCCTTGCCGGGACAATTCGTCTTTCCTGGAAACAATGATTTCTGCTAACAATTCATCAATTTGGGTTTTAGATACATTTGGCATACAGATAATATGAGACCAGCCACCTTCTGCAGCCAGTTGCCACTTTTTTCTTATAGATAAAGCCGGCTCAGGAAAATTAACCGTTATAGAATTTTTGTTTCTCCAGGCTTCAATACCAATCTTTTTGAGTTGTTCCTGGGCGTATTCTGCAACTTCCAGGCACCTCATGGCACGCTCCTTCAAACCCGCCGTTCCTAGTTTTTTAATCGTGTACCATAAAAATAAAGGACTATGTCCATTTCTGGAGCCTGAAATGGTGGTATCCATGCTGCCAATATAAGCTACTGAACGGGCGATTCTGTCCCGGTTGGATTTTTTAGCAACAACAACCCCGCAAGGCATAGGGGAGCCCAGGAATTTATGACCGCTAATGGCTATGCTGTCTGCGCCATCTGCAAAGTCAAACGCAGGTCTTGGTTCCACAAAGGCACTATAACTTCCAGATAACGCGCCATCGGCATGAATGTAATAATGCTTTATAGCTAGTTTTTTAAGAATAGCTTTAATACGGCCAATGTCATCGCGGGCCTCTGTCATCGTGGTTCCTATGTTGGCCATAATGATCACAGGCATCTGCCTGTTCATCCGGATGGTGTTTTCAAGGTCATCGTAGTCAATCTCTCCATTAGCTTGAGTACTTATGGTGATGTTCTCCATGTTTAAAAGATGAAGATTCTTTTGTACACTGTAATGAGTAGCTTCTGAGTAATATACCATTCCCTTTGGATGGAGTTCTCTTGCCAGATACAAGCCATATAGATTACCTTCGGAGCCTCCGTTTGTAACATAACCCCACCAGTCATCTGATTGCGCTCTGAAAAGATCTGCAAAGAATTTCACTACCTCTTTTTCAAGCTCTCTTGAGCCTACTGCATAAGTAGATGGAACAAAAGGATCGCCCAGATTATTCATAGGGTATTGAAGAAAAGGCATCAATTCCTCATAGTTAAAGTCTTTTGAAACCGGATACCCCATAAAAAACGCTGTATTGTGCTTAACGTCCGCCAGGAGCTGAACGAGTAGCTGATCTTCCTCTGGTAATAAAGAATGTGGCATATATAGTTCGATTTTGAATGTCAAATTTAATGTATTCAGAATTATGTATTATAATATATTATTTAAAAAGAATATTATATTTTTTAATTTATTTTTTAAGAATATAATATTTTTTGTTAACGCTAACTGGATATACAGGGAGAAGAAAATTTGCTTATTTTTGTGTTTGCTGAAAATTATGAATAAAAACGAGTCTGACATTCAGGAAGAACTTAATGACGAGACATTGGTGCCCTTTTACAAGCGAAGCTCCTTTATCTATCTAACTATTGCTTGTCTTGCCCTTATTGCAACTGCGGTAGCTGCTGTATTTTATAAGAATCATCCGGATCTGGATAACATCTCTAATATTGCAGATCACGATCTCCATGCAGGAGGCTATAAAGCAATCCTTTTGCTAGACAAAGGGGAAAAATTTATGTTGTCCGACGTTGGTAAAGGCGAAATCACTAAAGAAAATGGCATCCGGATTCTGGAGAATACCGGAGGAGAGCTTCGATATCAGATGGAGAACTTCGCAGATGATACCATTTTTAATTCCAGTCAGCTTGCAATGGCCTATCATGTTATTAAAACACCGCGAGGCGGGCAATATAAAATTGTGCTGTCGGATGGTACTAAGGTATGGCTTAATGCAGCGTCGTCTCTTCGGTACCCGGATAAATTTAATACAAAAGTTCGTGAAGTCGAATTAGAAGGAGAGGCTTATTTTGAGGTTAATGAACTGGATTCTATACCTTTTATTGTCAAGAGTTCATCACAAAAATCTCAGGTTACTGCAGGTCATTTTAACATCAGTAATTATGCTGATGATCCCGTTACCACGGTAACCCTTTTACGAGGACATCTGGAGTTGTCTTCATTAAATAAAATTCAGAAAGCCAGTGATGATTTGACTCCGGAAAGAGTTTGGCTTGAGCCTGGTGACGAAGGTTGGATAACTGCTACTGGTTTAAAACTGGTTAAGGTTCGTCCGGACGAATCGATAAGCTGGAAAAATGGCTATTTTCAATTCAGTAATACAGATCTGAAAAGTGTTATGCGGGAGATGTCGAGATGGTATGATGCAGATGTGATCTATGAAGGAGATATCCCTGATGTTAAATTTAACGGAGAAGTAAGACGGGACGTAAGTGCATCTTCATTTCTGGAAATGCTGGCTTATTTAAAGGTCAAGTTCAAGATCAGAAAGAATGATCATGGCCGAAATGAGATTTTGGTAAGAAGACAGAGGAATAACTAGATAATAACCCTATCTTCACCCATACCGGCAATTTGCCCGGGGTAGTGCTAAACTAATTTTCTTGCAGAAGATCTTCAGTAAACTCATTGATAGTTTTATAGGTAATAAAGTAGGCGTAACTGATGATTTTCTGACCAGTTCCCTGGCCACTAACTTGAAACAGAACCTTATTGAGTTATATGCTGCTCAGCAATTTAGAAATGCGGGAATAGGTAATGAACAGCTTGTTCGTCAAGATCAGCTGATTAGAAGTGACCAAATCTACTGGTTAGACCGTAAGCATAATAATAGTTATGAAAATAGCTTCTTCGACTGCATAGATCGTTTTATTATTTACTTAAATGATACGTGTTATGCTGGGATAAAGGGATATGAGTTTCATTATGCATTATATGAAAATGGAAGTTTCTATAAAAAACATCTTGACCAGTTTCAAAACGATGGCAGCCGAAAGTATTCGATGATTATTTATTTAAATGCAGACTGGAAAGAGAGTGATGGAGGAGAATTGTGCATACACCATCCTGATCATTTGCAAATGATCAGTCCGTTGAACAGAACATGCGTTTTTTTTCAAAGCAGTGAACTGGAACATGAAGTTTTATTAACCAATACAGCCAGAATGAGTATTACAGGCTGGCTAAAGGTATAGCTTTAAAAAGGAAACAGGGATGGACTATGAGAGTCATCCCTGTTTAAAGATGGTTAATCCACCACAGATCAACCTAAACCAAACAAACTGCAACTATAACGAAGGATATTGCTTAAATGTTTTATCTTTTTTTAAAATTTTTTAAATAATTTATTAATTATCTGATTTACAGATTATTATTTTTTAGGCTTGCCGTGTGGATTTTATTCTTTAGCGAAGACACTAAATAAAAAAGGCATCCATTTGGATGCCTTTTTTATTTAGTGTCTTCCGTGACCTCGTCCGTTTCCATGGTCATTATCATGACCTCGTCCGTGACCGTTATCGTGGCCTCTTCCCCAGTCGTTGTCGTGACCTCTGCCGCGTCCGTTATCCCAATGCCTGTTGTCACGTCCGTAATCCCTGTAAACTACCCGTTGAGGTCGGTTGTATACATAAGTATTACTTGCATAACGGGTTCTGTAAACATGATGTTGTAAATAAGGACGATCTCCATTGATTACAATTTTCCGTCCTCCATAAAGATCGTAGTTTCTATATCTTGATGGTAAATAACGGGCATGAATCCATCTGTTTCCGCTTAAATAAATGAACTGTCTTGTGGGTACATAATAATAAGATTGTACCTCTGGTAAATAATAATAATCTACATGGTTATAACCTCGTGGTCCCCATGCAGGTTGAGAGCCTATGTTAATACTAACGCTAACCTGCGCTTTAGCAGGCGTTACAGCAATGGCGGCAAAACCGATCAATGCAAATACAATTAATTTTTTCATAGCCTTATTTTATTTGTGTGTGTATAAGCTTTGATTCAAAGTCTGTGCCAAGGTTTAATCCTAAATCTCCATCTTATGTAACTATTTGATAGAAATCCGCTCGTACCACTATTTTGGTTATATTTGCAATGGAGACAAATAAATTTTGTTACACATATAACCCCTTAAATGAGTACCACTAAGGCAGCCGAAACTTCAGAATTTGAACTGGTATCAGGTTTAGAGATCCATGTACAGTTAAATACCAATACTAAAATATTTTCATCAGATAGTGCTTCCTTTGGTGCAAAACCTAATGAACACATTTCTCCGGTATCACTTGCTTTGCCCGGAGCATTGCCAAAACTAAATAGAGAGGTGGTGGCTAAAGCGGTAAGAATGGGACTGGCACTAAATTGCACGATCAATCAAACCAATTTTTTTGATCGTAAGAATTATTTTTATGCCGATCTGCCGAAGGGGTATCAGATTACACAGGATAATAAACCCATTTGTCAAAATGGTTACCTTGATGTTGTTCTTGGAAATGGAGAGACCAAACGTATTGGAATCAATCGTATTCATTTGGAAGAGGATGCAGGTAAAAGTTTACATGACCAGAATGCCTCTTATTCTTTTGTAGACCTGAACAGAGCCGGGGTACCCTTAATAGAAATTGTTACAGAACCAGATATCAGAAGTTCAGAAGAGGCCTCTGCTTTGCTTACTGAAATGAGAAAGCTGGTAAGGCATCTTAATGTCAGCGATGGTAATATGGAAGAGGGAAGTCTTCGTTGTGACGCCAATATTTCTATCCGTAAAGTGGGCACTCAGGCTTTTGGTACGCGTTGTGAAGTTAAAAACTTAAACTCTATCAGAAATGTAAGGCGCGCAATGGATCATGAATTTGGACGCCAGAGTTTAATTGTGAGTTCCGGAGGGGAAATCATTCAAAGCACCTTGAACTTTGATGCAGAGAAAGGAACAACCTCACCTATGCGGAGTAAAGAAGAAGCCAATGATTACCGCTACTTTCCAGATCCGGATCTGGCGCCAATAGTCATTTCTGACGAATGGTTAAAACAATTAAAAGAAGAGATGCCGGCCTTGCCCGCAGAAATTTCAAAAAAACTGGTTCATGATTTTGGAATCAGCAACTCAGAAGCAACTATTCTGGCAGAAGATGCAGGCCTGTTGAGTTTCTTAAATTTGGCAGTAACCAAAGTAAACCATAAAAAAAGCCTGGTCAACTGGCTGGTAGGCCCTGTAAGAGCATTATTGAGTGACAGGGAAATTCAGATTGGTGATTATAGCATAAGCCCGGTTCAACTGGCAGAGGTTATAAACCTCTGTGACGATAAAAAAATAACACAGCAGGTCGCTTTGCAACAATTGTTGCCTGAATTGGAAAAAAGAGAAAGTTCAGAGGTCACCACTTTGGCCAGAGAACTGAATTTGCTGATTGAAGACAATCAGGATGAGTTAAATAACTTTATAGATCAGGTACTTCAAAAATATGAACCCCAGGTAAAAGCCTATAAAAATGGGAAAAAAGGTGTTCTTGGCCTGTTTGTTGGAGAAGTTTTAAAACTGGCAAAGGGGAAAGCAGACCCGCAAAAGGTGAATGCCCTGGTTCAGGAGAAATTAAGTTAATATATAGAAAATATAATGATGAAGAAATTAGGATACGTTTTAGTGGCAGGGTTAGCCCTAAGTGCTTGTAAAGACAGTAGTAAATTCGTGATTAATGGAAAATTTGCCAATGCAGCACCTCAGGGTAAAGTTTATCTTTTTGCTTTAGATAAAGCCAATCCGGTGGCATTAGATTCCACTGTGTTGTCTGATAAAGGAGAATTCAAGTTTAATCATGCCGCACCAGACGTTAACTTTTTTAAAGTTTCTGCCGGGCACAATGAATATATGATCATTGCAAAAAATGGTGATGATATTAAACTCGATGCAGATCTTAACGATAAGACAATGCATTATAAAGTTTCAGGTGCTGAAGAAGCTGATAAACTGGAAACTCTGAATGCGATCAAAAACAAATACATGACAAAGATCAATGCCATTCAGCAAAAGTTTGATGATCAGGTAGCAAAACAGCCAGAGAAAAGAGAGGCTATTATGGAAAGCCTAAGGCCTGAATATACCCAGGAAATGGAAGGTTTGAACAAAGAGATCTTAAAATTTGCTCAGGAAAACACCAAATCACTTGCTGGTTTCTATGCTGCTAATTTGCTTAATCCTGCGGATTTCGAAAAAGAGATGGTGGCTTATGCAGATCAGATCAAAGATAATTTTGGCAGCAATCCTGCAGTAACTGAATTTGTAACCAGGATGTCAAAGCTTAAAGCCCTTCAGGTTGGACAGCCCGCACCCGCATTCACTATGACCAGTATTGATGGAAAACAGGTAAGTCTTTCAGATTTTAAAGGTAAATACGTATTACTTGATTTCTGGGCATCCTGGTGCCAGCCTTGCAGACAGGAGAACCCTAATGTAGTGAAAGCTTACAATAAGTTTAAAGATAAGAATTTTACAGTTTTCGGAGTTTCGCTTGATAAAGATGTTGCTGCGTGGAAACAAGCTGTTGGTGCCGATCATTTAACCTGGACACACGGAAGTGAGCTTAAAGACTTTGAAGGTCCTACCGTAAGGCTTTACCAGATCGAAGCGATCCCAAGTTCCTTCATCATTGATCCTCAGGGGAAAATCGTGGCTAAGAACCTTAGAGGAGAGCAGCTGGAAGATTTTTTAAATAAAACCTTACTTTAATCCTAAATTCATGTTAATATAGCTTGTCCTGTTAACAATTTGTTAACTTGCTTTTAACTTAATACTGCATTTGATTACCTATTTTCGTAACAAATAATTAAAGATATGAGCACTGCCAAACAAAAAATACTTATAGTCGATGATGAACCGGATATTCTTGAATTAGTAGAATACAATCTGAAGAAAGAAGGTTATCAGGTTTTTGTAGCAAGCAATGGACAGGATGGGATCGCCGTCGCAAGAAAAGTACATCCTGATCTGATTATCCTGGATATCATGATGCCTAAAATGGACGGGATCGAAGCCTGCAGGTTAATGCGTGCGATCCCTGAGTTTAAAAACACCTTTATGGTTTTTCTGACGGCCAGAAGCGAGGAATATTCTGAAATTGCAGGATTCAATGTTGGTGCAGATGATTATATAGCCAAGCCGATAAAACCAAGAGCTTTGGTGAGCAGAATCAATGCTATTCTGAGAAGAAATGTAAGTAATGATGAAATTTCAGAAAATAAGGTAGAAATTGGAGACCTGGTTATCGACAGAGAAGCTTATCTGGTTTATCAGGGTGGACAAAAAGTAGTTTTGGCGAAGAAAGAATTCGAACTTCTCTATCTCCTGGCCTCTAAACCAGGTAAAGTATATACCAGAGAATCTATTCTTAAAAATATATGGGAAGACTCTGTGGTTGTAACTAACCGTACTATTGACGTGCACATCCGCAAATTAAGAGAAAAACTTGGAGAGAATTATGTGTCTACCGTTAAGGGAGTAGGTTATAAATTCGAACTTTCTTAGTACTTTTGTAGCTAAGAACACTATATCCTTGAAATATCCCTCTTTTAAAGACTTAATCCTATTTGAAAACGATGACTACATCGTTGTAAATAAACCTCCCTTTGTTGCTTCATTAGACGAAAGGGGAGGTTCCGGCGAGGTGAATATCCTTCGCCTCGCTAAACAATACTCCTCAGACGCACAGGTCTGTCACCGCCTGGATAAAGAAACCAGCGGTGCTATTGTTATTGCCAAGCATCCCGATGCTTACCGCCATGTTTCTATGCAGTTTGAACGTCGTAAAGTCAACAAAGTTTATCATGCAGTAGTTGATGGACAGTTTGTTTTTAATGACCTTTTTGTAGATCTGCCGATTCTGAACGATGGAAACAAAAATGTAACCATAGACAGACAGGAAGGAAAGCGGGCTGAAACCTATTTCAATTCCATAAAATATTATAAACACTATACCCTGGTAGAGTGTAAACCGGTAACGGGCAGAATGCATCAGATCAGGATACACCTGGCCACGCAGCGTGCTTCTATCTGTGGAGACCTGATGTACAGAGGCAAACCTGTGTACCTTTCTAACCTTAAAAAAGGATACCGTATTGCAAAGGATGATGAAGAACAGCCCATTATGAAGCGCTTCGCTCTACATGCGAAACACCTGGTATTTAAAGGTATGGACGACCAGGATATTGTAATAGAAGCCCCATATCCAAAAGATTTTGCAACACTTATTAAGCTATTGGATAAATTTGACAGTTAAATAAAACAACATGTATGTAAGATTGGTGAACTATATTGATACCCTTAATCAATATCGTAGGACTAAAATCTCAAACAGAAACTTCCTCGTTATTGCTGCGCTGATTGTGGGAATTCTCGCAGGCCTTGCAGCAGCGGCCTTGAAATCCATTACCCATCGTATTGAAGATTTTCTGCAGAGTGGTTTTCACTGGCATTACAAATACTACCTGTACATCTTTTTTCCGCTGATTGGTATCTTGCTCTCCGTAATGTATGTAAGGCGGTTTATTCGGAAAGGCAAGTTTGAGACGGGCTTAACCCCCTTACTCTTTACCATTTCAAAGAAATCCAGTAAAGTTGAACCTCATAATATTTATTCGCAGGTCATAACCGCCGCTTTGACGGTCGGTTTTGGTGGATCTACCGGTTTAGAAGCTCCTATTGTGACCAGTGGGGCAGGAATAGGCTCTGTTGTAGGGCGTTTTCTGGGGCTATCCTATCGGGAAACAACCATGTTACTGGCATGCGGTGCAGCAGCAGGTATTGCCGGTGCGTTTAACAGTCCTATTGCCGGAATTGTATTTGCTATAGAAATACTGTTGCCTGAATTTACTATACCAGCTTTTATACCCTTGTTGCTCGCGTCTGCTACGGCTGCAGTGGTTTCCCGTTTATTTTATACGGAACAGCTTTTCTATCTGGTTACTGAAGGCTGGGTAATGCATGCATTGCCTTTTTATGTATTACTTGCCGTTTGTATAGGGTTCTTTTCTATCTACTTTGTTAAAGTAAACTACCTTGTCAAATCTTACTTTTATAAGCTTCAGCATCCCTATAAAAAAGTTGTTATTGGAGGCCTGATGCTGGGGGCATTGGTTTTTCTTTTTCCAACTTTATATGGTGAAGGCTATGTGACCATCAAAAATTTGTTGAGTGGCAATTATACGGCTGTGATCAGCAATAGCATATTTTCGGAATACGCAACTTTTCCTGTAGCCATCATCTTGTTTACCCTAATCACTGTATTTGCCAAATCATTTGGGACCCTGATTACGTTGGGTGCAGGAGGGAATGGGGGGATCTTTGCACCAAGTTTGATCATGGGCGGATTAATTGGGTTTCTCGTTGCTTTTACGGCCAATACTTTAGGAATTGCGCATTTAAACGTTGCTAATTTTATTGTTGCTGGGATGGCAGCCTCTTTAAGCGCAATTATGCATGCACCATTGACCGGAATTTTCCTCATCGCAGAAATTACAGGAGGTTACATCTTAATGGTACCTTTAATGATCACATCTGCAATTTCCTATTTCATCAGCCGAAGTGCTAATAAATATTCTATATATACCAAACCACTGGCAGAAAGCGGCGCTCTTTTATCCCACGAAGATAAAGATACAACAGTATTGAACATGATGAAACTGAAATACCTGATTGAAAAGGATTATCTGGTGTTGAAGCAATCAGATGCGTTGTCGGAAAAGATGGGAGAGATTCTGCAGGCTAAACGTAACTTATTTCCAGTTGTGGATGCTGATGAAATATTTATTGGACTGATTTATATGGAGGATATCCTGAAGATTACCATTAAACCAAGCGAGGAAGAGTTATTGGTGAGCGAACTTATGCATCCCGCCCCGGAAATAGTGGTTAGCAATGATGCTTTAAAAACCGTACTCACCAAAATGGAAACCCAGAATGCCTGGTTATTACCGGTGGTAGATGAGCAGGGCAGGTATGTTGGATTTGTTTCTAAGACTTCGATCTTTAATAAATACAGGTCGCTTCTAAGCCGGCAAGCCGACTACATGGAATAATAAAAAAAAAGTCCTCTGAGATGATCAGAGGACTTTTTTGTGATGTGTACTCGAATTATTCTGTAACTCTTTTCAGTCCAAATTTTTCAATCTTACTGTAAAGATGACTTCTTTGTATATCTATATCATCTGCAGTTTTAGATACGTTCCAGTTGTTTTTTTCCAGTTTGAACTTAATGAATTCACGCTCTGCGTGGTCTTTATAATCCTGGAAATTATTGAATTTTTCATAGTCAGGAGTTCCATTGGAAGAGGCTGCTGCAGGATGTATACTGTGTGCCGATCCAATATTGGTACCACCGCCTGGATTGGCAAAAGCTGTTACATCATGGCCAGTGATCACTTTATCACTCAGAATGATCAATCGTTCAATCATATTGTGGAGCTCCCGGACATTCCCCGACCATGGCAGTCGTTGTAGTGCCACCATACCCTCGTCACTGATGGTTTTTACCGGCATACCATAATCTCTGCAGATCTCTTCTAAAAAGTTCTGGGCAATAACCGGAATATCTTCAATACGCTCAGTTAAATGAGGTACATGTATGTTAATCACATTTAAGCGGTGGTATAAATCCATACGGAAATTACCATCTTCAATTTCTTTTAACAGGTCTTTATTGGTAGCGGCCAATACCCGCACATTTACTTCCTGTTCCTTTTCACCACCTACACGGGTAATTTTATGTTCCTGAAGTGCACGAAGCACTTTCGCCTGGGCTGAAAGACTCATATCTCCAATTTCATCCAGAAATAAGGTGCCTCCGTTAGCCAGTTCGAATTTTCCGATACGTTGTTTAACTGCCGAAGTAAAAGAGCCCTTTTCATGACCAAACAATTCACTTTCTATCAATTCTGAAGGGATTGCGGCGCAATTGACTTCGATTAAAGGGCTGTCTGCTCTCTGAGACTTTTCGTGCAGCCAACGGGCAACCAGTTCTTTTCCACTTCCATTGGCACCGGTAATCAACACACGGGCTTCTGTAGGGGCTACCCGCTCAATAGTTTCTTTAATTTTATTGATGGATTCAGAGTTGCCCAGAATATCGCGTGTTTTACTGGCCTTTCTTTTTAATACTTTGGTCTCGGTTACTAATGTACCCCTGTCCAGAGCGTTTCTAACCGTGATCAGTAAGCGATTCAGATCCGGTGGTTTGGAAATGAAATCAAAAGCACCTTTTTTACTTGCTTCAATGGCTGTTTCTACTGTGCCATGACCAGATATCATTATAAATGGAAGATCAGGGCTGTGGGCTAATGCCTGCTCCAAGACCTCCATTCCGTCCATTCTATTCATTTTGATATCGCACAATACGAGATCAAATTTCTTTTTTTTGATGAGTTCTAAACCGTCAACGCCGTTATCAATATCTTCCACGTCATAATTCTCATATTCCAGAATTTCACGTAAAGTACTTCTGATCGCCCGCTCATCATCGATTATTAATAATTTCGCCATAGGTATACAAAATATTCTTTATTACTGAGTACGAATATATTTACTTTTATCATTAAACAAGGATAAAAGTAAAAAAATGCAAGCCTGTAAGCCGGGTTCTGTCATCCATTTAATTGGAAGTTCTATCATTAATCCAGTATAAATGTTGCCATTTATCTCTAACGACCTACCCACTAACATCGGACGAGCAGCCCTACATGCGTTAGCCTATTTGGTCTTTCAACTCCCGGGGTTTACCAACTCTCCGGTCACCCGGAAAATTCGTGAGCTCTTACCTCACGATTTCAACCTTACCTGTGCCTAAGCCATCGGCGGTATATTTTCTGCGGCACTTTCCATAATTCAGGTATTCAATCCAGAACCTCTTCCCGTTAGGAAGCGAGATGCTCTGCGTTGCCCGGACTTTCCTCTCCGATAAATCGCAGCGATAGAACGGCTTGCATTTGCGGTAAAGATACAAAAAGATTGGCTTAATAAAAGTGCTGTTAGACGTCTAATAAACGTCTGTGGTAATTGATCTGACCCAGGTGATAAGATAGGTGCATAGCCAGATGAATCAGCATATACTCTACAGATTCCCGCTCCGGGCGTGCCAGGACCGGATAGATTTTTTGTAAATCTTCTTCTTTTAGCTGGTTCAGCGTTTCGCTAACGGTTATGGTTACCTGGTCAATTTGGCGGATCAGTTCTGTCCGGGGTACATTCTTCAATGAAAACTCCAAATCCCTGTCCCTAACATATCCTGTATGTCCGAGTTCTTTTCCAATATAGGTATTGAGGTTGCCTGCAAGGTGCAGACAAAGGTTCCCTGCCGAATTCAGAATGTTTTTTTCAATGAGCCACAGGTTATGTTCATTCTGATAAGATTCTATTTCGAGTTTAAGTTTATTTAAATCGCGTGAATAAAGTGCTTTTAAAGATGCTAATGACATAAGGTTTAATTAAGGTATAAATATAACCAATCCTAATTTAATCACATATTTTCAGGATTTCATTTGATGGGTAATCTATGACTCGGAAACCAATATCTTTTTCCACGAGCCGGAAAGTTGAACTTTATAAAAAACAAAAAGCCTTAAAATATTTTAAGGCTTTTTGTTTTTTGTGCGGAAGAAGGGACTCGAACCCCCACGCCGTGAAGCGCCAGATCCTAAGTCTGGTGCGGCTACCAATTACGCCACTTCCGCATCGTTAGGGCCGCAAAGATAGAAATAGTTTTTAAATAGATGCATTTTTTATGAAAAAGATATGAATTTAAATTGTGGTACTCTGTTTGAGGACTTGATGGTATGATCATCATCTCAAAACATCAGGAGGCACAAATACTGTTGTTACTTCAGCGAAACAGGAAAGTTGAAGCGATTAAATTAGTCATGGACGCTGCCAAATGCGGCCTGAAGGAAGCAAAAGACTTTGTTGATCACTTTATCGAAAATGGAACTACTTCAATTGGGAGAAGCGAAAGGGCATTTCATGAAAATTTGGATGCAGAATTAACCTCCCTGCTGCTCCATGGAAAGAAAATAGATGCGGTTAAATTGTACAAAGACCATACTGGTGCAGGACTAAAAGATAGTGTAGACTACGTAAATAGTCTACAGGAAGGCGAGGTTGCACCCCTTTCAAAATCGCCGTTGAACAACAGAGATACACAGATAGAAGAAATTATAAAAGGTCAGCAGGAACCAAAACCGAAAACAGGATGCTTTATAGCTACCGTTTGTTACGGAAACTATGATGCTGCTGAAGTTATGGTTTTGCGTCGATACAGAGATGAAAAATTAATGCCTTTTGCAGCAGGAAGACTCTTTGTGCGGTTTTATTATTTCATTTCACCCGCTCTGGCTAAACAGCTTGATAAGTCTGAAAAAAGTAAAAGGTGGATTAAATCAAATGTTTTAACTCCCCTTGTTGTATATATAGGAACAAAAATTACAAAAAATAAAGTAATAACTGGTGAATAAATTAATTTTTGTAATTTATTTACTGTTTAAAATATCTAATGGATAAATAAATTAAATTATAGATTTGCAGTATGGAAAATCAGCCTGCTGGAAAAAAGATTGGCCACCTCACCAGGGATGGTGCAAATGTTAAATTTTACCCTTTACCCCCAGAGTTTTTTATAGACAACAGTGATGCTCCCCAGATTGGAATATCTGGTGAAAAAGTGCTTTATGCTTCAGAAGAGCAATCTTTGATTGATGCATGCTTGAAGGTCTTGTGCGCTCCCGGAGATGTAGTTGTTTATACCAGTCCGGACTGGCATATCCATAACAATCCCCAAATGGAGGTCTTTGGCAGGAAATTAGAAACAGAGGAGGAAGATCACTTTCTTCCGGTACCCCATAAACTACGGCCGTTATTAAAAGATGCTGCACTGCTTTGTTTGTGTTCGCCAGCCAATCCTGTTGGTGCGGTACTAAAAGAAGACAAGCTACAGGAAATTATTGCTATGATCCTGGATGAAAACAAAAGAAGGAAAGCACATGAAAAGAAGATTTATCTTTTCTTTGATGCCATGTATGGGAGGACTTTGTTCAGAAATGAGGTCTTGATTTCCTATTCTATTTTTGGTCCGATTAAGGAATATACAATTTATGCTGAGGCGATGTGCCGTCCTTTTTCTTCTACAGCACCTTTACATATCATCTGGTGTCGTGGTCCGGAAGAGATTTTACAAAAAATGGAAATTGTTTTATCAGAAAAGGGAACACTCCTGGCAAATCCGGCAGACCAGGAATATGTCGGTCATTATATTCGGAATATTAATAAATACAATTCCAGCACCTATAAGTTCCAGCAATCGCTTATTGAAGCGATGACCCTTTTTCATGTGGGTGTCTATGGAATGAAATTCAATGGCTATCCGGTACAAACGCTAGGACCCAGCTTTTTTGGCGGTTTGTATCTCCCTTTAAAAATAGCTGTTATAGGAAAACGTACACCTTGTGATCAATTTTTGAACACCGCAGAAGACATCAGCAAGCATTTGCAGGAAAAGACAGGCATTGAGTTTTTTCCTTTCTCGCGGTTTGGCTGTGCAAGTACATTGCCCTGGTTCAGCTTAAATATCGGGCAATACAATCCGGATGAAATTCCTTCTATGATTAAATCTTTACAATCTGCCCTTGAATTTGCAAAAGGTTTTGGCCTTTATAGTGGAATTTAAAAGATCTACCTGGAAATCCAGCCGCCTGGATTTTGAGGAACAGATCCCTTGTAAATCTGAAATTGTAATTCAGGAGAACCCCCGGAAGGCATGGTACCGATTGCTTGTTTAGTTGATACCGTTTCACCAGGAGAAACAGATACCGAATGCAGGTTTTGATACACAGTGAAATATTCTCCATGTTTAATCAAAACAAAATAACTGCCTAAGGCTGTTCTTACCGTGGTTACCTTTCCTTCAAACACCGCTCTGACAGTTGCCCCAGGCGCAGTTGTAATGGTCACTCCACTGTTGTCATAATTAGCTTGTCCTTGCTTGTGACGTCCAAATCCTTCGGTAATGGAGCCTGATGCCACCGGCCAGGGCAAAGAGCCCCGGTTGTTCTGGAAAGCGGAAGATAATTTGGCCGCTTCAGGTGTTGCAGTTAAATAATTAGAAGAAGCTTTTACGGGCTCTTCTTCTGGTTCTTTTACCTTAGGCGCAACAGGTACTGGTTTATTTTCTGCCCTGGCTTTAGCTTGTGCCCTGGCTAATGCTGCAGCTTCTGCTTTGGCTTTAGCTAATGCTGCAGCTCTTGCTCTGGCTGCTTCCAGCCTCGCTTTCTCTAAGGCTTTTCTTTTCGCAATTTCAATTTCCCTTCGGATAGCCGCCTGGATGCTCTTATCAATTTGAGCTCTTTGTTTCATTCTGGAATCCAAATCCTGCTTATACTGTTTTTCCTGCTTGGCGAGTTTGTTGAGTGCAGCAGCTTGTTCTTCTTTGTTCTTACCTAACTTATTCTGTTCATTTTCCTGTTCCTGCAACAGACTGCTTTTTTCTTTCAGGCTTTTGTCGAGGATAACAATCTTATAGTTGAGGTTCTTTTCTTTACCCTGGATAAAGTCGGCCTGTTTTTTACGGTAACGACTAAACTCCTGAAGGTATTTGATTCGTTTATAAGCCTGGTGAAAATCTTTGGAAGCAAAGATAAACATCATTTTACTGTAGGCATTTTTGTTCTTCTGTGCAAATCTGATCATTGCAGCATACTGCAATTTTAGCTGTGCCAGCTGATCTTTGAGAGAGTGAACTATAGTGGTGTTTTCGTGAATCTGACTGTCCAGGTTTTTCATTTCAGCGTTGATCACATCAATCTTGCTTTGCATTAAACTGATTTTAGTGTTTAAAGCATTGATTTGACTCAGTGTAAGTTTTTTTCCCTTAACTGTAGTGTTCAAACTCCTTTGTAGTAGATCAATTTCTTTCTGTATCGCTTGTTTTTTCTTTTTTAGTTCTGAACTGCTTTGTGCAAAGGTCTGACCCGTAAAGGCTACCAGAAATAACAACAAAAATAACCTGTTTAACTTCATCGCCTCAAAGCTATGAATTTTTGTTTGCTGAATTTGAGTTGAGCAGGAAAAAAACTTTAATGCATTTACAGCAATCTATGTGTTTGCTTTAGGCTTGCCATTACAAAGATACTTTTGGTCTGCGCAATCCCCGGAACTTCTCCCAAGCGATTTACACAAAAGTAATGGTAACTCTCCATGCTTTCTACAACAATCTTAATCATAAAATCAAAATCTCCTGATATATTATAGCATTCTACCACTTCTTCGAACTGAAGCACAGCATGGAGAAATTCTCCGGCAGCCTTTCTGTTGTGCTGCACCAGAGAGATCTGGCAGATGACCATAATGCCTTTGTTTATTTTCTGGTGGTCTAGTATTGCAGCGTACTGTTTAATTACACCTGCTTTTTCCAAACGTTTAATCCTTTCATGTGTAGGTGTAGGACTCAAATGTACCTTGCCAGCAATTTCACGAATGGTTTGTTTTGCATCTTCCTGAAGCAATTTTAGAATTTCATAGTCCTTTTGATCCAGGCTTACCGGAAGTGATTGTTCTGCGGATGTATCCATTGTTGCGTTTGATTCGTGTGTTTGTTCTGTAAAATTACCTATTTAATATACTTTGTTCTAAAAAAATAAGAGTTTTTTTCATTTATGTTCTATGTTATACCTTTGTTCAGGATTTTATTCCGTATTTGTATGACTCGAAGAAAAAACATCATTCTTATTATAGCTTCCATAGGTATTTTTGTAGAAGCCCTGGATATTGCCATTATCAATTTAGCGGTACCCTCTATCCAGACCCACTATGGATTGAGCAGTGACAAGGTACAATGGCTTCAAACTTTGTATGTATTGCTATACGGAGGCTTTCTGATCATAGGGGGAAAACTTTCGGATGTGATTGGACGTAAAAACATCTTTATAGCGGGGGCAGCGTTATTTCTGGTCACTTCTTTAGGAGCGGGGCTTTCCCCTTCATTTGAGCTGCTGGCTTTTTTTCGTGCCATTCAGGGGATGGCAGCTGCTTTAATTATGCCCGCTGCACTTTCAATTGTTACCCATACATTTACCGAAACCAGGGAGCGTAGTAAAGCCATTGCTATTTTCAGTTCATTTGCCGCCATTGGTTCCGGCAGCGGTTTATCTTTAGGCGGTTTGATTGCCACTTACTGGGGCTGGCAATGGGTTTTCTTTATTAATGTTCCCGTATTGATGCTGGTTTTAATATTTGCCTGGTTTGCCCTTGATCCTGATCTTAAGAAGGACATTAAAGAACGCCCGGATATCATTTCAGGTCTTTTATTGGTCATCTGTCTTTTAATGCTGAGTTATGGGGTTCATGAAATTGGCCATATCCGGGAAAACTATGGAAGATTGCTCGCCCTGTTTACAGGAGTTGGACTAGGGATCTATCTACTCAAACAAAGGCTTTCAGTGCACCCGGCACCACTGGTGGATCTTAAACTTTTAGCCTTGCCACCCATCATTACTGGTATAGGTGCCTTTTTGTTGCTGGGTGCATTTTTTACAGGCTTCTTATTTCTTTTGTCACTTATGATGCAAAAAGACATGAGTTTCAGTGCTGCTAAAGCAGGCTTATTATTGGTGCCTTTCAGCATCCTTTCTGCTGCGGTTGCTAAATTTTTATTGCCCGGCTTAATGAAGAAATTCGATGTTAAACAAACAGGTATTCTCGGGATGGCCCTAATGGTTGCGGGTGGGTTTTTGCTCATCTGTTCAATGATGTCTGATCACTATTTGCCATTAATTTTATTATCTGTTGCCTGTGTGACAGGATTAGGCATGACCATTTGCTTTACCAGTTTCTCGGTGATTTCAGTGCATGGAATACCTTCAGAACATTATGGGCTTGCATCCAGTATTGCCTCAACGGCTTATTTTCTGGGAGGCGGACTGGGCTTATCACTGCTCTCACTTTTTATACAAAGCAGTCCGGGAATAAACGCCGTGACCATGGGGCCGGCAATGGTGTTGTGTCTTTACGCCTGCGTAGGGCTGGTGTGGATGTTAATGAAACAGCCTTTAGCACAAAAGCAGGCGGTCTAAACCAGGTTGATAATTACTTTTTGCAATCTGCCAGGTCTTTTGCAACCTGTTCTGTTTTGTACATGCCTTGCTTGTTGCCGGCAGAATTGGTAATATACACGATCAGCTGCGCAATATCTATATCCGCAAGATTGCCGAAATCAGGCATTTTATCGTCGAAGTTTTTACCACCGACAGTAATTGGTCCGCGTAAACCATGTTTTATAATACAAGCAAGATTGCTTTTGTTGTTTTTCAGGTAGAGGGTATCCGTTAAAGGTGGTGTCAATGCACCAAGTCCTTCTCCTTTCGCACCATGGCAATTCTGACAGTGTTTAATATATAAATCCCGGCCATTGGTATAGTACATGTCCTGTTCTACCTGACCTGCGGTTTGGCAGGAGTAGATGATCATGGAAATGGAGAGAATAAGGAAGGCCGCTATAAGATGTTTTCGCATGTTTACTTTTTATATTCAGCTAAAAGAACGGGGATATCTTTGGTGAGTTTAGCAATAGCCTCTGGGTTAGTACCATCATAAGCCCCGCGGATGCGTTTGTCTTTATCAATGAGAACCAGCCAACCCTGGTGTACATAACCGTCTTTATCATTTTTATCTTCCATTACAGCAACCAGGTAGTTCTTTTCTGCAATTCCATATACTTCTTCTTTTGGCCCGTAAACAAACTGCCACTGATCTCCGTATACACCAAGCTTTTGTGCATACTTTTTCAAGACAGAAGGTTTATCGTATTTAAAATCTATAGTATGGGAAAGAAAGCCTACTTCTTTATTGTCTTTATACTGATCAAAGATAGTTTTCAAATTCCGGTGCATAACAGGACAGATGCTGGAACAGGAAGTGAAAAAGAAATCTGCAATATATATTTTGTCTTTAAATTTATCGTTGGTAATGTAGACACTATCCTGATTTAAAAATTTAAAAGCCGGAATGGTTTGATACACAGAATCTATCCGTGTTGTACCATCTTCGTTTTTAACGGTTTCAGTAGCCCTTTCGCCTAAAATAGGTAGTTTTTTGTTGTTTTTACAGGAGGTAACCAGAAGAAGAACGGCACAAAAAAGAATGGAAAGCGGCTGAGTTGTATATTTCATATTGTTATGGACTTGTCACAAAGGTACATTTCAAAAAAAATAAAGTGTAACGTAGCTGTAAATATTTGTTAGTTTTGCGCACCGAATTGAAATTGATTAATGAGAACTAGATATAATGCTGCTATAACAGCTTTAGGTGGATATGTACCTGAGAATGTTTTAACCAACCACGACCTGGAGAAAATGGTTGATACAAATGATGAATGGATTGTGGCCCGGACGGGCATTAAAGAGAGAAGAATTGTAAAAGACGCTCATATTGCAACATCTGATCTTGCTGTAAAAGCAGTAGAACGTTTACTGAATGATGCAAAGTTAAGCCCTGATGCCATAGAATGTGTTATCGTGGCTACTTCCACGCCAGATTATATTATGGTATCTACCGCTAGTGTAGTTTGTGAGAAAGCCGGATTGGTGAATGCCTGGGGTGTAGATTCCAATGCTGCCTGCAGTGGTTTCTTATATGCATTAACGCTGGGTGCCAGTTTAATTGAAGGCGGCCGGTATAAAAACGTCATTGTGATTGGAGCAGATAAAAACAGCTCAATCATTAATTATGAAGACAGAAACACCTGTATTCTTTTCGGCGATGGGGCAGGGGCAGTGTTGCTGGAGCAAACTACTGAACACATTGGTGTTATAGACAATGTTTTCAGAACCGATGGAAGTGGAAAAGAGCAGCTTATTGTTCAAGCAGGTGGGTCTATGAACCCGTCAACTATAGAAACAGTAACCAATAAACTGAATTACATTAGCCAAAATGGCCGGGTCGTCTTTAAAGCGGCTATTGAGGGAATGACTCAAACCTGTAATGAAGTTTTTGAAAGAAATGACCTGAAGTCATCCGATGTAAACTGGCTGGTGCCACATCAGGCCAACCTGAGAATTATTCAGGCTGTAGGGGAGAAACTGGACATTTCAACAGATCATGTAAAAGTAAATATAGACCGTTACGGAAATACGACTGCGGCTACTATTCCTTTATGTCTGTGGGATTATAAAAATGATTTCAAAGCAGGAGATAAAATGATCTTGACCGCATTTGGTGCAGGTTTTTCCTGGGGAGCCACTTATCTGATCTGGAGTAAGCTCCGCGGATAAACAGCCCATCAATACTTATATAGCCGCCCTTTTTCAAGGGCGGTTTTTTTATGGCCTGTTTTTTGGAATTAAAACATTACTTTATCACAGCCAGAAAACAATAACCTAAAATAAAAATGTATGAAAACAGAAGCGTTAATTTTGGAGCGTACCTATCATGCGCCGATCAGTAAAGTTTGGAGAGCCATTACCAATAGGGATCAGATGGTACAATGGTATTTTGATCTGAAAGAATTCAAACCTGAAGTAGGTTTTGAATTTCAATTTGAAGCTGGAGATAAGGGAGAGATGTTCCTGCATAAATGTGTCGTTACGGCCGTTGAAGAGGGGCGGAAAATTGCCTATACCTGGAGTTATCCTGAATTATCTGATGGAATTTCGGAGGTGACTTTTGAACTTTTTGAAGAAGGTGACCATACCCGTTTGAAATTGACCCATACTGGCCTGGAGAGCTTCCCTCAGGATCATCCTTCTTTTGCAAGAACAAGTTTCAACGCTGGATGGACACATATTTTGGGAATATCTCTCAAAGAATTTGTAGAAAAATAAAAAAATAACATCTGTGGGTGTAAAATGAGGTTACGCTCACAGATGTTTCTCTATGCAAAGCTGTTTATCTGAACAGTTCAAAACCGTATTGCGCATCTGTCCAGAATGCGTCTAATGCCATCATACGGGGTTTGAAAAATGAAATCAGTGTTGGCCAGTCCTCTTGTTTAAAAATGCTTACCCCTTCGATGGATGTGGAAATCCGGCTAACCGTTTTATAATGTTGGTCCTGCAGGTGTAAATTCCATTCCCACTCTTCCTCCAACGAAGCACGCAATACATTTCTATAGGAGATAAACTGTTCCATCATGAGCTGTTGTATGCCCGTATCCGGATGGGACATTTCTATAAAAATGCAGGCAGAACGTTTGCCTGCCTGCATTTTGAAATGAAGATGTTTAATGCCTGTTTTATAATTGATCCAGTTGATCTTTAAACCTTCAGCAGAACTTTCCAAAGCCATGTATTGGCCGAAAGCTGTCCAAAAAGCCTGTTTTAATGCGCTGGCCTGATCTTTAGAGTACAAGGGTTTCTGTGTTTAAATGCAAAAACGCAAAGCTAAAGATTTAGGGCGATTTTATCCGCCCGATTTTACACGGCGGCTTTCTGATTCAGAACCACCAGAACGCTCGCGTGCCCCTTTGATGCTGCTGCTGCCAAAACGATATGTACAGGTCAATCTGAAAACCTGGCTCTCCCATCTTTCATTAACCACATAGTTTTGCGAAGGCAAGGCGCTGGTGATCACACTTTTTTGTAATTTGAAAATATCGTTGGCTGCAAATTTCAAATTTAGTTTTTTATCCATGAAAGATTTACTGAAACCCAAATCTATCCCGTATTGGGCATTGATCAACAGCGTGCCATATACTTGTTTCGATTGGTAATAGCCCGACCATTCAATATTGGTTGTTGGGTTTAAGGTAATGGTTTGATTGGTATTCAGGTTAAAAGCCAATTTTCCACTTTCATAAGGCAAGCCGAGCAGATTTGGAGTTTTAAACTTATTGTAATATACCGTAAGGTTGTTGTTGGAGTTCCACCACTTGGTGATCTGAACCGGATAACTGGCGTTCATATTGTAAGAATCCTGTGTCGCCAGGTTCTGGGTAGAAATGAATATCGTTTTTTTAGCGGTATCGGTGAGCAATACATCAGACATAACATCGCTGGTGTGGCTGTAACCAAAGCTTATATTTAGGGTTTTCTTAAAGGAATAAGACATTTCAAATGAATTGGTGTACTGAGGTTTCAGGAAAGGATTGCCAAACCTGTAGCTATAGAGGTCCAGGTAACTTACAAAAGGATTTAAATTGCTGTAATCCGGGCGATCAATCCTTCTGCTGTAAGAAAAGCCGACTTCGTGGTCTTTGGAAAGCTCCTGATTCACGAACAGACTTGGGAAAAGATCAAAATAATGACGGTTCACTACTTTTTGGTCAGTGACTGAATTCCCTTTAGAATTGGTTTGTTCTGCTCTCAGTCCAATTTGAACAGTCGTCGTTTTAAATTTCCTTTTCATATTGGCATAAGCTGCATTGATATTTTCATCATAAAGAAACTGGTTGCTGCGGGCGGGATCGTTTACAAAGCTATTGTTAATGAAATTCTGGAATATGAAACTGTTGTCTGTTTTTACGAAACTGGATTTCAGACCAAGATCCAGTTTGGTTTCTTTATTGATTGGATAAGTATAATCTACTTTTCCGGAATAGATCTTAACATTGGTGGGGGTTGAATTGGTGAAAATGTAATCTGGTTTGTAAGATTGACCTGCCGCATTTAAATAAACGTTGTTAAAATCACTCTCTTCCCTGGATTTATACTGGGCGAAATCAGCATCAGCCGTAATTTCCTGTCCAAGGGTATCCAAAGTTCCTTTATAATTCAGGTTGTAAGCCATACCGGTATATTTATAAGTAGATGGATTAACCGCTACAACGGAAGAATCTGTTTTAAGGGGCTGGTCTCCAATTAAGGTCAATACATTTGAGGTGCGTTCCCCATTGCTGTTATACCCGTTGGTGGCAAAGCCCAAGGTGTTGTTGTCGTTAATAAAATAATCAATCCCTGCTTTGTAATTACTGTTGTTCCTGCTTCCTATACTGCTGCTGGTCTGATTGAAATAGGTTTTGTCTTTAACAGTTTCATTCACCCTCATAATATCTGTACTGTTGAACCTTTTATTGCGGCCATAGTCGAAATTTCCGTAAACATTAAATTTCTTCTCCCTGTGGTTCAGGCTTAGCCCTGCATTGGCTTTATAGTATTTACCCATTCCTGCACCACCGTAGATAGAGCCATTAGTGCCGTAACTGCGGTTTTTCTTTAATTTGATATTGATGATTCCCGAATTCCCGGCAGCATCGTATTTAGCGGAGGGATTGGTGATCAGTTCAATAGACTGAATGGCACTGCCTTCAGTAGAGCGGAGTAAATTGGCCAGCTGTTCTTCTGACAGATAGGTCGGTTTGCCGTCCAGCATAATGGTTACGCCTTGTTTGCCCCTGAGGCTGATCTTTCCATCTTTATCTACGCTCACGCCTGGAGATTTCTGCAAAATTTCAAGTGCAGAATTTCCCGTAGCCAGCGCGCTGTTTTCAATGTTCAGCACTATTTTGTCCACCTGTCTTTCAATCAATGGCTTTTGTTTGATGATTTCAACACCCTTTAGTAATTTGGCATCTGGTGTCATTTGTATGCTGCCGATTTGATGGGTTCTTTTGTCGGAGGCAATGGTATATGGTCCTTTGAATGTTTTCTTATAGCCAACAACATATACACCAATCAGATAATTACCGTTTTTAAGGTCTTTAAACAGGTAGTTGCCATTGTCCTGGCTAAGGGTGCCTTTTACAGCAGTAGAGTCTTTTGCATTTAAAAGGCTCACTGTCGCATAGGGAAATGCTTTTTGATTCTCATCCAGTACTTTACCGGATATTTCTCCTGTGTCTGTGCTGGTTTGGGCACGGACCTGAGCTGTGGATAAGGTGATGGCGCACAGGATCAGCAGAAGTAAGGAATAATTTTTAGGTGTCATAGGTACATAATTTTTCCACATACGCTTTTAGGCATATTCATTGAATATGAAAAATAATATTGTGGAGATAATGATTGTTTATAAGATGCAGGTAAGGGGGGAAAGGTTACAAAAAAAATGAATTTTTCCACAGGCGGAGAAAAAGGGGGCAGTCCGGGCAGTGAGTGAGGATACATTTCTACCTGGAAGGTAGAAAGTGCGTAGCTGATTCGTATTTTGGTCGCAGATTGTTCGGATACAGGTACCCGTTTTCCGAACAATCTGCGACCAAAATACGAATCAGATGCGATTCATCCGAAGAGAAGGTTCCTTCCTGTTTGCTTTTTTAGTTATGGAAGGAGAACTAGAACAATTGTAGAGTGATGGCTTGTTGTGGTCCTGACGGGCTGTCTGGTTTTTTAGGGGTTTTGGCCTTTTGACGGCTGATCCAGTCCAGGTATTGCGCAGGTGTTATAGGGTCTTTTAACAGGTTCGAAGATATTTGCATTAGAGAAAGTCGGTTTTCGATGATCTGTCTTTGTTTTTGAAGAACACTCTGGATATGCTGCTGAACTTTGTTTTTGGGTTTGATCCGGATTTGTTTTACAATCGGGTTCAATAGTAGGACGGTGAGTTCTTTTGAAAAATAGGTAATGGCAGATTCAATGCGGTTTTGAATCGCAGCCTGATCGCTGAAACCTGTTTTTGCATGGATTTGTTTTACCTGTGCTTGAAAACGGTCGGCAAGGGCTGTGAGGTCTGTCAATGCCTTATTGAGTTGACTGAGCAGGGATTTGAATTCTGCATCATTGGCCTTAACGATCTCCGGATTGGAATAGATGCTGTCCAGGCTATTGGAAATCTGGATAAAGGAAAAATGATCCAGCACCTGCTGAAGGATATACTTTTCCTGTTCTGCGACCAGGATATTGCTGAGTTCCTCTTCTTTTGCGGGTTTCATATAGTTCAGGACCTCTGGATTGGATCTTAAACTTTCTGTGGTGATCTTCGATTTCAGAATCAGGCCCTGAAGTGTTCTAACACGGCTTAAAGCCACATATACCTGTCCGGCAACGAAAGATTTTCCAGCATCAATAATAGCACTGTCGAAAGTTAGTCCCTGACTTTTGTGTATCGTTACTGCCCAGGCCAGTTTGATGGGATACTGAGAAAATTCACCTACTTGTTGCTGTACAATAGCTTCTTCGGTATCCGTTTTGTATTCGAAAGACTGCCAGGACGATTTTTCAAGTAACAGGTCCTCTTCCTGTGGAAAAGAGATGATGATTTCTCCGTCGACGATGGATTTTACCTTTCCAATCTTGCCGTTATAGAACTTTCGGTTGTCGCCGCTATCGTTCTTAATGAACATAATCTGCGCACCTTCCTTTAATTTTAAACTTTGTTCGGCCTGAAGATTCAGATCACGGAATTCCCCACTGATCTCTCCTTCAAAAGTATATTCCGGACCCAGCAGTTCATCCAGCTTTTCTTTGTTGATGGTGTTGGCTTCTGCGTTGTGTGAAGTAATGATAATGGGATTGAGTTCGTTAGAAGCGCTAAAAGACGGCTCATATCTTTGGTTTAGAATACGCAGGTCATTTTCATTGATCCGGTTGTTTCTGATGTCATTGAGGATATTGATAAACTCAGGTTCTGTTTGACGGAATACATTGGTGAGTTCAATCTGTAACAGCGGATTTCTTCTGATCACCAGGGCTTCGAAAAAATAAGGAGAGGCATAAGCCCGGTTTAAAAAGGCCCAGTCTTCTCTTTTGGTTACCGGGGGAAGTTGATATAAATCGCCAATCAATAGTACTTGTACGCCTCCAAATGGCAGGTTGTTTTTTCTGACGGCTCTGAGAATGGCATCTATGACATCAAGTAAATCACAGCGTACCATGGATACCTCGTCGATAACCAGTAGTTCCAATTCGTTGAAAAGCTTGGTTTTTTCGCGGGTGTAACTGAGGTCAGAAACCATGGAGCTGATGGAGAGGATGCCGGCCTGAAGGTTTTCCAGGCTAATGTCTCCCGGAAAAAATGAGCCTGGGGGCAATTGAAAGAAGGAGTTGATGGTTACACCTTTGGCATTCATGGCTGCAACTCCGGTCGGGGCAACAATTACGATCTTTTTGGTGCTGGTTTCCTTTATTTTCCTCAATAAGGTGGTCTTTCCTGTTCCGGCTTTTCCGGTAAGAAAGATATTCTGGTTGGTGGTATCGATAAAAGAAAGGACTTTGTCGAAGATGTTATTTGTGGAACCGGTCGTAGTCATTTTACAAATTTAGAGGAATTTTCTTTTCCGGGAGTGAATGTTGAAATGTATATTATAGTAAAGTAGTAGTATTTATTAGAATTAATTTATTTATCAATACCTTAGCTTCGTGTTAATCAGAAAAGACGATTCGGAGCAGGAAATATTGGAATTCGTGGCCAATGGAAACGAGTCTGCCTTTAAGATGCTCTTTGAACGCTATCAACACAAAGTTTACGGTTACGCTTTTAGGATTATTCATGATGAAGCAGCCGCAGAAGAAGTTGTTCAGGATGTGTTTTTAAAAATCTGGTTGAAAAGAGCAGAGCTTAGCGCTGTGGAGAATTTTGGGGCTTATTTAAGGGTCATGAGCCGTAACCACACACTGAATATTTGGAAAAAGCATCTGGCAACGGTCAAAACGAATCTTCTGCATACGGAAAACTGGACAGAAGGCTATGATCAGGTAGAGGAAGAGATCAGCTATAAAGACACCCTTAAGATTGTTCATCAGGCCCTGGAAAGTCTTCCGCCGCAACAAAAGCAAATCTATTACATGTGCCGTATTGAAGGGATTAAACCAGAAGAGGTCGCCATTCAGCTAAACATTTCTAAAAATACAGTAAAGGCGCATCTGCAACAAGCCGGTAAAGCCATGCGAAGTTATCTTTCTGGCCATAATGAACTGATGGGGGTATTGGTTTTGCTCTCGCTTTTTAAATCTATCTAAAATTATTTTAAATATTTTCTGTTTTCACTAATCCTTTTCTGTCCGGGCCTTGTCATCAATTAAAAGGACCTTTTTAAATCGATGGAAGAGACCAGACTCAATTACTTATATCATAAAAACCTGCAGCAAGCCTGTACGGAAACAGAATTGCTGGAACTTGAGGAGTTTATTCAGGATCCGGATAATGCTTTCCAACTCGAATGTCTTATGAATGAGAGCTGGGAGCTTGAGCCGGAAGCGAGATTGTCAGACGTTCCTTCAACCAGGATTTTTCAGCATATTGTGCAGCGGGATCAGGTACCTGCCCATTCAGCCAGATTCAATTGGATGCCTTTTCTTAAGGTGGCAGCAGCGGTGCTCCTATTGGTCTCAGCCGGGCTTTTGATTAAATACAAATGGACATCGCCTTCACCTGAGCCTGTATCTATAGCGGCTACAGATAGTCAAATCCGAAGCACCATCACCGCTTCAGATAAACATCAGCTTGTTAAATTGCCTGATGGGAGTACTGTTGTCTTGAATCAAAATAGTAAACTCGAATATCCAGCCGCATTTGGAAAGACAAGAGAAGTTGTTTTAACAGGTGAAGGATATTTTGATGTGAAACATGATCCGGAAAAGTCATTTATTGTCCACACCGGAAAAATAAAAACCACTGTTTTAGGAACTGCTTTTAACATTAAGGCCTATTCTAACGAAGAAAAAGTTACAGTAACGGTAACCAGAGGTAAGGTGAGTGTACAAGATGAGAAGCAAACCCTGGGTGTAATTACGCCTAACCAGCAATTGGTGTTTAATAAAACAGAGGAGAAAAAGGTTCAGCTTAATGTGCCTGCACTCAAAGCCATAGAATGGCAGGCCAAAGACCTTTTCTTTGACGACATGACCATGGAACAGGCTGCCAGGATGCTGGAACAACGTTTCAGTGTGAAAATTGCTTTTGCGAATAATGCAGTGAAAAACTGCAGGTTTACCGGAACCATACTTAAAGCGGAAAAGATAGAGTCAGTGCTGAACATGCTTTGTTCCTTCAATAGTTCCAGTTACGACTTTCATAAAGGTGTATATATGATCTCTGGAACAGGATGTAACGACTAAAACAATTAATCAATTAAACCATAAACCAACCAAAACATGAAAGAACACTACCCCATGCTGATATGAAAAAAGGCTCTCCATATAAACAGAGAGCCTAGATTTGCTTCCGGTTGCAGCCGAAAGCAAACGCGTTTTAAATAATTTTTTCGACCACTTAAAACATTTAAAAGTATGATTTTTTCTGCACAAAAAGCAGAAGGCAGGCATGGATATTATCCTTTCCATGGCGCTGCCTTTAATAAACGATATTTAATTCGTCAGGTTATGCGTATCAGCTTAGTAATCGCTATTTTATCCATTACATCTATGCAGTTCATTTTTGCATCGAATGTTAAAGCACAATCTATTAGTAACGTCCATATTTCAGTCCAGCTTAACCAGGAGTCTTTCCTCTCTGTGATTGATAAAATTGAAAAGAATACACCCTTTCGGTTTTTATACAGAAACGAGGAAGTTAAAGAATTAAATGCATTGACTTTAACTTATAAGGACCGGACTGTCGAAGAGGTTTTGCAGCTTCTGTTAAGCAACACTTCCTTTAGTTTTAAACAGGTAGACCAAAATATCCTGATCACCAAAAGGAAAGAAATATCACCTGCAATTCTGGGCAAACATATTCCAATCCGGTTAGGCGGACAAGTTGTAGATGAGGAAGGGATTCCTTTAGGTGGGGTTACTGTAATGCTCAAAGGCAGTAATAAATATTCGACTGCTACAGACGAAAATGGGCATTTTTCATTAGAGATACCAGATCAGAACAGTCGATATCTTGTCTTCACACATTTGGGTTTTACAACTAAGGAGGTCTTTTATGACAAAGAAGTATCTCAGAAGATTGTATTGAATTATGCTTCTGGAAATTTAATGGAAGTGGTGGTGTTGGGATACACAAGCCAAAAGAAGGTGTCTATTATAGGTTCTGTTGCTACGGTGAGCGGGGAAGAGTTAAAGCAGAGTCCTTCGGCCAATGTTTCCAATTCTTTGGCCGGACGTTTACCTGGTCTTATTGCCTACCAGGGCTCAGGGCAGCCCGGTTATGACGATTCTCGTCTGTTGGTGCGAGGGTTGAGTTCCAGTACCAACTCTTCTCCATTGATCGTTATAGATGGAATCCCGCAGGAAGCTGTAGACCGTTCCGGTAATATTGCTACTGCACAGCTACCGCATATTGATCCTAATGATATTGCATCTATTTCTCTTCTTAAAGATGCTGGAACAGCTGCCGTATATGGAGCAAGAGCCGCCAATGGGGTCATTTTAATTACGACTAAAAGAGGAGAGCAAGGTAAAACAGTATTAAATTATACTTTTAACGGAGGCTGGCAAAAACCCACCCAACTTGCTAAACTGGTTGATTCCTATACCTACGCAACGTTGGCCAATGAATTATATCATAATGAAGGTAGTTTTAATCCTTCTGCAGGTAAAGGTTATACTGATGCTCAGCTTGAAATGATCAAGAGCGGTTCAAATCCAGACCTGTACGCCAATACCAACTGGTATTCTGCATTGATGAAACCATCTGCATTTCAGCAGCGTCATAATCTAAGTTTAAACGGAGGAACTGAAAAATCAAAATACTTTATCTCTGCTGGTTACCTGGATCAGGATGGGGCCTATGCTATTTCTGGTTATAAGCAATACTCCCTGAGGTCTAACCTGGATGCAGATATCAATAAAAATCTGAAATTGAGCTTAAACCTTAATGGCCGGCAGGAAAAATATACAGGGCAATCTGCAAATGGTGTAACCAGTTATTACAGAGAGATTTCGCCATTGGTGCCCAGTCAGTTCTCGAATGGCTTGTATAATTACGTCACTATTCCAAATGGATACAGTACATTGGTTAACGGAAGCCCTTATTTAATGGCGAATGGCGCTAACGGCTATTCCATATCAACACAAAATGTATTTGAAAGTATAGGATCCTTGATCTATACTATGCCTTTCGTTCCTGGTCTTTCGGCTAAAGGAACTTTATCTTATAATAAGTATTATGGAACATCCAAGATTTTTAATCAGCCCTATGTGACCGCAATACGGAATAATGATGGTACTTATAGCACCAAAACGACAGGTCAGACTAAAGCCTCACTAACAGAAACCTTTAATCAAAGAGAAACTTTAGTTGCTGAAGCTTCACTGAATTATCAACGTACTTTTGGCAAGCATGCCATCAGTGCTATGGCGCTGTATACCCAGACACAGAATCAGGGCGATTATTTTCTTGGCACCAGAACCAACTTCCCTTCAGCTGCAGTAGACCAGCTTTTTGCTGGAGATCCTACTACAGCGGTCACTACGGGAACTGCCTTTAAAAATGCCCGGCAAAGTGTGGTTGGAAGAGTTAGTTACAATTATGAAGGTAAATATCTTTTTGAGTCCAGTTTCAGGTATGATGGGTCGGATGTTTTTCCAAAGTCTGATCGTTTTGGTTTTTTTCCTTCCGTTTCCGCTGGCTGGATTCTGTCTGAAGAACCCTTTCTTAAAGACATTAAAGCTATTAATTTCTTAAAGATCAGGGCTTCCTATGGGCAGTTAGGTAATGATCGGGTCGGGCAATATCAATATTTGAACACCTATAGCCTGGGTACAGGTCTTGATGGTTATTATACCTTAGGGAATGTCGACTTACAGGCTTTGGTACCAGGTGTAATTCCAAATGTCTCTTTTACCTGGGAAAAAGCCAATATTCTGAACCTGGGCTTTGAAGCAAAACTCTTCAATAACCTGCTGGGCATTGAGTTTGACGCCTTCCATAAACGTACCAAGGACATACTTTCTACGCGGGCTTTCTCTATACCTGCTACAGTAGGTGGCTCATTACCATCTGAAAATCTCGCGGTAGTTGACAATAATGGAATAGAGTTGGCCCTTACGCATGAGAACAAAATCGGACAAGTCAGATATTCGGTAAAACCAAACCTTACACTGAATAAGAATAAGCTGATTTATACGCCTGAACCAGCGGGCTATTTGTCTTATCAAAGTGCAATTGGCAGGCCGCTCACTATTCTTCCTTATGGAATGACAAGTTTCTTAGGTTATGTGGCTGAAGGCCTATATCAAAGTACAGATGAAATTAAAGCTGGCCCAACGCCGCTTTATACTAATGTAGCTCCTGGAGATATCAAATACAAAGATCTTAACGGAGATGGTAAAATTACGCCTGCTGATAGAACTGTAATGGGAAAAGGAGATTATCCGGGTATTATCTACGGACTCAGTCTGGGTGCTTCTTATAAAGGATTCGATTTGAATCTATTGATCCAGGGCGCTGCAAATGTTCAAAAATACATGACAGGACTGAGTGAATGGGCTTTTGCTAATAATGGAGTGCCCTCTGAAAAACATCTGGACCGATGGACACCCTCCAATCCTAATGCGAGCTACCCAAGATTGTTTAGTGCCAATTTAAACAACCAGGCACCTTCTACTTATTGGTTTCAAAACGGAGCTTATGCCCGTTTGAAGAATGTAGAACTGGCTTATAACCTCCCGGCTTCGGTATTGTCTAAAGTTAAGCTTTCCAGCGTGAGGATCTATGTAAGCGGGACTAACCTGTTCACGGTTACGGGATTAAAGGATGTGGATCCTGAGGCTGCTTTCTCAGCTTTTGGGGCGGATTCTTATCTGATTCAAAAATTATACAATATTGGTTTAAGTGTTAAATTTTAAGAAATAGACAGATGAAAAGATATTTAATAGTATTTACACTGTTGCTGTTGGTTGTGTTGGGGTGTAAGAAAGATTTTCTGGATAGTAAACCTCTGGACAAATACAGTGATGAAGATGTTTGGCGGGATTCTACTTTGGCAGGCTTGTTCCTTAACAACTTATATGCAACACTTCCTACGCAATTTGGAGGAACCATGACAGATGCTTATACAGATGAATTGTATTCCAGCGGGAATGTAAGCATCTATAACGGAACATTTCTGGCTTCCAGTGTGCCATATTCCATTTCAAACGCCTATGACTATTCTTATACCAGTATCAGAAGGTGTAATATTTACCTTGAAAATGTAAACCGGTTGCCAGCCAGTACGGCTTTTAAGAAAAAAACGACAGATCAGGCCAGGTTCATCAGGGCTTTTCAATATGCCAACCTGATCAATTACTTTGGAGCAGTGCCTTTAATTACGCATGCCCAGAACCTGGATGAAAACTTAAATGTTGCACGAAACAGTTATCAGGAGGTGGTTAACTTTATTGTAGCTGAAATGGATGCCATTAATGCTGGGGCTAACCTTCCGTATAAATACACAGGTGCAGACGTTGGCCGTGTAACCCGAGGGGCGGCACTGGCATTAAAAAGCAGGGTATTGTTGTATGCCGCGAGTTATAACGGGGAGTGGCAGAAAGCCTATGATGCAGCGAAAGCTGTTATTGCTATTGCCGGATCAGCTGGTTATGGCTTGTTTCCAAAATATGGGGAGATGTTCTTTTCTGCCAATGATAATAATACTGAAGTGATCTTTGATCATCAGTATAAGCAGAATTTTCAGGGCTATAACGTTCATTTTTATAATTTACCCTGGGGTTTAGTGCCTCCAGGACCAAATGCCTTAAATCAGCCTACTCAAAATATTGTGAATGAGTACGAAATGGCAAATGGTAAAATGATTAATGAGTCTGGATCCGGATATGATGAAACCAAACCATATGTCAACCGGGATCCTAGGTTTGATGCCAGTATATTGTATGATGGTTCGGTTTATACAGGAGTCACACTGGATTTTAAACCTGGTTCTAATTTTAATCCGCAATATGCCGCGCTTACAACGGGTTACGCGTTAAGAAAAATGGAAGACCCGGCTTTTAACCCTTTTGACATGTCGGCAAGTTATGGCGGAGGGCAGAACAATATTCTGATCAGATATGGCGAAATTTTGCTGAATCTGGCTGAAGCATCTTTTGAATTGGGACAAGCAGAAGAAGCGAGAACCTATGTGAACCAGGTTAGAGCAAGGGTAGGTATGCCACCTGTTGCTTCAGGGGCAATAAGCAGGGATAAGATCAGGCACGAGCGGACTATTGAACTTGCTTTTGAAGGCACCCGTTTATGGGACATCCGCAGGTGGAAACTCGGGCCTGAAAAACTGGGAACACCACTTAATGGTATTTCGATTACCCAAACCGGCACGGGTCCGAGAGTATATACTCAGGTGAAAGTACAAGACAGAAACTTTGATCCTAAATTCTATCTTTTCCCAATCTATCAAACTGAAATTGACAAAAATCCAAACTTAAAACCCAATAATCCTGGGTGGTAACAATCAATATAAAAGATGAAACAGAATATGAAATTTAAATTCGCGGCAATAGTTATAGCAGGATTTTTAGGTGTTGGACAAGTTTCAGCACAAAGCAGCAACTACCTAATAAAAGGAACAATTACGGGTGCATCTTCCGGGAAAGTGTATCTGGAGCATGAGAATGCGTCAAAGAAAGTGCTCAGAGACTCGGCAGTATTGTCAGCAAACGGAAGTTTTCAGTTTAAAGGGAAGGTGCAGAGCCCGCAATTTTATTCCATCAAATTAAAAACGACTAAAAATCCATCCACTTTTATCTTGGAGAATTCGGTTATTACATTCATTGCCCCCAAAGATTCTTTGTATAAAGCGGTAATTACCGGTTCTAAAAACCAGAATGTTTATATGGGTTTTTACAATGGTCCATGGAAGGTAATTTCGCAAAAGGCTGGTGATATCTATCAGAGATTGGATAAGGCTGAGCAGGGAGGAAAAGTTAAATTAGACTCTTTAACCAGAGCTGGTTTTGATCGGGAATTCAGAGTTCTAGATACATTAAATCAGGCTGCTGTAAAGGCTTATGTTGGTCAACATCCAGGATCAGTTGGTTCGGCAGCCATTATTTATGATCGTTTTATTGCTTATCCCAATTTTTCGGTAGCCAGATCATTGTTTTCCATCCTGGACCCTCAGGTACAGAAAACATTAATTGGTCAACACATCACTCAAGCTTTTGCGCTTGACGAGAAAACAGCTGCTGGTCAGATGGCCCCTGCAATTGCAATGGCAGACAAGGATGGAAAAATTGTTCATTTGTCTGATTTTAAAGGAAAATACGTATTGGTTGATTTCTGGGCAAGCTGGTGTGGACCCTGCAGGAAAGAAAATCCAAATGTAGTAGCGGCGTATAAGAAATATCATGATAAAGGTTTTGAAGTGTTGGGGGTTTCACTTGACTCCAATAAAGAATCCTGGTTAAAGGCTGTTGCTGCAGACGGATTGACCTGGACGCATGTTTCTGATTTGAAAGGCTGGGCAAATGCTGCAGCTGCAGAATATGGTGTTAAAGCGGTACCAGCGAGCTTTTTAATTGGCCCGGATGGTAAGGTTGTTGGCAGGGATCTAAGAGGAGAAGCATTGAATAAGAAACTGGGTGAATTGATGAAGTAGAAGCCATTGGCATGTAAATAAGAAGAGACTTTCGGAGTATTGTTAAAAAAGGCGATGTTATTTAGAATTATTATAACTATAATTTGGATTAATTCTATATAATACTTTTCTTTGCATCATATTTAACAAATAATGCAAAACACAACTCTGGAAGTCTCTACTCATTTAGCCGAAGTTTATAGCACAGTTAAAGGTGCTGTTTATCAGTCTGACAGCGAAAAATGCTGGTATGTTGACTTTGCAGGAAAGATGGCCAGATTTGACTACAGAAATATTCTTAAATTGAAAAAAGCAATTTATGCGATTGATATTGAAGAAATTTTACTGAACAGTTCAAAAGCAGCTGACGTGGAGATTGTATTTATTTGTGCTTGTGAGCATTGCTACGTATTGACCCTGCTGGAGATCATTTCTTTTAAAGAATTGCTTGAAGGCACCTTTGTGATGTTAAGCCTGAACCAGATCCTTCATGATCGTTTATACAGGATAGCGGCTTAATTCTCTGCTTAACTGGTTTTAGACTCTTTCCATATTGTTCTCCGATGCTTTAATTTAATTTTATAGCACTATTTTTGATTTACACGTTATTGAAAAAATTAAATCAAGAGGCCATGAAAGATATCATTCGAGTAAAAAGTTTAATCTCTGCAGATGTAGAGACCTTGTTAAACCAGCAGATCAAGAAAGAAGCGCAGTCTTCATCCGCTTATCTTTCTATGGCATCATGGTGTGACAGAAATGGTTTTGACAATTCTGCTGAATACTTTTTTAAACAGGCAGAAGAAGAAAGACAGCATCAGATGAAATTCTTCAGATATGTATTGGATATGGGAGGAAGTGCTTTGTCTCCTGAAATTACCAATGTGAAGATAGAATACAATTCTTTCCGGGAAATTTTTGAAGAAGCCCTGGACCAGGAGATCAGCGTAACACAGTCTATTAAAAATATAGCCGCGCGTTGCCACAAAGAGCAGGATTATGTAACGGTAGAATTCTTAAACTGGTTCTTTAAAGAGCAAAGAGAAGAAGAATATAAAGCCAGAAGAGCCCTGGAATTGTTTGATCTGATTGGTGAAGAAGGAACAGGAAGATGGGAGATTGACAAACATGTGGGTAAAATCCACTATGGTAACGAAGCCGGAGAATAACAGACCAGTTTAATTCTGGTGAAATATAAAACCTGTCAGCGCCAAAATGCTGACAGGTTCATTTGTAAAATAGAACCAGATTACAGTGGGAAAGAAAGATAAAGAACACAAAAAGCATTCGAAGAAGGATAAAAAGAAAAAGAAAGAATGCTGCGAGAAATACAAAAAGGGCAAAAGATGTGACAATTGCCCCTTTGGATAGGTTTAGAATGTTTCGTTTTTCACTTATTCCAATTCAAAAACAGCCTGAATCTCTACCGGAGAATTCATAGGCAGTGAAGCAGCACCGATAGTTGCGCGGGTGTGTAAACCCTTCTCCTTAAAAATATTCCCCAATAAGTCAGAAGCCTCATTCATAAGCATTGCATGTTTAGTATACCCGGCAGAGGTATAGAAATATCCCGTCAATTGTACCGCTTGCTTAACATGGTCCAGGTTGCCGCCTGCGGCCTCTTTTAATACCGCGAGGATGTTAAGAAGCGTTTGCCTGGTGGCGATTTTTGCCTGTTCTTCGGTGACCTCTTCTTCAATCTTTCCAGCATATTCTATTTTTCCTTGTTTTAATGCGATCTGGTTGATGAAAACCAGTTTGCCTGATACTTTGTACGGTTTGTAATTTCCGACTGGTTTAGGCGCGTCTGGGAGTGTGATTCCTAGTTTTCGCAATTGAGCTTCTATATGGTCGCTTTCCGGTTGTGCAGTATTCATGCTGTTCTTTAAAAGTTGCTGAGCTTTGGCTGCTTTGGCTAATGCATAACCCTGTAGTGTCGCTATTTGCAGTTCTCCGGAAGAGGGGCGGGGAGATCCCGGAGCACCTGCCAGTGAGGCTGCACCAAAGGAAGTATTGCCTTGCGGAATACTTTTATCGATTTCTCCGCTGCCCATAATCCCTGTAGGAACCAGTGTCATGCCGTGAATAGCTAAAGTATTCCAGAATGACAGTATAGCCGCTTCCCGTCCCGCTCCACTGCCTGCTGACATAAATACAGTGGCAGGGATACCCTCCAGTTTTCTTGCTGTCCAGATGGCTACAGACTGGTCCAGAAAATAACGCATATCTGCACTCATGTTGCCAAAATGAACGGCTGAGCCAAAGGCGATACCGTCATAAGCGGTGAGATCATTAATAGTGGCGTAAGGGATGTTGGTGAAGGCCATTTTACTTTCATTTTCGAGGTTTTTTATTCTGGGTACTTGTTTTAGGATGGCTTTTGTACCTTCTAGTTTTTCAATACCTGCTGCTATGGCCTGGGCCAATTTGTAGGTACCACCCTGTTCTGTATTGAAAAGTACCAGGATACGGGTATCGGTTTGTTCTTTCATGGCGGCTAACGTGGTTAAAGGCAGACTTGATAGCAATAAAATTACTGTAAGACAGCCTTTTTTTAATAAATCTATTAAACTCATATGGGTTTGTTCTTAAATAACGGAGACAAAGGTCTGCAATATTACCTGTGCTTAAATGTCTATCTTTGCCAATTGCATATTAAAAAACGACAAATGGATAAAGCAAGATTTTGCCATCTTACGGTAGATGCCGTAGATAAGGAGGCTTATGTTTGGCATGAAGCAGACTGGAAATTTTCCGAGGAATGGCACACCCATCACATGGGGCAACTCATCTATGTGGAAAAGGGAGTTCAGTATTTACATACGGAAAACAGGACCTATCTTTTGCCTACTCACCACTGCGCCTGGATCCCTCCGGGAGTTGCGCACCGGAGTTCTTCACCAGCCAGTCAGGTATACCTTCGATGTCTTTTTTTTTCGGTAAATGAGGAGCTGAATTTTTTTAAAGAACTGAACATTTTTCATACCCCAAAAGTGTTGAGGGAAATGATTTTTTTTACGGAGCAATGGTCAAGGCTGGAAGAAAAAGATCCGGTCGAATTTGACTTTCTGAAGGGGTTGAAAAGCATCCTTCCGCTGAGCTTTAAACAGGCCATTCCACTGGCACTTCCGGTACCGCGGAACCCCCGTATTTCCGACATAGTCAGCTACCTTTCGGACCCGCTTTCTGTGCAGCTTAAATCCGCTCAGATTGCAGCTCAGTTTAGCCTTTCCGTTCGTACGATGGAACGCCTGTTTAAGAAGGATACCGGGATCACTTTTGCGGGGTATGTTAAGCTGATGAAAATCATTAAGGCGGTAGAGCTTTTGTCCTTAGATGGAGAAAGTGTGAAGAGCGTAGCCTATAGGGTAGGGTATGAAAGTGTCTCTACTTTTAGCAATACTTTTTATGCTTTGCTGGGTGTGAGACCACAAGATATGCTTGCTTAAAATCTGAAATCAGAGGTTAAATTTTTATGTGAATTTTTAATTTATTTAAATATCATAATTTATAGATATATAGATATTTAAAAAATGTTCCTAAAAATTTTTAGGAATTGAGTTTTTATTTAATTGATATTTTTAAATATTTGTTTATCAGTGTTATATTTTTAAAATAATGAAATTAGATGTACGAACGGTCTAATGGATATTTTTAGGGAAAACAGGGGGGATTCGGGTTTGAAATGAGTAAATAAATCTTCGCCCCGGAGCGTTCGTTTGTGTATATTTGCGCTCAGAATGTTTACCCGTTTAACCGCAATATCACTCCTCTTTTTTTCGCTGGCTGCGAATCTGTCGGGCTTATTTTTGTTCGCAGGTTATGAGTTAAACAGGGATTATATTGCCAAAGAATTTTGTGTAAATAAGGACAAACCTCAGCTGCACTGTAACGGAAAATGCTACCTCATGAAGAAGCTGAAACAAGCAGAAGAGAAGGAGCAAAGACAGGAAAAACAAGAGCAAAAAATGTTGGTTCAGGAAGCCCTGGTTCCACTCCGTTTTGTGTTCAAAAGATACCTGGTCAGCCAGCGTCATTTTTACATTCCGGCAGGAACAGATTTGCCAAAATCAGATCCGGTTTCGGTCTTCCATCCACCGCCTGTTTCGGCTTAAAATTTTCATTTTTTTTACCGCTTTTGGCTCAGTAAATTGCTGCTGCCGAAAGTACATTATGTACAACAAAACTAAGATATCATGAATAAAATATTAGGCGTACTGGCTTGCGCAATACTGGCTGTAGCATGTGCTCTCAAACAAGATTACAAAGCAGAACGTGACGAGGTCATGAAGTTCCATGACGTGGTTATGGAGGACCATGGAGTGGTGGTCAATAACCAGATGAAACTGGACTCCTTACTTAAAGATTTAAAGGGTCTGAAAAAGAGTCAGCCCTCGCTCGATACTGCAGCAGCAAGAAAAGAAATGGAGCAGCTAAAGTCAAGTTTAGGTACTGCAGAAGACCGGATGAACGACTGGATGCATCAGTTCGAGCCGGATGTGACCGGAAAGTCAAATGAAGAAGCTATAAAGTACTTTAAGGAAGAAAAGGTGAAGATCACCCGTATTGATAGCTTGTATAAACAGGAGATAAAAACCTCGGGGGCTTACCTGGATAAATTGAAAAAATCATGAGGTTTAGTGGTTTGTTTATAGCGATTGCTTTTCTGTTTCTTGTAAGCTGCAAGGATAAACCTCAGCGTTTGCCTTTTTTACAGGCTGAGATCAACGAAAAGGTGGTGGACGGCAAGACAGTTCAGGATACGGTTTTTAAGGCGATACCGGCTTTTAAATTCCTTAATCAGGATAGTGTTGGAGTGACCAACAAAGATTTCGATGGAAAGATTTACGTGGCAGACTTCTTTTTTACCTCATGTCCAACCATTTGTCCTACCATGCACCGGAATTTACTGAAGGTGTACAAGAAGTATGAAAATAATCCGGAAGTGAAACTCGCTTCACATACCATAGATGCAAAATATGATGTTCCTTCAAGAATGAAAGCCTATGCCAATAAATTGGGCATTAAAGGTACACAGTGGGAATTTTTGTGGGGGAGCCGGGATGAGGTTTATGCACTGGCGGAACGAAACTATCTGGTTTCTGTAAAGGAGGATAAGGAATCGCCGGGTGGTTTTATTCATCAGGGCTACCTGGTGCTTGTGGATAAAGAAAAGCGGATCAGAGGGGCTTATGATGGTACTGTGGATGAAGATGTAAAGAAGCTGATGGAGGACATGGATACCTTGCTTCAGGAATACAAGAAGTAGATTAGAAAAGGGGGTGTTCTGGAAGACAGCCGTCTGGGTTACTTCATTTGAACACCTTCTTTCTTTTGGAAGATCGAAACTTTTAAGAATTGAAAATGTTGTAGGTTTTAAATTATTCTGCGACATGAAGAAATCTAAAGAAAGTTTGTTTGAACGATTTTCTACTAAAATTACCTGCTGGACGGGTAGTTCAACAGCGTTTGGGATTGCATTTACTGTCATACTGATCTGGGGTATAACAGGGCCGGTCTTCCATTATTCGGATACCTGGCAGCTGATCATCAATACAGGAACTACGATCGTTACCTTTCTGATGGTCTTTTTGATCCAGAAATCTCAAAACAAAGATTCAAAAGCTATCCAATTGAAACTGAATGAATTGATTGCTGCCAGCAGGTATGCAAGTAACCGAATGGTGGATATTGAAGATCTGACAGAGCTTGAGCTGGATGTATTGCATAAATATTATCAGGAGCTTTCTGACAAGGCAGAAAGGGACCAGGATATCCATAAATCGCATTCTATTGATAAAGCGAAGAACCTTGCAGAGGAAAAAGATCAGTTGAGAGCGAGCCAGAAAAAAAAAGTTGATTAGATTAGGGAAAATCATGCGAAGCTAAGTCAATGATTGTTTCATCACCTATTAAAAAAAATAATGAAAGTATTTATTCCGAGAATAATTCCAGAAGCGGGAATGAAACTGTTGAAAGAAGCAGGTTTGGAAGTGACCGTCTGGACAGAAAAAAGAGCGTTAAGTAAGCAGGAACTGATTGATCATTGCATGGGGAAAGATGCCTTGCTGAGTGTAAGCAGCAGGTTAGATGCTGCATTTTTAAATGCGTGCAAACATCTTAAAGTGATCGCTTTGCACTCTGTGGGTTATGATAATGTAGATGTGGAGGAAGCTACAAAACTTAAAATACCGGTTGGGAATACCCCTGGGGTCTTGAGTGCCGCAACTGCAGATACGGCTTTTTTATTGATGCTGGCTACATCCCGCAAGGCTTTTTACATGCATAAACAGATTCAGAAAGGTAAATGGGGCTTTTTTGAGCCTACGGCAAATCTTGGCATAGAGCTTTACGGGAAAACTCTTGGGGTGTACGGGCTGGGTAAGATTGGAACTGAAATGGCCAGACGCTGTAAGGGTGCCTATCATATGGACATCATTTATCATAACAGACACCATAACGAAGAGGCGGAAAATGAGTTGGGCGCGGTAAAAGTATCCTTTGATGAGCTTGTTAAAAATAGCGATGTATTAACGGTTCATACCGCTCTTACACCTAAAACTAAAGGTGTGTTTGATTATCATATCTTTAGCCGGATGAAGCCTGAAGCCATATTTATCAATACGGCCAGAGGAGCAATACATAACGAGGAAGATCTTAAAAGAGCACTGGAAGAAGGTTTGATATGGGGTGCCGGGCTGGATGTGACAAATCCGGAGCCTATGCATGCAGACAATCCTTTGCTGGATATGCCAAACGTTTCTGTATTGCCTCATATCGGGTCTGCCACTGTGCAAACCCGGGATGCCATGGCAGTCCTTGCGGCGAAAAATATTATTGCCGGGTTAAAGGGACAGAGACTTCCGAACATTGTAAATCCGGAGGTATACGAAAATTAAGCATTTTCGTGAAGGTGGAGGCGGGTTTTTAGCCTGTCGATTTCGTGCTGCATATCACTGACCCGGGTTAACAGATGTCTGATGGCATCAATACCTTCGATGTTGATGTGTAAGTCGTAATGCAGGTGGATGTACCGTTCTACCTCACCAAACTGGTCTTCATGGATAAATTTATCGTTATCAATAAGGGTAAGGAGTATAATTCCCGATTCTTCAAGCGAAATGATGAATTCCGGTTCTATATTATAGTTGATGCAATATTCTGTGATTTTAATCAATTCTGGTTGCATAGATTCCATATTATTTAAGATTTAGCCAGTTCTTTGAACAATTCTTGCTGTTTCTCTGTCAGATTGACCGGGATTTTTACGGTATAGGTTACAAAAAGGTTGCCAAATTCGCCCTCTTTTTTATACACCGGAAAGCCTTTCCCTTTTAATCTCACTTTGGTGTTGTTCTGTGTACCAGGTGCAATTTTTAATTTTACTTTGCCGCTTAGTGTCTCTATAGTGGCCTCTCCACCCAGAACCGCCGTGTAAAGGTCAATCTCTACGGTTTCATATAAATCATCATTTAAGCGCTTGAATGCCGGGTCGTCTGTAATGTTAAACGTGATGTATAAATCGCCATGAGGGCCGCCATTAACGCCAGGTGCTCCCTGACCTTTTAGTTTAATGACTTGTCCATGGGCAATACCTGCGGGTATGGTGATGCGAAGATTCTTGCCATTTACGGTTAAGGTTCTTTTATGAGTAGTGTATGCCTCTCTTAAAGGCAATTGCAGTTCAGCCTGGTAGTCCTGTCCTTTATATTTAGTGCTGCTTCGTTGTGAACGTCCTGCTCCACCAAACATCGACTCAAAAAAATCAGAGAAATCGCCGCCGCCAAAGTCTGCACTCGAATATCCTCCTCCTTCAAAAGGGTTTTGGCCAGTGTGCTGCTGTTGGGTACGCTGAGATTGTTTTGCTTTTTCAAACTCATCTGCATGCTTCCAATGTTCCCCATGTTCATCATATTTCTTACGCTTTTCAGCATCACTAAGCACTTCGTTAGCTTCATTGATCAGCTGGAACTGTTTGTTGGCCTCTTTGTCGTTGGGGTTTAAATCGGGGTGATATTTTCTTGCCAGCTTTCTGTAAGCCTTTTTGATTTCATCAGCTGTGGCTTTCTTATCAATGCCCAGTATTTTGTAGTAGTCAATAAATGCCATATAAATGTAGGTCTGTTCTCAAATTTAATGATTAAAAGGCAGTTTTCTGAGTAATTGTCTTATCAAATTACAAACCAAACTACATATGTGTTTAAATTATTGTATTTTAGCTATAAGAAATTCCGCTCTTCCAGTAAAACCTTCATCTTTAATAACAAACGTTTATGTCCGGTATGCGTAAAACTCTCCTGTATCCCACATTTTTAACGCTCCTCCTGTTAACCAGTTATTCAGAAATGTCGATTTGCCAGATTGCTAAAACAGCCACTGAGCCTATAGTAGAGGCGGGGGTGTCCAAAAAACTGGCAGAGTACCGGAAATCCGTGATCAGTAAAGTACAGTATAACCTGGAGTTTACGATTCCGGCACAGAAAAGTGAGGCCATACAAGCCAGGGCGGTATTGAATTTTCAGCTGGCCAGTATAGCCTACCCATTGCAACTTGATTTTAAAGAAAATCCGGATAAGGTCAAATCTGTTATGGTCAATAACAAACCTGTTGCTGTTCAGTTGTTGAAAGAACACCTGGTGATTGGACAGAAATATCTTAAACCAGGTAAAAATGAGGTCCGCATAGACTTTCAGGCGGGAGAGGGGGCTTTAAACCGGAATTCTGATTATCTGTACACCTTGTTTGTTCCAGACCGGGCCAGAACCGTTTTTCCATGTTTTGATCAGCCGGATCTGAAAGCAACTTTTACACTTACACTGCGGATTCCTGAACAATGGAAAGCACTGGCCAATGGTGCTTTAAAAGACTCCATTGTGAAGGATGGTCAGAAAACTTATCATTTTAAGACTTCAGATTTACTGAGTACCTATCTTTTTGCTTTTGCTGCGGGAGATTTCCGGCAAACGGAGGGATTGGTCTCTGCATTTAAAACCTCGTTTTTATTCAGGGAAACAGACACCGCGAAACTCAATAAAAGTATCCCGGAGATTTTTACCATTCATACAGATGCCCTAAAATACTTTCAGGAATGGACTGGAATTCCTTACCCCTTCCAGAAGTTTGGGTTTGTGGCTATTCCCGATTTTCAATTCGGGGGAATGGAGCATCCGGGAGCAATACAGTACAAAGCTTCTTCACTTTTTCTTGATAATGGGGCTACAAAAGACCAGATTAATGCCAGAAATAATCTGATTGCTCATGAAACGGCTCATATGTGGTTTGGTGATATGGTGACGATGAACTGGTTTACTGATGTTTGGATGAAAGAGGTTTTTGCCAATTTTATGGCAGATAAAAGCAATGCAGATGCCGGAGGAACGGATGAATTTGACCTGAAGTTTTTGGTCGATCATTTTCCTGCAGCCTATAATGTAGATCGTACAGCTGGTTCTAATCCCATAAGGCAGGATCTGGACAATTTAAAAGATGCAGGTAGTTTGTACGGAAATATCATTTATCATAAAGCACCAGTTATGATGCGGCAGCTGGAAAGGTTGATGGGTGCTGAAATGTTTCAAAAGGGAGTTAGGGAATACCTGAAGAAATTTGCGGGTGGTAATGCTTCCTGGCCGGATTTAATCAATATCCTTGGGAAATACGCACCTGTAGATCTGCAAACCTGGAATAAAGTGTGGGTCAACGAAACCGGCCGGCCTCTGATCGATTACGATCTGGAGGTCAAAGACAACAAGATCACCAGTTTTGTCATCACTCAGAAACCTGAATATGGAAATAAACGCGTTTGGCCGCAGATTTTTGAACTGACCTTTTTCTATCCCAATTATAGCCAGGAGATCAGTGTACAGTTGAGTGATGGGAAATTAAACTTGAAAGAGGTCGCAGGTATGGAGAAACCCTCTTTTATCCTGTTCAATTCTTCCGGACAAGGGTATGGAGTGTGGCCGGTTGATACAGCAATGTTTAAAAGCCTTTACAAAATGGAGAAGCCTTTAAGAAGGGCTTCTGCCTATATTTCTATGTATGAGAATATGCTTAATGGAAAAACCATTGATCCGGAAAGTCTGCTTAAGCTTTTTACTGATGGATTGGATAAGGAAACAGATGAATTGAATCTGAAACTAATCAATGGGTACATCAGTAGTATTTTCTGGAATTTTACATCAGCTGCTGAACGTCTTAAGCTGGCTCCTCTACTGGAAGATTCTTTATGGAATGCTATTGCGCAGGAGGGTTCTCCAAACAATAAAAAAATACTTTTTAAAACCTATCAGGATATCTATTTAAGTCAATCTGCGGGCGATCGTTTGTATGCAATTTGGAAAAGCCAGCAAGCCCCGGAAGGTATTAAGCTTACTGAGGACGACTATACATCATTATCTCTGTCTCTGGCTTTGAAAGGGCAGTCAGATCCGTCTTTACTACAAACTCAGCTGGGCAGGATCAGCAATCCGGACCGAAGAAGCAGGTTTGAATTTATCCAGCCAGCTGTATCCGCTGATCAGCAGGTGAGAGATCAGTTTTTTAGTAGTTTGGAATTGAAATCAAACCGCACAAAGGAATCTAATGTGTTGGCTGCACTATATTATCTGCATCATCCATTGCGTCAGGAGTCTTCCGTAAAGTATCTTCCAAAAAGTCTCGATATGCTTCAGGAAATTCAGGTAACTGGTGATATTTTCTTTCCAGCCTCCTGGCTGCAGGCCATTTTAGGAAGCTATCAGAGTAAATCTGCTTTTGAAATGGTACGGACTTTTCTGGACCAGCATAAAAATTACAATTCCAAATTAAGGGCTAAAATACAGCAGGCTGCCGATAACTTATTCAGGGCGCAGCGCTTAGTGAAGTAAAGCCATTATCTATTTTGCGTACGTTTACAGCATGATGGCCATATTTTCCATCCCTTTGTTCAAAGGTGACACTGTCATTGAGAAACAATTTGTCAAAGTCCAGGTCAGGATTGTCATGGGCTAAAAGTATAAAACTGATTTGTGTATCAGTACAGGTAATAAAACCTATTTTTCTTTGGTAGTTTATAAAATTAATAAAACCTGTGAGCACTGTTCTGTTGATTGATAATGTTTAGAACAAAGTTAACGATTGTTTAACATTTATTGCAAACACTTAAACAGATTTGAAGAAAAATATGGATTTATTTTTAAGGATTTTGTGTTTGATCCTGAAAATAAGCTGGGGCAATAACTGCGATGGTATAAGAAGTACTGGTAACGATACTTTGATAAATGAATTTTTTAGTGCTGTAAATGGTCAAAATCTGATTGTCTACAATCTGGCTGTCAGATTTATCTGGCTGAAGGGTTTCAATTTCCTTAAGTAGCAGGGTATAGGCTGCTTTATCGGGAGCCTGGTAATACACCCGGTTTACGGCTGGTTCTGTATTGTGGATCCTAAGCCAGGCAAGCGCGCGGGTAGGGTCTGTTTTAAGATTTCCAAATGAAAAAGTGTGGTAATAATCGTTTTCATAGTTTCCTGTCATGGCAATATCCAGCTTCCAGCCTTTACTCACCAGAGAATCACCAACGCGTACGGCTGATCTGGAAATACAGGCTTCCAGATCTTTCAGGCTCGAAACCTGGGCCTTGCAAAGAAAGGTGCAGAAACTAAGGCAGGCGATCAGGAAATATTTAGGCATCATGATCCAAAGTTAGGATTTATATGTCAAATATTTCTTTCAAGGCTTGGGTATATCCCCGGCTGGAGCTGCATTTAGATCCTGTGGTGTCTGTCATAAGGAATACCAGGGTGCCGTTAAAGCTTTTCCTGATTTCTTTAATGAGGTCAGTATTTATAATGGTACTTCTGCTGATTCTTAGAAATGTGTCCGGGAGTTTTTCCTGAAGTGCGGTAATGGTAAAATCGGTTAAGTGTCTCTTGCCGTCGGCCGTATTCAGGAATACGTATTTGTCTTCTGCTTCAATAAAAGTAATCTCTGCAAGTTTGATGAGCAGAATCCGGTCTCCAATCTTTACAGTAAGGGTTTTGATTTCCCTTTTGATTTTAAGTTTATCGGCAAGCAACTCGAAGGGAATTTGGAGTTCTGTTGCGCCTTGATGCTGTTGTAGTTTCTGTATAGATTTTTCCAGACGTTCGGCTTCCACGGGTTTTAGCAGGTAGTCTATAGATTCTTCCTCAAAAGCCTTCACTGCATATTGGTCATAAGCCGTGGTGAAGATGACTTTTGGTTGTTTCTTAAGCTGCGAAAGCATCTCAAATCCATTTAATACCGGCATTTCTACATCCAGGAAAATGAGATCTGGCTGATGTTTTTCAATTTGTTGCAAGCCTTCTGCACCATTTGCAGCTTCGGCAATAATATCCAGATGATCGTGAACACCCAGCAAACGTTTCAGCCGCTGGCGGGCCAGTTCCTCGTCGTCAATAATGATGGTGCGCCAAATTTTAGTTGTCATGCAATTGGATTTGAATTTTAATCTGTTTAAAAGGTTCGTTGGTGATTTGGAGCTCGTAGTTGCCCGGGTATAAAAGCTCCAGTTTATCATAGGTGCTCTGCAGGCCATATCCGATTTCCAGTTCGGAAGGGAAGGGGTATCCATTGTCTGAAATGACGATGTCCATTTTTTTTGTTTTTTTAATACTGACTTTAAGTTCACCTTTTTCTATGGTGTCTTTTAAACCATGTTTTAAGGCATTTTCTACCAGTGGCTGGATCAAAAAGCGAGGGATCTTTTCGTGTGATATTGTTTTATCTATATCTATAATAAAATTAATTCTGTCGCCAAAGCGTACTTTTTCTATATCGAGATAAGTTTGAAGAATGTCGACTTCCTCCTGGATGGAAATCAGATTTTCTCCTCCCTGATTGATGCTGTACCTAAATAATTTTGATAGTTTCAGGGTCATACTTTCAGCCTTATCGGGATCAAAATGGATCAGGCTAGCAATAGCATTCAAAGAATTATACAGAAAATGAGGGTTGATTTTGGATTGAAGTGTAGCCAGTTCTGCCTGTGTTTTCATCTGTTTTAGACGAAGCAGGTCCATTTCTTTCTCTTTGATCTTGGTGCTAAATCTAGTCTTTTGCGAAAAATATATATAAGAAACCGTGGAAACGATGAGCGTAATTACACTTGCAAAGAGGAAGTCAGATTTATGGAAAAAAGTATATTTAGTTTTAAATAGCCCAGCAAAGGTATAATAAAGTAATTCTATCGCTATAAAAGCGCCCGACAGACTAAACAGGTAATAGAGACTGATGTAAAATATGTGACTGCCTTTTCCTGCCCATAGGCGCTTGGAAAAATGTATGCTGTTTGAAACAAAAAATCCAATTACACAACTGAAAAGCAATTGGAAAACAGCCCTTTTTGTTCCAATCCATTGGCCTTTAAGTACAGATATTAAAATACAAAGGATAATTCCTATGACCAGGCCAACTAAAATAGCATAAATCGTAATCTTTAGCCAGTATTTGAAATTGAATATTTCAAGCTGTGCTATGTCAGTTTTACTGGACTGCGGAAGGGATTTTTTCATCGGCTAAACAGTGTTTGCATATGCTGAATACAATTAAAGATCTTTACAAGAGTAATAACTATTCTTGCTTGCATTCAAAAATGTAATTTAATTTAAGCAGAACAAATATATAACCGACGAAAGGCTGGATAAGGAGGATAAATGGTCATTAAATACAAAAAAGGAGCCTCTAAAGACGGCTCCTTTTTTATCCAATGCATTTAGGCTTGTAAGTCAGACATCAGGCGATGGATTTTAGTGCCTAATCCCTCATTTACTTCGTCAAATTTGGTTTTATCAGCTAAAGGCGCATTTACGCTGCAGTAGAACTTGATTTTTGGCTCCGTGCCCGAAGGACGTGCTGAAACAATACTGCCATCTGCAGTAATGAACTGTAAAACATCAGATTTAGGTAATTCAAGCGGAGTTGTTTTACCTGTGTTTAAATCTGTTTCAATACCTAATTCATAATCTTTTAATGTGGTGACTTTCGATCCCCCCAGTTCTGCAGGTGGGTTATTTCTGAATTTCTCCATCATCGCCTTGATCTCTTCTGCACCGGTTTTGCCTTTTTTAGTCAGCGAAACCAATTCTTCACGGTATAAACCATGTTGTGCATACATATCTATTAAGGCATTATACAAACTGCTGCCTTTATCTTTATAATATGCGGTCATTTCTGCAATAAAAGCACAGGAAATGACTGCATCCTTATCTCTTACCAGTTCACCAACCGAGTAGCCGTAACTTTCTTCACCTCCTACGATGAAGGTCTTTTTGCCCTGCAAACTGGTGATGAGCTGGCCAATCCATTTAAATCCGGTTAAGGTATTGTAATAAGTTACTTTTTTAGATTTAGCGATTTCTTCGATCAGATTGGACGTTACAATGGTTTTAACAATATATTGATTGCCATCAATTTTTCCTTTCTCTTCCCATGCGGTGAGCAGGTAATGAACCAGTAAACTACCGGTTTGGTTTCCATTTAGGAGCACCCATTCATTGTTATTGTTTTTAACAGCAATTCCTACACGGTCTGCATCCGGATCTGTAGCCAGTACAAGGTCTGCATCAATTTCCGCTGCTTTTTTAAGTGCCAGTGTCATCGCTTCTTTTTCCTCCGGATTTGGATAAACTACGGTTGGAAAATTACCATCTGGTTTACTTTGTTCTTCCACAACGATCAGATTGGTAAAGCCAAATTGAGCCAGGGCTTTAGGAACTAAAGTGATCCCGGTACCATGGATAGGCGAATAGACGATTTTCAGGTCTTTTTGTCTGGATATGGCTTCTGGCGAAACAGATAATGCTGTAATCCTGTCCAGGTAAAGTTGATCGATATCATCTCCGATCAGTTCAACATTACTGTCGATACGGTCAAATTTTACTTCATCAATGCTGGTGATTTTAGCCACTTCGTTCATCACCTCTTTGTCGTCAGGGGAAGTGAATTGTCCTCCATCATTTCCATAGGCCTTGTATCCGTTGTATTCCTTTGGGTTGTGTGAAGCGGTAAGCATGACACCACTTTTGCAGCCCAGTTCACGGATGGCGAAAGAAAGTTCTGGTGTAGGTCTTAATTCTTTGAAGAAATAAACGTGGATTCCGTTTGCTGAAAAAACATCAGCTGTTATTTTTGCAAAATAGTCGGAATTATTCCGGCTGTCGTGTGCTATCGCTACTTTAATTTGTTCGCCAGGATATTTTTTTAGCAGATAATTGCTCAATCCTTGTGTAGCTGTGCCAATGGTATATTTGTTGATCCGGTTGGAACCAGCACCCATAATTCCTCTTAATCCTCCTGTTCCAAATTCCAGGTTGCGATAAAAAGCATCCGTCAATTCAGTATACGCTTCTTTATCTAATAACTGCTGAATATCGTTTTTCGTTTGCTGATCGTAACTTCCATTAAGCCATTGGTTTATGGTGTTTAGTGTTGAGGATTCTAACTGCATATATTTAGTTTGTCTTTTTTAAAATTTTACTCTTTAACAAATTCTTTAGTAGGATGTTTTGCTGGCGGGCTCAAAACCTGTGCTGTTTCCAAATTTTATTTTGCTTATATCCTTATTATTAACGCTGTTTTAGTTATTTTCACGCCCTGATAGAAATTCATCCAAATTATGCAATTAATTAGGAATTTTTTCTGTCATGAATAACAAAAATATAAATATTACCCTATAGAATGGCTTTATAACCATCGAAAATGCAATTTTAAATTAAACGAAAAAACAACCCCAAAAAAAATGAAGATATTAAAGTTTGGAGGAACTTCCGTTGGAAGCCCTGAGCGGATGACTAAGTTGCTGGATATCATTAATCCCGCAGAAGAACAAATTGTGGTTTTATCAGCAGTGTCTGGTACCACCAATAGTTTAGTGGAAATCTCTGGCAAACTTTTAAAGGAAGATAAACAAACGGCGTTAACTTTGATTAACGCCCTACATCAAAAATATAATGAATTTGTTATTGAGCTGTTACCTGAGGGTGACTTCAGGCACCAGGGACAGGAAGTGGTAGATTATCATTTTGGTTTCCTGGCTTCTTTGGTCAATGATATTTTTACTCCAATTGAAGAAAAAGTTGTCCTGGCGCAGGGTGAACTGCTATCTACTACCTTATATCATATCTATTTAAAGTCTATCGGTGTTGCTTCCGTATTGCTTCCAGCCTTAGACTTTATGAAGATAGACGAGGACAACGAGCCGGATATTGCTTTTACGACAAAACACCTTATTCCATTACTCGAAAAGCATAAAGGAAATACGCTGTTTATTACCCAGGGTTTTATTTGCAGGAATAGTTTTGGTGAAGTGGATAACCTGAGAAGAGGGGGCAGCGATTATACCGCTTCTTTATTGGGTGCCGCAATTATTGCCGAAGAAGTACAGATCTGGACGGACATAGATGGGATGCACAACAATGATCCAAGGATTGTGAAAGGAACCAAGCCTATTTCTCATCTTTCTTTTGATGAGGCGGCAGAATTAGCCTATTTCGGTGCAAAGATTCTGCATCCGCAATCGGTTTTTCCTGCGCAAAAATACAAAATTCCTGTCCGGCTTTTAAATACGATGGAGCCTAAAGTATTAGGTACATTGATTTCTGCAAACAGTGAAAAAGGTAAAATTAAATCTATTGCAGCTAAAGATGGTATTACTGCGATTAAGATCCAGTCGAGCCGGATGTTGCTGGCTTATGGATTTCTAAGAAAGGTATTTGAGATTTTTGAGCGTTACAAAACGCCAATCGATATGATCACAACTTCTGAAGTTGCGGTGTCTTTAACGATAGATTTTACTGATAATCTGGATGAAATTGTAAAGGAATTACATGCATTTGGAACAGTTGAGCTGGATAAAGACCAGTCAATTGTTTGTGTTGTTGGTGATTTTAGTGCCGAAAAGCATGGTTATGCTTCCAGAGTACTGGATGCTTTAAAACATATCCCAATACGGATGATCTCGTACGGAGGAAGTAACTATAATATTTCCTTGCTGATCAATACCGGCGATAAGACCGAGGCATTGAGAAGTTTGCATAACCGTTTATTTGAATAAGAATAACCGGCAGGTCATTTCTTTCTCAGATAAGTGATGATGGCGATAAGAATAAAGATGAGTATGATAAAGAACCTGGTTCTTCTGTCATACTCTTTTCTACTGATCTTTTCCCGTTGCAGATCGAAATAGTTGCCTATATAAATCAATGACAATCCAATTAAACAAAATATAATCAGATATTTAAACATTATGTTTTCTAATAAAGATATTACCCATTTTGCAAATATAGAGACACCATTCTATTATTATGATCTTACCTTACTGCAAAATACATTGGATACCTGCGCTCAGGCTGCAAAGGTGTACAATTTTCATGTGCATTATGCCATGAAAGCTAATTTTAATCCAATGGTATTGGAAAAAATTAAATCAACAGGCTTTGGTGCGGATTGCGTAAGTGGTGGTGAGGTCAAAAAAGCCATTGAGATTGGTTTTGACCAAAATAAAGTGGTTTTTGCCGGCGTAGGTAAATCAGATAAAGAAATTAACGATGCCCTTGATCAGGATATTTTCTGCTTTAATGTAGAATCTATTCAGGAATTGGAGGTAATCAATGAGCTTGCAGCCAAACGTGCGAAAAAAGCGAGGGTTGCTATTCGGATCAATCCGAATGTGGATGCGCATACGCATCATAACATTACTACCGGACTGGATGAGAATAAGTTTGGTATCAATTCCTGGGATTTACCGGATTGTGCGGAGACTTTAAAACAATGTGCACAGCTGGAATTTATAGGTATTCATTTTCATATCGGTTCCCAGATTACAAATCTGGATGTATACAAAAACCTTTGTGTAAGGGTCAATGAGTTTGCAGCCTGGTTTGAAGAGCGCGGCTTTTTGGTGAAGGTGCTGAATGTTGGTGGGGGTTTGGGTATCGATTACCATAACCCGGATCAGCAGGTTCCAGATTTTGAGGCCTATTTTAAGATATTTAATGATTTTCTCGAGGTGAGAAGCAATCAGGAAGTTCATTTTGAGCTTGGAAGGGCTTTGGTTGGGCAATCGTCTTCACTGATCAGCAAGGTTTTGTATGTGAAGAACGGCAAGAAGAAAAATTTTATTATTCTGGATGCGGGTATGACGGAGCTGATGCGTCCGGCTTTATACCAGGCTTATCATAAGATTGAGAATTTAACTAGGCAGGGTGTAACTGATACTTCTGTGAAGTATGATGTGGTTGGCCCGATTTGCGAGAGTACGGATTGCTTTGGTAAAGAAGTGGAGTTGCCGGAAACGAGCCGGGGTGACCTTATTGCACTGAGGAGTACAGGAGCTTATGGCGAAGTCATGGCCTCACATTATAACCTCCGTGAAAATGTAAATGTAGCTTATAGCGAATAGGCTTGTTTGAAAAATCAATATTACTCTTCGAGGACTGGACTCCTTGCCCCGCTGCGCTCTTGTGGCAAGGCGCCCTGAGGCCCTCGAAGAGTGATATTGATTTTTTTTGTTGCCTATAGCGATTCGCATATAGGCAATATTTAATTTTTCTCTGC
>Ga0182006_1000200_pt1 | contig 61593 bp, 46 predicted proteins | sample Sormic07211104_1_FD_123022 | JGI IMG/M metagenome (GOLD analysis project Ga0182006, IMG submission 123022) | Rhizosphere microbial communities from Sorghum bicolor, Mead, Nebraska, USA - 072115-104_1 MetaG | ecosystem: Host-associated > Plants > Roots > Rhizosphere | place: USA: Nebraska...
CTGCTCCCGCGTGGAAACATGCCTGACCACCGGCTTGCCGGCCGCATCGACCACGGGGTTGCCGTCGGTATCCTTCACCGGTTCGTCATACGCGGTGGCCTGCACCGTCGTCGCATGCTCGTAGGGACGCACGTTCTGGACGACGCCCTGCGAAACGAGTAGCAGGCTGATGACCAGCGACAGGGGAAGCAGGATGTAGAGGGTGGTCCGGGTCAGGTCGACCCAGAAGTTACCGAGCACCTTCACGCCCCGGCGCGAGAACCCCCGGATGACGGCAACGAGCACGGCGATGCCGGTCGCGGCCGAAAGGAAGTTCTGCACCGCCAGGCCCACCGCCTGGGTGAGGTAACTCATGGTCGATTCGCCGCCATACCCCTGCCAATTCGTGTTGCTGGCAAAGCTGACGGCCGTGTTCATCGCGGAGTCCGGTGAAACCGCCGCGAAATGCTCGGGGTTCAGCGGCAACCACTGCTGCACCCGCTGGAGAACATAGACCGCGACCATGCCCAGCACGTTGAACAGCAACATGGCGAGCGCGTACTTCTTCCAGCCCATCTCCTCGCCCGGCTCCACGCCGGCCACGCGATAGACGAGCCGTTCGATACGTGCACCGAAACGCGTCACCTTGTTGGGTCCGTCCGCGAAGACGAGGGCCATGTACGAGCCGATCGGCTTGACCAGGAGAAGCAACACGGTGAGATAGACGGCGATCTGAATCCAGTCGTTCGCGCTCATTCGAACCACTCCGGCTTGAGCAGCGCCACGACCAGGTAGCCCGCGAGGGCGACGGCTATCAAGCCGGCGAGGAGGTAGGAGACGTTCATGTCGGCACCCTCACCGGCGACCAAGCCGGTCGCAGATCATGAGGAAGCCGATCGTCGCCGCGGTCAGCACGACGATCAGGAGGACGTAGAGGATTTCCACAGGTTCACCCAGGTGAGGAGAGCTGCGGAATTATCGAAACGTGCGGATATCTTCGGTGTAAGGCGCGAACGGACCCGCGTAAATTCAGCGTAAATTCCTGCGCATAAAGTCGCGCAGGGGGGAAAGTTCTGGTGGGAGCCGACCCTGTCGGCGATAGATCCTTGCCTCGAGCCCTTGTGGGAGCCGACCTTGTCGGCGATCCCGCGGCAGCGGGCCAGGTTGAGGCAAGCGCCTATCGCCGACAGGGTCGGCTCCCACCAAGCTTTCTTCTTCTTATCGCTGGGGTTACAGGTTGCTGTAGAGGTTGCTCACGATCGTGCTGCCGAAGCCGCTCGCGTAATCCCAACCCGCGGCGGCCGTCTCGCCACCGTTACTGCCGGAGGTGATGTCGTGGTAGACGCTGGTGGGCACCTGGTACAGGTGCGGACCGGCGAAGCCGAGCGTGGAATGGCCCGCGAGCATGCGTGCCCAGGTGGCGGCGAACAACGGTGCGGAGAGGCTGGTACCGCCGTACTGTGCGTTGCTGCCGTTGACGATGATGATCGAACCGGAGTTCGGGTCCGCATCGAACGCCACGTCGGCGACGTCGCGCGTGGTGCCGGTGCCCTTCGTCTGCCAGCTCGGCTTCGGCTCGACGGTGCTCGGACTGCCACCGGCATCGGCCCACAGGGTTTCACCCGCCCAGCTGCTGCCAGTGCCGGTGCTCAACGTCGTGCCACTGACGGCCACCACGTAGGGCGAGCTCGCGGGATAGCTCGGCGTCGTGCCACGCGGCGACTTGGTGCACTCGTTGGAACCGGAGTCACCCGTGGAGACGGAGAAAGTCTGCCCCTGCGAAACGCCCAGCGCGAAGATCTGGTCGTCGGCCGCCATCGAGCCGTCGTTGTAAGCGCTGGTTTCGCATTCGCCCAGCGACACGTTGATGACGCTGGCCTGGTTGTCACTCACCGCCTTGTTATACGCGGCCGTCAACGCGCTGTTACTCAGCGAGTTCGCCGCATAGAAGATGAGCTTGCCCACGCCACCCGACATGCCCACGATGTCCTGACTGTCGAGATCCCATTCAGGCGTACCGCTGGTGTCGGTACCCGCCGTCCCGACCACGACCACCTGGGTGTTCACAGCGGGCAATCCATTGGCGGTGGTGAAGCTGGTCAGGTCCTTCAGCGGCTGGGTCATGTTGCCGTCGCTGATGATGCCCACGGTGACCGTCGCCGCCGTCGGTGTGCTGCCGACGTTGTAGATGGTCGGGAACGTGGTGGGATTATGGCCGGTGACACCGGTAGTGGCCTTGGTACCGATCCGGTCGGCGGGCTTGATCATCGTGTGCGCGTGGTTGACCGTCTGCAAACCGACCACGGCGAGCACCGAGTCGCCGAGCGCTGCGGGTACCTCGGCGTCGTCGATGTTGGCGTAGGCGGCGCGGCCTTCCGCGTCATGTGCCTTGACCAGGCGCGTGGCGAACGCCGATTGCGCGGCAGCCGCGTTGCCATCCGCCGAAACGACCAGCTTGTTGGAGGAAACGCTGATGTTGGTGAAGCCGGCCTTGCTGAGATGCGCGACCACGGCCTGCACCTGGTCGTCGCTCGGCGAGAACATGGCGACCGCGTCCGCCGGTTGCAGTGTCGCGTGGAACATCGGGCTGGACGGGTTATGCGCCGATGCGATGAAGTCGTCGAGTGTCGCGCGGTTCTGCACCTTCAACACCACTTCGATATGGACCGGCGTAGCGGCATCCGCCAGGTCGGCGGCCGTCGCCGTCGTCGCGAGTTCGTGTGCGCGCGTGGCCGTGGCCGTCCAGGTCGTCGCCGCGCCCGCGGCCATCGCCGGTACACACACGAACGCACCTAGCACCGCACTCATCGCCACGCATAGCGAGGATTTCTTCATCTGCATGAAACGTCTCTCCCGTAAGCTGAGCCGAATCCCGATTGGGATATATGGTTCCGGTGACATCGTCACCGGACGCTGGCAGCTCGGCCCCTTGTCATTCCGTTCTCTTCCCCCCGGGCGAACTCCGTTTCAACGACAAAGCACCGCTCCCCACATCGACGCTAGCACAGGAAATCAGAGCGCCTGCATCAGGAAAATTCCTGTTCGTAGTGCGTGCGTTCATTCGCATTTCCTTGCGGCGCCGTGCGACGTTGACGTGCTTTATTATTTTCTCGAAAAGCGGTGTATAAGCGTAGGTATTTGCGACAGGCGCAACGATGAACATCACCCTCGACGAGATCCAGAACTTCATCGTGGTGGTCGATACCGGCTCTATCACGGCCGCCGCGCAGCAGCTCGAGCAGACCGTTTCCGCAGCCAGTCGCTCGCTGGCGAGACTGGAACAGAAGCTCAAGACGACCTTGCTCCGTCGCACCACGCGGCGCCTCGAACTTACCGATGAAGGCGAGGCTTTCCTGGAACGCGCCCGCGACATCGTCGCGGCGGTGGAGAACGCGGAAGAACAGATGGCGGCGCGGCAAGGCCGCCCGGCGGGACGCCTTCGCATCGATGCGGCCTCGCCCTTCATGCTGCATGTGGTGGTGCCGCTGATAGCGGGTTATCGCGAACGTTTTCCCGACGTGGAACTGGAACTGCACACCAGCGAAGGCTACATCGACTTGCTGGAACGTCGTACCGACGTGGCCCTGCGCATCGGACGGTTGAAGGATTCCACGCTACACGCCCGTCCGATCGGCACGAGCCAGGTGCGTTGTCTCGCCAGCCCGGCTTACCTCGCGAAGCACGGCCGGCCGCGCAAGGTATCGGACCTGCGCAAGCATGCGTTGCTCGGCTTCACGGAACCCGAGTCGCTCAACGAGTGGCCCCTGCTGGACGAGGGCGGCCAGCGTGTTCGCATCAAGCCCACCATCGGCTCGTCCAGTGGGGAAACGCTGCGCCAGCTCGCGCTCGAAGGCAACGGTATCGTCTGCCTTTCCGACTTCATGACGCGCGGCGATCGCGAAGCCGGCACCTTGGTGCCCGTGTTGTCCAGGCACATCGCCGAGCTTCGCCAGCCGATCAACGCGGTGTATTACCGCAACACGGCCATCTCCGCGCGCATCGCCTCGTTCGTCACCTATCTCGCCGAGGCGATCGGGGATCACGGGTTCGACCGCTGAGCACCCGCGTCAGACGCCGGGCGGATTCGAGTCGATCACCTGCACCTTCGGCCCCGTGCCCGCGGGCTGGATGCTCTCATCGGTCGCAAGAAGCACCGAGCCCGGCGATAGCAGGGGCAGCACTTTTTCCATGAACTCACGTGGCACGGCCACGCGATCCACGAGCGCCTCGTCCACCACCTTGCCCGCTTCGTCGCCATGGCCGGGAATGCCGATGGTGATCCAGTTCGGCATGCGCAGGCCCGATCGCTGCGGCGCGTCGGGCATGTAGCCGGAAGCGACGATGAAGGCATGCGTGCCGGCCAGGGGATCGCGTACCTGTACCTGGCTGCGGCCGATCTCGATGCCGTTGCGGAACACGATGACCCGGCCATCGGCCACGCTCAGCACCATGGAAATCGGCCCGGCCGGCGAGGCTTCCGGTGTCCATCGATACAGTTGCCCATTGGCCAGCGGCTCGAGGTTCAGGTCGGCGCCATTGCGGGGATCGATGGGAATGACGGCGGTGGGGTGCACCACGGTCACCGGTGCCGTACCTTCCTCGGCCACCACCACGGTCATGCCCATGTTCGTCGCATCGAAGAGCAGCTTCGCGAACTCGGTCGGCAGGTGTACGCAACCATGCGATTCCGGGTAACCAGGAAGGCCACCCGCATGCAAGGCCACGCCATCCCAGGTCAGGCGTTGCTGGTACGGCATGGGTGCGTTGTCGTACTTCTTGGAGTGGTGGTCCTTGTCCTTCTGCAGGATCGTGAACACGCCCGTCGGGGTTTCGTGGCCCTTCTTGCCCGTGCTCACCGTGGACACGCCGATGAGGATGCCGTTGCGGTACGCATAGGCTTTCTGCTCGGTCAGGCTCACGATCACCGCCATCGGTCCGGGGGATGCGCCTCGTCCACCCCATATCCATTCACCGGGCTTCAAGGCCGAGGGTGGCGTATCGGCCGGACTCGACTGCTTCGCGCCCCAGATGGGTACGCTGGCCATGGCCGACGATGCGAGCGAGAGGGACAGCGCGAGGCCGGCGAGCAAGCGTTTCATGGGCGGCTCCTGATCCAGATGGCACGAGGTTAATCGCTGCCGGTATACCCGGGCGAGTACGGATCGTTCGCGATTTGGCCGACGCCGTCCTGCACCCGATGGCGCAGTTCTCCGGTGAGGATGCGAAGCATCGGCCCGCGTGCTCCCGGGAACCGTCCGGCAGGTCCGAACAGCGCGTCGCGGCACCAACCCAGGGTGGTGCGGTCGGATTGGAACAACGGCGTCAGCCAACGGCTCATGCGCTGGTATGCGCGAACGTGGGCGTGGCGCTTACGACGATAGGCGTCCAGCGCCACCGCGAGGTCGTCGCTGTGCGAAGCCAGCGCATCCGCAAGCGCGGCGGCGTCGAGCAGCGCCATGTTCACGCCCTGGCCGAGCTGTGGGCTCATCGCATGGGCGGCGTCACCGATGACCACGAGCGAGCCATGGTGCTGGCCTGCCCCGCCGTTCCGTAGCCCGCGATGGCGATCCTCATCCCTGCTCCCTTGGCTTTGCGACAGGATACCAAGTCATGTCGAAACCGGCCCCCGTCGTTCGACGAAAGGGAAAGCCTCCCACGGACCCAGGTGCACCGATGACCCTGAAGCTCTATGCCCACCCGTTCTCGTCCTACTGCCAGAAAGCCCTGGTGGCCCTCTACGAAAACGGCACGCCGTTCGAGTGGAAGCTCCTGTCACCGGAGCATCCCGAGATTTATGCGGAGTTCGCCGATCTTTGGCCGCTGAAGCGGTTCCCGGTCCTGGTCGATGGCCAGCGAACCGTCACCGAAGCCAGCACCATCATCGAATACCTGGACCTCCATCACCCTGGCCCGGCGCCGATGCTGCCCGAGGACCGCAAGGCGGCGCTCGAGGTCCGTGGCATGGATCGCTTTTTCGACAACTACGTGTCGACGCCGCAGCAGAGGATCGTGTTCGACGCGCTGCGCCCGGAGGGCAAGCACGATACGCACGGCGTGGCCGAGGCGCGCGAGATGCTCGACACCGCCTACGCCTGGCTCGACCGTCACATGGCCAGCCGCGAATGGGCCGCCGGCGAGCGCTTCAGCCTGGCCGACTGCGGGGCCGCCCCGTTCCTGTTCTATGCCGACTGGACCCACGCGATCGATCCGCGATTCGCGCACGTGCATGCGTACCGCCGACGACTGCTCGCCCGCCCCTCGTTTGCCCGCGCCGTCGACGAGGCCCGCGTCTACCGTCCGTTCTTTCCGCTGGGCGCGCCCGACCGCGATTGACCGAAGGAGATCGACATGACCGACCAAACCCTCGCCCCCGCAGCCGAACTGGCCGCGCGAAATACGTTCCGCATGCCCAATGAAAGCACCGAATACCGCGCGGCACGCAATGCCCTGCTCGCCGAGGAAATCGAGCTGCGCCGGCATATCGAACGGGTGGCCGTGCAACGGCGCGCCCTGCCCCCCGGTGGCGAAGTGCGCGGCAACTACCGCTTCATCGGACAACACGGCCCGGTCGACTTCGCCGCGCTGTTCGGCGACAAGTCGACCCTGGTGACGTACAGCTGGATGTTCGGGCCGCAACGCGAGCGCCCTTGCCCGATGTGCACGTCCCTACTCAGCGCCTGGGACGGCGAGGCACGCGACATGGAGCAGAACGTCGCCCTGGCGGTCATCGCGCGATCGCCGTACGAACGCATGCAGGCCTTCGCGCGCGAACGCGGCTGGCGGCACCTGAAGCTCTATTCGGACGCCAACGGCGAGTTCAGCCGCGACTACCACGCGATCGGCAAGGAAGGTGGCGACGAGCCCGCCTTCAACGTCTATACCAAGCGCGACGGCGTGATCCGTCATTTCTGGGCGGGCGAGATGGGTTTCGAGACAGCCGACCCCGGCGAAGACCCGCGCGGCGCGCCCGACCTCATGCCCTTGTGGACGGTGATCGACTGCACGCCGGAAGGACGCAAGCCGACGTGGTATCCGAGCCTCGATTACCCCGGCTGACAACACAAAACGTCCAGGCTGGACTTGGTGTATCGGCGCGGGGATCATGTTGCGCATGACCGATCACCTTTCCTCCTTCGTCCCGGTGGCCGATGCGATCGCCGCCCTGCTACGCCCACATGCGGAAGTGGTGATCCATGACCTCGCGTCCGGCCGCATCCGTCACATCGCCAATCGCCTGTCCCGCCGCGAACCAGGCGATGCCTCGTTGACGGATATCGACGACGTGATAACGCTGGACCAGCCCGTCATCGGTCCCTATGCGAAGACGAACGGCGACGGCCGGTCGCTGAAATCGGTGACCGCCGTCCTGCGCGACGGCAGGCGCAAGCCCGTGGGGCTGCTCTGCATCAATCTGGACGTGAGCATGTTCGAGGCCCTGCAATCGGTTTCGAGGGATTTCCTTCGCTTCGCCGACACCAGCGAGCGGCCTTCGGCGCTGTTTCGCGGCGATTGGCGCGAAGAGATCAACGACGTCGTGGGCCAGTTCCTCGTCGATCGGGGCACCACGCTCGCGGCGATGAGCCTCGCCGAGCGGGGGGCGGTCGTCGCCACGCTGGAATCCCGGGGCTTGTTCGACGTGCGCAACGCCGCGGCCTACATCACCCAGCTACTGGGCCTGTCTCGCGCGACCTTGTACAAGACGCTGAAAGTGGTGCGCCAGGCGTCGTGAACCCGCGCGCTCACCGAAGCTGGCTGTCCTTGCTCCCACGGCGGTTGTAGCCGGTGAACGCCGCGTCTTCGCGGTCGGCCGCTTCCTGGCACACCACGCACAGGCGCACGCCCGGCACGGCCAGGCGGCGGGCTTCGGGTATCGGCTTGTCGCACTCCTCGCAGCGCTCCAGGCTCGGCCCTTTCGCAAGGCGGCTACGGGCGCGCTTCACCGCGTCGTCCACGGTGGCGTCGATCTGGTCCTGCACGGCGGTATCGCCCTCCCATCCGGTTGCCATGGGTCACCTCCAGGCGCGTTGGCTCAGGTGCACCAATATGGTGGCAAGTCCTTGGTTTTAAAGGCGTGAAGCACGGGCTTCCGACCGCGATCCGGCATCAGCCGGCCGCTCTCGGTTCATCGTACAAACCAAACTCCGTGATGCCGGGCTGCCTTCCGGCGACGCTGAGCCTGACGCGCTTCGCCGTCGTGCGAGCCACCTCATGGAACTGGTAGTGCGCGGGCTTCATGCCGGAGACCACCTCCACCCAGGCGCCGTCACGTTCGACTTCCACCTTGTACGACGCGATACGGCTCGTATCGCCATAGTCCTCGTCGTGCCGTGGTTCCACGATCGACACGGTGTTGAACGACACCGGCGCATCGAAGCGCACCTCGATCCAGCCCTCGTTCTTGCCGCGATCGGCGAGCCAGTAGGTGCGGAAGTTGTCGTCGAACGCCTGGTCCGGGCCCACGGCCTCGTCGCTCGCACTGGCCCATGCCGGCTTGCCGGCGGCGAGGTCGGGCGTGGTGATCGTCACAGAGCGGCCGATCTTCGCCGCGGGCCCCTCGTTCTTCCATAGCTTGCCGATCTCGGCCAGCCGCGCCACGGCGTTGTCGTCGAAACGGCCGTCACGGTTCGGCGCCACGTTGAGGATGAGGTTGCAATGGTTGTCATTGAACGGCTTCAGCCATTCCTCGACGATGGTCTTCGCCGACGCGAGTTCCGAGGTGGGATAGGCCTTCTTCCAGAACCAGTCGCTCTGCAGGGTCGTACCCGATTGCGAGGGCACGGGACTGTCCGGCGGGATCTTCTGCCCCGCGTGTTGCTCGTACTGCTTGATGTCGGTGTAGTAGAGCGCCGTGCCGGGATAGCTGCCCGCGTTGTGATCGGTGAGCAGGCAACCCGGCTGCAGCGATTTCACCAGGTCGTAGATCTCGCGATACGGCAACTCGGCGTACGAGATGCGTGACCAGGATGCGTTCCAGCCATCGAGGATCAACGCGGTGAGCGGGCCGTAGTTCGTCAGCAATTCGGTGATCTGCGCCTTGATCAGCGCGATCTTCTCCGGCGTGACCGTGCGCGCGCGGATGTCCTGGCGCAGGTCGAGGATGGAGAAGTACAGGCAGACCTTGAGTCCCGCCTTGCGGAACGAATCGACGTAGCGGCGCACGATATCGTGCGGGTACGAGGACTGCATGACGTTGGCGCTGCCGGTCCGGGTCGGCCACAGGCAGAAGCCGTCATGATGCTTGGTGGTGAGGCAGGCGTAACCCATATGGGCGGACTTCGCGGCGCGCGCCCATTGCTCGGTGTCGAGGTGCTTCGGATCGAACAGCTTCGGAGACAGCGTGGGATCGCCCCACTCCCGTTCCTCGAACGTGGCGAGGTTCAAGTGGATGAACATGCCGAAGCGGAGATCGAGGAAGGCCTGTTGCAGGGCCAGGAGGCGATCCGGGTCCACTGCCACGTGATCCCTCGCCACGGGTGAAGGCGTCGCCGCCATCGTCCTTACCGCGGGCCAGAGGCCACTGCTGAAGGCGCCGGCGGCGGCCAATGCCTTCGCGAACTCTCGTCGATTCAATGGACCCACTCCCCGGCTGGCGTGACGTTCGACTCTCGCCGCGTGGACGGCTCATGTCAACGCGACCGCGTCACACCACCGGGCATGCACGACGATCAGGTCGCCGCCGCCTTCATCGCGGCGATGTCGAGCCGGGTCATGTGCATCAGGGCAGCGACGGAGCCGGGGTTCTGCACCAGCTCCTCGATATTTTCCGGGATAACCTGCCACGACAAGCCGTACTTGTCCTTCAGCCAGCCGCAGGCCTGGGCGCGTGGGTCGCCCCCCGCCGATAGCTTTTCCCAGAAACGATCGATCTCGGCCTGGTCGTGACAGTGGACGACGAGGGAAACCGCCTCGTTGAACTTGAACGTCGGCCCGCCGTTGAGCGCGGTGATGGATTGGCCGTCCAGTTCGAAGGCGACCGTCATCACCGAGCCCTCCGGCCGGCCTGACACCGCCGACACTTCCTTGGAATAACGTGTCGTGCCGACGATCCGCGAGTTGGGGAAGATCGAGACGTAGTAGTTGGCGGCTTCCTCGGCCTCGGTGCCGAACCAGAGGAAGGGCGTGATGCGCTGGAAACGACGGGACATGGGATTCTCCTGCGTTCGGTGGGCTTTCCCTCGTTCGTCGAACGGGGATACACCAAATCGACAACGCGCGGGTCGTGCCATGCAAGGCATCACCCCCGCCAACGCGCTAGGCTGCCCGCCATGACCCTTCCCGGCCCCTACCCCGGCGACCGCGCGGCCAGCGGCGATGCCGTCGATTGCGGCGATGCCGCACGCCGCTGGACCCTCGTCGCCGCCATCGTCGGCTCCGGCATGGCCTTCGTCGACGGCACGATCGTCAATGTCGCCTTGCCCGCCATCCAGAAAGCCCTGGACGCCACCACGGCGGACGCGCAATGGGTGATGGAAGCCTACGCCCTGCTCTTGTCCGCCTTGCTGCTGGTCGGTGGTGTACTGGGCGACCGCTTCGGACGCCGTCGCGTGTTCATGATCGGTACGACGATATTCACACTGGCCTCACTGGTTTGTGCCGCGGCACCGGACATAGCCGCCCTTATCGGCGGGCGCGCCATCCAGGGTCTTGGCGCCGCCCTCCTCGTACCCGGCAGCCTCGCGCTCATCAGCAGTGCGTTTCCCAAGGAGCGGCGAGGCGCCGCCATCGGCACCTGGTCCGCCTTCAGCGGCATCACGGCAGCGGCCGGGCCGGTGCTTGGCGGATACCTGGTCGAGCATGTGTCCTGGCACTGGGCCTTCCTGATCAACCTGCCGCTTGGCGTGGCACTCGTGGCGATCTGCTGGTGGCGGGTGCCCGAGAGCCGTGGCGGCCTGGCCAGCGGCCAGCTCGACGTCAGTGGCGCCGTCCTTGCGACCTTGGGATTGGCGGGCGTCGTTTTCGCGTTGATCGAAGGGCCGCTGCGCGGATGGTCCGCCCCGTCGGTCGCCGGCGCCGCCTGCGTAGGCGTGGCGGCACTCGTCGCCTTCATCCTGGTGGAACGCCGCGCAACCACGCCGATGTTGCCGCTGAACCTGTTCCGCAACCGCGACTTTTCGGCGGCCAACGCACTGACCCTGCTGCTATACGCCGCGCTGGGTGGAAGCCTGTTCTTCGTCCCCCTGAACATGATCCAGGTGCAAGGCTACGGCGCGACCGGCGCGGGGGCCTCCTTGCTGCCCATGATCGTGATCATGTTCACCCTGTCTCGTTGGACGGGACAGCTGGTCGACCACGTCGGCGCCCGGCTGCCGTTGATGGTGGGACCGCTCGTGACCGCCGCCGGCTTCGTCCTGTACGCATTGCCCGGTGTTGGCGGAAGCTATTGGACGACGTTCTTTCCGGCCAGCTGCGTGCTCGGGTTGGGCATGAGCATCGTCGTCGCTCCTCTCACCACCACGGTGATGAATGCCCTCGATCCCTCGTTGGCCGGTACCGCTTCGGGCATCAACAATGCGATATCGCGCACCGCCGGGTTACTCGCCATCGCGGTGTTCGGCGTGGTGCTGACCGAGGTGTTCAACGCCACGCTGGATACCCGGTTGGCGACGTTGAACCTTGACGGCGACACCGTGCATGGCATCGTGGCGCAGCGCGCGAAGCTGGCCGGCATTCAAGTGGCGAATGCCGACGCGCGACACGCCATCGGAGAATCCTTCATCGCGGGCTTCCGCGCGGTGATGCTCTTTTCGGCGGCCTTGTCGGTACTCTCGGCCCTGGTGGCGGCGCTCGGCCTGAGTCGCAGGCAGGCGACGGTCAGCGCCTCCGTCGATGGCGACCTTCAACGATAGGCGACGTTTACCGTGACACTCGCATTCGCGGAGCCAGGGGCGAGGGGCTTTCCGGTCGTGCGGTAGCGGGCCCGGAAGCCGTAATTCCGGCCTTCTTGTACCGCGCTCAGAATGAGCGGAGCGGCGCTGTTGGGAATGGCCTGGGTATCGGGATCGTCGCTACGGATTTCCACGGCGACGCCCGTCGCGGCACCGCTACCGGTGAGCTTGAACAGGGTGGCATCAGCCTCGTCGGCCGCGCCGGCAAAGGTCAGGAGTATCTGGGTGGCGTTCGTGCATCCCGTGGCGACCAGCTGCTGCGTGGCCCAATGACTGCTTCCGGCCACGGCGAGCGTGCCACCTTCGACGTTGCCTATCGGGAAGACCAGTCGGCGCGAGGCGAAAGCACAGGTGGGCCGCTGCGGTTCCACGCGCGCATCGAGCAGGTCGGTCCATACCTGGGCTTGGCCGTCGTAACCGGCCCGGGCCAGGGTGCCCCTCGTCAGGGAACCACCTTCGAGGATCGGCCCCGTCTTGATGAGTTGCACGGTGAATCGCGCGTTGCTCAGCTTGCCGTCGAAACTCCATCGGCTGGGTGAGCTATACGGCACGACGAAGTCACCCTGGCCGCTGTGGTGGAACTGGATACGGATACCCACGCCAGGCACATTGGTGTCGTAGATTCCGTCCCCCAGCGCGCTGGGGGTAGTGAAAACGCCCAGGCTGCCGGTACGCGTCGGCTTGATGCATTTGAAACCGGGTGAATCCCAACCAGTGGTGACACGTTCCGCGAGCACGGTGCGCGGCGCCGCATCCACCGCCGCCTCGACGGTGCCGAAGGAAAGCGGTTGCGGCGTACCCTGCGACGGATGCCCCAGGCATCCCGCCTGTGACTGGCCCGCCGCGAGCAGGAGGACGGTGGCAACGAGAATGAACCGGTGTGTGGATGGCAAGGACATGAAGCGGCTTCCCTGGGGACATATGTCTTGGAAGTCTGCCCACCGGCGGGCACGCATCCCATACGACGAATCTGAAAGTGCGATGACAGCGCGCGGCCGCATTGCACGGCGCGTTCACCCTGCCTCGCCAACCATCGGCGCATGAGCCTGCAAGACTACCGCCGCAAGCGAAACTTCGCGAAGACCCGCGAACCCGCGCCGGACGATTCCGCGCCCGGGGGCGATCGGGCCATCTTCGTCGTGCAGCTGCACCACGCCTCGCGCCGGCACTTCGATTTCCGCCTCCAGGTGGGCGACGTGCTGCGTAGCTGGGCGGTGCCCAAGGGGCCCAGCTACGACCCCAAGGTGAAGCGGCTGGCGGTGGAAGTGGAAGACCATCCCGTGTCCTATGCCGACTTCGAAGGCGACATCGAGGAAGGTTACGGCAAGGGACACGTCGACCTGTTCGATCGCGGCGTCTGGGCCACGCGAGGCGATGCCGAAGCGCAGATCCGCAAAGGTCATCTCACCTTCGAATTGTTCGGAAAGCGCCTCAAGGGCGAATGGCATCTCGTGCGCGGCGCGAAGAAAGAACGCCAGCCCGCATGGTTCCTGATCAAGGCGGACGATGCCTACGCAGGCGACGTGGAAGCGGACGACCTGCTGGATGAGAAGATGCGCGAGAGCACGCGCCGCGCGGCGACGACACCCGGCTTGCGCGCCGCGGCGAAGAAATCCACCTCGCGTAAAAAGGCGCCGCCAAAGACGCGCAAGGTGTCAGCCGCCACCCTTGCCAAGGCGGCGGCCGCGCTGGATGGAGCCCGCAAGGCACGCGCTAGCAACGACTTCTTCGCGCCGCAGCTCGCCCGTCTTCGCGAGTCACCGCCACAGGGCGACGGCTGGTTGCACGAGGTGAAGTGGGACGGTTACCGCATCCTCGCGGGCATGGCCAAGGGCAAGGCGATGCTCTGGTCGCGCAACGCCCTGCCCTGGAACGACCGCCTTCCGGAAATCGTCGGAGCCATCGAGGGCCTCGGGCTGGACAGCCTGCGGCTGGACGGCGAATTGATCGCGCTCGATGCGCAGGGGCGCGGCGATTTCAACGCCCTGCAACGCACCTTGTCGGGCGAAGCGCAGGCACCGCTGGTGTACATGCTGTTCGACCTGCCCTACCTGGAGGGCTACGACCTCACGCGCGTGCCGCTATCCGAGCGCAAGGCACTGCTGGAGCGCCTGCTCGCGCATGCACCCGCGCACCTCGCCTATAGCGGGCACAACGTCGGCCACGGCGACGACGTATTCGCCATGGCGATGGAACAGAAGCTGGAGGGCATCATCTCCAAGCGCGCGGACGGCGGTTATCACGCCGGGCGCGGCGACGACTGGCAGAAGATCAAGCGACTCGAAAGCGATGAGTTCGCCGTGGTTGGCTACACGCCGGCGAAAGGTTCCCGCCTGGTCTTTGGATCGCTGCTGCTGGCCCGTCCGGATGCCCAAGGCGGCTGGACCTATGTCGGTCGCGTCGGCACGGGCTTCACGGACGAGATGCTGCGCACGCTCGGCAAGACGCTGGCGAAGGGCGGAACGAAAAAACCGACGGTGAAGATCGCGCAGATCGATCCCGCCCTGCGTGGCGCGCTCTGGGTGCCGCCGACGGCGGTCGCGGAGGTCTACTACCGTGGCATAGGCAACCAGAACCTGCTGCGCCAGCCTAGCCTGAAGGCATTGCGCGTCGACAAGTCGCCGGCGGACCTGCGTGATTCCGACCGCGCCGCACCGGCGCTCGCGACGAAGGGAACGAAGGGAACAACGAAGACAAAGACCGAGGATACGATAGTCATCACCCACCCCGATCGCGTGGTCTTCCCCGACGATGGAATCACCAAACAGGACGTGGTGGATTACTACCGGGCCGTCATGCCATGGATGCTTCCCGCGATCGCCGACCGGCCGACTTCGACCATCCGGTGCCCGGGTGGCATCGGTTCTCCCTGCTTCTTCCAGAAGCACGTGATGGCCGGACTGGAGCACGTGGGCACGGCGAAACTGAAAGAAGAGACGGGGGCGCAGGCGGTGTACCTGTATCCGCGTGACGAGGCGGGCATGATCGAACTCGTCCAGTTCGGTGCGGTGGAATTCCATCCATGGGGTTCCCACGTGGACTCGCCGGACCTGGCCGACCGCGTGGTGTTCGACCTCGATCCCGGCGAAGACGTGGACTGGCGGCGGGTGGTCGCGGCGGCTCGCATGGTGCGGGGATTCCTCGAGGAACTCGGACTGGTTTCCTTCTTGCGCACCACCGGCGGCAAGGGGTTGCATGTGGTCGTACCGCTCAATCCCGGTGCCGATTGGGACACCGTGAAGACATTCGCCCGTGGCTTCGCGGAAGCGATGGCGGCGCTGCATCCGTTGGAATTCGTGGCGACCGCCACCAAGCGCTTCCGGCGCGGGAAGATCTACGTGGACTACCTGCGCAACGGGCGAGGCGCCACGGCGGTGGCCTCGTATTCCCTACGCTCCCGCCCGGGGGCGCCGGTGGCGGTGCCCTTGCGCTGGGAGGAATTGGGCAAGGTCAAATCCGGCAACGCGTTCGACCTTCGCAGCGTGCCGAAGCGTCTTGCGCGATTGAAGAAAGACCCGTGGGACGGGATAGATGCGGTCCGCCAGGACCTGGCCTCGGTGAACGAGAAGCTGGGTACCTGACCCGCCGCGCCCTGTAGACTCGGCATTCCTTCGCCATCTGCCCTTCCATGTTCGCAAAACTCCCCGTCTTCCTGCGCGTCCCCCTTGCCTGCACCCTGCTGTTCGTCAGCACGGTGTGCCATGTGCTGCCGCTGCTCGTCGTGACGGGGCTGCGCCTGGTGGTTCCCATCGCATCACTGCGCCGCTCCATCGGTGCCGTACTGGTATGGATCGCGGAAAGCTGGCTGGGGTTCAATGGCTGGCTATTCGGCGCATTCACGCGCACGCGGTGGCAGGTGGAGGGGATCGAGGACCTCGGCCAGCGTGAGAATTATCTGGTGGTGTGCAACCACCAGAGCTGGGTCGACATTCCCGCGTTGCAGAAGATCTTCAACCGCCGGATTCCGTTCATGCGCTTTTTCCTGAAGAGCGAACTCATCTGGGTGCCCTTGCTCGGGCCCGCGTGGTGGGCCCTCGACTTCCCGTTCATGAAGCGCCATTCGCGACAGCAACTCGAAGCAAGGCCGGAACTGCGCGGCAAGGATCGCGAAGCCACCCGCCGTGCCTGCGAGAAATTCCGGCACCTGCCGGTGTCGATCATGAACTTCACCGAAGGCACCCGGTTCACCCCGGCCAAGCACGACGCGCAGAAATCGCCGTACACCCACCTCCTGCGCCCGAAGGCCGGCGGCGTGGCCTTCGTGATCGACGCCATGGGCGACGCGATCCGCCAGGTGCTCGACGTCACCATCGTGTATCCCGGCGGCCCGAGCACGATGATGGACATGATCGCCGGCCGGATCCGCGAGATCCGCATCCACGTTCGCCGCCTGCCGATCCTCCCTTCGCTGCGTGGCGACTACGAAAACGACGACGCGTTCCGCGAACGCTTCCAGGCCTGGGTGAACCAGCTCTGGGCCGAGAAAGACGCGCGCATCGCCGCCATGCTGGTAAAGCCCCTGTAGCAGCGAATGCTGGTGGGAGCCGACCTTGTCGGCGATCCCGCGGCAGCGGGCCAGGTTATGGCAAGCACCCATCGCCGCTGAAGCGGCTCCCACAACAGCATTGAGCAGACCACTTATGAATCGACCCTGTGGGAGCCGACCTTGTCGGCGATCCCGCGGCAGCGGGCGGGGTTGAGGCAAGCACCCATCGCCGACAGGGTCGGCTCCCACCTTAAAAGCTCCCACCTTAAGAGCTTTTGCAGCTTGGTAGTCTTCTGCAGCTTGGTGATCTTTTGCAGGGGTGCTCCTGCGGGATTACAGCCTTACCGCTTGGCTTCCCCGGCGAGTTTCTCGTCCAGCCTTTTGCGGCCGGCCTCCGCGTACGCCGCGCACGTCTTCCCTTCGCCCTGCGAAGGATGCGGCGTGATCAGCATGTCGCAAGGCAACGCCGCGACGCGATCGAAGGTCTTCCGGTACTCCGCCACGTACGACGGGTGGTCGCTGTAGCGATAGCCATCGGCGGAGAAGGCGAACAGGCTGTCGACATAGGCGATCGCCTTGCAGGCTGTGCCTTCGCACGAAGTCCATGTCCACGCCGTACCGCCGGGCGTGTGCCCAGGTGTGACGTGCGCGGTCAACGCGAGCTTGCCCATGCGTACCACGGTGCCATCGTCGATATCACCGATGGCGTCCACCTTCGCGTACAGCGGCGCTTCGCCGTGCTGTGGATCGCTGGCGTCGTCACCGCCGAGTCGCATCTCCTTCGCGCCGGCAGGCGTGGCGCGCACGGTGGCCCCGCTGTCCTTCGCGAACTGCGCGATACCGCCGGCGTGATCGAAGTGCGCGTGCGAGTTGAGCACGAGCTTGACGTCCTCCACGCGGAAACCCAGCTTGCGGATGTTCGCTTCGATGAGCGGGACGTTGTCGGACATCGGCACGTCGATCAGCACATGACCCTGGGGCGACGTGACGAGGATGGCCGAGAGGCCCTTCGTGCCGACGTAATAGGTGTTGCCGTAGATCTTGTGCGGCGCCACGGGTGTGGTCCAGTCCCCGTTGTCGGCCGCGATGGCGGGCAAGGCGGTGCAGGCGGCGAGAGCGGTGAGGGCGAGCAGAATGCGGCGCATGTGGAGTTCCCCTTGGAAGACGGGAGGCAGGATAAAGGGGATCACCGGGCGACAGCGGGTCGATATCGGGGCGAACTGCGGGCGTGTGCACGGCTTTCGCCGCTGAAGCGGCTCCCACAACAGCATCGAGCAGACCCGGGCAGAGACAGACCGGTAGGAACAGCCTGGTAGGAACAGCCTGGTAGGAACAGACCGTAGGAGCAAACCTGTGGGAGCCGACCTTGTCGGCGATCCCGCGGCAGCGGGCCGGGTTGCGGCAAGCACCCATCGCCGCTGAAGCGGCTCCCACAGGACTGAGGGGGCTTCCAGGGGGTGGAGCGCTTCAGGGGGAAGTCGGTCTCCGGCGTTTGCGCGCACGCCAGAAGAGGAATCCGGTTACCAGCAGGAACGTCGGAAGCAGGCCGGTGAAGCAGGCGACCACGCGCCAGGCCATGCCGCCGACGGCAGCCGAATGGATGGGGAACAGCGCGTCGGCGAGGCGTCCACCCGGCCCGAGTTTCGTCGCATCCACGCCACCGATCACCGCTGCCGTGCCGGGGTCCATCCACAACGAGCTGCGTCCGGCCAGGTTCCATTCGCCAGGGCGGCGGATGCGAAGCACCACGCTGCCATTGTCCTTCGATGGCAGGGTCAGGCGGGTGAGTTGTGCTTCCGGCGCCGCGGCCTGTGCGGCCTGGAGTACGGCCGGCCAGTCGATCGGTGTCCGCGCGGGCGACAACCTGGGTGGCTTCGAGGGCGCAGGCTCGCCAAACGCGGCGGTAAGCCCGCTACGCACGGCGCCACGGTAGGCCATGGTCGTCCCCGTACCGATCATCACGATCAGTAAGGGCAGCGCGGCGACACCGACGAAACGGTGAAAGCTCGCCCAGCGCAACACCGGCGGATTCGCATGGGGCTTCAGGTGCTTCAGCGCGCGCCGGCTTCCGGGCCAGTAAAGCCACACGCCGGAAAACAGCATGAACAACCCCGTGCAGGCGACGACACCGAGCACCGTCTCGCCCACTTCACCGGTCAACAGATGCGTATGCCAGTCGAGCAGGATGAGCAACCCGTCGCCGGATTTGCTCCGGCGCAACAGCAGTTCGCCCGTGCTCGCATCGAAGTAACTGCGGTTGCCGCCGCGTTCCTGCGCTTCCCATACCGGCAGTTCCGCATCGGGCAATGACAGCCCGCGCAATCCCTTGCCCTCTGGCGATGAAAGGATCGCCTGCAACGACCTGCCTTGCGTGGCGAGATCCGGCAAGGGACGCGATGCCAGTTCGGGATGTCCCGCGGCGAACAGCGGCTGCTCGAACAACAGCACGCTGCCCGACAGCGTCACCAGCGCCAGCAACAGGCCCAGGCTGAGCCCAAGCCACAGGTGCAGGGTCTTCAACGCGGAGCGGAAGCGGCGTGGCGACGGCGTCATGTCAGAAGTCCACCGACGCCTGCACGAAGTACGTGCGCGGCAGCCCGACATAGATACCATCGTTGTTGTCGGTCGACCGGGTGAAGTAACGTTTATCGGCGAGGTTCTTCACGCCGACGCCCAGGCGGAGGTTCGATGCCGACGGCCCGAACGCATACTCCGCGCGCGCATTCCACGTGGTCCAGCCGGGGATATCGCCCAGGTCGCCCTCGGGCGACGGTTCCGTGACGTACTCCGCGGGATGGGCGGGATCGAAGCTGGGCGAACCCGGCGAATGCTGCTTCGACTGCGCGAACGCATCGAGGTTGAACGTCCACTGCGCGATGCCGTAACGCAAGCCGAGGTTGGCGGTGCGACGCGAGTAGAACGGCAGGTCGCGGCCTTCGAACGAACCGTGCTTGTAGAACGCGTGGGTGTACGTGGCCGTACCCCACAGCGCGAGGCCATCCAGCGCATCGCTGAAGGCGCCCAGGTCGACATGCGCCGCGGATTCCACGCCCTTGTGCGTCGTGGCGCCGAGGCTGGTCCAGCCCTCGTACGAGTCCGGCACGTTGGGTAGCTTGCCGACCAGTTGCAGCTCGTGGTCGAAGTTGATCCGGAACAACGAAATCTCGCCGCCCCACGCCTTGGTGTCGTAGCGCGTGCCGATCTCGTAAGTGCGCGCCGTCTCGGGTTTCAACCCGGCGGCGAACTGGTTGTTGGAATCCTTCTGTCCGATCTGGAAGTACTGCAACGAACCGAACGAGGTTTCCGCGTTCGCGTAGAGCTTCAATGCGTCACTCAGGTGATAGATGACGTTGAGCGATGGCAGCGGTTTGGAATAATCCTTCGTCCGCGCCGTGGGCCCCCTGACGACCACCGTCGCGCTCGGATGTGCCTGCCATTCGCTGTCGATGCGTTCGTAGCGGATGCCCGGCGTGATCGTCCAGTTTCCCGCGTTGATGGTGTCGTCGACGTACAGCGCATGCGCTTCGTTGCTGCCGGTGTTGTTGCCGGACAGCACGTAAGGTCCGCCATAGGGGAAGCTGTCGTACGGGGTGTAAGGCAGGTTGGAAACGTAGCGGTTGTTGCGCAGGGTGCGCTCGTGCATCGCCTCGCTGGTGTAGCGGTAGCCGACACCGATCTCATGGGTGACCTGGCCCCAGTCGAACAACTGCGAATAACGCGGCTCGATGGAGAACACGTGGTAGTTGCGTGGATAGGCGATGAGCTGGTGCGTATAGCTGCCGTTCGCGTTCCGCGTGATCGTCTCGATGTGGCTGCCGCGGAAGCTGTCCGAATAGTACGTCTGCACTTCGAAGCTGCGACGGTCGTCGACGTGGCTGTACTTCAGCACGTAGTCCGTGCGGCGGCCGTGGAAATCGTCGAACGGACGGCGGGACTGGAACGGGTCCGCGTCGTAGTCGGCCTGGTTCAGGCCGCCGGGCATGCCGGCCTGGCCGTCGTAGTGATGGATGCTGCCGGTGAGCGTGTCCTCGGGGGAGAAGGCATATTTCGCCTTGAGCATCACGTCGTCGATGCTCTCGTTGTCCTCGTGCTCGCGGAAGCCCGGGCCATGCAGGCCGTTGTAGAGCAGGGCGAGGCCAAGCCCGTTGTCCATCGTGCCGCCCACGAAGGCGTTGGTGTTGGTCCGGATGCCACCGTGATCGCCGCCCTGCATCTGCACGCCGGCGCTTCCGCCGAAGGCCTGCGGGATGTCGCGTGTCACGAAGTTGATGATGCCGCCGACGTTCTGCGGCCCGTAGCGCACCGATCCGCCACCGCGTACCACGTCGACCGCCTGCAGGTTGCCGAGGCCGACCGGCGCCATGGACACCTGCGGCTGGCCGTACGGCGCCACGGCGATGGGCACCCCGTCGAGCAGGATGGTGGAGCGTGGCGAAAGGCGCGAGGTGAGTCCCCGCACGCCCACGTTGAGCGACACGTCGCTGCCGCCCGTCCCGTTGCTTTCCTGCACCTGCACGCCAGGAATGCGGCGCAGGGCGTCACGCAGGTTCACCGCGCCGGCTTCGCGCAACTCCTCGCGGCGCACCACCGTGCGGGCGCCCGGATGGTTCGCCACCGTGTTGCTGGCCGCTTCCCCCAACCAGTTGCCGACCACCTTGACGCCTTCCAGGTCGGTGGACGGCGCAGGTGGCGGGGCTTCCTGGCCTGCCGCGGCACGCGCGGCGAAGGCGCCCGCGAGCGCCAGGGCGAGGGTGGTGGGGCGGAAACGCATGAGGCGGCCTTGCTATGAGCGAAAGGCCGCCATCGTAAGTGCGAATGATTATCAGAGCAATCCGCGCTCAGCTGGGCCAGTGGTTATGCAGGATGCACTGGACGAAATCGGTCCGTTGGAACCCGGGCTCCTTGTGCTCCATGACATCGGCCTTGACGTTGCCGAAGGTGGTCTCCGGCTTGGCGCGGATGCCGTTGTAGAAGGCATCGACGATGCCCGTCTTGAAGGACGGCCCCCTGGGATGGACTTCAACGACCTTCTCGCGATCGCCGCCCTGGACACTGTCGAAACCGAGCCCGAGCACGTCCATTTCCACGCCGGCCGTCAGCAGGGCGATCTCGGGCTTCATGTGCTGCGGGATGCCCGGGGTGGTGTGCAGGGCGATCGAAGCCCAGACCACGTCGATCTGGTCCCGCGCGATGCCCTTGCCGGTCAGGAACGCCCGCGCGGCGTTGGCGCCATCCACCTCGAAGCGTTCGGTCTTGCTCGCATGGGCGGGCATGAGGCCCATGTCGTGGAACATCGCGGCGGCGTAGAGCAGTTCCGGGTCGTAGGCGAGACCCTTGGCCTTGCCGGTCAAGGCCCCGAACAGGAATACGCGGCGCGAGTGGTGGTAGAGCAGGTCGGTCTCCGTGTCGCGGACCAGTTCGGTGATCTCGCGAGCCAGGGCGCTGTCGGGAATGGCGATGCCGGCGATGGTGGTCATGGCGGGGAAGCCTCGTGGGATGGGAGATCATTGCACCGCGCGCCGGCCTTGTCATGATTTGACTCGATGCATCAATTACAGCCATATTGCGCGCCATGCAGCCGCCGCCCCTGACCATCGCCATCCTCGCTCCGGCCGGCGTGCAGATGCTGGACGTCGCGGGCCCGGCGGACGTCTTCGCGGAAGCCAACCGCCAAGCGGGCCGCGAGGTATACCGGGTGATCACCGTCGGCATGGCGCCGCTGGCCGTTGCCGCCTCGTCAGGGCTGCACTTCCTGCCCGACCACAGCGTGCTCGACGACATCGTTCACCTCGACACCTTGCTGGTCGCCGGCTCGCCCGACCTGCCGTGCGCCGCCGTGGACCTGACGGCGGTGGCGTGGATGCGGCGACACAGCGAAAGGGCGCGCCGCTATGGCTCGATCTGCAGCGGCGCGTTGCTGTTCGCCCGTACCGGCTTGCTCGACGGCCGCCGCGTGACCACGCATTGGCGCGTGGCGGCCTTGCTGGCCGAGCGGCATCCATCGCTGGAAGTCGAAGCGGATGCCTTCGTCGTTCGCGACGGCCCGGTATGCACGGCGGCCGGTGTAACGGCCGGCATGGATCTCGCGGTGGCCCTGGTCGAGGAAGACCTCGGGCGCGATATCGCCATGGCGGTGGCGGCCGAGTTGGTCGTGTTCTACCGGCGGCCCGGCGGGCAGATGCAATTCAGCCGACATGGCGACGCGGCGCCTGCGGGACGCGGTGCCCTGCAGGAATTGCAGCGTTACGTGGTGGCCCACCCTGCCGAAAACCATTCGGTGGCCTCCATGGCGGCGCGCGTCGGCATGAGCGCCCGGCATTTCGCGCGCATCTTCCAGCATGAAGTGGGCATGACGCCGGCCGCCTTCGTCGAGTCGATGCGGGTGGAGGCGGCACGCCGCCTGCTGGAGCATGGTCATGAAAGCCCGAAGCGGGTGGCTGCGCGCTGTGGCTATGCCGACGTCAACGGCTTGCGCCGCGCCTTCATGCGCCGGGTCGGGGTCACCCCGGCCGAATACCGCAAGCGTCACGCGCACGTACGGGCTTGACCCCTCCGTCACACCGGTTCGACCCGCCCGGCGGAACCATGTCCCGAGCCCACCGCCGAGGAGCCGCGATGAAAACCCGCCGCGTCTACAGCACCGCCGACCTCGACCACGCCCGCTCGGCCATGCAAGCCGCGCGCGCATCGGGTGTCGCCGACGAGGACCTTTCGTTGATCGCACGCTCGGATATCGAACTGGAGGAAATCCCGGAGAATCGCAAGGACGAGCACACCGACTTCAAGCCGGCCGCCGTTCGCGGCCTTGCCGAAGGCGGGGCGACCGGCCTGGTGGCGGGCCTGGTCGGCATGGCGATTCCACCCCTCGGCGTGACCCTGGCCGGCGCCGTGGCCGTGGGTGCGGCAGGGGCCCTGGTCGGCGCATGGACCAACGCGCTGATGGGCGCGTCCTCGCCCGACCCGGTCCGGCAGAAGTTCGAGGGCGAGATCGAGGCGGGCCGCATCCTGGTGGTGGTCGACGGCGAGGGAGAGGCCGGCGATCGGGCCGACAGGGCCGTCGTGGCGACGGGTGCGACGCCGCTGCCGTTCGAGCAACCCACGGCGCTTTCCTGACTCAGAGCTCGATGATGCCCCGGCGCAGGGCGATGGCCACCGCGTGCGTGCGATCGTTCGCCTGCAACTTGGCCAGGATGCTCTTCATGTGCGCCTTCACCGTTTCCTCGGCGATACCGAGGGCCGTGGCGACATCGCGATTGGCCTCGCCCCGGGCGACGTGGGTGAGCACCTGGGTTTCACGCGGCGTGAGTTCATCGTCATCCGCGTGGCCGGCCATTTCCTGGGCGATTTCCTCGGGGACGCGGCGCTTGCCTTCCATGATCTGGCGGATGGTGACCAGCATGTCCTTGCGCAACTCGCTCTTCAGCAGGTAGCCCTGCGCCCCCGCGCGGAACGCGCGCAGCGCCTGTACATCGCCACGGTACGTCGTGAGCACGAGGATGCGGGCGTCGGGAAATTCGGCGCGGATCGCCTCGATGGCGGCGATTCCGCCCATGCCGGGCATCTGCAGGTCCATCAGGGTGAGGTCCGGGCGGTGCGTGCGATAACGCTCGATGGCTTCCTCGCCCGAACTCGCCTCGGCCACCAGCTCCAACCCCTCCTGCCCCTCGATCACGGCGGCGATGCCTTCGCGCAGGAGGGGATGGTCGTCGACTGTCATGATGCGGATGGACGGCATGATCGGCTCGCGGGAAACTCGGAAACGGCGAGTATCGCGCAATGCCGCGGCGCGCCGCATGTAAAGACGAACCCTCCACCTCACCCTTGCGAGCATCGTTCCCATGGCGACCCAACGCGCTCGAAGCAAAGCCCCCGCACGGGGAGACATCCGAACCGGCATGGGAGGTTGGACCTTTCCGCCCTGGCGCGGCGTGTTCTACCCGCAGGGACTCGTGCAGAAGCGCGAGCTCGAATACGCCAGCCGCCAGGTCCGCGCCATCGAGATCAACGGCACGTATTACCGCTCGCCCGAGGCCGCCACCTATGAAAAATGGGCAGCCGAAACGCCGAAAGGCTTCATCTTCTCGGTGAAGGCCCCGCGGCACATCGTGCAGGCCAGGTCCCTGTCCTCCACCGGCGAGCGTATCGGCCAGTTCCTCGACGGCGCGGTGGGCTTGGGTGACCGGCTCGGACCCTTGCTCTGGCAGTTCCTGCCCACGCGGAAGTTCGACGCCGACGATATCGCCGGCTTCCTCGACCTGCTGCCCGGGAAGCATGCCGGCGTGGCCCTTCGTCACGCGGTGGAAGTGCGCCACGACAGCTTCATGGATGAGCGCTGGCTGGAACTCGCACGCGAGCGTGGCGTGGCGACGGTGTTCACCGACTCGCCGAAATATCCGTCCTTCGCCGACCTGACCGGCCCCTTCGTCTATGCACGATTGATGCGCAGCGTATCGGGCGAAACGAACGGCTACCGGGCAAAGGACCTGGCGACCTGGGCAGGGCGCGCGACAACCTGGGCAGCGGGAGGAGACCCTCCCGACCTGCCGCATGTGGGGCCGGCCGCTTCCAAGGCGGCCGCGCGGGATGTCTTCGTCTACTTCATCTCGGCCGCGAAGGAACGGAACCCCGCGGCAGCGGTCGCACTCGATAAGCTGACCGACAGCGCATAATCGCCCCATCCCCAGACCGGACGAACCATGGACCGTCTCATCCAGAACCACCTGATCGACCTTTTCGCCGAACATGGCGTCCAACTCGAAGCCGACGAAGACTGGCTGCTCACCGAAGGCGAGGATTTTCCCGCCATTCGCGGCATCTGGCACGAGGGCGCCGGCGACGGGATGGGCCGCCTCGACATCGACATCGTGCTCGACGAAGAGCGCACCATCGAGGAAAGCTTCGGCGGCATTGGCGGCGGCAAGGCAGGATGCCGCGACGCGCTGGACGGTTTCGCACGTAACGATTTCCACGTCGTGCTGGCGGCCTGCTGGCACAGGGTGAACGCGGAGAAGCTCGCTACCCGCGAACTGGTCGCCGGCGTGCACCGCTTCACCCTCTACATCGGCAACTTCACGCTGCGCGGCGAGAAGGACGCACCGATGGAAATTCCGGAGGATGGTCTCTCGGCGCTGGAAGCGGCTATCGCCACGGCCCCGCTCACGGCCGACGTGCATTGGATACGCGTGTTCTACGGCAACGTCGGCGACGGCAAGACCCAGGTCGAGGTGCTACTCGACAACGAGCCCTGGGCGGCAGGCCACAAGGCCATCGCATCGGTGGACTGGCCGCAGCACGAGCGCTACTACAGCTTGCGCAACTTCATCGCACTGGTGCCGATGGACTGAAGCTCCAATCCTCGGGCTTCGCGATTTCGAAAAGGCCGTCGCGCCTCGTGCGACGGCCGAGGCGCAATACCTCGGCATCGCGCGAGAACACCACCGCCGCGCCCGCGGCGGCGGCCAGTTCGAGGAATTTCTGGTCGTCGGGATCGCGGCAGCGTGGCAAGGGCACCGCCACCAGCGATGGCGAAAGCAAGCTTACCGAGGCGTCGAACCGGGCGACAGCCGCCGCGATACCCGCCTCGTCCAGTTTCAACACCGGGTAACGCAGCACCGCGAGCCACTCGTCCCGGCAGTCGGCTCGCGTCACGGCCTCGACGTCTCCGGCCGCCAACGCCGCGACAAGCCGCGCCGCGCGCGGATCATCGAAGACGAAGGCGTCCAGGCACACGTTGGTATCGAGGACGACCCTCACGGAAGCTGGCTCAGGCCGCCGCCGTACGGCGGGCCAGCTCCGCGTGCTGCTCCGCGACGATCGCGTAGGAACGCTTGCGCGCCTCATGGTCGAAGATCTGCGCCGTGATGATCAACTCGTCGGCGCCGGTGCGCTCGATGAAGGCGGCAAGGCCTTCGCGCACCGTTTCCGGCGAACCGACCACCGCGCATGACAACGCATGGTCCACCTGCGCCTTCTCCATCGGCGTCCACACGCCTTCCATCGAATTCACCGGCGGCGGCAACTGGCCCGGTGCGCCACGGCGCAGGTTCCAGAACGCCTGCTGTTGCGAAGTGAACAAGCGGCGCGCTTCCTCGTCGGTGTCGGCGGCGACCACGTTGATGCCGAGCATGGCGTAGGGCTTATCCAGCACGTCGGACGGCTTGAACATCGTGCGATACACCTCCAGCGCCTTCATCATCAGGTCCGGCGCGAAGTGCGAGGCGAAGGCGAACGGCAGGCCCAGTTCCGCCGCCAGCCGCGCGCTGAACAGACTGGAGCCGAGCAGCCAGATCGGCACGTTGGTATCCATGCCAGGCACCGCGCGCACCGTCTGGCCCGGCTGTTGCGGTCCGAGGAAGAATTGCAGTTCCTGCACGTCGTCCGGGAAGCGGTCGTCGCTGGGGCCGAGCGAACGGCGCAGCGCGCGGGCCGTGCCCTGGTCGGTGCCCGGCGCCCGTCCCAGGCCCAGGTCGATACGGCCCGGATACAGCGAAGCCAGGGTGCCGAACTGCTCGGCGATCACCAGGGGTGCGTGGTTGGGCAACATGATGCCGCCGGAGCCGACGCGAATCGTGCTCGTGCCCTCGGCGATGTACCCGATGACCACCGACGTCGCCGCGCTGGCGATGCCCGTCATGTTGTGGTGCTCGGCGAGCCAGTAGCGGTGGAAGCCAAGGGCCTCCGCATGGCGGGCAAGGTCGCGTGAGTTGCGCAGCGACTCGCCGGGCGTCGATCCACGGGGAACGGGGGAAAGGTCGAGCACCGAGAACGGGATCATTCGGGAATACCTCGCAAGGGGGAGGCGGCGTGGCACCGCCGATCCGTCCCACATGGGCGCAGGGGTTTGGTTTGCAACCCTGCAAGGCGCTTCCGGGGAAACAATCCGTTCCGGAAAGCGATGCGCCACGGCGGACGGGTCGGAGGAAAATACACCCATCCACTCATCCAGTCCGGTATTCCCGGGGGAGCACGACATGATCGACGTCCGCCGCTTCACCAGTCTTGGCGGTGCCAACCACGGCTGGCTCGACGCCAAGCACCACTTCTCGTTCGCCTCGTACCACGACCCCAAGCGCATGGGCTGGGGCGCGCTGCGAGTCTGGAACGACGACACCATCGCCGCCGGCACCGGCTTCCCGGCGCACCCGCATTCGGACATGGAAATCATCACCTATGTTCGCGAAGGCGCCATCACTCATGAGGACAGCCTGGGCAACAAGGGCCGCACCGAAGCGGGCGACGTGCAGGTGATGAGCGCCGGTACCGGCATTCGCCACGCCGAGTACAACGCCGAGCCCGACGCCACGCGGATCTTCCAGATCTGGATCATTCCGGACGGCAAGCGCGAGGCGCCGGCATGGGGTACGCGTCCGTTCCCGAAGGGCGAACGTTCGGGCCGTTTCGTGACCCTGGCCAGCGGCATCGCGGGCGATGAAGACGCGCTGCCGATCCGCACCGACGCCCGCGTGCTGGGTGCCAGCGTGAAAGCGGGCGAGACCGTGGAATACGTGCTCGCTCCGGGCCGCTACGCCTATATGGTCCCGGCGGCCGGCTCGGTCGAGATCAACGGCATCACGCTGGACAAGGGCGATGGCGCCGCGATCCGCGATGAAACGGCGCTGCGCATCACCGCCACCAGCGATGCGGAACTGGTGCTCGTCGACACCGCCGCCTGACGAAGCGAGGGGTATGCTGTGGGTCATGACGACCCACGGCACACCCTATCTCGACAATCCCATCCTCGACACCGACAGCTACAAGGCCAGTCATTGGCTGCAGTACCCGCCGGGCACCGACGCCACGTTCTTCTACGTGGAATCGCGCGGCGGAACCTATGAAAGCACGGTGTTCTTCGGCCTCCAGGCCGTCCTGAAGGCGCGCCTCGGCCGGCCGGTCACGCATGCCGACGTCGACGAGGCCCGCTACTTCTTCGCCGCCCACGGCGAACCCTTCAACGACGAAGGCTGGCGCTACATCGTCGACACGCACGGCGGTCGCCTGCCGGTGCGCGTGCGCGCCGTTTGCGAAGGCAGCGTGGTGCCGACGCACCAGGTGCTGGTCACGATCGAATCCACCGACCCGAAGGCCTTCTGGCTGCCGTCGTACCTGGAAACGCTGCTGCTGCGCCTCTGGTACCCGGTGACGGTCGCGACGACGAGCTGGCAGGCCCGTCGGACGATCCTGCACTACCTCGAACGCACCTCCGACGACCCGGCGGGCCAGATTCCCTTCAAGCTTCACGACTTCGGCGCGCGTGGCGTATCGAGCGCGGAATCGGCGGGCCTCGGCGGCATGGCCCATCTGGTCAACTTCCTCGGCACCGACACCGTCTCGGGCGTGCTCGCCGCGCGCACGTATTACGGTGAGGCGATGGCCGGCTATTCGATTCCCGCCGCCGAGCACAGCACGATCACCAGCTGGGGCCGCGAACACGAGGTCGACGCGTATCGAAACATGCTCCGCCGCTTCGCGCGCCCCGGCTCGCTGGTGGCCGTGGTCTCGGACAGCTACGACATCTACCACGCCATCATCGAGCATTGGGGCAAGACCCTGCGCGATGAGGTCATCGCCTCGGGTGCCACCGTGGTCGTGCGGCCGGACTCCGGCGATCCAGTGGAAGTCGTGCATCGTTGCGTGAGCCTGTTGAACGAAGCCTTCGGCAGCACCGTGAACGGCAAGGGCTATCGCGTGCTCAACCATATCCGCGTCATCCAGGGCGACGGAGTGAATCCGGAGAGCATCCGCGCCATCCTCGAACGCATCACGGCCGCCGGCTACGCCGCCGACAACCTCGCCTTCGGCATGGGGGGCGCGCTCTTGCAGAAGCTCACCCGCGACACGCAGAAGTTCGCGTTGAAATGCTCGGCGGCGCGCATCGACGGTACGTGGCGCGATGTGTGGAAGGACCCGGTCACCGACCAGGGCAAACTGTCCAAGCGCGGACGGATGACCCTGCTGCGTCATCGCGAATACGGCAGCTACCGCACCGTGCCGCTACCCGGCGATGCCGTGTCGCTTCCGGTCGATGCGATCGAACCCGGTTGGGAAGAAGTCATGCAGACGGTGTGGGAAAACGGCGAACTGAAACGCGAATGGTCGTTCGCCGAAGTGCGGGAAAAGGCCGCCGCCGGCCGCTGACTGGCGCTTTGGCGGCGGCTGACGTGGAGCCCGGTGCTCCCGGTGCGGTTGCACCTGATTATCGCCACGGCGCCGAAGGCCCTACCCTGACAGAACATGCCAGCGAGCCGCTCTACGTTTGTCCGACGACAAACAGGAGCCGGTCATGCAACGTATCGCTATCATTTTCGCCATCGCCACGGCGCTCGTTCCGCCGCCAGCGAAGAGCGACACCCCATCTGCGGAAAACATCGCGCCACCGGTGGATGGCTGCGACCCAATGGACATCGGCCCGGTCTACGATGGCTCGCTGGACGCATCCAGCAAGCTCGCTTGCTTCCAACTCGTCACGCCGTCCAGCGCGCGACCGACCAAGCTCGACATCAACCTTGCTGGCTTCAGCGCGAATGAAACGCACGAGATCAGCCTCGTTCGAGTGGACGCCGACGGGACGATGCATGCGGCAGCATCGGACATTTCGACCGACGCGGCTCGTATCGTACAGGCCACTGGAGCGCAGTCCACGAGATGGCTCATCCTCGTCGGCCGCCCCGGTTCGGGCGTGGCGTCACTGTTCCAGGTGCAGGCCACCATGGCGTGGGGGAGCGACAGCCATGAGCCGAATGACTCCATAGCCAAGACCACGGTGCTGCGGGGCAACCAACACATCGAGGCGAACCTCGATAGCGGCGCGGACGTCGATCATTATCTCATCGCCCTTCGTGCCGGCCAAACGCAGGCCCTGGTTGAGTGGGACGCCGCGCCAGGCGTGGTAGCCGAACTCATCGACGGCGCGAATCAGCAACACTCCTTGCAGCCAGGCAGGCCGATTCGCGTCGATTCGTCCCGCCCGATCTTCATTGGCGTCCGCGGTACGGACAAAGCCACATCAGGCGCGCGTTATAGCCTGCGCACTCGCGATCCCGAACCTATCGCCGTCGTATCGCGCGTTCACAGCAATGAAGCGATCAGCCGCCTCGCACCGGGTCTCGTGTCGACAGCTCCCGGCGGTGCGAATGCCGCTAGAACACTGGAAGTTGAGGCGACGATCTTCGAAGGTGATGGTGTGACACCCGTCGGTCCAGGCCAACGTGTCACATTCCGCGCCTCCGACGCAGAGGGCCCACGCAAGTGGCTGCTTGCATCGGTCGAGACGGTGACGGATGCGAAGAGTGTGGCGCGCGCCACGATGAATATCGGCCCATGCAGGGGTGGCATTCGTGGCCCGTTACGAGTCCATACGCCGTCCAATCGTCCCGAGTACTGGGATATTTCCTACAACCCTGAATCGAGGGTTGTCGCGTCGATACCGGGTGTTAACACGCGCAGCAGCCGTTTGTGGGGTTCATTCCAACATGTATGTAAAGAGGTTTACCGAGGCTACCACGCATGACGCCGCTCGCCGTTTCTTCAAACGCAACGGATCTTTTTCGACTCTCCCGGAACGATAACTCGAAGGAACCCGCCGTTAATGAGTCGACGACGTCGACGCTCACCCAAGGAGTGGCCGAAGGCGAACCCATCGTACCTGACGGTGGGGAACGGATAATGAATTTTCTTTGCCAAACGGCCGCCGAGCAAATGATGGTGGGGCTTACCTTCAAGGCCTTTGCCGAAGCGCTGGTTCCATTACTCGCTAGTTCCGTCGTGGAGCAGCCGTCCATCTTGGCGTGGGACTTCGACGTGCGGCTCGATGACGGAAGGCTGAGGGTGGTCGACGCGGATAGCCTGACACCGGGCGAGATCGAATGGCTGGAATCGCGCCTGAATGCTCACCGGCAGCTGCCCAAACTTGCCGCCGAGTTCAACGATGCCGTGGTCGCAGCCTTCGGTGATCGTAACCACCTGGGATACGTCCCGCTGTATACAGAAGGGCTGCCTCTCAAAGATGCGATCCCCGGCCTTGCCGGGACGGTTGACCGCGATGTGAAGTTCATGTCCTTGCTCAGGACGGTGAGGGACGCCGATTGTGGCCTGGGAGACACGGGTGACTATTACCGTGCAAATCGTTACGAGTTGGCGGCCATCAAGGTCGTGGATCTCATCGTATCGCCGGATACCTATCGGAAGGCACCCTCGGGAGAGCTCGTTGTAGCGACGTCACAGAAATCGTCGATCTACGATTGGATGGCATAGAAGACATTCTTCGCCGCGAAAAAACATGGCCCTCACGCTCACGCGGAGGGCCATGGCGACCGTCCCTTGGTCTGGTGGCCGTGGCCACCCGAACGCGGCCCGGCAAAGCCGGCGCGGCGTTACCGCCGATGAAGGGGGGGATCGATCCTGGCGCTAGGGACGGACGGCATCCTGCCGTCGGATCGGTCATCGGCGATTCGTTCGCCCTGCCCGACAGCCGGGCTGGGCACGGACCTAATGGTTACGTAGGTCGACCGACGACGGATATAGGAGGATTCTTAAAATTAGTGCCTATTTGCCTCGGCAGGTCTCAGTGAACCCTTACGTTCAGGCTGGGACTCGGGCGTCGCGCCGTTGTTCGTGGCGTGGCCGTTCCGTGCGAGATGAGCGCGGGGGCGGCTTGGGGGCGCTTTGGGGCACGCTCACGCCACGGCTGGCGAGACTCCGCAAAGCCGCACAGTCGGAGGATCCGTAATCGCGTTTTCCTGGCTCTCGATGCATGGCCGTCTCCTGCTTTTCTTTCCGCCCGGACCGTCAGATTGAGCGGAAAAGAGGAAATTTCTGGTGGCGCGGCCGTGAATGTTTCGTGACACGCCTTCACGCGGCCGGGGCCGGAATTTCCGTTAAGGCTGCGTCGAGACGTCCGGACGATGTCCGGGCATGCGCTGGATCAGTTCGGTGGCGAGTTTTTCGTAGTCTTCGTCGAAGTGGTGCGAGCCGGGCTTCTTGTACACAGTGACGAAGGCCGGCAGACGGCGATCGGTGCAGCCGCTGTCGTCCGCGTCCTCGGCGCCGTAGTAGCAGGCCATGAGCGGACGTCCGCCAAGGACCGCGATGGGCGGAATGGCATCGGTGTGCACCACCGGATTCAGCCATTGCAGGAAGTTGTGCGTGTGCGTGGTCCACCAGCCCTGCTGCATGTAGCCCTCGAGTTCGATCTCGAAGTTCACGTCGCGGCTGGCCGAGAGCAGGACGAGCTGGCTGAGCTTGTCGCGGTTGTCCGGACGCAGCTTGCCGACGATCGTCGGCAGCACGTCGGCGCCGAACGAATACCCGATCAGCAGCACGCGATGCTTGTTCCACTGACGGGTGTAGCGATCCAGAAGGCCATCCAGGTCGTGCGCGGACTCTTCCGGTGAACGGTAGCGCCAGAAATACTTGAACGTGCTCACCCCCGCGACGGGAATGCCGCGCTGGGTGAACACGGCGCCGAGGCGCTGGTCGAGATCCCACCAGCCGCCGTCGCCGGAGTAGATCACCACCAGGAGGTCTTCCTCGCCTGCCGGTGCCGCTTTCAACGCGGGAAGCTCCACGGTGGATTTCTCCATCGAGGCGCGCGTCCATGGATGCCAGGCGAGCAAGGCCAGCACGAGCAGGGCGGCGATGCCGATCAGGACGTAACGGATGATCTTCTTCACGGAACGCTTCACCGGCGCACGACTCCACCGAGGCCGCCGGAAATCAGGCTGGCGACGTTGGCGAGCGCCAGCGGCAGGGCGATGCCGCCGGGAACGGCGATGTAGCGCGGCTCCCACTCGGGATCGAACTTGTCCTTGTAGCGGTGCAACCCGCGGAAGTTGTAGAAGCGCTCGCCACGACCGAACACCATGGCGCCGAAACGGCTCCACAACGGTGCCGTGCGGCGGTTTTGCAGGCCCGACAGCGGAGCCATGCCAAGGTTGAACCAGCGATAGCCTTCGGCTTTCGCCCAGACCATCAGTTCGATGAACAGGAAATCCATGATGCCGGAGGGGCCTTCGGGCAGGTGGCGCATGAGGTCGACGGAGGCTTCTTCCTTCGTCTCGGTAACGAAAACGTTGGCGAAGGCCACCAGCTCGTCACCCTGCCAGACCACGGCCATCGGGGTACGCGCGAGGTAGCGCTCGTCGAACAGGCCTAGCGAGAAGCGCTTCTCGCGGACCTTCTTGTCGCGCATCCATGCGTCGGACACGTGTTTCAGCTTCGGCATCAAGGCGGGAACGCCTTCGGCGGGGACGATCTCCATGCGCAAGCCATCGCGTGACAGCTTGTTCACCGTCCCTCGCAGGGTCTTCTTCGACTTGCCGTCGAGGTTGAAGTTTTCCAGCCGCACACGTGCTTCTTCGCCGATCTTGAGCAGGTTCATGCCCACGTCGAGATAGAGGTCGAGGTCGGCCGGTCGCACCTGGTAGAAGATCGGCCAGCCACCCGCACGCTCGCAATTCTCCCGGAACGACCAGACCAGTTCCCGGCGCGCCGCTTCGTCGGTGCCGACCGGATCGCCCATGGCCACCCAGCTGCGTCCCTCGATGTCGTACATGATGAAGGCCTGGTCACCCGGAGCGAACATCAACATCTTGTCGCCGACCAGGGCGAGATGCGCCTGCGCGGACTCGAAATGCTTCAACAACGGCATCGCCCGGGCCAGGTCCGCTTCGGCCGGGTAAGCGCGGCGCGGCCGCGCCGGCCGGATCAGGTTGGCGAGGGCAACCAGCATCACCACCGCCGTCGCGCCGACCAGCGCGCGCAAGGCACGCGGCGCGCCACCGTGGTGGAAACTGAATTCCCACCAGAGATTGTTGCTGTATTCGACGTGCTTGAAGCTGAAGAACACCAGCCACGTGGAGCAGGCCAGCACGGCGCCGATCGCCAGCACCCAGCCGGGCGAGAAGCTGGCGCGGAACAACGACGCGCGCCGGTAGAAGTGCCGGTGCGCGGGGGCCAGGGCGAGCGCGAGCAGGGAAAGCAGGGTCGCTTCCTCGTAGTCGATGCCCTTCAGCAGCGACAGGATCGCACCGAGGATCAGCAGCACCAGCGTCAGCACGTAGGCGGCGTCGAGCCGCCTTTGCAGGCCCCGGGCCAGGATCAGCAGCAGCATGCCCACCACGCTGGAGAGGAAGTGCGAGACCTCCACCAGCGGCAAGGGCACGAAGCCCCGGAGGATCTCCATGCGCCCCGGAATCGCGAGGGTGGCGCCGGAGAACAGCAGCACGGCGCCACAGACCAGGGTCAGTCCGGCGAAGAACGGCGGCAACAGGCTGCTGAACCACGGCGTGACCATGGCGGCATGGCGCAGCGCGCGGACCTCCCGCCAGATGACCATCACCGTCGCCACGCACAGCGGCAACAGGTAATACACGAGGCGGAAGGCGGCGAGCGAACCCAGGATGGGTGCCTCCAGGCCGTGGTTGCCGGTGGCTCCGAAGCCGGCAAGCATCACCGCCTCGAACACGCCCAGGCCGCCCGGGACGTGGCTGATGAGCCCGGCCATCTGCGCCACGACGAAGATCGCCAGGAAATGGCCGAAGCCGCCTGAAATGGCCTCCGGCATCAGCACGTAGAGCACGCCGGCGGCGAGGCCCCAGTCGAGCGCGCCGGTCAGGATCTGCCGCGCGGCGACGACGGGCGTCGGCGTGTTGATCGCCCAGCGCCATATGCGCACCGGCCGGCGTACCGCCACCGCCACGCCGAACCAGGCCAGTGGCACCAGCACCAGCACGATCGCCAGCGGGAGTCGCAGGCCGGAAAGCGGCACCTCGGGCGGAATCGGCACCAGCAGCAAGGTGACGCCGGTGAGCGCGGCGAGGCCGAGCCAGAAGCTCAGGGTCGTGTAGAGCACCACCCGCGCCACTTCGCCGGTACTGAGCCCGGCCTGGACGTAGAACCGGTAGCGGATGGAGCCGGACACCAGCAGGGACATCCCGAGGGCGTTCGAGAACGCATAGCTGATGAAGGAAATCAGGCCCACCCGCCGGGCCGGCAGCCGCCGGCCGACGCTGGCCAGGCCGAACCAGTCGTAGAGGGTCATGACGACATAGCCCGCCGCGGTCAGCAGCACCGCCAGTGCGATGTCGCTGTTGGGCAACGCGTGCACGTAACCGGCGATCTGCCGGTAAGTGACCTCGCTGGCCATGGCGTGGAGGGCCCACAGCGCCAGGCAAAGCAGGACCACGGACAGCACGGGGCCGCCCGCGCGACGCAGCAGGGTCACATAGAGTGCGCGCTTGGCCAAAGGCTGGTCTGTCGTCGGGAGCTCCGCCCTCGTTTCGTGCTCCACGTGCGCGCTGACTCCAATGGTCGTTCGGTGGTCGTAAGGTCGTGTAGGTTGCCACAGAGCGCGCGGGGACGGCAGGGCGTGTGACCCCGGTGAACGGCCGGCCAACCGGTTTGGCGGTGAAAGGTTCCGCTAAGGTTGGGGAAAGCTCGACGTAAGCACAGGTTCTTACCCTGCGAGGCATGCCGCGCCCGTTCCCGGAGCCGGATCTGCTTCGTGAGGCTCCATGCGTCCTGACTCCCCGGCCCCCGGCGCCCTGCGCCAGCGTTTCCGGCCGCTCCTGTGGTTCGGCATCCTCTTCGTCGGCGTGGCCTTCCTGGTCCGCCTGATCCTGCTGGTGAAAACCCGGCACGAGGTCCCGCCGAACCTGGGTCAGTGGCTGTACCTGTTCCTGGTCGGCCTGGGCTACGACCTGGTCACCTACATCTATTTCGCCTGGCCCCTGCTGCTGGTGCTATGGCTGCTGCCGCGGCGGGTCTACGTCTCGCGCTGGGGGCACCGCATCTTCATCGGCCTGTGCTTCGTGCTGGCGTTCGCCGTGCTCTACCTCGGCGCGGCGGAACTGGTGTTCTGGGGCGAGTTCAGCGCGCGCTTCAACTTCATCGCCGTGGACTACCTGGTCTATACGCACGAGGTGGTCGGCAACATCCGCGAGTCGTACCCGATCGGCACTTGGTCGGCCCTGCTCGTGCTGGGCACCGTGCTGGTGATCTTCTTCAGCCGCCGCGTGCTGGCCGCCCGCGACGACGGGTCGCGATTCCTCGGCCGCAGCGCCGTGGTGGGCGTGTGGTTGCTGCTCACCGTGGCGGTGAGCTTCGCCGTCGACGGTTCCATGAAGGACCGCTCGAGCAACAACTACGTGAACGAGCTGGCCGGCAACGGCATCTACCAGTTCTTCGCCGCGTTCCGCGACAACGAGCTCGACTATGCGAAGTACTACCCGACGCTGCCCAAGGACGAGGCCTTCGCCAACCTGCGCGGCCTGCTGAAGACGCCCGAGTCGACTTTCACCAGCGACGATCCGATGGACATCACCCGGACGATCACGGCGAGCGGTGAGGAGAAGAAGCTCAACATCGTGCTGATCAGTGTCGAAAGCCTTTCCGGCGATTACGTCGAAGGACTCGACGTCAGCAAGCACAAGCACCTGATGCCGAACCTCGACGCGCTGGCGTCGAAGAGCCTGTTCTTCACCCAGCTCTACGCGAACGGCACGCGCACCGTGCGCGGCCTGGAAGCGCTGGCGCTTTCGGTGCCGCCGACGCCCGGCGAGTCCATCGTGAAGCGGCCGAACAACGAGGGCCTCTGGTCCTTGGCCGACGTGTTCAACGCGAAGGGCTACGAGTCCGAGTTCCTTTACGGCGGCTATGGCTACTTCGACAACATGGACCACTTCTTCGCCAGCAACGGCTATACCGCCGTGGACCGCGGTGCGATCGACGACAAGGACATCCATGCGGAGAACGTCTGGGGCGTGGCCGACGAGGATCTCTACACCCTCGTGATGAAGCGCATGGACGACGCGTACGCGAAGGGCAAGCCATTCTTCGGTCACGTGATGACCACCTCGAACCACCGGCCGTTCACCTTCCCCGAAGGCCGGGTGAAGTTGCCGCAGGGTTCGCGCCGCGCCGCCGTGCAATACACCGACTGGGCGATCGCCGATTTCCTCAAGCGTGCGTCGACCAAGCCCTGGTTCGACGACACGATCTTCGTCATCACGGCGGACCACTGCGCGACCAGCGCCGGCAAGACCAGCCTGCCCGTCGACCGTTACCACATCCCGTTGTTCATCTATTCGCCCAAGCACGTGCCGCCGGGCCGGGTGGATCGACTGATGAGTCAGATCGACATCCCGCCGACGATCCTTGGCATGCTCAATTTCAGCTATACCTCGCGCTTCTACGGCTACGACATCTTCAAGATCGAACCCGGCCGCGAGCGCGCCTTCCTGAGTACCTATCAGGAACTGGGCTACCTGCATGGCGACCGCCTGACTTCCCTGATCCCGCGCCAACCGGTGAAGGAAATGATTCCGCAGAAGACGACGGGTGACGCCACGCCGGTCGAGCACATGGACCCGGTGGACGCGAAGGACGCCGTCACCTATTACCAGACGGCGGCATACCTCTTCACGAACGGGCTGATGAAGCGCAAGACGCCACCGGCGAACTAGCGGCCGAAGAACATCGAGACGCCCACGCCCGCGACCACGGAAGGTCCGTGGCGACCGATACGGTGAAGCGCGTAGGCGTCGAGTTGCATGTGGTCGCCCACGTCATAGGCGACGCCACCACCGACCTGTAACTCGTTACCGTCTTCCGCGTCGTGGATGGCGTCCGTTTCGACATAGGCGACGAGGTTCTCCCCGAACTTGCGGCCGAATGTCGGCGCCAGCGTCCATGTATTCCGACCTTTCAGGCGGTCGATGTTCGCGTACAAGGTGTTCTGGTACGCATCGTCCGACTTCCACTGCATCGTCGTGCCGAGGCTGACCTGGCGCGCACCGTTGCCGAAGTCCTCGTCGCCATTGGCGAACGTCACCTCGCCCAGCGCGGCCCAACTGAAGGCACCCGCATCACCCGATCCAGCGGGAGCCCATTTCAACGCCACGCTGGTGTCGCCGTGGCCTACCGCATGGCGGTGTGAACCCTGCCTACGCTCTTCCAGGCGGTTCCAGGCCGAGCCGCCGAGCTGGAATTCGACGGGACCGCCGAGGCCGATGCGAACGAGGCTGTCCGCGGTGTAGGTGCGGTCGAGGAATCCGTCCTGGCGTTGACGCTCATAGGTCGGCAGGCCTTGTTCCAGCGCCAGCGTGCCCGCCGGAAGCACCGTAGTGGCGAAGCCGGCGCCCGGCCGATCGAAGTCGGGCGGATCGGCGAAGGCCGGCGCACTGAGGAACATCGAGGCGAGGAAGGCGAGGGCAGGGCGCAGGTTCATGCGCCCATTGTGACCGCTGCCGGCGTCGTGGCGTCGTGCACGAGGCAGACGCCACGACCCCGGCTCTTTCGTCAGGGCGCTTTCACCACCGGAAAGCTCTCCGCGACCTCGACGGCCGCTTCGCCTGCGATGTCGGTGGCCGAGCGGCCGAGCTTCACCGTGTAGCGACCCGGCGCCACGCGCCAGCGCTTGCCGGCATCGTCGTAGCGGGCGAGCGCGAGGGGCTCCAACGGAATGTCGACGCGGCTGCTGGCACCCGGCGACAGCTTCACCTTGCTCCAGCCGGCCAGGCGGCGCGTGGCGGCGCCGGGCGCCGTCACGTAGATCTGCGGGACGTCCGCGCCGGCCACCTTGCCCGTGTTCTTCACGGTGACGTGTGCCACGGGATGGCCCGCCGCATCCTTGTCAACCGCGAAATCGCTGTACGCGAAGCTCGTGTAGGTCAGGCCATGACCGAAGGCGAACAGCGGTTCGCGATGCGTCTTCTCGAACCAGCGATAGCCGACATCGGCGCCTTCGATGTTGTAGTCGACGTTGTCCGCCGGCTTCGCCTTGGAATAGAGTCCGGCCGCCTCGATCGTCGTCCGCGGCAACTGCGACTCGTCCTTCGGCCAACTCACCGGCAAGCGTCCGGAAGGCGCCGTCACGCCATAGAGCAGGCGCGCGATGGCTTCGCCGCCACCCGAACCGGGATACCAGGCTTCCATCACGGCACCGACCTGGCCGAGCCAGGGCATGTTCACCGGGCCGTTGGTTTCCAACACCACGATCGTCTTCGGGTTGGCCTTGGCCACGGCGGCGATCAACGCGTCCTGGTTGTCCGGCAGCGAGAGGTCGGTCCAGTCGAACGATTCGGCCGCCCACTTGGTGACGAAGACGACGGCGACATCCGCGCCGGCCGCGGCCTTGGCGGCGGTCGCCGGATCGGTACCCGGATCGAAGCTCACCTTGCCGCCCGCGAGCTTCTGGATGAAGGCGAGCGGTGCCGACGCGTGGTACTTCATCGGGCCAGGCCATGCCTTCGGCTCCAGGCCGGGAACCGGGTCGCCCGCCACGTCGGAGACCAGCGACGATCCACCACCGGCGAGCACGCCCTTGTCGGCATGGCCACCGATCACGGCGACCGACTGGCCCTTCCGTGCCAGCGGCAGCAAGCCGGCTTCGTTACGCAGCAGCACCGCGCCCGCTTCGAGGGTGTCGCGTGCCACGACGCGGTCCGCCTCGTACGGCACCTTGGTCTTCTTCATCGGCTCGTCGATGACGCCGTGGGCGAACAGGCTGCGCATCACGCGTTTCACCATGTCGTCGAGCCGCGCCTTCGGGAACTGGCCCGAGGCATAGGCCTCGCGCAACGGCTTGTCGAAGAACACCTCCTTGTCGAATACCTCGCCCGCCGATTCCTGGTCGAGACCGGCCATCGCCGCCTTGGTCGCGCTATGCACGCCGCCCCAGTCGGACATGACCCAGCCCTTGAAGCCCCATTCCTGCTTGAGCACCTGGTTGAGCAACCAGTCGTGTTCACCGGCATAGGTGCCGTTGACCCGGTTGTACGAGGACATCACCGAGCCGGGATCGCCCTTGGCGATGGCGAGCTGGAAGGCCAGCAGGTCCGATTCACGCAAGGCGACCGGGTCGATGTCGGCGCTCAGCGTATTGCGTCCGGACTCGAGGTCGTTGATGGCGAAGTGCTTCACCGTCGCGACCACCTTGCGCTCCTGGATGCCCTTCACCGCGGCACCGACCATCGTGCCGGCCAGCACCGGGTCTTCGCCCGCGTATTCGAAGTTGCGTCCGTTGCGCGGATCGCGCACCAGGTTCACCCCGCCGGAGAGAAGCACGCCATAACCCTTGCCGCGCGCCTCGCCACCGATCATGCGTCCGCCGGCATGGGCCACGGAAGGATCGAAGCTGGCGGCCGTGGCGAGGCCGGCGGGCAACGAGATGGCGCCCAGCTGGTCGTTGCCGGGCCGGGCCACGCCAAGACCGGCGTCGGTCTCGTTCAGGACCGGCAAGCCAAGGCGCGGAATGGCGGGAACGTACCCGGCACCATCGAGGGAATCCGTCGGATGGGGCAGCTTGTCGTTCTTCTGGCCGAAATCCGACCGGATCAGCCGGAATTTCTCATCGTCGGTCATCGCCGCCACGATCAGTTCGGCGCGCCGGTCCGGCGACAGCGAGCGATCCATCCACGGCCGCTCGGCCGGAGGGGCGGCGTTCACGGCGCCGGCGAGGCCGGTGGAGAGGGCAAGGGCGAGGGTGGTGCGGCGCGCGATATCGGGCATGGTCACGATTCGATCCGGGGGAAACACCAACCATCGCCAAGTAACGCTTTCATCGCAACCCATGCGACCGTCCCGGGTTACCCTTCGGCTTGCCAAATAGGCCTTTCGGCCCCACTTAAGTGATTCAATGAATTCACAAAAGTCGACGCCACTCGCTGCTTTCCACCCCGCCGTCGCCGATTGGTTCGCGAGCACCTTCGCCGAGCCCACGGCGGCCCAGGTCGCGGCGTGGCCAGCGATCCGCTCCGGCCGGCATACCCTCGTCGCGGCGCCGACGGGCTCGGGCAAGACCCTCACCGCCTTCCTTTCCGCCATCGACATGCTGGTGCGCGAAGGCGTGGAAGAGGGTGGCTTGCGCGATCGCACGACGATCCTCTACGTCTCGCCGCTGAAAGCGTTGTCGAACGACATCCGGATCAACCTCGAAGCGCCGCTGGCGGGCATCCGCGAGGAACTGCGAAAGCAGGGGCTGCCCGACCTCGAAATCCGCAGCGCCGTGCGCACGGGCGATACACCGTCGTCCGACCGTGAGCGGATGAAGCGCCGGCCGCCGCATATCCTCGTGACCACGCCGGAATCGCTCTACGTGCTGCTCGGCTCGGAATCGGGCCGGGCGATGCTGCGCGACATCCGCGAGGTGATCGTCGACGAAATCCATGCCGTGGCGGCCAGCAAGCGTGGCAGCCACCTGGCCATCTCACTGGAGCGGCTGGAATCCCTCGCCCAGCGCCGTATCACCCGTATCGGCCTTTCCGCCACGCAAAAGCCGATCGAGAAGGTCGCCGCCTTCCTCACCGGAAGCGAGCGCGCAGACTGCGCCATCGTCGACATCGGCCACTCGCGCCATCGCGACCTCGCGCTCGAGGTGCCGCCGGTGCCGCTCGAGGCGGTGATGTCGAACGACATGTGGGAGCTGGTCTACAACCGGCTCGGCAACCTGATCGAGCAACATCGCACCACGCTCGTCTTCGTGAACACGCGGCGCATGGCGGAACGCGTCTCGCGGCATCTTTCCGAGCGGCTCGGCAAGGAAGCGGTCACCGCGCACCATGGCAGCCTTTCACGCGAGCAGCGGCTCGACGCCGAGCAAAGGTTGAAGCGTGGCGAATTGCGCGCGCTCGTGGCCACGGCTTCGCTCGAACTCGGCATCGACATCGGCGACGTGGACCTCGTTTGCCAGATCGCCTCGCCACGCTCCATCGCCGCCTTCCTGCAACGCGCGGGGCGTGCCGGCCATGCCGTCGGTGGCACGCCGAAGGCCCGCCTGTTCCCCACCTCGCGCGACGATCTCATCGAGTGCGCGGCGCTGCTCGATTGCGTGCGCCGTGGCGAACTGGATGCGCTCGTCCTTCCGCACGAACCGCTCGACGTGCTCGCCCAGCAGATCGTGGCCGAGGTCGCCTGCCAGGAATGGGATGAGGACGCCTTGTTCGACCTCGTCCGTCGCGCGTACCCGTTCAAGGACCTGAAACGCGAGACCTTCGACGAGACCGTGCGCATGCTGGCCGAGGGATTCACCACGCGCGTCGGCCCGCGTGGTTCGTACATCCACCGCGACGCCGTGAACAAGCGCCTGCGTGAGCGCCGCGGCGCGCGGCTGACCGCCGTGACCTCCGGAGGCACCATCCCCGACACCGGCGACTACAACGTGCTGCTCGAGCCGCAGGCGATCATCGTCGGCACGGTGAACGAGGATTTCGCGGTGGAAAGCCTCGCCGGTGACGTCTTCCAGCTGGGCAACCGCTCCTACCGCATCCTGCGCGTGGAGATGGGCCGCCTGCGCGTCGAGGATGCGCAAGGTGCGCCGCCGAACATTCCTTTCTGGCTCGGCGAGGCGCCGGGGCGCACCGATGAACTTTCCTTCGGCGTGTCGCGCCTGCGTACCGACATCTCGACCGCCTTCAACAAGGGCGGCCGCGATGCCGCGCTCGCGTACCTCGTGGACACCCTGTCGCTGTCGAAAGCCGCGGCCGAGCAAATTGTCGACTACCTGTTCCGGGCGCGTGCCGCGCTCGGTGCCCTGCCGACGCACGACACCCTGGTGATGGAGCGTTTCTTCGACGAGTCCGGGGGCACCCAGCTCATCATCCACACACCCTTCGGCAGCCGCATCAACCGCGCCTGGGGCCTGGCCCTGCGCAAGCGCTTCTGTCGCAAGTTCAATTTCGAATTGCAGGCGGCCGCCACCGAAGACGCGATCGTGCTGTCGCTGTCCACCAGCCACAGCTTCCCGTTGGACGAAGTGGCGCGCTACCTGCATTCGAACTCGGCCGAGCACGTGCTGGTCCAGGCCCTGCTCGACGCGCCGCTGTTCGGCGTGCGCTGGCGCTGGAACGCCACCACGGCGCTCGCCCTGCCGCGCTTCAGCGGCGGCAAGAAGGTCCCGCCGCAGTTGCAGCGGATGAAGAGCGAAGACCTGCTCGCCACGGTCTTCCCCGACCAGGTCGCCTGCGCGGAGAACCTCGTCGGTGAGCGCGAGGTGCCCGATCACCCGCTGGTGAAGCAGACGCTCGAGGATTGCCTGCACGAAGCGATGGATAGCGAAGGCTTGCTCGGCGTGCTGCGCGGGCTCGAGTCCGGCACGATCACCATGGTCGCACGCGACCTCGCCACTCCCTCGCCGCTGGCGGCGGAGGTGCTCAGCGCGGCTCCCTACGCGTTCCTCGACGATGCGCCGCTCGAGGAACGCCGCACGCAGGCGGTGCAGTCGCGCCGCTGGAACGAGGCGGAGAGCGCCGACGACCTCGGTCGGCTCGATCCGGAGGCGATCGCCTCGGTACGGGAAGAAGCCTGGCCCGAAGCGCGCAGCGCGGACGAGATGCACGAGGCCCTGGTCCAGCTCGGCGCGATCACGCTCGACGAGGTACGCGACAACGCCGGTTGGGCGAAACTGCTTTCGGCGCTCTCGGCCGATGCACGTGCGACGCGGCTCTCCCATGAGGGCGTGTCGTTGTGGGTCGCCGCGGAACGCTTGCCTGCATGGCGGGCCATCCATCCCGGCGCCGGCATGACGCCGGCGATCGTGGCACCCGCCGAATTCGAGGCGCAGGCGTGGACATCCGAATCCGCGCTCGTCGATATCGTCCGCGGACGCCTCGGCGGCCTCGGACCTGTGCCCGCCATCGTCCTTGCCACGTCCCTCGGGGTGGCGGTGGCCGACGTCGAACTGGCATTGGCTTCGCTGGAGAGCGAAGGCTACGTCATGCGCGGCCCCTTCTCCCCGGGCGCCTCCGAGGTGGAATGGTGCGAGCGCCATCTCCTCGCGCGCATCCATCGCTACACCATCGGACGCCTGCGCCGGGAAATCGAACCGGTCGCACCACGCGACTTCCTCCGCTTCCTGCTCGACTGGCAACACGTGACCCGCTCGACACAGGTGGCGGGACCGGATGCGCTCGCCGGTGTCATCGGCCAACTCGAAGGCTTCGAAGCGGCGGCGGGTGCGTGGGAATCGGAATTGCTACCCGCACGCGTCAGCGACTACAGCATCGGCTGGCTCGACGACTTGTGCCGTGCTGGCCGCGTCGTCTGGAGCCGGCTGCGCCTGGGTACCGGCAACGGCGGGCCGGTACGCTCGACGCCGATCGTGCTGCTGCCGCGTCGTCAGTTGCCCGTCTGGTCGGCGGCGGCACCCGCCGCGAACGACGAGCAGCCGCTGTCGTCGCGTGCGCAGGCCGTTGCCGATGCCCTGCGCGATGAAGGCGCGTTGTTCTTCGACGAACTCGCGTCGACCACGCGCCTGTTGCGCACCGAGCTCGAAGATGCGCTCGGTGAACTGGTCGCCGCGGGCCGCGCCACGGCCGATAGCTTCGCCGGCTTGCGCGCGCTCCTGCTTCCCGCCTCCAAGCGAAACGGCAACCGCCACCGGCGCACGCGGCGGCACATGCTCAGTGGCATCGAGGACGCCGGCCGCTGGGCGTTGGCGCGGCGGCCGAGCGAACAACGCAACGACGCGGATGGCCTGGAGCACATCGCGCGTACCTTGTTGCGCCGCTACGGCGTGGTCAGCTGGCGCATCCTGGAACGCGAGGCCGCATGGCTGCCGGCATGGCGCGACCTGCGGCGCGTGTATCACCGGCTCGAGGCGCGCGGCGAGATTCGCGGCGGCCGTTTCGTCGACGGCCTCGTCGGCGAGCAATTCGCCTTGCCCGAGGCACTGGCGGCGCTACGCCAGATCCGCCATCGCGTTCACGATGGCGAGATCGTATGCATCGCCGGCACCGATCCGTTGAACCTGGTCGGCAACATGGTCGCCGGCGGCAAAGTACCGTCGACGATCGGCAACCGCATCGCCATCCGCGATGGCATCCCGCTGGCCGCGATGATCGCCGGCAAGTTCGTCACGCTCACGCCATTGGAAGGCGACGACGAACGCGAAGCCCGCGCCGCCTTGCAGCGCAAAGCCGACATGCGCACCGTACCGGCCTGAAGCCATTTTTCTTGGGAACCAGCTCTGGTGGAAGCCTGCTCTGGTGGGAGCCGACCTTGTCGGCGATCCCGCGGCAGCGGGCCAGGTCGAGGCAAGCACCCATCGCCGACAAGGTCGGCTCCCACAAGGCCTCTCACCAAGCTGTCAGGCCCATAGCCTACCGGCCATCAGCGGAGTTGCACGTCGCCCAGCACCCATAGCTTCGGGCCGGGCTTGCCGGTGACGACGAAGCACAGGTCATGCGCGCCTTCCCTCTTGGGCAGGACGCCATCGAGTGTCGCGCGGCCATCCTTCGCCTTCGCCAGCGGGATGCTGGCGAGCTTGGGCCCGTCGCAGGTGTCCTGGTGCACTTCCAGTTCGCCCGCCCCCGAACGCGCCTTGCGCGCCACGATGCCCTTGGCGTCCTTCCACAGCGCGTAGTTGTAGGGCAGGCGATCCACCGTCACGGCGATGCCATAACGGCCGTCGAGCTTCACGCCCTTCCATACCCAGCAGGTGTCCATGATGTCCACCTTGTACACGGGACGCTGGCCGTTCACCGCGTTGGGCGATTCCAGGCGCAGCACGAGCTTGTCGCTGCACGTGTCCAGCTCGTCGCTGGTCCGGCGCAAGAGCGACTTGGCGTCGATCTCGCGATCGCGCGGGCCGGCCAGACCGAAGCCACCGGCGAACGCGTTGGCACGAACCGTCGTCGGCAACGATACGTCGAAGGGGCCGCCATAGGCGGTGGACTGCGAGGTCGGTGCGGAACCATCGGTGGTATAGCGCAGCGTGCCGTAACCGCTCTGGTTGGACAGCGTCACCTTCGCCTTGTCCTCGCCGGCCGCCTCGGCATGGATGGCGACCGCGTACGCGCCGTCGGACGGAACGATGCCCGCCGCGCGGTAACGCGACATCTGCGCGGGGAGGCGCGCGATGAAGCCACTCCAATCCGCCTTGGGCGACCACGTGCGCTCGGCCAGCGCCGCCATGCGCGGGAAGATGGCGTGCTGCGTGCGGTACCAGTTCGGCAAGTACTCGCTGAACACCGTGACCTGCGCGCCGAGCACGTGGCTGGCCTTGTCCGGCGCGATCTCCGCCGACACCGGCTCGAAGTCGTAGAGCGTCTTCAACGTCTGCCCGGAAGGGCGGCCCGGCTGCTCGTCGGGAAGGCTGGATTGCAACTGGTCGAGGTAGAGCGTCGGCGACGGCGCGAGCACGACGTCATGGCCGGCATTGGCCGCCTTGACCGCGCCCTTGGTGCCCCGCCACGACATCACCGTGGCACTGGCGGGCACCTTGCCGTCGAGGATCTCGTCCCAGCCGATCAGGCGACGGCCATGTTTCTCCAGATAGTCACCGATGCGCGCGATGAACCAGCCCTGCATCTGCTCCCCGTCGGTGATGCCGAGCGATTTCATCTTCGCCTGCACCGTCTTCGAACGTTCCCACTCGTCCTTCGCCGCCTCGTCGCCACCGACATGGATATAGGTGGACGGGAAGACCGCCATCACCTCGTCCAGTACGTCCTGCAGGAAGACGAAGGTACCGTCGTCGACGTTGTACAGCGCGGTGTTCACACCCCAATCGGACGATACGGGAAGCTTCTTGCCGCCGGCACCGAACTTCGGATACGCGGCGACCGCGGCTTGCGCATGTCCCGGTATCTCGATCTCCGGCACCACGGTGATATGACGCTCCGCCGCGTAGGCCACGATCTGTTTTGCCTCGTCCTGCGTGTAGAAGCCGCAGTACGGATGATCGGCGTCGCCGGTCAGCGCGACATCGGGGCCGACGGGCTGGCGACATGCGCCGATTTCCGTGAGCCGGGGATACTTCTCGATCTGCAGGCGCCAGCCCTGGTCGTCGGTGAGATGCCAGTGGAAGGTGTTGAGCTTGTGCATGGCCATCTGGTCGAGCAGGTGCTCGATCTCGTTCACCGACTGGAAGTGCCGGCTGGAATCGAGCATCAGGCCACGCCATTCGAAGCGCGGCGCGTCGACGATATGCACGCCGGGGACGCCGTTCTGCGCCGCGGGGTCGGTCAGCAATTGCCAGTAGGTCACGGCACCGTAGAACAGGCCGGTTTCATCGTTCGCGGCGATACGCACGCCACCGCCGTCGACGTCGAGCGTATAGGCCTCGCGTCCCTTGATGCTGGATACCGTGGCGAGAGCGATGCCACCGCTGCTGGGCTTGCCCTCGACGATGGCCGGGGTGAAGCCCCTGGCCTGGCGAATCCAGCCTTGCAGTTGGACGGCAACGCGCTTCGCCTGCGTATCGCCGGGTGCCACGCTGATCGGCGTGCCCGCAACGAGACGGAAATGCCCGGGAGTGCGCTGCAACTGCGCGGGCATGGGAATGAGGGATAGCGGAGTGTCGTCGACGGGACCGGCTTCATGCCTCGGCTGGTTGGCACAGGCGGCAAGGCCTGCGGCCATGGCGAGGAGGAGGATTCGGCGCATCGAGGGCTCCTGTCGTATCGGTTGTGGATCGGTCGATTGTGGCGGTAACCGGTGACGCTGCCTACCGTGACTTCGAAGCCATGCGTTGTGGGAGCCGGCTATGCCGGCGATCCCGCGGCAGCGGGGCAGGTCGAGGCAAGCAGCCATCGCCGCTGAAGCGGCTCCCACCATCGAAGCGGCGCCTGCGACTGGGGGTACTGCCCACTGAAGGCCGACCCAAAAAAGCGGGCCCGATGAAGATGCGTCGGGCCCGAGGGGAATGGAGCTTCGAGGGGTGAGCGTGCGGCCATCCGTGGCCGCACGTCCGGGACGCGCTATCAGAGGTCGAAATGCACCGAGGCCATGTAGCGGCGGCCGGTGGTGTACTTGGCTACCGGCATCGCGGTGATGCCGAGGTACTGCTTGTACTTCTCGTTGGTGAGGTTCATGCCCGCGAGGGTGAACGACACCTGCTTGTTGAGCTTCCAGCCCAGCGTCGCACCGAGATCGCCGTAATCGGCCGTGGTGGCCGGCGGCGCACCGGCGATGTAGCCGCCGGCGAGGTACTTGCCACGCCAGTTGTAGGTGACGCGGGCACTGAACGGGCCCATTTCGTAGTACGGGCTGACCGAGTACGAGTTCTTCGAGTTGTACGGCAGCGAACCACCCGAATCCAGCGTGCCCTTGGCATACGTGTAGTTGGCGGTCACGCCGAAACCCGTGTCCCAGAACGCCTGCTGGTAGCTCAGGCTGCCGCCGCGCACCTTGCCCGAACCGGTGTCGCGCGGGCGGCTGATGCTATAGGTGCAGAAGCCGTCCGGCGTGCAGAGACCCTGGGCGACCTGGCGTGCGAACGTCGTCTGGTCGTTGAAGATGCCCGAGTTGAACTGCTGTTCCGGCGCGGAATCGACGAAGGTGTAGTTCTCGATCTTCTTGTAGAAGCCGGTCAGGGCCACGTACGACTGCGGCGCGAAGTACCACTCGGCGGAAAGCGAGAAGTTCTTCGACTTGTACGGCTTCAGGTCGGGGTTGCCGCCGGAGCCGGTGAGCACGGAGTCGTTGAGGAACAGGTTGTTCACCTGCATGTTGTACGGCGGGCGGGCGATCACCTTCGCCGCGGCCAGGCGCAGCACCACGTCTTCGCTGACGTCGTAGGCCACGTTCAGGCTGGGCAGCCAGTTCTTCGTGGTCTTGGACGAGGTCTGCCAGGAACCGGCCGGCGCGGGCAGCACCGGGGCGCCGCTGTAGACGAAGCCCGTGCCGTCGGTCTTGGTGTCGACGTAGCGGAAGCCCACGTTGCCGTGGAAGTCGCCGCCGGCGAAGTTACCCTGCACATAGGCCGCGTTGGTCTTCTCGACCAGCTTGTAGGTACCGTTGAGGTAGGTGCCCGCGTCCTCGTTGCCGCCGTTCGTGTTGCGCACCCAGGCGTACTGGGCGTCACGGTCCGGCATCACATGGCTCGACGAACCATCCAGCGCGCCGTCGAACGCATCCAGCGTATCGGTGAAGCCGCCGAAGCCGAGCGCGGCGAGGTTGGTCGGTGCGTTGCCGCCGTAGACATGCGCCTGCATGCCTTCCTCGTGGCGGTTCCAGCGATAACCGAAGGCCAGTTCGTTGAAGAATGAATCGAAGTACTTCGAGAAGTCCAACTGCGCATACGTGTCACGCGACTGCGCCGAATAGTCACCGTAGTTGCCCGGCCAGCCGCCGAGGCCATCCACGTCGCCCATGTGCCAGTTCGCTGGATCGCGCGCGGCGGCCGGGTTGTCGAAGGCGAAGCCCTTGTTGATGTCCCAGGTGTAGCCGCCGGCATAGACCGGCTCCATCACCGCCTGGGAAATGTTGTTGTTGGTCGCCTTGCTGTAGCCGGCCGCGCCACCCAGCTTCCAGCCGTCGCCGCGATAGGTCGACTTCAGGTCGAACGCCGACGTGCGCACCACGGATTTACGGATGTTGCTGTCGAAGGTGCCCTGCGCGATGGCCGGGCAACCGACCGTATCGTTACCGCAGACATGGCCGCCGGTGACGACGCCATTGGGACCCTGGTTGAAGCTGGTGACGTTGCCCGGCGTGGCACCGGTGAACGGATACAGCGACTGGTTCCAGTTGTCGAAGTTCTCGCGGACGAACAGGTTGTTGATGTCGATGTCCCAGTTGTCCGTCGGGCGGATCTGGAAACCCAGCGTGGCGGTGTCGCGCTTGCGCTTCTGCTGGAACCACGCCGAGTTCACCTCGTCGGGCACCTTCGCGTTCGGATCGAGCGTGCCGTCGGCGATGCCGGCGGCCACGGCGGGGCTGGAAGCCCATTTCGATACCGGGCTGTAGCTGAAGATCTCGAAGCCCTGGCGATCGATCTTCTCTTCGTAGTGCTGGATCGAACCGATCACGCCGAAGGTGTTGCTGGCGTTCTTCCAGCTGTACAACGCCGAACCGTTCGGGCGGGTACCCGGCGTGGCCTGGTCGTTGTAGTTGAGGCCGAACGAACCGCGGATGGTATTCGCCGGCAGGTCCAGCGGCTGCAGTGTGTGCAGCAGGATGGTGCCGCCGAGGCTGCCTTCCGGCAGGCGCGCTTCCGGCGACTTGTAGACCTCCAGGCGACCGACGATTTCCGGGGCCAGCATGGTGAAGTCGAAACCGCGGTTCGGCTGCGCGCCGTACTGCCACGGCGTCTGCGAGATCGGCTGGCCGTTGAGGAAGGTGAGGTTGAGGCTGGGATCGGTGCCGTCGATGGAGACGCGGTCGCCCTGGCCGAACGCACGGTCGATCACGACGCCGGGAATCTGCGTCATCGCCTCGGCGACGTTGGTGTTCGGGAACTTGCCGATGTCCTCGGCGGTGACCGCTTCGACGACGGCGTCGGCGTTGCGCTTGGTGTCCAGCGACTTTTCCAGGCTGGCGCGGATACCGGTGACGGTGATGCCTTCGAGCTGTGCGGCTTTCGCGGCATCCGCCTTTTCCTGGGCGGTCTGGGGTTTCGCCGGAGGCGGCGCGGCGTCTTGCGCGGCGGCGATTCCGGTGAAACAACACAATCCGGCGATGATGCTCGCCGTGAGCAGGTTTCTACGATGCGACATGGTGTCCTCCCCTCAGAGGATGTAGCGCCGACGGGTTTCGCGACCGCGCCGTGCTTTCGTTGCTATCGAAGGGCCTTTCGGCCCGGTTTTTGAACTAAGCCTGCGTTCCTTTCCCGCTCTTCAATGAGCGGTCGAACCGTGCAGGTAGAGACCGGCGGCACCGATCACACCCAACTGTCCGTGGTCCATCAGACGTACCGGCACTTGCTGGAGAAAGGCGCGCATGACGCCCTTGTTGAAGAACCTGGTGGCGAAGCTGCTGGCGAGCAGGCGGTCGCGTACCTGCGGCAGGATTCCGCCGGCGAGGTACACGCCACCACGGGCGCCGTAGAGCATGGCGAGATCGCCGACGAAGCTGCCGAGCAGCCCGCAGAAGACGTCCAGCGCTTCGCTCGCGGCGATGTCGCTGCCGTCGAGCGCGGCGCCGGTCACGGCGGCGGGGGTGGGCAGCGTCGCGGGTATGCCGCGCAGCGTGGAAATGACTCGATAGAGATTGAGCAGGCCCGGGCCGGAAAGCGCGGTCTCATAGGAAACGTAATCACGGCCGCGCGCCAGTTCGGCGAGGATGGCGACTTCGCGCTCGTTGCCCGGGGCCAGCGATATCTGCCCCGCTTCGGTCGGCAGCACGGTGGCGTGTGGCTTGCCGGGCAGGAGCACGGCCGAACCGAGGCCCGTGCCGGGTCCCATCACGAGGATCGGTCCCTCCGCCGCTTCGGCGGCCGTCTCGATGATCGGCGTGGTTTCGTGGCCCTGCAGGAACTGGCAGGCGTAGGCCACGGCTTCGAAATCGTTGACGACGGCGAGCCCGGTCAGCCCGAGGGTCGCTCGAATGTCGCCGATGGAAACCGGCCAGGGAAGGTTCTCGTTGACGATGGCGTCGCCAAGCACGTAGCCGGCGCTGGCCACGGCGCAATGCTCGATGGCGTCCTGGCCTTCCAGGCGGCCGACGAAGTCCTGCAGGACGGCGGTCAGGCTGGGCCAATCGGCGCAGGCATAGCGTTCATAGCGGAGCACGTCGATGGCGTTGGACCCGGCGGCGCGACGAACCAGGCCGATACGGGCATGCGTGCCGCCCACGTCGGCGGCGATGAACGCCCCGGTCCGCGATGCACGCACGATTCCCCGTTGTTTGGCCGACTCGCCCATCCCGCGCCCCTTATGGCTCCCCCAACTGCGACCGAGTCTGTAAGTCGAATGACAACGTTGTCAACAGGACAAATGGCTAGGACAACCTTCATTCCATAACGCAGCGCAACAGGAAACCTCGCAACGGTAGGCCGTCTCGCTCGTCATCGGCGCCACATATGGCGGCTGGCACGCGCGTCGCATGGCGGATCAGTGGCTTGACGCGCCGCGGCATCGAAAGCGGCGTCCCCTGCCATCGGTCATGCCGAATGCGCTTCCGGCGATTGACAACGTTACGCACACGAGTCAATAAAGGGACAAATCGGGCGTGTCCGGCGGTGTCGCCGTTCCGGATACCGAACACCACACGAGGGGAGCCACCCATGTCGTCCACCGCGGTCGCCGTCGACGAGACGCGCCATTCCAGCCTGGTCCCGATGATCATCATCGGCGTCCTGTTCTTCATCTTCGGTTTCGTTACCTGGCTCAACGGACCACTGATCACCTTCGTCAAGCTCGCTTTCAACCTCGACGACGTGAACGCGTTCCTCGTGCCGATGGCCTTCTACCTGTCGTATTTCTTCCTCGCCCTGCCCTCGTCCTTCATCCTGAAGAAAACCGGCATGAAGAAAGGCATGGGCCTGGGCCTCTTCGTGATGGCGATCGGCGCGGTGATGTTCGGCCAGTTCGTCACCATGCGCGTCTACCCGGGTGCGCTCACCGGCCTGTTCGTCATCGGTGCCGGCCTCTCGCTGCTGCAGACCGCGTCCAACCCATACATCTCCATCCTCGGCCCGATCGACAGCGGTGCGCAGCGCATCGCCTTCATGGGCATCTGCAACAAGCTCGCCGGTGCCGCGGCACCGTTCGTGTTCAGCGCGGTGGTGATGAGCAACATTGGTAGCTTCGACAAGCAGATCGCGGCGGCCGGCTCCCCGGAGGCGAAGGACGCCTTGCTCGCGGCCTTCGCCGCGAAGGTACACCTGCCGTACATGGTGATGGCCGGTCTCCTGGTGGTGCTGGCGGTATGGGTGGTGCGTTCCTCGCTGCCGGAGATCAAGCCGTCGAGCGACAATTCCGAGCGCGCCATCGGCCATGCCAAGGGCAGCCTCTTCAGCTTTCCGCACCTCTGGCTGGGCGTGCTCTGCCTGTTCGTCTATGTGGGCGTGGAAGTGATGGCCGGCGACGCCATCGGCACCTATGGCCAGGGCTTCGGCATGACACCCGCCGACACGCAGCACTTCACCTCGTACACGCTCATCGCGATGCTGGTGGGCTATATCGCCGGCCTGCTCCTGATTCCGAAGTTCGTCTCGCAGCAGCGCTACCTCGCCTTCTCCGCGGTCCTCGGCGTGGTTTTCTCGATCGGCACCTACGTCACCAGCGGCTATGTCTCGGTGGGCTTCGTCGCCGCCCTGGGCTTCGCCAACGCGATGATGTGGCCGGCGATCTTCCCGCTGGCGATCAAGGGCCTGGGCGCCCTCACCGAGTTCGGCTCGGCCTTCCTCATCATGGGCATCGCGGGCGGCGCGATCATCCCGGTGATCTTCGCCCACCTGAAGCAGACCTACGATTTCCAGGCGGTGTTCCTGTGCCTGATGGTGCCCTGCTACCTGTACATCCTGTACTACGGCGCGGCGGGCCACCGGGTCGGACAGCACGTCAAGGACTGACGTCCCGCCTTCGCTAAGTAACGGCCATCCGCTAGGATGGCCGTCTTGCTATTGAGGGGTCGTAGATTGCGTAGCCCTACCATTAAGGACGTCGCCGAGCGCGCGGGCGTATCGCTCAAGACCGTCTCTCGCGTGATCAACCACGAGCCGTCGGTCCATGCGCGCACCCGTGAAAGGGTGCAGCGCGCGATCGAGGCGCTCGATTACCAGCCCGACCAGGCGGCGCGCAGCCTGCGCAGCTCGCGGACCTACGCGCTGGGCCTGGTCTACGACAACCCCAACGCACACTATGTCATCGCCATGCAGAACGGCGTGCTTTCGGTATGCCGCGAGCGCGGTTTCGGGCTGCAGATCCATCCCTGCGATTCCTCCGCGCCCCGCCTGGCCGAGCAGCTGGGCGACCTGGTACGTCGTAACCGCCTGGCCGGCCTCGTGCTCTGCCCACCGATGTCCGAACAGCCGGGCCTGCTGGCGACGCTGACCGAGCAGAAGGTCCCGTTCGTGCGGATCATTTCGGCGCGACAGGACCCGAAAGACGGCTGGCCTTGCGTCTTCGTCGACGACCGCGACGCGGCCTACGCCATCACCGAACACCTCATCCAGCTCGGGCACCACCGCATCGGTTTCCTCTGGGGTGGCAAGGAACACCGCTCCAGCCCCGAGCGCTACCAGGGTTACGAGGACGCGCTGCGCGAGTACGGCATCGCGGTGGACAAGAAGCTCGTGGTGGAGGGCGATTATTCGTTCGACGATGGCTTCCGTGGCGCGCGCAAGCTGCTCGCCGTGAAGGAGCCGCCCACGGCGATCTTCGGCTCCAACGACGAGATCGCCGCCGGCGTGCTCGCCGCCGCCCGTTCCGGCGGCGTGGACGTGCCCTGGGAATTGTCCATCGCCGGTTTCGAGGACAGCCCGTTCTCCAAGCAGTCGTGGCCCGCGCTGACCACCGCGCGCCAGAACACGGAAGAAATCGGCCGCCACGCGGCGCAACGCCTCATCGCGGAACTCGAGCGCGAGGACAACGACCCGATGATCGAGAACGAGGGCTTCAGCCCGGATCTCGTCGTGCGCGGGTCGACGGCGCCGCGGCGGTTGTAACAGCTCCGGCGATCAGGCGATCGTCATCACGCCGATCGCGCCGATCGCCAGGACCACGCCGAACCAGTTGACCGCCGCGAGGCGTTCCTTGAAGCCGAAGGCGCCCACGAGGGCGCCGAGCACCACGACACCTACGTTCATCGACGCGAACACGAGCGACGGGTCCTTCGGCAACGCTTGATGACCACGCACGTAGAACAGGATGTTCGCGAAATTGGCGGCGCCCAGCAGGACACCGAAACCCAGGCTGCGCGCCGTGACCGGCGCCTGCCTCGTGGCGGCACGCACCAGCACCGCGATCCAGCACAGCACCATGGCGATGAGGAACGACGCGAGCAACGCGCTCGCGAACGGGGCGCCCGCCTGCGCGATCAGCTTGAAGCAGATGTCGATGGCGCCGAACCCGACGAACACCGACAACGGCGCCAGCCAGCCACCCCGCTCCATACTGCCGCGCTCCTTTCGCCAGAGCACGCAAAATACCGCGCCGAGCGCTAGGACGATGCCCAGCGACTTGATGCCGGTGAGCGTATCGCCGAGGAAGACGAAGGCGGCGATGAGCGCAAGAAATAACGAAAGGCGCTGGGCCACGTCGGTGCGAACGATGCCGGCGCTGCGGACCGAACGCGCCAGCATCAGGAAGATCGCGGGCAACAGGATGCCAAGCACCACCAGCGGCACATAGGTGGCTTTCGCCTCGATGGCGGCCTGCGGCGTCGCGTGGAGCAGCCAGGCGGAGAGCGATGCGGCCACCACGTAGTTCGTCGCCACCGCCTGCACGATGTCGATGTTCGCGCGGCGCGCGAGCTTGAGCAGGACCGAGACGGCGACGCTGAAAGCGACGGCGAGAAGGATGTAAGTCATGGAAGGACGTGTCGCACGGCGGGGCTGCGGAGGATCGTACAGGCTCGGACACATGCGGGTCACGCTCGTGGAGACATCTACCCGGCACGATCACCGACGCTAGACAAGTCGTGCGCTGTGCTACGCCTTTTCAGGCGAGGCAAAGTGATGCGGCGCAGACGATGGGCGGCTTGGATGGTGTCCTCGGTGACCGGGATGCTCGGCCTCGTCTATATCGTCCTCGGTACGTGGCTGGCGGCCAGCGGTGGCAGTTTTTACTACGCGCCAGCCGGATGCCTGCTTCTGGCCAGCGCCGTGGTGTTCCTGCGCCGTCCATCGGCGGGCCTGCTCGTCTACTGCCTGTTCCTGGTTGCGACCGCGCTCTGGACGTATCACGACGTCGGCCTGGACGGCTGGCAATGGATGCCGCGCCTGCTCGTGTTCGCCCTCTTGGGACTAGCCCTGGCGTGGGTGGGCGCGGCCGGCGCCGTCCGCCGAAGCGTCAGTGCGACGACGGCGATGATTTCCCTGCTGCTACTGATAACGATCTTCGGGCTCGGCTTCCGGACCACCCACGAGCGCACGGTGCGATACCAGCCGGTCGCGGCAGCCACGGCCACGACCGACAACGACAACGACTGGATCTACTACGGTCGCACGCCGGCCGGGCAACGTTTCTCGCCCGCCAAGCAGATCACACCCGCGAATGCCGACACGCTTCAACCAGCATGGACGTACCACACGAGCGACGTCCTGCGCGAAGGCGAGGACAAGGACGGACGTGAGTTCAACTTCGAGGCGACGCCGGTCAAGCGTGGCAACCGCCTCTACCTCTGCACCCCGCATCGACAGGTCATCGCGCTGGATGCCACGACGGGCAAGGAGGTGTGGCGTTTCGATCCGAAGACGGACACCCGCGCGAACGAATACCTCGCCTGCCGCGGCGTGGCCTTGTACGAAACCGGCGACACCGGTGCCTGCCATGCGCGCGTGTTGTCCACGACGGCCGACGCGCGCCTCTTCGCCCTGGACGCGGACACCGGCAAGCTGTGCGATGCGTTCGGCCGGGGCGGATACGTCTCGCTGACGGACAAGCTCGGCGAGGTGCCACCGGGCTTTCATTTCATCACCTCGCAACCGCTGGTGGTCAAGGACCGGCTGCTCCTGGGTGGCTGGATCTACGACAACCAGAGCACGGGCGAACCTTCCGGCGTCGTGCGCGCCTACGATCCGCGTACGGGCGAGCTGGCATGGGCATGGGATCTGGGCAAACCGTCACCGACCGCGCCGCTGGCGCCCGGCGAAACGTATACCCGTGGCACGCCGAATGCCTGGGGAACCTATACCGCCGACCCCGCCCTTGGCCTCGTATACCTGCCACTCGGCAACGCCACGCCCGATTACTACGGCGGCAAGCGGCGCCCCTTCGACGATGCTTATTCCAGCAGCCTCGTGGCGCTGGACATCGAGACGGGCCAGGAGCGCTGGCACTTCCAGACCGTGCACCGCGATGTATGGGACTACGACCTGCCGATCGGGCCCACCCTGGTGGACTTGCCGGGCGACCAGGGTCCGGTGCCCGCGCTGGTGCAGACCACCAAACTCGGCCAGCTGTTCGTGCTCGATCGGCGAACGGGCAAGCCCATCGCCGGGGTGGAGGAACGACGCGTTCCGACCGATCCGCATCTCGACGGCGAGCATCTGTCGCCCACGCAACCGTATTCGACGGGCTTCCCCTCGCTCACGCCGCCGGACCTGAAAGAAAGCGATGCATGGGGCGCGACGCCCGTCGACCACCTCATGTGCCGGCTGGAGTTCAAGCGCTCGCGTTACCAGGGCCAGTACACGCCGCCCGCCCTGGGCAAGTCGATCGCCTATCCCGCGTTCGACGGAGTGGTCGACTGGTTCGGCGCGTCGGTGGACCCCACCCGGCACCTGCTCATCGCCAACACCAGCTACATCCCCTTCGTCATGGAAACGCTCGCGCACGACGATGCGCTGCGCCAGGGTCTGATGAAGCCATGGGCGGGATGGGGAAGCGGACAACCGTATCCGAAACCGAAGGAATTCGCGGTGGGCCCGCAGTACGGGCTTCCCTTCGTCACCGTGGTCAATCCGTGGCTGTCGTTTCTGGACGCACCGTGCGCCGCGCCACCGTGGGGCAAGCTGGTCGCGATCGATCTCGTCAGCCGCAAGATCGCGTGGGAGGAACCGGTGGGCACGACGCGCGACATGAACGTGCTCGGCCTGCACAGGAACGCGCCGCTGCCGACCGGCATCTACACCATGGGCGGCAACATCGTCACCGCCGGCGGCGTGATCTTCATGGGCGCGACCGCCGACGACTACCTTCGTGCCTTCGACGTCACGTCGGGCAAGGAACTCTGGAAGGGCCGCCTGGACGCGGGCGGACAGGCGACACCGATCACTTACATCGGCGAGGACGGTCGCCAGTACGTCGTCATCGCCGCGGGTGGGCACGGTGGCCTGAGGACGCGCAGCGGCGACTCGGTGCAGGCCTTCGCGCTACCCCGGCGGTGACTGGCGCTTCAGGCCTTGCGGGAAAGCGTCGCCGCCTCGCGTGCGAGGGCTTCGATACCCGCCCAGTCCGACGCCGCGAGCTTGTCGGCGGGAGTGAGCCAGGAACCGCCGACGCAGACCACGTTGGGCAGGGACAGGAACTCCGCGGCGTTGGCGAGGCTGATGCCGCCCGTCGGGCAAAAGCGGATCTGCGGCAGCGGGCTGGCCCAGGCACCGATCAGCTTCGCGCCGCCAGCCGGCACCGCCGGGAAGAACTTCTGGAAGCGGTAGCCGCGTTCGAGCAGTTCCATCGCCTCGCTGGATGTCGCCGCACCCGGCAGCAGGGGCAGTTCCGAATCGTCCGCCGCATCGAGCAAGCGTGGTGCGCTGCCCGGCGATACCGCGAACTTCGCACCCGCCTTGTAGGCATTCTCGAGGTCGCGCGCGGTGAGCACCGTGCCGACACCGACGAAGGCGCCTTCCACTTCGGCGGCGATCGCGCGCACCGCGTCCAGCGCGGCGGGCGTGCGCAGCGTCACCTCGATGGCGGGGACGCCACCCGCGACCAGGGCGCGCGCCATGCCGACGGCCTTCGAGGCGTCGTCGATGATCACCACGGGAACCACCGGCGCGAGGCGCAACGTGGCTTCGACGAGTTTCTGCTTCGCTTCGTTGCTCATCAGGTACTGCTCCGGTAAATCAAAAGACGCCCGCGCCCAGGTCGGCCGTGACGGCCGACTGGCGGAACATGGCGAAGAGTTCGCGACCCATGCCGGTGTGATGCATGGCGAGGTCGACATGATCGGGCACGCGGCCGTTCCACTCCTCGGCATCGACCAGCACCTGGAGCGTGCCATTGACGGCGTCGACGCGGACGAGGTCGCCCGTGCGGATGCGTGCGATGGGTCCGCCCGCCTCGGCTTCCGGCGTGACGTGGATCGCCGCCGGCACGCGGCCGGACGCGCCGGACATACGGCCATCGGTGACCAGGGCCACGCGATAACCGCGGTCCTGCAACAGGCTCAGCGTCGGCGTGAGCTTGTGCAGCTCGGGCATGCCGCGCGCGCGCGGTCCCTGGAATCGCACCACCGCGACGAAGTCGCGATTGAGGTCGCCACGGTCGAAGGCCGCCTTCACGTCGTCCTGCTCGTCGAACACGATCGCCGGCGCCTCGACGACCATGCGGTCGTCCGGCACCGAGGACACCTTGATCACGCCACGGCCGATGTTGCCGTCGAGCATGCGCAGGCCACCATCGTGGCGGAACGGTTCGGTGATGGAACGAAGCACGCCACGATTGCCGCTCTCCTTCGACACCGGCTTCCACACGAGCGTGCCATCCTCGAGCACGGGCGTGGTGCGGTAGTGATGCAGACCGCGACCCATGATCGTGTTCACGTCGTCGTGCAGCAGGCCCGCGTCGAGCAACTGGTCGATCAGGAAGCCCATGCCGCCGGCTTCGTGGAAGTGGTTCACGTCCGCGTAGCCGTTGGGATACACGCGGGCCAGCAAGGGCACCACGGCCGAGAGCGCGTCGAAATCGTCCCAGCGCAACTCCACGCCGGCCGCGCGCGCGATGGCGACGAGATGCAGCAGGTGGTTGGTGGAACCTCCCGTGGCGTGCAGCCCGACCACGCCATTGACGATGGCACGTTCGTCGACGATGCGGCCCAACGGCAGGTACTGGTCACCCAGCGTGTCGATGGCCAGCACGCGTTCCACGGTGGCCTCGGTGAGCGCATCGCGCAACGGCGTGTCCGGTGCCTCGAAGCTCGATCCGGGCAGGTGCAGGCCCATGATCTCCATCAGCATCTGGTTGGAATTGGCGGTGCCGTAGAAGGTGCACGTACCCGAACCGTGGTACGAGCGCGCCTCGGCCTCGAGCAGTTCGGCGCGCGTGGCCTTGCCGGCGGCGAACGCCTGGCGCACCTTCGACTTCTCCTCGTTCGGGATGCCCGAGGGCATCGGGCCCGAAGGCACGAAGGCACCGGCGAGATGGCCGAAGCTCAGCGCGCCGATCAGCATGCCGGGCACGATCTTGTCGCAGATGCCCAGGTACAGCGCGCCCTCGTACATGTCGTGCGACAGCGAAACCGCCGTGGCCATGGCGATGAGGTCGCGCGAGAACAGCGACAGCTCCATGCCGGGGCGACCCTGGGTCACGCCGTCGCACATCGCCGGCACGCCACCCGCGACCTGCGCGGTGGCACCGAGCGAACGGGCCGTCTGGCGGATGAGTTCGGGATAGCGCTCGTACGGCTGGTGCGCCGAGAGCATATCGTTGTACGAGGTGACGATGGCGATGTTCGCCGCGTGGCCGTTGCGCAGCGCATCCTTGTCGGTCTCCGCGCAGGCGGCGAAGCCGTGCGCGAGGTTGCCGCACGACAGGTGATGGCGTTTCGCGCCCTTGCCGCGCGCGGCGTCGATCTTGGCCAGATAAGCCGCGCGCGAGCCGCGACTACGCTCGACGATTCGCCGGGTCACCTCGGCGAGGGTTGGGTGAATGCTCATGGCGTTTCCTGAGGCTTGGTCGCGGAGCCGTGCGTATCGCGTACGGTTCCGCGACCTGGCGGGTTGCTTACGGTGCCCAGTAGACGTCGACCGGCACGCGGTCCTGCTTCAGCACGGCGGCGATCGGAAAATCCTCGCCGGCCAGGGCCTTGCCGAGCAGTGCTTTCTTGTCGTCGCCTTCGATGTGCAGGTACAGCGCGCGCGTATCGAGTACGCGCGGCAGGCTGAGCGTGATGCGCGGTTCGCCCGCTCCCCCGGCACGCATCGACAACACCGGCTGCTTGCCGTCGAGGTCGAGCGCCTCGGCGAGATGATCGCCGCCCGGGAAGAACGACGCGGTATGGCCGTCCGGCCCCATGCCGAGCAACACCACGTCGAACGGCGAGCCCAACGCGTCGATGCGCTTGCCGACATCGGCGAGCGCGGCGTCCACGTCGTCCTTGTGCGCGCGGTCGAACAGCGGCAGGAAGGTCGCGACGTGCGCCTCGTGGGTGAGCAACGTGCTGGAAACCATGCGCGCATTCGAACGATCGCTGTCGGTGTCGACCCAGCGTTCGTCGACGAGCGTGACGGTGACCCTGGACCAGTCGATCTCCTGCTCGGCGAGCACGGCGAACATCACCTTCGGCGTGCCACCGCCGGAGACGGCGATCGTGGCCTTGCCACGTGCCTTGATCGCTGCATCGAGTTTCGAGGCCACGTCGCGGGCCAGCTTGTCGGCGAGCGTGAGGCGGTCGGCGAATTCGTGTCGGTTCACTTTTGCGTTCATGCGGCGTCCTCGGCCCAGGTGCGGCCATCGCGTTCGATGAGCGCCACGGCGGCGCTCGGACCCCAGGTGCCCGCGGTATACGGCTTCGGCGTGTCGCCGCTGGCCTCCCACGCGTCGAGGATGGGACCGGCCCACTTCCATGCCGCCTCGACTTCGTCGCGGCGCATGAACAGGGTCGGGTTGCCACGCACGACATCGAGGATGAGCCGTTCGTACGCGTCGGGCTGCTGCACGCCGAAGGCGGCCGCGAACCTCATGTCGAGCGGCACGTGGCGCA
>Ga0182006_1000201_pt1 | contig 61463 bp, 42 predicted proteins | sample Sormic07211104_1_FD_123022 | JGI IMG/M metagenome (GOLD analysis project Ga0182006, IMG submission 123022) | Rhizosphere microbial communities from Sorghum bicolor, Mead, Nebraska, USA - 072115-104_1 MetaG | ecosystem: Host-associated > Plants > Roots > Rhizosphere | place: USA: Nebraska...
CGGCGTCGGATTTCCTGGGCCGCCGGTTCACTTACTGCGTCTTCTTCGTCCTCGGCATCGTTCTTTACTGCCTCCTGCCGACGCTCGGCCATCTGGGTATGGCGGGGGTGTTCGTAATCACCGTCTGCGTGATCCTGTCGATGTACGGCGGCGGCTTCGCGACAGTGCCTGCCTACCTGGCGGATATGTTCGGTACGCAGATGGTTGGCGCCATCCATGGCCGGCTGCTCACCGCCTGGTCGGTCGCTGGCGTGGCCGGTCCGATGCTCATCGCCGGTATTCGTGAGGCGCAACTGGGCGCGGGCGTGGCGAAGAATCTCGTTTACGACCGCACGTTGTACATCCTCGCGGGCCTCTTGCTGATCGGCCTGATCTGCAACCTGCTCGTGCGCCCGGTCAATCCGAAGTTCCACATGACCGAGGAAGAACTGAAGCGTGAGCGCTCGCTGCAGCATGAGGTAGAGGCTTCCGATGCCAGCGTCGCCGCTGCGGCGCGCGGGCCGTTCGGCGCGATCGGCGTGCTGGCCTGGTTGGCGGTGGGTATTCCGTTCCTGATCGGTGTGTGGATTGCCTTGCTGAAGGCTTCCAAGCTCCTCTAGCCCGGGTGCGAACACGGCGTCGTAGCCGGCAGGGCGTCATAACCGAAAACGGCCACCCCAAAAGAGGTGGCCGTTTTCGTTCTTCGCTCACCCGGTGCCGCCGGGTCAGGCGGCCGTTCCGTTATTCCGGCTGGGTCGCAATGGCGGCCGGGAAGTTACCCACGTTGACCGTGGCGATCACCTTGTTGGTGAACGGATTGATCACGGAAACCGAGTTGGAAGCGGAGTTCGTGACGTACACGCGGCCGAACGTGCGGCTGACGGCCAGCGGGCCAGGCGCGGTGCCGACCGGCACCGTGGCGATGACGGCGCTGTTGAGCGGGTTGATGACCGACACGGAGGCGTCAGCGAGATTGGACACGTAGACCGGCAGCCCGATCGGGCTGGTCACCACGGCATCGGCACCATTACCGGCGGCGATCGTGGTCTTCACCTTGTTGGTGAATGCGTCGATGACCGAGACGTTGTTTGAGTTGCTGTTGGCGACATAGATGCGAGCGCCCAGGGGGCCTACGTCCAGGCCGTTCGGTGCCGTGCCGACAGGAACCGTCGCGACGACTGCCTTGGTGCCGGTGTCGATCACCGAGACTGAATTGTCGCCAAAGTTCGACGTATACAGCAGCTTGCCACTGGGGCCGGTCGCCACGTTGAACGGCAGGGCTCCGACATTGACTGAAGCAACGACGGTGTTCTTGGTCGCATCGATAATGGATACCGTGCTGTCGTTGGCGTTGGCCACGTACACACTGCGTCCATCCGGGCTAACGGTCACGCCGAACGGGAAGCCGCCAACCGGCACCGACGCCACGACGGTATTGGTCGCCGCCTTGATGACGGAGACCGTATTGTCGTTGCCATTGGTGACATACACCTCAGAACCGTTCGGGCTGACGGCGATACCCTGCGGGTTGCCACCCACCGGGATCGTCGCCGTCACGGCGTTGCTGGTGGTGTCGATCACCGAGACCGTGTTGTCGACCTGGTTCACCACGTAGGCATTCTTGTTGAATGCAGCGGCAGGCAGCGCGACGACCGCCATCAGGAGGGGAAGGGCGCAGCGCGTCATGTTCTTGTTCATCATGCGATACCTCAGTAGTTGATTATGGGCGCAATATCACGCCCGCCATGAAGCTATGTCGGGGCATCGGCCTTCGACATATATCGACGATCGTATTCAGCGCGCGGGTGGCGTTGTCTCCCCTGCCACCCGGTTCGGAGCCTGCCCACACCGCTACGTGCTGAGCGGTATGAAGGTATCGAAGCTTCGTTACCGGGAGTTTCCCCAGGGGTTACGCCGGACATTGCAGGCTCGTGGCAAGGCGCTTCAGCGGCACAATGGCCCGGGCTGCGGCGAAGAACCTGTTTTTTACTTAGCCTGAAAGGGGGGGGGCGGGTCAGGCCGACTGGCCTACTTCAACCCCGGGACCCATACCGCTATCATCCGCACGGGGCGACCTCAAGGGGAGGAAACGCCAAATCGGGCCAGGGGTAGGTCCTCTGTGCTCATAGGATGAGTGGGATGGGGAGCGTTATCGAATTCCTGGCGCGTCTTGGTCAAGACGCGTCGCTACGCCATGCCTCCGACGAGACGCTTGCCGCCCTCGTGAGCGAGGCTGGCCTGGACGAGGCCATGACGGCGCTTCATTCCCAGCGAGAGCAGAACATCTACTTCGGCGGCCAGATGCCTAGCCCGCAGCGCGAAGTGGAAGAGCCGGAAGAGGAAGAAGACGACGAGAACGAGGACGACGAGGAAGGCGGAACATCGCCACTCCGTGCTCCCAAGCCGCCTGTTCCCGGTCCTCGGCACTGACCGCATGAACAAGGGTGTCCGCACTTGCCTGATCCTCGCTCTGCTTGTCTTCACGAGCACGGCAACGATCACGCTCGCGGCACCCCAGTCGCCGGATTCGATACGGCCCCCGGCATCCGGGAACAACGCCGATCTCGGCGCGATGCTGGCACGCGCGGACGCGATCAAGATCGTCGACCTGGGTCAGTTCACCCGGCTTCTCGACGAGATCGGCGCGAGGGAGGCGGAGCTCGACAGGGAGCAAAGGTCGCTGTTCCATTTCCTGCGCGGTTGGCGGGCCACCTGGGTGGGCGACTACGGGACGGGCAAGGCGGAGCTCGACGCGGTGGCGGACTCATCGAGCAGCAATGTCTTGCGCGCGCGTGCCACGGCGACTCTGATCAACCTGCTCGGTATCGGTCATCGCTACGAAGAGGCCTTCACGCGCCTGAACCAATTACAGGACATGTTGCCCTCCATCCGCGACCGGAAGGCCCGCTTCCAGGCGCTCGGTGAAGCGTCGCAGATGCTCAGCACCGCGGGGCAGTACGATCAGGCCGAGGCGTATGCGCAGCAGATGATCGATGACCCGCCGCCGGGCGAGTCCATCTGCAAGGGCGCCCAGCATCTCCTGCGTGCCCGCCGCGAAGGCGGTCGGTTGCGCACACTCGAGCCGATGTACCAGAACGCCATCGATTCCTGTGTCGGAAACGGTGATGAAGTCTTCGCCGATGCAATGCGAGCCGACATCGCCGCATTCCAGATCGCGAATGGCCATCCGGAAGAAGCGGTGAAGATCCTGGCCGCGAATCGCGACGCACTTCGCGCACTGCATTACCCGACCACGCTTGCCGAGTTCGATGGGTTACTCGCGCAGGCTTACCTCAAGCTGGGCGACTTGCCGAACGCCCGGCGTTACGGTCTTTCCGCACTCGCCAGCTCCATCCAGGGCGAGTTTACCGATCCACGGCGTGCTGGATACGAAGTGCTCTACCAGGTCGAGGAGCGCGCGGGTAACGCGGCTGCGGCACTGCGATACCACGAGCAATACATGGCCGCCGACAAGGCCTACCTCAATGACCTGAGCGCGCGCAGCCTGGCTTTCCAGATCGTCGACCAGCAATTGGTCGCGCGCAAGGCCGAAGTCGAAGCGCTTAACAAACAGAACGAGATCCTGCGCCTGAATGGCGTGCTCGACCGCAAGGAGGTCGAGACGGGACGTCTGTACATCTTCATCCTTGGTCTGTGTCTGCTCGCCATCGCGTGGCTGGTGCTCTGGCTGCGTCGCTCGCAGGTACGTTTCATGAGACTCGCGCGTCGCGACGGCCTTACCGGTATCTGCAATCGCGAACACTTCGTGGAGCAGGCCGACCGCGTACTCGCTTATGGCGCGCGCTCCGACCGCGGTCTATGCGTGATCCTTTTCGACCTGGATCACTTCAAGAACGTCAACGACACCTACGGCCACGCCGTGGGCGACGAAGTGCTCAAGCGTGCGGTCGACGTCTGTCACCGCGCGCTGCATGCATGCGATGTGTTCGGTCGGCTCGGCGGCGAAGAGTTCGCGATTCTCTTACCCGATTGCAGCCCGGCGCAGGCACGCGCGCGTGCCGAACAGCTGCGTCTGTCGATCTCGGCGACCTCGGCGACGCAGGCGCGGCCCGAACTGGCGGTTACCGCAAGCTTCGGGGTTTCCTCCACGCTGCAGTGTGGCTTCGAGCTTCACCGGCTGCTGGTCGTGGCGGACGCTGCGCTTTATCGCGCAAAGCGGGCAGGGCGCAATTGCGTCTTCATGGGCGATACCGGCGATATTCCGGATTCGCCCTACCTGACCGAGGCACGTGGATAGCCCAGGCACGCGGATGGCCCAGGCGCGCGGATGGGTGCTCTTGTAGGAGCCGGCTATGCCGGCGATGGGGGTCACGGTAACGTGGCTATCGCCGCTGAAGCGGCTCCTACAGATTCGCGAGTTTGTAACCAGGCTGCTGGAATGGATGCGCATCCGCGAACGCCGGTAGTTCAAAGCAACGCTTTCCCAGCGCCGCCACCTTGGGAAACGCCGCAAAGTCCACTTTATTCATATTGCCCAGGATGATCTGGCCGGCGATACAGATGTCGGCGATCGTCGGCGTGTCCCCCAGCGCGAATGGCGCGGCTGGGCGTCGCGTCAGCAATCGCTCGTAGGTTGCGATGCCTTCCTCAGTCCAATGGTGGCACCACGCCTCGATGGCGACGGCATCGGCGTTGAATGCTTCGCCCAGATGCTTGCGGACGCGTGGCACGATCAGAGGATGTGCATCGGCGACTGAAACCAGCGCAAGCGACCGGGCATAGGCTCGCTCTTTTGCATCGGCTGGCAGCAGCCGCGGCTCCGGCTGGATGTCGTCGAGATACTCAAGGATCGCCAACGACTGAAAAATGCGGTGGCCGTCGTGGATGAAGGTCGGCACCACATGCTCCGCATTCACTGCCGCATAGTCGGGATCGAATTGACGCCCGGAAAGAATGTCGACCTCGATTTCCTCGAAGGGGAGCTTCTTCAACGCAAGCGCGACACGGACACGGAACGCCGCATTCGAGCGCCAAAAACCGTAAAGCTGAATTGCCATGCTTGTATCCGCCTCGTTGTGGGCCGATGCCGATGTCGGAGGCTCATGATCGCGCAAGCCATGGTTCCTGTGGGAGCTGGCCTAGCTTGGCTTCTTGTGGGAGCCAGCCAGGCTCGGCTTTCTGTGGGAGCCGGCTACGCCGGCGATGGGGTGGCGGTAACCTGGTTATCGCCGCTGAAGCGGCTCCTACAATCGGCATCGGTGGTCAGGCATTTGGCATTAAGGCTTTGACGTAAAAATATCAGGCATAAAAAAAGGCCGCTTTCGCGGCCTTTTTTACACCCATCGCGGCTGAGATCAGCGCTGACGGGCCTTGAAACGGGGGTTGCTCTTGCAGATCACGAACACTTTGCCGCGACGGCGAACGACTTTGCAGTCACGGTGACGCGACTTCGCGGACTTCAAAGAGGAAAGCACCTTCACGGCTAGCTCCTGAAACTTTAAGGACAAGGAAAAACGGAATTGTAGCCATCCGGCCGGCGTTACGCAAGCGCCGGGAAAGATTGACCTTTCAGGCGAGGCCGAGGGCGGTGCGCGCCTCGCGTACCGTGCGAAGGAAGCTGTCGAGCACGGGCGACGTATTGTCGACGCGACTGGCCACCGCGAGCAACAGGTACGCTTCCGGGTCGTCCACCGGCACGAAGGACACGCCGTCCAGATGCACCGCCCGCAATGATGCCGGCACCAGCGCCAGGCCCAGTCCGGCTGCCACCAGCGGCAGCAGGGAAGGGATCTGCTGGGCCTCCTGGCGTACGTTTGGCCGGAATTTGGCCTTGTTCGCCAGCAGCATCAGCCGGTCGATCAAGGTGGCCGCGTGGGCCCGCGGTGGCGCCACGAAGCGCTCGTGCGCCAGTTCCTCCATGCGCAACGATTCGCGGTTGGCGAAGCGGTGGCGCGCGGGCAGGGCGATGACCAGGGGCTCATGGTCGATGACCTCGACATTGAGCTGGCGGGCATTGGCTACGCCCTCCGGGTGCGCGCGGAGCAGGCCCACGTCGATCTGGCCGCTGAGGATGGCGTCGTATTGAGCTCCGGTAAGCATTTCACCCAGGTGCAGGCTGACCCCAGAGGCCGCTTGTGTGAAGCGGAGCAAGGTTTCCGGCAGCGCGCGGTGGAATGATACGGAGACGGCATAGGCCAGTCTCAGCTGGCCGGTGAACCCGGCGGCTGCCTCGGTCACCACGGTTCGCGCGCTCTCCGCCCGCGCCAGGATTGCCTTGGCTTCGAGCAGGAAGAGCCGGCCTGGCTCGGTAAGCGCTACCCGGCGGCGATTGCGATCCAGCAGGCGCACGCCCAGATCCGCCTCCAGGGCGAGGATCTGCTGCGACAGCGGAGGCTGCGAGATATGCAGGCGCTGGGCGGCCTGGGTGAAGCTGAGGGTTTCCGCCACTTCCACGAAGTAGCGCAGTTGGCGCAGATCGAACATAGTCGATTTTCGTCTAAGTGAGCGGTGAAAGATATATTGGCCAGAATTTCCTAGGAAATCTATCATCCACCTCGACCTACCAATCAACCCTCCCCCTGGGTCGGTAGGTCCCTCGCCCCGCATCGACGCTAAACACCGGTATCTGGCCTACCTCCCCCCCCGAGGCCCATACCGAGGCGTCCTCTGCGGGGCGACTTTTTTTTGGGCTGAGCAGAAGCATCGCCGCTGAAGCGGCTCCCACATTTTCCCGATCGGCTCCCACATTGCTGCTGTAGGAGCCGATTCATCGGCGATCCCGCGGCAGCGGGCCAGATTGCGAACGGATCAGAGCTTCGAGGTGAAGTCGCACTCGGTGCTGGCGCGTACGTGGCCTTCGTCTACGCCCGGGGCCAGCTCGATGAGCTCGAGGCCGTTCGGCGTGACGTCGAACACGGCCAGGTCGGTGATGATGCGGTCGACCACGCCCTTGCCGGTGAGCGGCAGGTTGCATTGGGTGAGGATCTTCGGCGTGCCGTCTTTCGCGGTGTGTTCCATCACCACGACCACGCGCTTCACGCCGGCGACGAGGTCCATCGCGCCGCCCATGCCCTTGACCATCTTGCCGGGCACCATCCAGTTGGCGATGTCGCCCTCGGCGGTGACCTGCATGGCGCCCAGGATCGAGATGTCGATGTGGCCGCCGCGGATCATCGCGAAGGAGTCGGCGCTCGAAAAGTACGATGCGCCGGGACGGGCGGTCACGGTCTGCTTGCCGGCATTGATGAGGTCGGCGTCCACTTCGTCTTCGGTCGGGAAAGGACCGATGCCGAGCAGGCCATTTTCGGACTGCAGCCAGACGTCCACGCCTTCCGGCAGGAAGTTAGCCACCAGCGTCGGCAAGCCGATGCCGAGGTTCACGTAGTCACCGTTGCTCAGTTCCAGGGCGGCGCGCTGCGCCATCTGATCGCGATTCCAGGCCATGGTCAGGCTCCCTGTGCGCGCACGGTGCGCTGTTCGATGCGCTTGGACGGCGCGGGATTGTGCACGATGCGATCGACGTAGATACCGGGCGTGTGGACCTGATCCGGATCCAGCTCGCCTACGTCCACCATGATCTCGACTTCGGCGATGCAGACCTTGCCGGCCGTGGCGGCCATGGGATTGAAGTTGCGCGCGGTCTTGCGATAAACCAGATTGCCCGAAGGGTCGGCCTTCCAGGCCTTGACCAGCGCCACGTCGGCCACGATGGAGCGTTCCATCACGTACATGTTGCCGTCGAACTCGCGGGTTTCCTTGCCCTCGGCCACCTGGGTGCCGTAGCCGGTGCGGGTAAAGAAGGCGGGGATGCCGGCGCCGCCGGCGCGCAGTTTCTCGGCCAGCGTGCCCTGCGGGGTGAACTCGACTTCGAGCTCGCCGGCGAGGAACTGACGCTCGAACTCCTTGTTCTCGCCCACATACGAGGAAACCATCTTGCGGATTTGCCGGGTCGCCAGCAGCAGGCCCAGGCCCACGCCGTCGATGCCGGCGTTGTTGGACACGGCAGTGAGGCCCTTGACTCCGGAATCGCGCAGGGCCTCGATGAGAAGCTCCGGAATACCGCAGAGGCCGAAGCCGCCCACGGCGATGATCTGTCCGTCGGCCACGAGGCCGGCCAGGGCCTCGCGGGCGCTGGCGACACGTTTGTCGCGTGAGTGCGACTTCACCTGATTCATGCGTTGTCGAGTCCATCCGGGCGGTCCCGCCGCCGGTTCGCCCGCCATCATAGCCGAGCGCCATCACGTCCCGTGGTCCTTCGTGGGTTCACGCTCGTCCATGGTGCTGGGCAGCAAAGTCGTATTCGGACAAGAACTGATGCCCGGTCTGCGGTTTGATTGACAGGTTTCCGAAGGCCCGTCTCCCGCAATTCCCCAACCTGGAGGTTCTCGTGAGCAAGCAGAAGATTGGCGTGATCGGCATGGCCGTGATGGGCCGCAACCTGGCCTGGAATATCGAAAGCCGTGGACACGCCGTTTCCATCTTCAATCGAAGTAAGGAAAAGACCGACGAGGTGATGTCCGAGAGCAAGGACAAGCAGCTCGTGCCCACGTACTCGTTGGAAGAATTCGTCGATTCCCTGGAAAAGCCTCGCCGCATCCTGCTCATGGTGCAGGCAGGCAAGGGCACCGACGCCGTGATCGAGCAGCTTCGCCCCTTGCTGGACAAGGGCGACATCCTCATCGATGGCGGCAACACCTACTACAAGGACACTGTGCGCCGTGGCGAGGAATTGGCCAAAGCCGGCTTGCACTTCATCGGCACGGGCGTGTCCGGTGGCGAGGAAGGCGCGCTGAAGGGGCCGTCGATCATGCCTGGCGGTCCGCGCGACGCTTACGACCTGGTCGCCCCGATCCTCCTCGAGATCGCCGCCAAGGCGCCGGACGGTGAACCCTGCGTCACCTATATCGGCCCCGGCGGCGCGGGCCACTACGTGAAAATGGTGCACAACGGCATCGAATACGGCGACATGCAGCTCATCGCTGAGAGCTACGCGGTGCTCAAGCACGTGCTCGGCCTGGACAACCAGGAGCTGGCCGATGTCTATAGCGAATGGAACGAAGGCGAGCTGGACAGCTTCCTGATCGAGATCACTTCGAAGATCTTCACGAAGAAGGACGACAAGAGCGATAAGTTGCTGGTCGACATGATTCTCGACCGTGCCGCGCAGAAGGGCACCGGCAAGTGGACCAGCCAGAGCGCGCTGGACCTCGGCGTGCCGCTCACGCTGATCACCGAGTCCGTGTTTGCCCGCGGTTTGTCCTCCATGAAGGAGGAGCGCGTCGCGGCGAGCAAGGTGTTGGCAGGTCCAAAGGCGGAGAAGTTCTCGGGCGACCGTTCAGCCTTCAAGGAATCGGTGCGTCGCGCGCTCTACATGAGCAAGCTCATCTCCTACGCCCAGGGGTTTGCCCAGTTGCGTGCGGCGTCGGACGAGAATCAGTGGAATCTGGACTACGGCGCCATCGCGAAGATCTTCCGCGCCGGCTGCATCATCCGTGCGCGCTTCCTGCAGAAGATCACCGACGCCTATAAGAACCACGGCGACCTGAAGAACCTGCTCCTCGACCCCTACTTCAGGGACATCGTGCAGAACTACCAGGGGGCGCTACGCGAAGTGGTTGCCGAGGCCGTGCGGGTGGGTGTGCCGGTGCCCGGGTTTGCCGCTGCCATCGCCTACTACGACAGCTACCGGGCGGAGACGCTGCCGGCCAATCTCATTCAGGCCCAGCGCGACTATTTCGGTGCCCATACCTTCGAGCGGCTGGACGAAAAGGGCAGCTTCCACGCGGACTGGGCGGCTGAGTAGTACCTCAGGCGCCGTGCTGGCGTCACTCCCTGTGGGAGCCGCTTCAGCGGCGATGACCCGGTGGCGATGACCTGGCCCGCTGCCGCGGGATCGCCGATGAATCGGCTCCTACAACAGGCAAGCACGCCGCAGGTTGACCTGGTCAAAGGATTGAGCAGGTCAAAGGATTGAGCAGGCTCAGACTGAACCTGTCAGCGGGCATCCCGGGGCCTTGTAGGCGGACTTGCGTCGCGGCTTCAGACGCAAGAACTAGCGCTGACGGGGAGGCTCCCTTTAGAGTTGGCGGAATCGAGAGGGTCGCTGCATGTGCGGCGGCCCTTTTGCGACCAACGAGGGAGTACGTTGTTTGATCCTGAGACGTAAGCTGACCGGCGCCGTGGCGCTCGCGGTGGCGCTGGCCGGATGTTCGACGCTGCCTCAGCCGCGTGACGACGGGGCGCTCCAGCGCGAAGCCATGGCAGGCACCGAAAAACCCGCACCCCGGTCGGTGGTGGTTCCCAGCACCAATCCGGCGACGCCGGGCGTGGCCCCGCCGGAAGTCACCACGGGCACCGGCGAGTTCGTCAAGGCCGTCGGCCTGGCCAAGCCGACGCCGGTTGCCGAAGGCGCAGGCACGGTGACCTTCAATTTCGAGAACCAGCCGGTCGAGTCGGTGGTGAAAGCCATCCTGGGCGACCTGCTGCACGAAAACTATTCGATCGTGCCGGGCGTGCAGGGCAACGTGTCCTTCTCGACCTCGCAGCCGGTCACGTCCGAGCAGGCGCTGCCGATCCTCGAGACCCTGCTGTCCTGGACGGGCAACGCGCTCGTGCACAGCAACGGCCGCTACGTGGTTATGCCCGCGAAGGATGCCGTCGCCGGCAACCTCGTGCCGAGCATCGGGGCGAATGCGCCGGCCGGTGGCCTGCAGGCACGCCTGTTTCCGCTGCACTTCATCTCGGCCACCGAGATGCAGAAGCTGATCAAGCCTTTCGCCCGCGCCGATGCGGTGCTCCTCGCCGACCCCACGCGCAACGTGCTGGTCATGGCAGGTACGCCGAGTGAGCTGGAAAACTACCAGCGCACCGTGGCCACCTTCGACGTGGACTGGCTGCGCGGCATGTCCGTGGGCGTGTTCAGCCTGCAACGTGCGGAGGTCAAGGACCTCACGCCCATGCTCGACAAGCTGTTCGGCGACAAGGGCAACACGCCGATGGCAGGGCTCCTGCGCTTCATCCCCATCGAGCGAACCAACTCGCTGGTGGTGATCAGCCCGCAGCCGGCCTACCTGGACGAAGTGCGTAGCTGGATCGACCGTATCGATCACGGCGGCGGCAACGAAGCGCAACTCTACGTGTACGACGTGCGCAACGTGCAGGCTTCGGATCTGGCCGATTACCTCTCGGACATCTATGGCGGTGGCTCCAGTGGCGGTCGCTCGGGCGATCGCGGCGGCAAGGTCGGTCCTGGCCTGAGCTCAGGGACACTCGGCGGCGACAGCGACTCCAACCGCAGCGGCTCCGGTTTCGGTAGCAGCTCGGGCACGTTCGGCAGTGGCTCGTCGTCCTCGTCATCCGGTGGTTACCTCAACACGACCAGCGGAAACGGCATCAACGGGTCCTCGTCCGGCATCGGTGGCAGCGGTTCGTCGTTCGGCGGCTCGCAAAGCGGTTTTGCCGGCACCGGCTTTGGCGACGACGACAACTCGCATCGCTCGCACACCGGTGGTATCACCACCGACGAAGGCGTACGCATCACCTCGGTGGATTCGAACAACCAGCTGATGGTGCGTTGTCGTCCGGCACAGTGGGCCGAGATCGAGCAGGCGATCAAGCGTCTCGATGCCGTGCCGCTGCAGGTACAGATCGAAACACGCATTCTGGAAGTCGCACTTACCGGCAATTTTCAGTTCGGCGTGCAGTGGTACCTCGAAGGCCTCGTTGGCGGTACGAACGGCTCGGTGGGCCAGCCCGGCAACAAGCAGCAGTGGGCGCTGGGCAACGGCGGCAACGTCTACAACCCGAATACGGACAGCTTCTTCTACTCGTTCGTGAACAACAACTTGTCCGTCGCACTGAAAGCGATGGAGACCAGTGGCAACACGAAGACACTGTCCGCACCGTCGCTGGTGGTGCTGAACAACCAGAAGGCACACATCCAGGTCGGCGACCAGATTCCGATCACGCAGACCTTCGTTAACACCGGCGCAAACACGGACAACACGATCGGCCAGGTGGAGTACAAGGACACCGGCGTGATCCTCAACGTGCGTCCGCGCGTCAATCCGGGCGGCCTGGTTTACCTCAACATCAATCAGGTGGTGAGTGCGCCGGGCCAGAAGGACACGGCGACGGGCAACTTCCCGATCCAGCAGCGCGAAGTCGCGACCCAGGTGGCCGTGCAGAGCGGGCAAACGGTGTTGCTCGGCGGTTTGATCAAGCAGGACGAAGGCACCACCGATACGGGTATTCCCGGTCTCAACCGCATCCCCGTGTTCGGTCGCCTGTTCGGTTCGACCACGCGCAGTCGTAACCGCACCGAGCTGATCGTACTGATCACCCCGCGGGTCATCACCAACGGTGAAGATGCGAAGCAGATCACCGACGAGTACCAGCGGAAGTTCGAATCGCTGCAGCCGTATCGCGATGGCGCGGCGAAGCCGCGTCCTGCAGCGCCGACCGTGACGGTGCCGCTGCATCCTTGACGCGTGTGCGGGATGCTCTGTGTAGGAGCCGATTCATCGGCGATCGGGTGCTCGCGGCAGCCTAGCCCGCTGCCGCGGGATCGCCGATGAATCGGCTCCTACAGGTAGACGCGGCCCTTATAGGGGTTTGGTTAGGGGGGTGGGGTAGGTGACCTTGGGGCGGTAGGGCTGGACCGAGGTGCCGAGGTTGGGGCCCATGCGGTGGCTCAGGCTGTTGGCGTTGTAGAGGCCGATGGTGTTCGATGGGCGCTTGGTGATGTCGGCATCGCCCGGCATCGGTACCGGTGTTACATCGGTTGCGACGAGGAGGTTGAGACAGGCGTACGACAGCGTCGCCGCTGAGCCTGCAGCGCTGCCTGGTGCACTCCCTTCGTCGTGCTCGACGCACCCCGGCGTCGCCGAAGCATGCACGCCGGGCAGGGTGACCACGCCCTTGGTCTGCTGCGCGAAAGCGTCAGACGTTGCCGCTGCGGCGAGTACGAACACCAGTTGCCGAATACGCATACATCATTCCCTGGGGCTTCGCCGCGTTGGATACCACGCGCGGCGGGCCCTACGGAAGTGGCGTGGCCGTTGTCATGGTGGTGTCACTCTTCCTGTCACAAAAACAGCGTCGTTGTGTCATTTGCCGCGCCTAGCCTTCCCACGAGACAAGTCCCCGTCCCGTACGCCCATGCGCGAAGGAATGACCGTGACACGCTGCGTTTTCGCGCTGGTCGCGTGTTCGATCCTGTTCGCATCGCCGCAACTCGCGGCGCAAATGCGTACTCCGGCGGAGGCATCACAGGGGTCGGAAGAAACGCATGCGCCAACGCGCTTCGACATCGACGAACAGCCGCTCGCGACCGCTCTTCGCGGTTACAGCGAAGCCACGGGTATCGCTGTCCTCTTCGATGACTCGCTCGTTGCGGGACGCTCTTCACCCGGTATCCATGGCGTGGTCGATCCGCGCGACGCACTGCGCGTTTTGCTCGTCGGAACGGGCCTCAGCGCCCATTTCGCCTCGATGAATGCGTTCACTGTCACCGCCGATCCAGCGACCGAGGCGGATACACCGACGGCTTCCGCAACGGATGTGCAAGACAATGCGCCGTCGCTCGATGAGCGCGGTGCCGCCGTGATCCAGGTGGCCATCGAAGCGGCACTCTGCGCGCACGCGGCAACGCGACCGGGCAGCTTCCGTCTCGCCATGCAGGTGTGGATCGACGCGGCCGGCGTGATCACGGAAGTCTCCGCGCTGGCGCCCTCGGACGACCCGCACCGCGATGCCCGCGTGGTCGCCACTTTGCGCGGTGTGCGTTTACCTGCATCGACGTCCCGTTTCAGCCCTGTGACAGTTTTGCTAACGCCGTCGGCTCCGGGAGCCTATCGCTGCACCGGCTCGCGCGAGTGGGAGAGCTGAGGTGGAGTCGTCGATGCTCGGCCTGTTCCTCGCCAACTACGAAGACTTCCGTCGCCGCCTGCGCCGTCGCCTGCGCTCGGACGATCTGGTGGACGATGTGCTGCAGGAAACCTATCTCCGTGTAGAACGGCTCGATCCCGACGCCGAACGTGCGACGCATCCCACCGGTTACCTGTTCCGCATGGCGCTCAATATGGCGGCGGATCACCACCGTTCGTCAGGCCGGTTGCTCACGGGTGAGGAGGTGGATGACCTGATCCAGGGCGTCGACGATCACCTGGATCCGCCCACGGTCCTCTCCTCGCAGCAGGACATCGCGGCGTTGGGCCTGGCCCTGGACGCGCTAACCCGCCGCCAGCGCGAGATCCTTATGGCAGCCCGCATAGACGAGCTACCGCAGGCGGAAATTGCCGCGCGCCACGGCATCTCCGTGCGCATGGTGGGCAAGGAGCTGAAGAAGGCTCTTGAGACCTGTGCCACAAAAGTGGGAAGAAAATCGGTACAGCGGTTCGGTCCCGGTGCCGGAGATGCGTCTTGACCGGTATGGACACGACCAACATCAAGGATAGCGAGCGCCAGGCCCAGGCCTGGCTCGTGCATCTCACCTCGGGAACGGCCACCCGCGAGGACGGCGAAGCGTTCCGTCGCTGGTGCCTGTCGAGCGAGCTGCATGCCGCGGCTTTCGCGCGCACGCGGCAGATGTGGCACGACCTGGGACCCGCCATCGCGCGGCGCCAGGAGTCGGCTCCCCGTGGCGGGCGCCCTGCACCGAGGCACGCGATACGCATGAGTCGTCGCGCCTTCCTCGGCACCGCCATCACGGCCTCCGTGGCCGCCGTGGTCGTCGCCCGCTATGGCTTCGACATGAGCGGGTCCGGGTGGGGATCTTCCGCCGCGACGCTACGCACGGCCGTCGGCGAACAGAAGCACGTCGACGTGACGCAGGGTGTCGCACTGGAGATGAACACGGCGACGGACATCGGCCTGCGTTCCTCGGGCCATACCGTCACCGGTTTGCGCCTGCGTTCTGGCGAGGCTGTCGTGCGTATCGATCCATCGCATACCGCGCCCTTCGTGGTTGAACTCGAAGACGCGCGCGTGCTCTCCGGCCCCGGCGCGTCCTTCGCCGTGCGCTGCGTGGACGGCGTCGCCACGGTCACCTGCCTGGAAGGGCAGGCCGTGCTGGCGCGCGCGGCGACAAAGACCCTGGTCAAACCTTCGCAACAAGTGGCATTCGATGCCGATGGCCTTGGTGCCGCCGTTGCCGTGAACCCCGATACCGCGCTCGCATGGAGGCACCGCGTTCTGATTTACGACAACCAGCCCCTTGCCGACGTCGTCACCGACATCAACCGTTATCGCCCCGGTCGCATCGTCATTACCGATCGCGCGCTGGGCGAGCGTCGCGTGCATGCGCGTTTCACCCTGGATCAGATGGCCGATGTGGCCACCCTGATCGAAGACGCCTATGGCGCGCACGCTACCCACCTTCCCGGTGGTTGGGTGTTGTTGAGCTGACTGTCGCGCAGGGGTCGGAACCGACCGCCCCATGAATTTTTCGTGACAACGGTTCAGTGCCACCACTGCCCACGCGTCCTTAGGGCAGATGGAACATCAGGGGAAGATCCGCGTGGCTACACGAGCAGTATGGGTGCGAGGCGCACACGCGCTGGCGCTGGCGATTTCGCTGTCGCTGACAGGTGCCGCCACGGCGCAGGATGCGCCGACCGCGTTCGACGTGAACGAGTACGTCGTCGACGGCAACACGACACTGCAACCGCTGGATATCGAAACGGCTGTCTATCCGTTCCTCGGCCCCGGCAAGTCCATGAACGATGTGAACGGCGCGCGCGATGCGCTGCAGAAGCTCTACCAGTCGCACGGCTACCAGTCCGTGGTGGTGGATCTGCCGCCGCAGCAGGTGAAGGGCGGCATCATCCGCTTCCAGGTCACCGAGAACACCGTGGGCCGCGTGCGCGTGGAAGGCGCGACCTACCACTCGCCCAAGGACATCCGCGATGCGGTGCCGGCGCTGCGAGAAGGTGATGTGCCGAACTTCGCCAACGCCCAGCAACAACTTACGGACGTGAACAAGCGTGGCGGTGCCCAGGTGGTGCCGGTGCTCACGCAGGGCAAGCTGCCGCAGACCATGGACGTCACGCTCAAGGTCACCGACAGCTCGCCGATGCACGCGAGCCTCGAGGTCAACAACGACCACAGCGTCAACACGCCGGAACTGCGCACCATCGGCAGCCTGCGCTACGACAACCTGTTCCAGAAGGGACAGTCGGCGTCGCTGACCTATATCGTCGCCCCGCAGGACCAGAGTGCGGCCGAAGTCTGGTCGGGTTCCTACCTTATTCCGCTGGATGCCGACTGGAGCGTCCTGAGCTCCGCGTACAAGTCCAACAGCAACGCCAATGCGGTCGGTGGCACGACGGTGCTGGGCAAGGGCAACGCGTTTGGCTTCACCTTCGTACGCACCCTGCCAAGTCACGGCGAGTATTCGCAGTCGCTGTCGCTCGGCGTCACGCGCAAGCATTTCGACCAGAACATCAGCCTTGGCGGTGATACGTCCAAGGCGCCGATCACCTATATCCCGCTGGTGGCCAGTTACCAGGGTCAGACCATTGGCGAGCATTCGTCGAGCAGTATCGGCATCAGTGGCACCTTCGGTTTCCGCGCCGGCGCCAGTGATTCGGCCGCCTTCGACAACCAGCGCTATAAGGCCAGGCAGAACTTCTTCTACATGAAGTTCGGCGGCGGCCACACCCTGATGTTCCAGAACGGCTTCAGTCTGGCCGGGCGCCTCGGCTTGCAGCTTTCGACCTCCTCGCTGGTCTCAAGCGAGCAGTACGCAGCCGGCGGCGACAGCACCGTGCGCGGTTACCTCGAAGCCGAAGAGACCGCCGACCATGGCGTGATCGGCAGCATCGAATTCCGCACGCCGTCCATCGCCCAGCACATCGGCAGTTGGGTCAACGACTGGCGCTTCCATGCCTTTGCCGACGCGGCGCACCTGGCACTGATGAACGCCTTGCCCCAGCTGATCGACGCGAACCATCCGGACGCCGGCAGCACGCGCGTGAACAGCTACGACCTTTCCAGCGTCGGCGTCGGTACCCGTTTCCAGATCTTCAACATCGCCACCGGTTCGTTCGAGGTGGCCTATCCGTTCAACAACGGGCAGGCCACGCGTGCGCACGACACTCGCCTTCATTTCTCACTCAAAGCGGATCTCTGACCGGCAGGTCGGACCATAGACTCCAGGGGTATCACCGTGACTCGAATCTTGTTACTGACCTGCTTGCTGATCCTCGGCTGGGTGCCGACGGCTCATGCCGACACCTCGTGGTGGAACCAGGACTTCTCCTTCCGCAAGGCGATCACCATCGACACGACGGCCAAGGGTGGCAATGTCACCACGGCGGTCGGTCGCACGCCCTTGCTGGTTCGCCTGCACTCGGGCAACTTCACGTTCGACGGCGTGTCGGAGTCCGGTGCGGACGTCCGCTTTGTTGCCGCCGATGACAAGACGCCGCTGAACTTCCAGATCGAGAGCTTCGACCCCGTGCTCGGCGTGGCCCTGATCTGGGTGGACGTGCCGCAGGTTGCCGCGGATTCGCAGCAGCAGATCTGGATGTATTACGGCAATGCCAAGGCGCAGGGCGGCGAGAAGGCGGGCGCGGTGTTCGACGCCGACTACGCCGCCGTCTATCACTTCGAAGAGCCTGCCGGTACGCCGCCGCACGATGCCACGGCCTACGGCAACAACGCTGTCGGTAACGACATCGCCGGCGTCGACGGCATCGTCGGCAAGTCGGCCCGCTTCGACGGTTCGAAGATCGTGACGCTGCCGGGTAGAGTATCGATGAACGTCGCCGAAGGCGGCACCTTTACCTTCAGCACCTGGATCAAGCTGGACGCGGTGGCCGATGGCCGCGCGCTGGTCTATGCCCGCCGCCAGGGTGAGCAGAAGCTGCTGATCGGCCTCGACCATGGCGTTCCTTTCGTGCAAACCGGCGACGCCACGAGCGCGGCCGGCGAGCCGATCAAGGCCGGCGCCTGGACGCACCTCGCCATGACGGCCGCCGGCGACGACATCGAGCTCTATGTCGATGGCAAGCCCTACGCCAAGCTCGCCGCGAAGTTGCCGGCGATGACCAGCCAGGCCACGCTCGGTGGTGACATCGCGGGCCAGACCGAGACCTTCGTGCCGTTCACCGGCCTCATGGACGAAGTGCGCCTGTCGCGCATCGCCCGTCCGGCGACCCTGATCGCGGTCGACGCGCAGACCCAGGGTGCGGAATCCAAGCTGCTGAACTACGGCGCCGACGAGAAGCAGTCGGGCGTGGGCTTCGGCTACTTCGGCATCATCGTCAAGTCGGTCACGGCGGACGCCTGGGTGATCATCGGTATCCTGCTTGCCATGGCCGCGCTGTCCTGGGTGGTGATGTGGCAGCGCGCGGCTTACGTCAATCGCGTGACCAACGCCAACGAAGACTTCCTCGAAGCCTTCCGTCAGCAGGGCCGCAACATCCTCGCGCTGTCGCGCGATCCAGCGGCCGCACGTCTTCAGGACGCCTCGCTGTACCGCCTGTACAAGGTCGGTGCGGCCGAAGTCTGGAACCGTCGCGATGCGGACGGCCATGACCACATCGCCTCGGAATCCATCGAAGCGATCCGCGCCACCATGGATTCGGTGCTCGTGCGCGAGAACCAGAGCCTGTCGAAGTCCATGGTGCTGCTGACCATCGCCATTTCCGGCGGCCCCTTCCTTGGCCTGCTCGGTACCGTGGTCGGCGTCATGATCACCTTCGCCGCGATCGCCGCGGCGGGCGATGTGAACGTCAACGCCATCGCACCGGGTATCGCCGCCGCACTGCTTGCCACGGTGGCCGGTCTGTTCGTCGCGATCCCCGCGCTGTTTGGCTACAACTACCTGCTGATCCGCAACAAGAACGTCACCGCGAACATGCAGGTGTTCGTCGACGAGTTCGTGACTCGCCTGGCGGAACAGCAGCGCGCCACCCACCCGTCGGCCGTCGCGGCCTGAGGAACGGATCATGCGCGCGCAAGACGAAGAGAAACCGTACGACGACATCAACATCACGCCAATGCTCGACCTGGCGTACGTGTTGCTCGTGATCTTCATCATCATGACCACCGCGTCGGTGCAGGGCATCAAGGTGAACCTGCCCAAGGCCAGCGCCGCCGTGAGCATGGCCAAGCCGCAGACCAAGGCGATCACGATCTCGGAATCGGGACAGATCTTCCTCGACGCCTATCCGGTCACGATCGGCGAACTAGAAGAACGTCTTCGCTCACTGAAGGCGCTCAACCCGGATTTCCCGGTGGTGGTGAAGGGCGATTCCACGGTCCAGTACCAGAAGGTGATGGACATCCTGGACCTGCTGCGTCGCGTGGACCTGCCGCAGGTCGGCCTGGTCACCGGCAAGTCGCCGAAGGGATGAGCGCGTGACCCTGCCCACTTCCCGTCGCCGAACACCCAAACGCTGGCTCGGTCCCGCGGTCGGTGTCGCCGCGCTCGTACTGCTCGTCATGCTGATCTGGCACTTCGCCGGTAGCAGCGTGGGCGTGCGTCGCGAGGCACCACGCATCGCCACGATCACCCCCTTGCCGCCACCGCCTCCGCCGCCGAAGGAAAAGCCGCCGGAGCCGAAGAAGGTCGAGGAAGACATCAAGCCGATCGACAAGCCGCAGGACATTCCGCAGAAACCGGTCGACGCGCCGAAGCCGAGCAACGACGTGGCCAAGCAGGTGACGATCAACGGCGACGCCCAGGCCGGTAGCGACAACTTCAACATCGGTGCCGGTGATGGCGGCGGCATGGTCGGTTCCGGCGGCGGCAACGGTACGGGTACCGGCAGCTACGGCCAGTACCTCGGCTACGCGATCCAGCAGGCCGTGCAGCGCGACGACCGGGTCAACCGCCTGGCCTTCGACGTGCGCGCGGATGTCTGGCTGGACGCCGACGGCAAGCTCGCCCGCGCCGAGCTCGTCGGCGGCAGCGGCAACGCGAAGACCGATGAAGCCTTGCTCGACGCCTTGCGCGCGATGCCGCGCATCGACGTGGCGTCGCCGGCCTCGCTGCACTTTCCCGTGCGCGTGTCCATCCGCGGGAAGCGCCCCGTATGACGCCCGCCAAGCCAACCCCCTTTGAAACATACGCTTTGGAACCCCGGAGAGTTCGCATGACCATCGGAAAGGCCCGCCATCGACCCGCGCGAGCCATGCTGGCCCTCGCCATCGGGCTGTCGCTCTGCGCGGGCGCCGCCCAGGCGCAGAGTGCCGCGTCGGATAACGCCACGATCAACCTCGTGCGCCTGCTCGTGAAGCGCGGCGTACTCACCCAGTCGGACGCCGACGGTCTCATCGCCCAGGCCAACGCCGAAGCCGCGCAGGCGCAGAAGCTCGCCGGGACCGCCAACGCGGCACCGACCACGCCGGGCCAGGTGCGCGTCACCTACGTGCCCGAAGTGGTGCGCAACCAGATCAAGGACGAGCTGCGTCAGGAAGTGGTCGCGCAAGCCAAGACCGAGCATTGGGCCGAGCCGGGCAAGCTGCCCGAGTGGCTCGACCGGATCAGCTGGGCTGGCGACATGCGCGTGCGTGACGAGTTCCATTACTACGACAAGGGCAACGCTTCACCGGTCGTGGACTTCGCGCAGCTCAACAAGACCGGTCCCTACGACCTCAACGGCGCGAATCCGCCGCCGCTGCTCAACACGCTGGAAAACCGTACCAACTCGCTGCGTATCCGCGCGCGTCTGGGCGTGAACGTGGACTTGGGTGAGGGCGTTACCGCCGGCATTCGCATCGGTACAGGCAACGACAATAACCCGGTCTCGACCACGCAGACCCTGGGCGGCGGCTTTGCCAAGAAGGACGTCTGGCTCGACCAGGCGTGGCTTGCGTGGAAGCCGACCGAGTGGGCGCAGGTCGTCGGCGGCCGTATGGCCAACCCGTTCATGAGCACGGACCTGGTCTATTCGAACGACCTGAACTTCGACGGCATCGTCGGAAAGTTCAACGTGCCGATGACCGACCAGCTCAGCACGTTCGCCAACGTCGGCATGTTCCCGATCGAATACCAGGCTGACGACTTCCCGTCGCAGCAGGGCATCAAGAACGCCAGCCGCGACAAGTGGATGACCGGCGCACAGCTCGGTGCGAAGTGGAAGTTCAACGAAGACACCGAGCTGAAGGCCGCGCTGGCCTACTACAGATTCGACCACATGCAGGGCCAGCTGTCCTCGCCGTGCTCGATCTATCTCGGTGTGACTGCCTGCGACACGGACACGAGCCGCTCGGCGTTCATGCAGAAGGGCAACTCGCTGTTCCTGATCCGCGACATCGTGCCGGATCCGAACTCGCCGTCCAGCTATGCGCAGCCGCAGTTCGTCGGCCTGGTCTACGACTACCACGTCGCCGATGCGAACGCTCAGCTCGATACCAAGGTGGCCGATACGCCGCTGCGTATCGAGGCCGACTACATTCGCAACATGGCCTATCACCGCGCGGACGCGTTCCGTCCCGATGTCGGCCTGAACCGTCTGGTCAACAACTTCGGCGCGGGCGACTTCAGCGAGAACACGTACAAGAGCGGCCCGGTGGGCTGGATGCTGCGCGCCACCCTCGGTGACGTGAACCCGCACGCCTCGGGCGACTGGAACGTGAGCCTGGCCTACAAGTACCTGCAGCCGGACGCGACGCTCGACGGCCTGACCGATACCGACTTCCACCTCGGTGGCACCAATGCCAAGGGCTTCATCCTCGGCGGCAGCTACGGCATCTCGAAGTACGCATGGCTCAGCCTGCGCTACTTCAACGCCAAGGAAGTGTTCGGCCCGCCGCTCTCGATCGACGTGTTCCAGCTTGAAATGAATGCCCGGTTCTAAGGAGGCGATATGAAACGCACCCTCATCGCGCTGGTCCTGCTTGCCGCCTTGCCGGCGGCGCAGGCACAAACCGCCAGCCTGGAAAGCCGCATGCGCGACCAGCTGCGCGAAACGCGCTCGCAGTTGCAGGAGCTCCAGGCGCAGCAGTCCACCTGGGTCGCCGAAAAGGCGGCGCTGGAAAAGGAGCGCGACGCGGCAAAGCAGGAAGCCGAGGCCGCGCATGCGACCAAGGCTGCTCCGACAGTGTCGCCGGAAACCACGCGCGAGCTGGCGGCCGAACGGCAGCGTCGCGAGGCAGCCGAGGCCAGCCTGCAGCGTGGCAAGTCCGACGCCGATGCGCAGGCGCTTGCCTTGCGCACGGCGGAAGCCGAGCGCGCACGCCTGGCCAAGGAGCTCGATCTCTCGCATTCCCAGGTAGACGCCTGCACCGCGCGCAACGTGCAGATGTACCAGGTGGGCAAGGAAGTGATTGCCGCCTACGAGAACATCGACACGTCGGACATCGTCAGCTCACGTCAACCGTTCGCGGCGAAGTCGCGAGTGAAACTTGAGAACGCGGCGCAGTCGTTCGGCGACAAGCTCTACGACCAGCGTTTCGATCCCCGTGCCGGCCAGGTTTCGGCCACGAAATGAACCAGGACCCGTCAGCCCGGCGGTGGGGCGCAAAGGAATGCACAGGACATCGCAATGGACAGGGACGTCTCTCTTTCATGCATCAGGTCAGCGAGGCAGTCTGTGTATCCCGACCATGATTCGATATGTTTGCCCGAATACCGCGCATCGCGGCCGCGCGCATCGCGATCGCGCGCCGAAGTGGACGCAAGGGTGGGTGGCATGAGCTGCCTTCACGCCCTGGCCGAAATGCTTCGCCAGCTGTATGCGGCCCGGCAGAACAAGGCCGCCGAAATTCTGATCGACCGTTGCTCGCGCGAGACGCTGGAGCAACTGCTCGGTGAATCGTCGGCCTTTCTCGGCGGTCGCGTGCGCTACGCCGTCGACGATCGGCTGAAACACCGTAAAGCGACGCAGGAAGATCCCTCGCTGCCGACGATTCGCGCGATTGCCAGTGTGCTCAACGCGTGGCTGCACGACGGTCGCCGCCTGGCGATCCGCGCGGTGCTGCGCGAGCTCTGCGATGACGAGCTCAGGGAGCTCGCCGCACTACCCGAACTCAATGATGAAGTGGCATCGATGATTGGTGATTTCTCATGATCGTACGTACCCGAAATGCCGCCGATTCCCGCCACCCGGCGCCGCCCAAGCCGCGACCGACGTTCCGTCGAAAGGCCATGTGCCAGTTCATCGCCATGGCGCTGTTCGGCGGTGGAGTCGCCCATGCGGCGACCACGCCACCGGCCTTCAGCCCGGCCTGGTTCGCGACGAAGCAGCCGGGCGCCACGCCGCCATCGGCACCGTCCGCCGGTGCCAACAACGACAACAATGTCAGCTTCTCGCCGGGTAGCGCGCTCCTGCAGCAGCGGGTGCAACAGTCGATCCAGAATCTCAACACAGCGGCCTCCGCCCTCGCCGCGCAGATGCAGGCGCAGAAGGACGCACAGAGCGCCGCGGCGCAGCTGGTGTCGAACGTACCCAACGGCATGGCGCCTGGCGGCCTGAATCCCGCCGCCGGCATCGCCGCCGATCCCTCGCTGTGGCAGAACGCCCAGGCACCCACGGATACCGTGGCCGCCGGCAAGCACACGGTGGAAGTGAAGCAGACGGCGAAGAAGGCCATCCTGACCTGGGATAGCTTCAATGTCGGTCGCGATACCACGCTGTATTTCAACCAGAGTGGCGGCAACCTCACTGGTGGCGGCAACGACTGGATCGCGCTGAACCGCGTTAACGATCCCTCGGCCAAGCCGAGCCAGATTCTTGGCAGCATGAAGGCCGAGGGTACGGTTTACCTGCTTAATCGCAATGGCGTGATCTTCGGACAGGGTGCGCAGGTTAATACGCACTCGCTGATGGCGAGTTCGATGTATCTGTTCTCGAAGGATACGAAGACCAGTAACGATACGTTCCTTAATTCGGGCATTTCCGATGTGGGTACCCAGGCCGTGCTTCTGGCCGATTCGTCCACGGCAGACGGCGTTGGCGTCGTGGTCGAGAAAGGTGCGTCGCTTACGGCCGGCAGCGATGGCTTCGTTCTCCTGGCGGCACCGAAGGTCGTCAACCGTGGCTCGATCATCGCGGACGATGGCCAGGCGTTTCTGGCGTCGGCCCGAGAGCTCGACGGTACGGGTTCGACGACTGGCCTTGCGCTGACCACCAGTGGCCTTGTGGCGAGCGATTCCACTGGCAGCATCGAGAACAGTGGTTTGGTGCAGGCACGTCGCGGTTCGATCACGATGATCGGTCCGCAGATCGCGCAGGACGGCGTGGTCGTGACATCGACCAGCATCGCACGCCCGGGGAGGATTACGCTCGTTGGCGACCAAGGGCAATCGCGCAACGGTCCGGTTGAGTTTGGTACCGGTTCGGTAACTGCCGTATTGCCTGAGAAGGATGGAGCCACCACAACCTCGACACCCGAGGCGGACAAGATTTTCGTGCCGGGTAGCGTTTCCGTAACGGGCTCGAGCGTCACGCTCGACAGCGGATCGTTGATCGAAGCACCAGGCGGGAAGGTGTCGCTCCAGGCTTTAGCCAACCTCGGTAAGGCCCCTCCGGGTGACGATGGCCGGGTGTACATCGACAGCGGCGCCACGGTCGATGTTTCCGGTCTGGCGGATGTGGAACTGCCGATGTCGGCGCTGCTGGTCAGCATCCCGCGCATTGGTCAGAACGAGCTCGCCGATTCGCCGCTCCTGCGAAACAGTTTCCTGTATACCCAAAAGGACATTCTGCTCGACAGTACGGCGTCGGGCACGCGTGCCGATGGTCTGGACTGGATCGGCAGCCCGATTCTCAATGCCGCGGGCTATGTGCAGAACATGCCGCGTGATATCGACCAGATGTTGACCCGCGGCGGTTCGATTACGCTGGATGGCAACGATGTGATCGCGCGCACGGGCTCGCGCTTGGCCTTGGACGGCGGGTACCTCGCTTATCAGTCGGGCTGGATCACCACGCCCAACCTCCTCGGCGCAGACGGACGCATCTACAACATCACGTCCGCCGATCCGAATGTGGACTACGTCGGCTTCGCCGGTCAATACACTAGTGCGCACGCGCGTTGGGGTGTCAGCGAAACGTATAACTCCCCCATCATGGGTGGTTCGCGCCGCTATCAGGAAGGGTTCGTCAAGGGTGCGGACGCCGGCACGATGACGGTCCATGCGAGCAGAGGGCTAGCCCTCGACGGCGAGATCTCGGCGCAGGCAACGCCCGGAACGCAGCAGGCGAGTGATGGTTCCCAGCCGGAAGGCGGTACGTTCGCCTTCGACATGATGCAAACGTCTATCGGCGTCACCCGCAATCGCGGGCTTCGTCTGCAAGAGACCTCGCGCACACTGGAGTCGCTTTCGCCGGACTTTGATCGAGATACGCAGTGGACTGACGTGGATGTAGCGGCCGGCCTCGATGCCCCCTGGATGGTCGTCAGTGCCGACACGTTGGGCAAGGCCGGCTTCAGCACGGTCAATCTAACCGGCGCAGTCGCCGTGGAGGAGACGGCGGGTGCGCGACTGGTGGTGCAACCGGGTGGCAGTGTCTCGATCACCGGATCGCGCGTGGACATCTATGGCAGCATTGAGGCGCCTGCGGGAAATATATCGATCGCAACGGGAACGCCTACACCAGCGCCAGGGCAATCGTCCACATCTCCGTTCCAGGATGCGGATATCACGCTGCACGACGGTGCATTGCTCAGCGCACGTGGCCAATGGGTAAACGACACCGGATTGGACGCTGAACATGTTCAGGGAGACCGGTGGATCGACGGCGGGAATGTCACTTTCACGACGTACCAGGCGTTCGGTGATGCAGGGAGGACTCGCGATGGGACAGGTTCGATCCTCTTGGCGAAGGGTAGCGAGGTGGATGTCTCGGGTGGCGGCTATGTGGACACGCATGGCAACGTAAGCCTTGTCGACGGAGTGCCTGTCGGACGCGGCGGCAGTATCGCGCTACAAACGTACAGTCAGGCCTCTGGCTCTACGCCCTGGGGCGATCAGGCGCCACCGACCTCATACGACCAAGGTCGGATCGAGCTGGACGGCACGCTACGCAGCTGGGGCTTTTCGGGAGGCGGGGCGCTGTCGCTGCGCGCCGCACAGATCCAGGTGGGCGGCGATCCGTCTGACATGTCCCTCCAGAACGGCCTTTGGCTTTCCCCCGATTTCTTCAGCGGCCAGGGTTTCAGTCGCTACAACCTGGACTCGGTGACCGACGCTACCGTGGCGGATGGCGCTCAGGTCGTCGTGCGCCCGGCCAATCTCATGGGGGACATCGACGCGTTGCGCGGTCTCGCCAGTGGTGCCGACCTGTACGCGACGCCGGCGGCGACGGGTGTCGGTTTCCTTGACGACTGGCAGCGCTGGGCCGGGCAAGGCGCGTCGGCAAACCAGGCGTCGGGGCTCACGCTGCGGGCAGGCGACTATCTTAACTGGGCTGTAGACCCACATAACCCACAGTCCGGGCCACGCAATGTGCCCGGCGTGTCCGGCACTGCGACCATCGGGAAAGACGCCACCGTCGAGGTGGACGCGGGAGGTTTGATCGATATCTCCGCATGGCACAACGTGGATGTGGACGGCGGACTGACAACACACGGCGGCACGATCAACCTCTCCACGCTCATGCCCACGGCTGATTCGGGGCTAACCTCGCGCGTGCGGGTCGGCGGTGATGCTGTCCTCGATGCCAGCGGTGTCGCGTTGGTGAATAGCCATGCGGCGCCCGCCAATGGGCTAGCCGGTCGGGTGGTTCCGCGCGTAGGCGACGTGCTTGCGGGTGGCTCCGTTACTTTGAATGGCCCCGATGAGACCTTCATCATTGCCGATGATGGTGCTCGCATCGATGTGTCGGGTGCAGCGGATACATTCGACCTTCCCGTCGCCTCGCGCCGCCTCAATGGCAGTACCGTCGATGTGGAACCTACCGCGGTCTGGAGCGACGCCGGCAGCATCGTATTCGGAGCGTCGGCGGGCCTGTACATCGGCGCGACGTTGGATGCCCATGGCGGCTCATCCTCGGCAGAAGGTGGCTCCCTTCAGATAACGGCGCTCGACCAGAACGACACTTCGGCCAAGGTCAGGGCCAAGGGCATCCTCGTGCGCCAGTCGTACGATGGCAAGCCGGCATTCGCCGAGAGTGATGCAATCGATGGTGGCACCGCCGACGCGGACGGCACGCTGACGTTTGCGGCCGACGTCCTCAATGGTTCGGGCATCGGCAGCCTGCAGTTGAGTGGCGTGTTTGTCCCAGTTGCGTTTGCCGGCGACGTGAACCTCAATCTTGGACGTCAGTTCTCCATTGACGCGCCGGGCATCGAGGCATTGCCAGCTGACGCTATGCGGGTCGACCCCCCCGGGGGCTATGTGCAGGGCGCGGGCCATGTCCGCATCACCGCGCCTTACGTGCATATCGTGGGCGCGTCACTGGCGCGGGGAGCGGTGGCGGGCGATGGCCTCATCGACTTCAACGCGGCCAACATCGACATGGGCGGCACGGTCAACCTGCAGGGTTGGCGACAGGCCAGCTTCAATGCCAGCGACGACCTTCGCTTCACGCTGCCATCGTCGCGTGCAGCGTCGGCGGACGGTTCTGAAGTACTACCCGGTATGCTGTTCTCCACGGGCGATCTCGTTTTCTCTGCAGGCCAGGTCTATCCCAGCAGCAGCTATCGCTTCGCTATCAATGCGAACGCGTCGGGCTTGCCCGACGCCGCAGGCAATCCCCGTGAAACGACGATCACCTTTCTTCCGTCCGGCAACGCGTCGGCCACGCCGCTTTCGGCCGGCGGAGCGCTTCTGGTTAGCGCAGATCATATCGAGCAACAAGGCACGATCCGTGTACCCTCGGGCTCACTCGTACTTGGCACGACGGATCCTTCTGCGGATGCGACGGATTTCGGCCTCGCCGCTGGCTTGCCAGCCCTGGCCAACACGAAGAGTGTGCATCTCGCGCCGGGCAGCGTCACGTCTGTATCGCTTGATGGGCTTACCGTACCTTACGGCAACACCGTGGACGGCGTGGACTGGCACTATGCATTGAGTTCGACAGTCGGCACAGTCGCGCCAATCGTCGGTGCACCGCCAGTCAAACAGATCGAAGTGCAAGGCGATTCCGTGGCGCTCGACGCGGGCGCGACGATCGACCTCGACGGTGGTGGTCACCTCCAGGCCTCGGAATTCGTGCCTGGTACCGGTGGCACGCGCGACCTGCTCGCCACGGCACCGAACGGCGCCGCCGTCTACGCGATTCTGCCGGGTTATCACGGCGCGGTTGCTGCCACGGACATGGCCATGGATGCCAATGGCGTGGTCCAGCCCGGTGTGGGTCGGCAGGTCTACCTCTCCGGCGTGCCTGGCCTGGCCGCCGGTTACTACACTCTATTGCCGGCGCAGTATGCGACGCTGCCGGGCGCGATGCGCATCTACGACACGACATCCCGCGATGCAGTCGTTGGCCGCGCTGCAGCGTTCGCGGACGGTGGGTACGCCGTGGGCGGCTACTATGGAGATGCGCTGACGGGCGCACACGAAGCACGCACTACCACCTTTGTGGTGCAGTCGGCTGCCGCCTGGCAGCAGTATTCGCAGTACCGCCTCACCGACGCCGATACCTTTTTCAACGCTGCGGCGACGAAGAAAGGGCAGGTAGCACCACCGCTACCCGCCGATGCGGGTCGCCTTCAGATTGGCGCCGGGCACCAGTTAGACCTTGGCGCGACGCTTGATGCCGCGCCCGCAACGGGTGGCCGCACCTCGCAAGTGGACATAGCAGGCCAGGCCATCCAGGTGCTCGGCGCCGGCGAGACCGCACGCGACGGATACCTTGGTATCTCGGCGGACGGGCTCACCACACTGGGTGCGGGCAGCCTGCTTCTCGGCGGTACGCGGCGCAGCGACACCGATGGCGATCACGTGGACGTCAGCGCCGACTCAATCCTGCTGTCGAACGATGCCGCTCATCCGCTGGCCGGTCAGGAGATCCTGTTGGTTGCCAGCGCTGGTGGTGACGGCATCACGCTGGAGGACGGCAGCGTTCTCGCTGCTCGAGGCGATGGCAACCCGGTGGCCAGCCAGCCGTTGGTGTTCGGTCGTGACGCTGGCACCGATGCGAGCGGCAACGCGGTCTCGGCGGTGGACGGCAATGGCGCGTTGCTGCGCGTCTCGCAGAACGGTGCAGCACCTATCTCGCGTCTGGGTCTGGCCGCCGGTTCGCCGGGTGGCATGCTGACGATCGATGCGGGTGCGACTGCTAACGGTGGCAACGCCCTGTCGCTGGACGCCACGGGCCGCGTGAGCGTCGATGACAATGCGCTGCTCTCCGGCAAGAATATCGACGCCACGGCAAACCGCATCGCCTTTGTCGGCTCGGGCGCCGCGGCGCCGGACGATGGCCTTGCCATTGGTGCCGCGACGTTGGCTCAGTGGCGCAGCTCCGATTCGGTCACGCTACGCAGCCGCGGAAACATCGACTTCCTCGGTGCGCAGGACGTTTCCATCGACAACAGCCTGGTGCTGAGCGCGGGCGCGCTCACGGGCGATGGTCATGATGTGAGCCTGCATGCAGGCACGATCACCTTTGCGAATCTGCTCGGCGCGGCTGCGGGCAATGCGCTGGCAGGCGGCGGCACGATGAGCGTCGGCGCGGGTGAGATCGATTTCGGTCAGGGCACAGCGTCGCTGCGCGGGTTCGGCGCCTTCGATGGTGTAGCGACCTCTGGCTTGGTTGCCACGGGGCAGGGTGGCATGGATTTCGGTGCGGCCTCCGTCGACCTTACGGGTCCGGTGTTCGTTGCCGATGGCGGCGCATCGACGACGCTGCTCACCACGGGCGCAATGGCCCTGCATGGCGCCCAGGGCACGCCGCTTTCGCGCGATGGCCTGGGCGGCTCGCTCACGCTGCGTGCGGCCAGCATCGATGACGGCATGAATCTGACGGCTGCGGCCGGCGGCCTGACGCTGGATGCGACCCAGGGCGGTGTCCATGTGGCCGCAGGCACGACGCTCGATGTAGGCGGCGTGACCCGGCAGTTCTTCGACACGGCGGCGTACGCCCCGGGCGGCAACCTGGCATTGAGCGCTACCGGCGACATCGCCATCGACGATGGCGCCACCATGCGCTACGGCGGTGCCGCGGAAGCCGGCGACGCTGGTTCATTCAAGGCTGTTGCGGGCGGCGCCCTGTTGCTCGGCGGTAGCTACGACGGTCACGCGGCGCAAGGCTATCGCGGCGGCTATTTCACGATCGGCACGGGGGGTGCCCTCGTCCTCGATACGCTGGCCAGCCTTGTCGCCACCAGCGGTTCGACGGGCCTGGTGGACATCACCAGCGGGCAGGGCGATCTGACCCTGTCTGCCGGCAATACGCTGAAGTCGGACAAGGTTTACCTATACGCCAACGGCGGCAAGGCACGCATCGACGGTACGGTGGATGCCAGTGCAGCTGCGGCCAGCCATATCGAAGTGTGGGCTCGGCAGGGTGTGGACATCGATGGCACGCTGGATGCCCACGTGACCACGCCTGAGCAACGTGGCGGCGACGTCGTGTTGGGGACCACGGGCACAAGCAACGGCGCCCTCGACCCGACCTATGGCTATGAGGTCGTCGATCGAGCCGATGCCGGTTACGTCCACGTAGGTGCCGGCGCGCAGATCGACGTCTCCGGCGGTGCGGATACGGCCTTTGCTGGCGGTAAGGTCAGCATTCGTGCGCCGCTGCTTGCGGATGGCGATGTACCGACCACGATCGACAATCCGGCGTCGATCAAGGGTGCGCGTGACGTCACCGTCGAACCTTATGCGGTGTGGAGCACGAAGGATGGCTCGGTCGGACCGCAGCACTTTGACGGTGTGATCGATCCGGCAGGCTGGTTCAACAAGGATGGTACGACCATGGTCGCGGGCACCTGGACCGATGGCAAAGGCAATCTTCTGCCGCCGCCGGCCGATGCCGCCCAGCAAGCGAGTTACATGGATCAGTACTATTTCACACCCGATGCGATCAACACCGATCACGCGGGTTTCTACGGATACGCTGGCGGCGATCCCGCGAATGGCCCCGGCACCCTGATGGGTTTCGTGGAACAGCCTGGCTTCACCTTCGGCAACCGGTTTGACGGCATCGCCAACATCAACGTCCGTCCGGGCATCGAGTTGCGCAATCCGGTCGACGGCGCCAACAGCGGTGACATCAAGGTACTGACCAACTGGAATCTCGGTGCGGGCGTTACCGGTACCGACGGCAATCCGCAGCTGGTGTATCGCTACAACGGCGAGGCGCCGATCCTCACCGTGCGCGCTGCGGGGAATCTCGACCTCAACGCCAGCATCACCGATGGTTTCTATCAGCAGAATGATGGTGCCCAGCTCAATAATCCGCCCACCAGCGGGCCGGACGACCCGCTGTATGACGCGGCACTGGCTGGGTATCAGAAGTCCCAGGCCTATCTGGACGCCAACAACAATGCCTGGAACGGAACGATCAACCTGGCCGATGGCGACCCGGCCAACGGTCTGACGCCCGGCGGTGGCGTGGCCGACATCAGCAAGGATCCGTACTACCAGCCGTTGACGGCACCCTCGAAGGGGCAGGGGGATGATTACTACTCGAACTATCAGCAGTACATCAACGAGTTCGGCGATGCCGACAATCCGTTGTGGTCATCCTTCTTCGTTGCGACCAATAGTTCGACTGGCTTCCTCGCTCATCATCCGACGTCGCTAGCTGCTCCTCAGCCAACGGGTTACACGACCTACGACGATTATGCGAACGCTTATCTCGACTGGCTGAACAACAACTTCGGCTTCGGTAACCGGGTTGGCGAAACCCCCTCGCCGCTTCTGCTGCCTACTGCCAGCGATTACAGTCGCTGGTCGCAGGATTACAGTACGTACATCGTCGATCACACGACGTACTTCACCACCGTCGCCTTTACCGTTACCGACCCGAACACGGGTATCCCCCAGTTGTTCTACGCGCCGTTCGCGCCCAAGGAATCGAACCCGACCAACCCCCTGTACTCCGCCGCACTCACGGCGTACCAGAAGGCCCAGATCTACCTTGACGTCAACGGCGCATGGAACGGAACGATCAACCTGGCTGATGGCGACCCGGCCAACGGCATGACGCCGGGTGGTGGCGTGGCCGATATCAGCAAGGACCCGTATTACCAGCCACTGACCGCGCCAGCGTTCAAGCAATCCGACCAGTACTACGCCAACTACCAGCAGTACATCTCCGAGTTCGGTGATGCGGAAAATCCGTTCTGGTCCTCCTTCTTCATCGGGACAAACAACTCGACAGGCTTCCTCGCCTATCACCCGACGCCACTGCCGGCCCCGCAGCCGACGTCGTTCACCACCTATGACGATTACGCCAACAGCTATCTCGACTGGCTGAACAATAACTTCGGTTTCGGTAACCGGATCAGCGAAACGCCGTCGCCGCTGCTGTTGCCCATCGCGAGTGACTACAACCGTTGGTCGCAGGACTACACAACGTATATCGCCGATCACGCCACGTATTTCACCACCGTGCTGTTCACTGTCACGGATCCATCGTCGGGCACCCCCCAACTGTTCTACGCGCCGTTCGCGCCGCGTGAGAATGCGGACAATTCCGCGCCTCCGGCTATCTCGTTCGGCAAGCCCGCGCCGGATAACTCACCGTCGAACATGCCGACGTTCGGCAATGCCACGTCCTTGGCATCGGCGACCCTGCTGGGTGGTCCGAGCACGTCGTATCGATTCGTCGCGGGCGCCGACCTTGGAGGTGCCGATCCGCTGGGTACATCGTCGGTATCCAGCGCGGATGTCACGTTGGATGGGCACTTCGCAGTCAAGGACACTTTGACCGATCCCACGGTCGTGACACCGAACGGCCCGTTCTCCGGCAAGACGCTCTATATGCCGACGACCATCCGAACGGGCACGGGCGATATCGACATAACCTCCGCAGGCGATATTCGTTGGATGGACTCCGCGGCACCCGCTACGGTCTATACGGCCGGTGCGCCCGCGGATGGCACGACAGCGGGCACAGATATTCGCGTGCTTCGTCCCTCGGAAGTGCAGCCTGGTGGTGCCGAGACCCAGCCAGACATGCTCGTGAACGGGCTGGTCAATCCGGATCACGCGGGCGACGTCTACCTGCGCGCTGGCGGCGACATCGCCAGCGTTCAGAACGTCGTCGATGCCGACGGATCTCAGACGAAGGGAACCCCCGGTGGCTCCGTGGCGCAATACTGGTGGCAATGGATGCAAGTTGGAAATGCTGCCGATGGGTCGAGCTCGTCGATCGACTTCGCTAATTTCCACCAGGGTGTGATGAGCCTTGGCGGCAATGTCGATGTGAATGCAGGCGGAGACATCAGCGAGCTTTCCGTTTCGCTACCGACCACGTGGTACGAGAACCCCGATGGCAAGTCCATTACTACTGTCGGCGGTGGCGATTTGTCCGTTCACGCCGGCGGAGACATCCTGAGTGGTACGTACTTCGTCGCCAAGGGCACGGCCGACGTCCGCGCTGATGGGGCCATTGCTGTATCGCCGTCGCTTGCGAGCTTTGACCTGGGCCTGGCGTCCGGGGGAAGCGAAACCACGACGCCAGTCTCCACGTTGTTTGCACTGCAGGATGCGCAGGTTACGGTGAACTCACGTCAGGGCGCGGATATCGGCGGCGTATATGACCCGTCGTACTACCGAAGCTCGAATATCGCGCCGCTCCTTCCTGCGAACCATCCGGATAGCCAGGGCTACTCGACGACGTCGTCGTTCTCAGCTGCTTCGGCCGCTGGGGATGTTGTCTTCAGCAGCCTGTTGTCGCCAGGAAACCTCTTTGCTCCGGATGCCGGCGGCCTTGCCGGCCCTCTTTTGCCTGCGACGATCGCGCTCTCCGCACTGGGTGGCAGCATCGACATTCGCGCGAATGGTGAGCTATTTCCCTCTCCCGTCGGTAATCTGACCCTTCTCGCGTCGAATGACATCAGCCTTGCGAAGTCCAGCTCAGACCAGACAGGTCAGAACTTTGGGCTGATCGATTCATCACCTGACGACATGCCGTCGCCGCTTCAACCCGTCGATGTCCGCACTTTCAACTGGGCAGGGTGGACACCCACGTCTGCGCAGGCCAATGCGATCTATCACGATCCCGATGCGCTACATGCCAACGATACGACTCCCGTGCGTGTCTACGCGCTCGACGGCGATATCACGAACGGCGTCCAAAGCGCTGGCGGTTTCTACGGCGACTTCCTGACACTGCTTCCATCGAAACAGGCCGAGATCCGGGCTGGACGCGACATCGTCAACCTGTCCCTCGTCGGCCAGCAGACGCGGCAGGCAGACATCACTCGTGTATCGGCTGGTCGCGACATATACGACACGCCGTATGGAGGGCAGGATCAAGTCGCGCCGTCGCTTCAATTGGGCGGCCCCGGAACATTCGTGGTCGATGCAGGGCGCGATATCGGGCCCTTCATCAGCCAGGCCGATGTCAGCGCCAGGGCCTCGAATGGGAACGCGTATCCGACAGGAATCCAGGCAGTCGGAAATGCCTACAATCCTTATCTGCCTCACGAAAGCGCAGACATACTGGTGAATTTTGGCGTCGGTCCTGGCGTGGACACGGCAGCCTTCGTCGCGCGCTATCTCGATGGCGCCGACGGCCTACCCAGCTTGCTGCCGGACCTTGTCGACTTCATGGAGCGGCGTATCGCGGGTCAGGCCACGGCGACGGGCCATGCCAGCGACGACCTGACCATAGCGCTGACGCCGGAACAGGCACGCGACCTGTTCGCCAAGGAGCCGGAGATCGTTCAACGCACGTTCGCCGAGAAGGAGCTGTTCAAGCTGCTTGCGCAGGTCGGCGCCGATTACAATGACGCGTCGAGTCCCTATGCGGGCAAGTACGCTCGCGGTTACGCGGCACTGGAAAGCCTGTTCCCGAGTGCGTTGGGTTACACCTCGAACGGTTCGGGGCAGGGTGGCCTTAACGGTGCGGCAGCCACGGTGGATACCGGTGATCTCGACATTCGTAGTTCGACGATCCAGACCCAGCAGGGCGGGGACGTGACCTTGCTCGGTCCTGGTGGGCAGGCGTTGATCGGCAGTACGTCGGCACCGTCGCAGTTTACCGATAGCAGCGGCAAGCTCACTGCCGGTCCCAATTCCATGGGTCTGCTTACCCTTGAATCTGGCAACGTCAACGTCTTCACCGACCGCAGCCTGTTGCTGGCGCAGAGCCGGGTGTTCACCGAGCAGGGTGGTGATGTCACGATCTGGAGTTCGAACGGTGACATCAATGCGGGTCAGGGCGCGAAAACCAGCAGCGAAGTGCCGCCGCCGGTTTTCTTGTGCGACAACGACGCCTGGTGTCGCCTCGATGCGCGCGGTCAAGTGAGCGGCGCAGGCATCGCCACACTGCAAACGGTCGAAGGTGCATCGCCCGGTAACGCTTACCTGATTGCGCCGCGCGGTACGGTCGACGCGGGCGACGCAGGCATCCGCGTCTCAGGCAATCTCGTCATCGCCGCCGCACGCGTCGCCAATGCCGACAACATCCAGGTCAAGGGCGATTCGATCGGCGTTCCCTTGACGGCCACGGTCAACATCGGCGCGTTGAATGCAGCGAGTGCCGCGGCTACCGCCGCGACGCAGGCAGCAGAAGACGTCGCTCGCAAACAGCAGTCCGATGCGCGTGACAAGCTGCCGTCGGAAATCTCCGTGCACGTGCTGAGCGAAGGTGACAATACATCGAGTGTGTCGCCGGCTGCTGGCTACGACGAAGGCTCACCGGTGCAAGTACTCCGTCGTGGCGATGCTACCGGCCAGTTGACGGAAGCGGAGCGTAAGGCACTTCATCGGATGTGACGTTCGCAAAAAGCATGAAATACAAAGGGAGGGCGTTGCCCTCCCTTTGTATTTCATGACAGGCGATATGTCCGTTCCGAACAAGCGTGACGCACACCACATTTGTATTTGCCGAAATCACCAAGCCGTCATACTCACCGACACCGCAGTGGCATGATGAGGTAACGACAAAGGGTGAAGCTTGCAAGGCCTCCATTCGGGGGGCTTCTATGCAAAGGGGTAACACCATGCGTTGCGATTTCTCGATGGGAAACACCAGCATGAAGTTTATCGCGGGCGCGGTTCTTCTGTGCCTCGCTTCCGCCGCTAGCGCGACCACCCTCGTCGGCGGTGGCGCTACGCTGCCGGCGATCGGTTACACCGGCAGCGCCGCTGGCTCGCCGATCACCCCGACTTCGGGTTCGCTGCTTTTCGTTTACTCGAACGCCACCGGCGGTAGCCCGACCACTTACTGCCCGACGGGCAGCGGCGCGGGCAAGAAGATCCTCGCCGGTAACGATCCGACGAACTTCCAGGTGAACGGCACGTGCGGCGGCACCACTCCGTCGGGCTTCGGCGGCAGCAGCCTGACCCAGGCTTTCTTCGCTGGCTCGGACGCACCTCTTGCGGTGTCTGAGTTCAACGCCTACGTGGCTGGCCACGGCACTGGCACGCAGCCGACGCAGCTGCCGGCCATCGCCGGCGCGATTTCCGTCGTGTTCCACAAGGACGCGAACGCCACGACCGGCGCCCCCGCCGTCACCTCGATGACGCTGACCGAAGGTCAGATCTGCGGCATCTTCTCCGGCAAGATCACCGACTGGAGCACCCTTGCGGCTGCCGGTACTGTCCCGTCCACCGTCAGCGGCCCGATCAAGGTCGTCTTCCGCGGCGATGGCAGCGGTACGTCGTTCTCGTTCCTGAACCATCTGTCCGCCGTCTGCCCGTCGAACACCACGGGTAGCCTCCCGGCTGCCGTCGACTTCAAGACGAACCAGAGCTTCGCTGCAGGTACGACTGCGTATACCTATGTGGGCGCCATTTCCGCCACCGGAAACGCGGGTGTCACCAGTGCTGTCAACGGTGCCGATGGTTCGATCGGTTACGCTGAAGCCGCCAATGGCGTCACCGCGCCGGCTCGCTTTGCATCGGTGAAGAACTCCCACAGCCTCGCGGCCGTCAACCCGTCGACCGGCTTCGGCCCCACTGCGGTCCCGGTGAACCTTGTCTTTGACCAGGCCATCTCCGACAGCGTCACTGTCGCTGGCCAGAATGGTGCCCTCCTCGGCGGCCGTCCGATCCTGACCCCGCTGACGACCACGAGCCAGTGCATCGCCGTGGTGAATCCGTCGGACTACGCTGATCCGTCGACGGGCTACCCGATCCTCGCCGTGACCTACCTGCTCGGCAACGCGCAGGGTAACGGTTCCGACGCGGCGGCTGTTCGCGGCCTGCTGTTCTCGCCGTACAACAAGACGACGCGTTCGTCGGTGACCAAGATCGGTCGCATCACCACGGGCTACGCCTGGCTGAGCAACGCTGCCACGCTGGATAGCACCGACCCGGTGGCTGGCGTCCAGGCAAAGATCAACGCCTGCATCAACTAAGCAACGCTTATCGTCCAGGATGGATGGGAAAGGAGCGGGCGTCAGCCCGCTCCTTTTTTTTCCGCGACTGCCATATTTGTCGTCATATTCGTTGTCGGCCCGAAGACTCGCGGTTGAAACAAAGAGGTGCAAGCCTCGCATCATGGCGCGTTCAAGGAACATTCGCCGGCGTCGTGCGGCCGGTTTCAGCTTGCTCGAGACGATCGCCGCCATCCTCCTGTTGGCGCTGGCGTTCGGCGCCGTCATGCATGTCGTCGGCGCCGCGACGGAGGTGACCGGGCATGCGCGGGAACTCAACCGTATCGCGATGTGGGCGGACTCGACGCTGGACTCTGCTGGACGTCTCGAGCCGCTCCGCGAGGGCGCGCGGCAGGGCTGGTATGACAAGCAGCACCAGTGGCGCACGATGGTGTCCGCACAAGAGCCCATGCCCGGCCAGGCAGCGGACCTTCGCGTATATCGCGTCGATCTCGACATCACATGGCGTGACGGACGTGCAGAGCGACGTGCGCATTTTGCGACGCTGCGCGTTCAGGACGAGCCCAATCCCGCGTCGGCAATGTCGGTGGCCGGACCATGAAGGTCGCGCGCGGATTCAGCCTGATGGAGGTGCTTGCCGCGCTGGCGCTCCTGGCAATCCTTCTGCTTGGCGTTTACTCGGGCGTTCGGTCCACGACGCTGAGCGTCAGCCATGGCTCATCGGTGATCGCGCGCCTTGACGAGGTTCGTGGTGCCCGCGAGTTTCTGCGCCGCCAGCTTTCGTCGGCGACAGCGTTGCCATGGAAAATGCGCGACGAGAATGTGCCGGTCGTTTTCGAAGGTGATGGCACGCACCTGCGCTTCGTCTCTACGTTGCCTGGCTATTTGGGCAAGTTGGGGCCACAGCTGGTCGAGATCACGCTGGCGGACGATGGCAGGGACGGCCGTGAGTTGGAAGCGCGACTCTCCCCCTTGCCGGGTCGCCAATCAACCGTTACCACGGGGGCGCAGGATGCCCTGCTTTCCCACGTTCGCTCGATACGCCTTCGCTATGCAGCGCGCGGTACCTCTACCTGGCAGGATCGTTGGAACGAACCGATGACGTTGCCGGGTGCCATCGAAATCAGCGTGGTTCCGGAAGAAGGCAGTGACGCCTGGCCGCTGCTGGTCGTCGCGCCAAGACAGGATCCCGATGCCGTGAATGTTCGGGGCGCCGCGCGCAGCTTACCGGGTGTCGTACCGTGAGGCGGGCGCAGCGCGGCGTCGCTCTTCTCGTCGTACTGTGGGCGTGTACATTGCTTGCGATTCTTGTCGGAGGGTTCGCCAGCATCGCGCGTGTTGAAGCGTTGCAGACTCGCTTTACGCTCGGACAGCAACGCGCGCGGTATGCGGCCGAAGCAGGGATCACACGTGCCATTGTCTTTGTCCAGGCGCAGCGACATCAGGCGTTGCTTGTCGAGATGGGCGGTGCGCCACTTTCCGCCAGTGGCGTTCCGGCCGACGGCAGGTCGTTGGCCTTCGACTTCGATCGCGTGCACGTGGCGGTGGGCATGCTCGACGAAACGGGCAAGGTGGATATCAACAGTGCCGAACCGCGTGTGCTGAAAGCCTTGTTCGTGGCATCAGGATGCTCGCTGGCGCGCGCCGATGAACTCACCCGGCGGGTGCTGGAGTGGCGTGGCCCAACGGTTGGGGCGGTATCGGACGACGGCTCGCCGCCAGTGGTGCCGCTCGCGGCTACCAGCGGCAATCCTTCGAGCAAGTACAGGCCGTTTGTCGCGATCGAAGAGCTGCAGTCACTGGCGGGCATGGATCCGACGCTTTACAGCACCCTGGAGCCGGCGATCACGATCTGGTCGGGACAACCGGCGCCACAGCCGGATTTTGCGCCCGCGCTGGCCCTGGCCGCCGTGCGCGGTCTCGACCTGAGCACGGCGCGTGAGGTGGTTGGTATCCGCGACAGCGTTCCGCCCGGTACGGCGCTGCCGAATCTGCCTGGCGGCATTAACCTGGGCAGCGCGCTCCCGGGCAACACGATGACCTTCCGCGCCACCGCCGACGACGGCCACGGCGCCCGCGCCACGGTCGAGGCCACCGTGCAATTCACACTGATGGGCCCGGATCGTGATCCGCATCAGAAGCTGTACACCGTGCTCCGCTGGCGGGACGGCCCCAGCCTCACGGATTCGGCCGAAGTGGCTAACCGACGCAACCATGGGTAGTCTGCGTCACGGGCTGGCAACACGTACCCTCCAATCTCGCAGGCTTCAATAACCATGATGGTTCTTGCATGACGCGTTTTCTTACGATCGGCGCCACGGCGCTGGCGGTGGCCCTGGCAGGCTGCTCCACGCTGCCGCAACCTCGCGACGATGGCGCACTGCAACGCGAAGCCATGGCAGGCACCGAGCTTCCGGCGCCCAAGCCGCGCATCATGCCGTCGACCAATCCGCCGGTTCCGGCCAATACGCCGCCGCAGGTCACCACGGGCACGGGCGAGTTCATCAAGCCGGTGGGCCTTGCCAAGCCGAAGCCGGTCGAGGCGGGTGCGGGCACGGTCACCTTCAATTTCGAGAACCAGCCGGTCGAATCGGTGGTGAAGGCGATCCTCGGCGATCTGCTCCACGAGAACTATTCGATCGTGCCGGGCGTGCAGGGCAACGTATCGTTCTCGACCTCGCAGCCGGTGACGGCCGAGCAGGCGCTGCCGATCCTCGAGACCTTGCTCTCGTGGACAGGCAACGCGCTCGTCCACAGCAACGGCCGCTACGTGGTGATGCCGGCGAAGGACGCCGTCGCCGGCAACCTCGTGCCGAGCATCGGTGCGACAGCACCGGCCGGCGGTCTGCAGGCGCGGCTGTTCCCGCTGCACTTCATCTCGGCCACCGAGATGCAAAAGCTGATCAAGCCCTTCGCGCGACCGGATGCGACGCTACTCGCCGATCCGACACGCAACGTACTGGTGATGGCCGGTACGCCCACCGAGCTCGACAACTACCAACGCACCGTCGCCACCTTCGACGTGGATTGGTTGCGCGGCATGTCGGTCGGTGTGTTCCCCTTGCAGCGCGCGCAAGTGAAAGACCTCACGCCCAAGCTCGAAGGGATCTTCGGCGACAAGGGCAACACGCCGATGGCCGGCATGCTGCGCTTCATTCCGATCGAGCGGACGAACTCGCTCGTCGTGCTCAGTCCGCAGCCTGCGTACCTGGAAGAAGTGCGCACGTGGATCGACCGTATCGATCGTGGCGGCGGTAACGAGCCGCAGCTTTACGTCGTGGACGTGCGCAACGTGCAGGCGTCGGACATGGCCGATTATCTTTCGGACATCTATGGCGGCGGGTCGTCCGGCAAGTCGGGCGATAAGGGCGGCAAGGTCGGTCCGGGCCTGAGCTCGGGCACGCTCGGCGGTGGCGACAGCGATCTGGGCAATCGTGGCGGCTCTGGTATCGGTAGCACCACGGGTGCCTTCGTCAATACGAGTTCGTCGTCGACCGGCACCACCGGTGGCATGACCACCAGCGGAATCGGCGGTAGCAGCACCGGCATCGGGGGCAGCGGTTCGTCGGGCTTCGGCGCAGGTGCAGGCTCGGGCTCCGACGACAGCTCGGGCGATTCGGGCAACCGCCACTCCTCGACGACCACGGACGACGGCGTGCGCATCACCTCGGTGGATGCGAACAACCAGCTGATGGTGCGTTGCCGCCCGGCGCAGTGGACCGAGATCGAAGAGGCGATCAAGCGCCTGGATGCCGTGCCGATGCAGGTGCAGATCGAAACGCGCATCCTCGAAGTCACGCTTTCCGGCCAGCTCGAGTTCGGTGTGCAGTGGTACCTCGAAGGCCTCGTCGGCACGACCAATGGTCAGCCAACCCAGCCGGGCAACAAGCAGCAGTACGCGCTTGGCGGCGGCGGGGCGACCCTGGGCGCGAACGACAGCTTCTTCTACTCCTTCGTCAACAACAACATCTCCGTCGCGCTGCATGCGATGGAGCAGAACGGAAACACGAAGGTGCTCTCGGCACCCTCGCTGGTGGTGTTGAACAACCAGAAAGCGCATATCGAAGTGGGCGACCAGATTCCCATCACGCAGACCTTCGTCAATACCGGTGCCAACACGGACAACACGATCGGCCAGGTGGAATACAAGGACACCGGCGTGATCCTCAACGTGCGCCCGCGCGTGAATCCAGGTGGCCTGGTCTACCTCAACGTGAGCCAGGTGGTCAGCAGCCCCGGCATCAAGGACACCACCACCGGCAACTTCCCGATCCAGCAGCGCGAGGTAGCCACCCAGGTGGCCGTCCAAAGCGGGCAGACCGTGCTGCTCGGCGGCCTGATCAAGCAGGACGAGGCCCTGACCGATACCGGCATCCCGGGTTTGAACCAGATACCCATATTCGGCCGCCTGTTCGGGACTACCAGCCGCACCCGGACCCGTACCGAGCTGATCGTCCTGATCACCCCCCGGGTGATCACCAACGGGGACGAGGCCAAACAGGTGACCGACGAGTACCAGCGCAAATTCGAGTCGCTCCGGCCGCTCTCCCAGCCCGCCACGCCTTGACTATGGGGTGACTGTGGGTGCATACACCCACATCACGGGGCACGTGTCACATGGGACGTGTGTTCCTGATGGGGGGAGATACGCTTGATCCAGGATCTGGCCGGCTGGTCCACAGTGCTGGAGCTGATGCCCACGGCGATGTTCGTGCGCGATGCCGCGCACCGCTGGGTGTTCGTCAACCGCATGGGCTGCGAGTATTTCGGCGTGAAAGCCGAGGATGTGCTCGGCCGGACCGATACCGAGATCTTCCCGCCCGAGCAGGCGGCCCGTTTCGAGGCCGGTGACGACGCCGTGCTGCGCAGCCAGCAGGTGGTCGAGACCGAGGAAACGGTGACCGACCCGCTGGGCCACGTGCGCACCTTGCTCACTCGCAAGACTCGCATCGACCTGCAAGGGGCACCCCACGTACTGGCCTCGGTCACCGATATCACCGAATTGCGCGAGTCCGAGGCGCATGTGCGCTGGCTTGCCTGCCACGATGCCCTGACCGGCCTGGCCAACCGTACCGCCTTGTTCAGCCGGCTGGACGCTGCCATCGGGCGTGCGGCCAGCGGCGGCCTGCATGCCGCGCTCTTCTACCTGGATATGGACGGCTTCAAGAAGGTCAACGACACCTACGGGCACCTTATCGGCGACGAGTTGCTCGTGCAGTTCGGTGCGCGCCTGCGTAGTGTCGTCGGCCCCGAGGACACCGTGGCGCGTATCGGCGGCGACGAGTTCGCGCTGCTGGTCGACGACAACGGTGACCTCGATGTGCAGGGACTGGCCGAGCGCATCCTCGCCCTGGCCGGCGAGCCCTTCGACGTGCTCTCGACCACGACGTTCATAGGCACCTCCATCGGCATGGTCCTCATCGATGCCGACGCCGTGGCCGCGGGAGAGTTGGCCCGCAAGGCGGACAGCGCGCTTTACGAGGCGAAGAAGAAACGTAACCGCCTGGTGGTCTACACGAAGGAGCTGGACGCCGCGCTGGCCCATCGCCGCGAGATCGAGAAGGCGCTGCTCGACGCCCTGCTCACCGGGCAAGGCCTGAGCTGCCACTACCAGCCGATGATCCGCAGCTCGGACGGCACAGTGGTCGGCCTCGAAGCGCTGGCCCGCTGGCGGCATCCCACGCTCGGCGTCGTCTCGCCGGTGCAGTTCATCGCGGTAGCGGAAGAGACCGGCCTGATCGGCCAGTTGGGCGAGTGGGTACTACGCACGGCCTGCGCCCGCGTGGCGAAGCTCGACAACCTGTTCATCGCCGTCAACGTGAGTGCCGTGCAGCTGCGCGACGACGACTTTGCCGACATGGTCAAGCGCGTGCTGCTAGAGACGCGCCTGTCGCCGAAACGCCTGGAGCTGGAGATCACCGAAACGGCCATCGTCAACGCCGATACCGCGGCGGTGCAATTGCTCAAGGACCTGCGCCGGATCGGCGTGCGTATTTCGCTGGACGACTTCGGCACGGGCTATTCCAGCCTGACCCTGCTCAAGGACCTCGCCGTCGACAAGGTCAAGATCGATCGCTCCTTCGTGCAGAACGCGGCGCAGGCCGGCGATTCCGCGGCGATCGTACGGGCGGTGTCCAACCTGGGTGCCGCGTTGGGCCTGTGCGTGGTGGCCGAAGGCGTGGAGACCGAGCAGCAGCGGGCCTTCCTCAGCGAAGCCGGTTGCGACGAGCTCCAGGGCTTCCTGTTCTCACCGGGCGTGGCCGAAGACCGTATCGACCGGGTGACAGGTCCTTACCCGGCCGTGCTACCGCTGGCGGCTTATTCGGCCGGATAGGCGTCCGCGGGCATCGGCCAGGTGCGGCGAAGGTCCGGCATGCCCGGCATGGTCGTCGGCTGCGGTAACGGCAGCGGTGTGCGCGCATCCACCATGCCCCCGGTGGCATCGCCAACGATGGCGATGATGCAGGCGCCGCTTTCCTGCGAACTGCCGAACGATAACCGTCCCCAGGGCATCTGCATGACCATGTAGCGGTTGGGCAGCATGGAGGGCGCGGTGGGCAGGTTGGTTTCCGAGGCGGGCGCGTGGAAGGCCTCGGCCAGCTCGCTACGCGCGAAGCAGGGCCGCTGCTCCAGCTGGATCGAGGTGAAGCGCACCATCGGCACGTCGCCTCCCTCGTTGAAACCGCGCGCCTCGAAGGCGCTTACGCGGTAACCGTCACGGGTGATGAAGGGCACGCTGCGCACGATCTGCGGCGGCGCGTCGGCCGTGGCGTGCAGGCCGCCGGGCAGTTTGCTGGATAGCGAGTCGACGGCGTTGGGCAGGGTGCCCATCGTCGTGTTGATGATCTCGACCAGGGTCTTGTCGCTGCGCGGCACGCTCACGGGGTCGGCGGCCACGAGGGGAGCCAGGGCGGCGGCGAGCAGGATGGCCAGGAGGCGGGTCGGACGCATGAGGGCCAGGATGGGGTGAACGGGGGCGCTAGTTTGCACGAGTTGCGTATGCCCTTGCATGCGCCGTGAACGCCCGGATATTGGAAACAACGTCCTACCCCTGATCCCGATGACAGACCTGCGCTTCGACAATGCCTTCGTCCGCGAGTTGCCGGCCGACCCCGAACTTTTGAACAGACCCCGTCAGGTGGTCGGCTCGGCGTTCTCGTGGGTGGAGCCGACGCCGGTCGCCGCACCGCGATTGGTCGCGGCCTCGGCCGAGGTGGCGGCCATGCTGGGCGTGTCACCCGAAGCGCGGGATTTTGCGGAGGTGTTCTCGGGCAACGCCCGCTGGCCGGGCATGACCGGTTACGCCATGGCCTACGGTGGGCACCAGTTCGGCAACTGGGCCGGCCAACTGGGCGACGGGCGCGCGCTGAGCCTGGGCGAGGTGCTCACCGCCCACGACGGACGCCAGGAGCTACAGCTGAAAGGCGCCGGACCCACCCCATACTCGCGGGGGGCCGATGGCCGCGCCGTACTGCGCTCGTCCATCCGCGAATTCTTGTGCAGCGAGGCCATGCATCACCTGGGCGTGCCGACCACAAGGGCCCTTTCCCTGGTGGTGACCGGCGACGAGGTGCTGCGCGATGTGATGTACGACGGCCACCCGGCGCTCGAGCCAGGGGCGATCGTCTGCCGGGTCGCGCCTTCGTTCATCCGTTTCGGGTCGTTCGAGTTGCCGGCCGCGCGCAATGACGTCGACCTGCTGCGCCGCCTGGCGGACTTCACCATCGCCACGCATTACCCGGCTTTTGCCGGCCTGGACGGGGAAGGGCGTTACGCCGCCTTCTTCACCGAGGTCTGCGAGCGCACGGCCCGCCTCATGGCGCACTGGATGCGCGTGGGCTTCGTGCATGGCGTGATGAACACGGACAACATGTCCATCCTCGGCCTGACCATCGACTACGGCCCGTACGGCTGGGTGGACGACTTCGACCCGGACTGGACGCCGAATACCACCGACCGTGCGCACAAGCGCTACCGCTTTGGCCACCAGCCACGCGTGGCCTATTGGAACCTGCAGCGTCTGGCCCAGGCGTTGTCGCCGCTGTTCACCGGTGTGGAAGCGTTGCAGGCTGGGCTGGACCGCTACGTGGACGTCTTCGAAGCCACCGACGCGGCGTTCTCGGCGGCCAAGCTTGGCCTGGTCAACGCCCGCGAAGGCGACGAGGCGCTGATCGCCGACCTGCGTGGCCTGCTCACGCTGGGCGGCATGGACATGACGATTTTCTTCCGCGACCTCGCGTTGCTCGATCCCGGTGCGCCGCATCCGGGCGTCGTGGGGGCGGCGTTCTACGAGGAAGAGAAGCGGATCGCGACGCAGGAGGCGCTGGCTTCTTGGTTGCAGCGTTATGCGGCGCGCGTGCTTGCGGATGAATCGCCGGCCTCGGAGCGTCTCGCCCTCATGCACGCGAGCAACCCGCGCTATGTGCTGCGCAACTACCTCGCGCAGCAGGTGATCGACAGCGCGGAGCAGGGCGACTACGCACCGCTTCACGAGCTCATGGACACCCTGCGCCGGCCTTACGACGAGCAGCCGGGCAGGGATCACCTTGCCGGCCGCCGCCCCGAGTGGGCGCGTGATCGGGTGGGTTGTTCCATGCTTTCCTGCAGCAGCTGAGTGGGTACGCGCTAGAATCGCCGGTCCGGATTCCCCGATCAGGCCCTTGCGTTGTCCGCTGGTTCCGCCTCCGATGCTGCTCTTGAAGCGCTGTTCGTCCCGTTTCTAACGGGCGATCTCGCGTGGCCGGCGTCTGGCGATGTGCTGATCCTGCGTGCGCGCGACGGTTTCGTGCTGCGTGAGCAGCGTCGCCCGGGCTGGGCGTTGCAGCAGTCGTTCAAGCCGGCTGCCGATGCGCTGGCGCGCTCCGGGTTTGCGGTGAGCGCGGAGGTTCCCGAGGGCCGCTTCAAGGTCGTCATGGTGTTGCCAACGCGCCAGCGCGAAGAGTCGCGCGCCTTGTTCGCGCAGGCCATGGCGCACGTAACGCCCGACGGTGTCGTGCTCGCGGCCGTACCCAATGCCGAGGGCGCGAAGACGGCCGAAGCCGACCTGGCGCTGCTTGCCGGCGGCGTGTCGACCCTCTCCAAGCACAAATGCCGCGTGTTCTGGACGCGCCCGGGTGCCACGCCGGATCCGTCGCTGCTCGACACATGGCTGGCGCTGGACGACGCGTTACCGATCGACGAGGGTCGCTTCGTCAGCCGTCGTGGGCTGTTCGCCTGGGACCGCATCGACATTGCCTCCGCCTTGCTCGATTCGGTCTTGCCCGGTGACTTCAGGGGTCGCGTCGCCGATCTCGGTGCCGGCTTCGGCTATCTGGCCTGCCGGGTCATCGCGACGAATCCCGGCGTCACCGCCGTGGACCTCTACGAGGCCGAAGGGCGCGCGATCGAACCGGCCCGGCAGAACGTCGCCGCGGCCATTGCCGCTTCAGGCCGTTCCATCGCTGCCCGTGTGGAGTGGCAGGACGTCACCCATGGTATCGACGGTGGCTACGACGCCATTGTTTCCAATCCACCCTTCCATCAGGGACGCGCCGACCAGCCTGAGCTGGGTCGCGCGTTCATCGCGGTTGCCGCGCGCGCGTTGTCGCCGCAGGGCCGTTTCTGGATGGTAGCCAACCGGCATCTTGCCTACGAAGCCACGCTCGACGCGTGCTTCACCCATGTTCGTACCGTCGCCGAGCGCGATGGGTTCAAAGTGATCGAAGCGAAGGAGCCTCGTCGATGAAACTCGTGCGCCTGCTGGCGAACCTCGGCTATGGCAGCCGCAAACAGGTCGCGTCCATGTTCCGCGAAGGCCTGGTCACCGATGCCTCGGGCGAGGTGCTTTATGCCGACGACAAGGTCGAGCACGCCGACGTGCGCTTCGAAGGCGAGCCGCTGGATCCACCGGCCGGCATGCTGCTCATGTTGAACAAGCCCGCCGGCTACACCTGCTCGCGCAAGGACGTCGGTCGCCTCGTCTACGAATTGCTGCCGCCGCGCTATGCGATCCGCAATCCGGTGCTGTCGACGGTAGGCCGTCTCGATCGCGAGACCTCGGGCCTGCTGCTGTTCACCGACGACGGCCCGCTGCTGCATCGGATCATTTCGCCGAAGGCCTCCGTGGCCAAGCTTTACGAAGCCACGCTGGCCGAAGACCTGCGTGGCGACGAAGCCGCCACCTTCGCCGCCGGCACGCTCATGCTCGACGGCGAAACCGATCCGCTCGAACCCGCCGTTCTGGAAGTCCTCGGTCCCCGCCACATTCGTTTGTCGCTCACCGAGGGCCGCTACCACCAGGTACGCCGCATGTTCGCCGCCATCGGCAACCACGTGGAAACCCTCGAGCGCGTAGCGCTGGGCGGCCTCACCCTCGAAGGCCTCCCCTCCGGCGAATGGCGCCAGCTGACCGCCGAAGACACCGCCCGGATTTTCGCAAGGTAACGGCACCTCCCACCTTTACCGGCTCCCACATTTACTTGTTGTGGACCTTCGGTCCACATGAGGTGCAGTATCCGGGAGTCCACCCGATCCCCAAGGAGCGCCCCATGACCAAGATCGCCATTGCCGTTGCCATCGCCAGCCTCTTCGCCGGTACCGCCTCAGCGGGCAACGTCGTCGACAAGAGCGTCGTCGTCCCCATGACCCTGGTGACTGCCGATGGTGTGGGCGCCTCGGTGGGCACCGTGACCGTCACCCAGTCGGCCGGTGGACTCGTCTTCACCCCGGACCTCAAGGGCCTGCCGCCAGGCGACCATGGTTTCCACCTGCATGAAAAGGCCAGTTGCGATCCGGGCGAGAAGGACGGCAAGAAAGGGGCGGCCCTCGCCGCCGGTGGTCACTTCGATCCGCAGCACACCGGCAAGCATGAAGGCCCCGATGCCGCGGGCCACGAAGGTGACCTTCCGCGCATCACGGTAGGAGCCGATGGCACCGACACCACCGCGGTCACCGCGCCGCACCTGAAGAGCCTGGCGACGTTGAAGGGCCATGCGCTCATGATCCACGCCGGTGGCGACAACTACTCCGACGAACCGGCTCCGCTGGGCGGCGGCGGTGCGCGCATCGCCTGCGGCGTGGTCAAGTAAGGGTCGGATGTCGCAAGGCGGTCTCTTCGCTGCCGAACCGCTCGTGATCGTCGATGACGACCACGGGCGGTTTGCGTATGAGCCGGGCGTCATTCCCGCCTCGCTGGCCGAGGCGTGGTTCGCTACCCTAGTTGCGGACATTCCGTGGCAGGCACAGCGTCGCGAGATGTACGGCCGCGAGGTAGACGTGCCACGACTGGTGCAGCACTACGCGCTCGAGGATCCCGCGTTACCTGCGGTGCTTGGCGACGCAGGGCGCGAAGCCATCGCGCTGACCGGCGTGCCGTTTACCTCGGTGGGCCTCAATCTCTATCGCGACGGCCGCGACAGCGTAGCGCCGCATAACGATCATATCGAGGAGATTGCCGAGGGCGCGCCGATTGCGCTGCTCTCATTGGGCGCTACGCGAACGATGTCGCTGCGCGAGCGCGAACTGCCCAAGCGGAAGTTCGACGTGAAGCTGGAACCCGGCAGCCTGCTGACGATGAGTTACGCCACGCAGTTCCATTGGGATCATGGAATTCCCAAGGCGCGTGGTGAGGTGGGGCCGCGGATCAGTCTGGCGTTTCGGGTGAGGCCTGGTGGAAAGGCAGGCGGCCGAAGGTATACCGAGGTCAAACTGTAGGAGCCGATTCATCGGCGATCCCGCGGCAGCGGGGATTTGCCTCAGAACAGGTCGATGCTTCCCAGGGCGACGGCCGCACCGAGCTCGCCGCGCTTGGTCAGCGCCTCGTACCCGTGCACGCTGTTCCGCCCGTTTTCCTTGGCGAAGTAGAGCGCCTTGTCCGCGCGGTCGAGCACGATCTCGGGGTAGTCGTTCTCGGTGATGCGCGCGTAGCCGATGCTGACCGTGACGTGGCCTACCTGCGGGAACGCATGGTCGGCAACGAAGTGACGGAAACGGTCCAGTGCCATGTGCGCCACGCGCTCGTCCTGCGCGGCGATAAGCATGACGAATTCTTCGCCGCCGAAACGGAACAGCACGTCGCTCTGGCGGAAGCTGTGACGCATCTGCTGGGCGAGCATCAGGATGACCTCGTCGCCATACACGTGGCCATAGGTGTCGTTGATGCGCTTGAAGTGGTCGATGTCCAGGATGGCCAGCCAGATCTGCGAGACGTCGTCTTCGAAGGGCAGGCGGCGTTCGTCGTCGCCCTTGGCCGCGGCGCGGGCGCGCTGGCGTTGCAGCTTCAGCAGACGCTGCAGGCGCTGTTCGAAGCTGCGCCGGTTGTACAGGCCCGTGAGCTTGTCGCGCTCGCTCTCGTTGAGCAGCGCAATGTAGTTGCCGTAGATGCGGGCGTAGCCTTCGACCATGCTGCGCACGCCGTCGAGCGAATCCTCGGACTCGAGCATCAACGCGCCGATGGCGGCATGGTCGCGCTGGATCGGGATCACCAGGCGACAGGTGCCGTCCTCGGTGATGTCGCTGATGGCTTCCAGGGTTTCCATGGCGCAGACGATGGTGTCGATCGGGTCCCCGTCTCGCAACGGATCCAGCGCTTCGACCACGAAGGCGCCTTCGGCGTTGCGCGAACAGACCACGATGGAATCCACCGGCAGCTGCAGGCTCTCGCCGCGCTTGCACAGGGTGACGCTGCTCACCGCCACCAGCTCGGCCAGCGATAGCACCAGGCTGTGGTCGAGCGCGTCGATATCGCGATGGTGTGTGAACTCGGCCACCGAGGCGAGCAGGCGTGACTCTGGCGGGCCGCCGGCAAGTGCGTGCCAGGGCGACCTCATGACCGCGCGCTCCCCGCGACGTCGCGTCCGCTATGTAAGCAACTGGCTCGCACCGACCCCATCTCCCCCGAGTCGGACGCGCGTGATGCGCGCCCCGTGTTGGTATTCCTAACTTGATAGCGGCACGGTGACTACAAACTTTAGGGCAAATTCGGCAGGAATGTAAGAAAGTGAGAACGGGTTCCGTTTTTCGGCCTTCACGAATGTGATGGGATGCGTTAAGACGTGAGGCTGCGCGGCCAATGTGACAGCAGGCCAGGATCGACCCCCACCCGACGGCAGGAGCGCGAGGCGACGCCTTCGGTCAACGCGACACGGAACAGCGGCGCCATACCGCGCAACGTGGCACGCGCCCATCGCGCCTTGCGCAGATCGTGCTCGGACCGCTGCAGCAGGGACGCCGCCCAGTCGGGTAGCAAGGCGGCCCCCGCGTTCAGGAACAGGTCGCGCGACAGGCCGGCCATCGGCACCGGCAGGTCCAGCCGGCCAAGTACCTCGAGCACCACGCGTGAGCGCTCGCCGAACACCAGGGACGGCAGCACCCTGGCGATATACGCGTCCATGTCGGCGACCGAGCGCGGCACGTCCCGCGCACCAAGGGCTTCGGCCACGCGGCGTGTCTCGTCCAGGTAGGTATCGGCGACATCGGTCGACACCATCATGGGGCCGTAAGCGCGATAGCCGGCGAGAAAACTCGACATCTCGCTGACGTGCACCCAGGTGAGCAGGTCCGGATCGTTGGCGGAGTAGGGCACGCCCGCCTCGTCCATGCCGTGCACCTGGCCGTGGATCATGCGTACGCGCTCGATCATGGCCTGCGCGTCGTGCGTGGGCGCATAGGTGGTGGCGCCAACGAAGGCGGTGGTTCGACGCAGGCGGCCGACCAGGTCCTCGCGGAAGTTGGAGTGGTCCCACACGCCGGCCAGGGCACGCGGGTGCAGCAACTGCAGGTACAGCGCACAAAGGCCGCCAGCCAGCATGCCGCAGAAATCCGAGTGCACGCGCCAGGTCACGCTGGAAGGACCGAACAGGCCGGCATCGCCGGCCGGGTGCTCGTAGTCGATGCCACCGGAGGGCGGGCGCGGGAAGGCCGTGAGCACCCAGCGCCGGATCGGCGCAGACGCCGGACGGAGCAGGCGCGCCAGGGCTGTCATCGGCTCAGTACCCGGACCACCAGCCGCGCCATTTAAAGAAGAGCACGGGCAGGATCATGCTGATGATGATCACCGCCAGGGCGATGGGATAGCCGTAGGGCCAGTTCAGCTCCGGCATGTCCTTGAAGTTCATGCCCCAGATGCCGGCCAGGATGATCGGCGGGATGGTTGCGACCGAGGCGACGGTCAGCACTTTCATCACGTGGTTCTGGTCGGTACTGATGAAGCCGAGCGTGGCATCGAGCAGGAACTGCAACTTGTTGGTGAGCTGATCGTCAAACTCATCCAGCGTGCGCAGATCGTGATCCACCACGCGCAGGCGCAGTTCCACGTCCTCGGACATCCACTCCGGCTTCTTGGCGCGCACGAACGAGACGATGCGCTGCACGCCGAGCATCGATGAGCGGTTGCGTGCCTGCAGGCCCTCCAGCCGGCCCACCTCCAGCATGCAGTCGCGTAGTACCGGTGTGCCGAGGCGCTCCGGCGTGAACACGCGGTCGGAGAGTTTTTTCAGCTCCGCCGACACATCTTCCATGCGCTGTGCGGCGAGGTTCACGATCGCTTCGATCAGGGTCGCCAGGACGTCGGCGCTGGACTCCCACCGATGCTCCTGACAGCTGTCGCTGGCCAGCTTGAACGCGGGCGACTCGGCAAAACGCAGCGTCATCAGCACGTGGTTGGTCACCACGATGCCGACCGGACCGGGGTAGTGATCGTTGGCGGTGTCGGCGAAATAGGGAATGGACAGGTACATCGCGTCGTCGTCCGTACGGATACGGCTGGACAGGGCCAGGTTCACGATGTCGCTTCGCTTGGGTACGCGCAGGCCGGTGATCTCGGCGGCGCAACGGCGTTCGTCTTCGTTGGGGTCGAACAGGTCGATCCAGATCGGCGCCTTCGGCTTGCCCATCCCGGCGGACCACTGGACGGGGCCGGTGTGATTGCCGTGTTCGTGAATGATCAGCACGTGCGATGGTGTCCTTGGCTACCCGGGAGCGCCGCCGGCCCAGCCGGCGGCGCGGGCAGTTTACGCTTCCAGCGTCGCGTCCATGGTGATGGTCGCCTTGAGTACCTTGGACACCGGACAGCCTTGCTCGGCCTGCTTGGCAATGGCCTCGAAGCCAGCCTGGTCGGTGCCCGGCACCTTGGCCTTCACGGTAAGGTGAGCCTTGGTGATGGTGAAACCGTCGCCGTCCTTATCCAGCGTGATCGTAGACTTGGTCTCGATCTTGTCGGCGGTAAGGCCGGCGGCGTTGAGCAACCCGGACAGCGCCATGCTGAAGCAGCCTGCATGCGCCGCGCCGAGCAACTCCTCGGGATTGGTGCCCGGGCCGTCCTCGAAGCGGGACTTGAATCCGTACGGGGCTTCCTTGAGAACGCCGGTCTGGCTGGAAATGACCCCCTGGCCGTCCTTGATCCCGCCTTGCCATACTGCTGATCCCCACTTTTGCATGATGCTCTCCTCGCTGGTGATGGAATGCCGGTCGGAACACGCGCATGCTGATCCTCGAACGTTACCGGCCGCTGCATCCACATAATGCGAAGGGTCGGCCAGCCTTGATTGGAGAGAACGATGAGCGAAACGTCGAAACCGCTGGAAATCAGTCACGACACCCAGAACCAGATGTTCGTGGCCAAGGTGGATGGCTACGACTGCGAGCTGGAATACCGGCTCCAGGGCAAGATTATGAGCATCACCCACACCGGCGTGCCGTCGCCGGTGGGCGGCCGTGGCATCGCGGCGCTGCTGACGAAGTTCGCCGTCGAAACGGCCGAGAAGCAGCATTGGAAGATCGACCCGGCCTGTGCTTATGCGGAGGCCTGGTTCAAGCGGAACCCGGAGTATTCGCACCTGTTGGCCTGAGGTGCTCGCCGGAACCTGAACGGACGTGCTAGTTTTCGCGCTCCCCATTCAGATTCAGGGTAAATCATGCGAACGAAGTGGATCGCCGCCGCCGTGGCGCTTGCCTGCGCGGGCGCTGCCCAGGCCGACACCGCCGCCAAGACCGCGGACGATCCGCGTATCGCAGCCATCCTCGACTCGCTGGGCAAGGTCCGCACGGTCGAATCGGTGGCCCTGTCTCCCGATGGCAAACACCTTGCCTGGACGGTGAAGACCAACGGCAAGCCGGCGCTGGAAGTGGCCGATGCCGACGGTCGCAATGCCCGCCGCATCACCAAGGCGAAGAACTGCAGTGAGATCTCGGCCGCCTGGGCGCCGGACTCCCGCCATCTCGCCTTCCTTTCCGACTGCGCCGGCAAGGCGCCCGGCGTGGAAGAAGGCAAGCAGAACGACATCAACGTGGTCGACATCGCGGGCAAGGGCGCACCGCAGCGGCTGACCCACCTCACCGGTTACATCGACGGGCTGGAATGGCGGCCGGACGGCAAGGCGCTTGGCTTCCTCTATGTGCCCAACGCGACGCGCCGGTCCAGCGCCACCGCCGCGGCGAAAGTACAGACCGGCGAAGTCGGCGTGGAAGGCATCGAGATCCAGCAGGTCGCCATGGTCGACGCGACCGGTGGCGCCGTCACCACGCTAAGCCCGGCGGGCCTGCACGTCTACGAATTCAGCTTCGCCCCGGACAGCCGCCGCATCGCCTATGTCGCCGCCGAACCGCCGGGCGACAACAACTGGTGGATCGCCAAGCTCTACGTGCAGCCTGCCGCGCCGACGGCCAAGGGTAAGCCCGTGACCGTGGTCGACACCGCCACGCTCACCGGCCCGCTCAAGGACCTGCAGATGGCCGTGCCGCGTTTCTCGCCGGACGGCTCGCGCATCGCCTTCATCGGCGGCCTGATGAGCGACCAGGGTTCCACCGGTGGCGACATCTGGACCGTGTCCAGTAACGGCGGCGCTGCGCCGGTCGACGTGACGCCGGGCATCACCACCACGCCGGCCTGGATCAGCTGGACGGGTGCGGACGAACTGCTCGTGTCCGAGGCCGCCGCCGGCGCCTCGCGCGTGTCGCGTTACACGCTTTCGGCCAATGAGCCGGCGTCCGCGTCCACGCTGTTCGAACTGCCGATGACGATCGGCGACGGTCGCCTGTCGATGTCCGTTTCGCTCAGTGCCGATGCCGGCAAGGCTGCCTTCACGGCCAGTTCGTTCGACAAGCCGTTCGAAGTGCAGGTCGCCACCCTCGATGGCAAGTCGACGCCCGTGGCCGTGACCTCCTTCAATGCCGGCCTGAAGCCGTCGTGGGGCAAGGCCGAATCGATCACCTGGACGAACGAAGGACACGAGGTGCAAGGCTGGCTGCTGTACCCGGCCAACTTCAACCCGAAGAAAAAGTACGGGATGATCGTTTCCATCCACGGCGGTCCGGCGGCAGCCGTGACGCCGCGCTGGCCCGGAGCGGGCTACGGTGGTGCGCCGCTGTCCGCGCTGGGCTATTTCGTCTTCATGCCCAACCCGCGCGGCAGCTACGGTCAGGGCGAAGCTTTCGTCCAGGCCAACCGCAAGGACTTCGGCTACGGCGATCTGCGCGATGTGCTCGCCGGTGTCGATGCCATCGAGAAAACCCATCCTGTCGACGATCAGCGCCTGGGCCTGACCGGCTGGAGCTACGGCGGCTTCATGACCATGTTCGCCGTGACCCAGACCCATCGCTTCCGTGCCGCGGTCGCCGGTGCCGGCATCTCGAACTGGCAGAGCTATTACGGCCAGAACCTGATCGACCAGTGGATGAAGCCGTACTTCGGCGCCTCCGTGTACGACGACCCGGGCGTGTGCGGGAAGAGCTCGGCCATCAACTTCATCAAGGAAGTGCGCACCCCGACCCTGATCGTGGTGGGTGAGCGCGACGCCGAAACGCCGGCGCCACAGTCGTTCGAGTTCTGGCACGCGCTGCGCGCCCAGAACGTGCCGACCTCGCTCGTGGTCTACCCCGGTGAGGGGCATGGCTTCGCCCGTGATGCCAGCCGCCGCGACGTGCTGGCTCGGGCCCTGGCCTGGTTCGATCGCTACCTCCCGGCCAGTGGCAAGTAGGTCTTCCCGAACGGAGCTTGACGCAATGCCCAGCATGGATTGCGTTTTTCCGCCGACCCATCATCATTCGGGCTGGTTTCGACACTAAAGTCGGGGGCAGTGGTGGCCGATACTCCCAAGGGAAGCGTCTTGTGCAGGGCCGGAGCGTGGCGTGCTGACAAATCGTAGCGACGCCGGTCTCAACCTGGCGATGGCGAAGTGCGCTCGCTGGTCCCTTATCGGGCCCGGCGAGGGCGACCGCTGTTCCGGATTCAGCACGGTGGGTGCCGGCCTCGGCTGGCTGGTCGCCCTTATCGTCGTCAGCGCCCTGGCTGGCCTGGTCATCGGCTGGCTGTACACGCAGCGGCGGCGCCTCAATGCACGCCTGACCGATCCACGCGAGCAGGCGCGCCGCGCGCTCACCTTCCATGCCTACCACGACACGCTCACCGGGCTGCCCAACCGCGCCTACCTGATGCAGGAACTGGAGCGGGCACTCGCGGCGACGGAGACGCCCTCGTTGGCGGTGTTGTTCATCGACCTCGACGGCTTCAAGTCCATCAACGACACGCTCGGCCACGAGGCGGGCGATGCCTTCCTGCGCGCCGTGGCGTCGTCGCTACGCAGCAGCGTGCGTGAGCGTGATGTGGTGTCGCGCTTCGGTGGCGATGAGTTCGTGGTGGTGGTGCAGGCGTATGGCGGCCTCGAAAACCTCGTCCGTGTCTGCCGCAAGGTGCTCGACCTGGTGTCGCAGCCGGTGAACGTCGCCGGCCAGTTCGTCGCCGTGAGCCCTAGCATCGGCATCGCCGTGGCGCCACGCGACGGTGACGTGGCCGAGACCCTTATCCGTAACGCCGACGCCGCGATGTACGCGGTGAAGGAAACCGGCAAGGCCGATTTCCGTTTCTACGAAGAGGGCATGCTCGAGCAGGCACGCGAGCGGCTCGCCCTCACCGTGGAACTGCGCGAAGCCCTGCAGCGCGGCGAACTGGACGTGGAATACCAGCCCAAGCGCAACCTGCGCGACGGCACGCTGGCCGGTGTCGAAGCGCTGGCGCGCTGGCACCATCCCACGCGCGGCGACGTGCCGCCCTCGGTGTTCGTGGCGATCGCCGAGCGCTCGGGCCTCATCCACGCGCTGGGTGAATACGTGCTGCGCTCGGTGCTCACGCAGGTAAAGCTGTGGGATGCGGCGGGCACCAATGTCGACTATGTCGCCATCAACCTGTCGATGCACGAGCTGAGTCGACCGGCCTTCGTCGAGACGCTCGCCCGCACGGTGCGCTCTTACGGCGTCGATCCGACACGCATTCGCTTCGAGCTCACCGAATCGACCGCGATGCGCGAGCCGGAAGAAACCCTGCGCCAGCTGGTCAACCTGCGCTCGCATGGCTTCGACCTGCTGATCGACGACTTCGGTGCGGGTTACTGGAATCTGGGCCACCTGCGCGAACTGCCGATCGGAACGATCAAGATCGACCAGTCGTTTGTGCGCGGCAGTGACCTCAACCTCGTCGATCGGGAGATCACCGAAGCGATCGTCGGCCTGGCCAAGAAACTGAACATGCGCACGATCGCCGAAGGCGTCGAGACCGAAGCCCAGGCCGACTGGCTGCGCGAGCTTGGTTGTGACGTGGGGCAGGGCTACTTCTTCGCCCGCCCGATGACCCCTGCCGCCTTCAGCCGTTATCTCGATCCGACGTTGGTCTATGCAGGCTGACGTGCGGCCGCGCATTGCCGGCTTCCCGCGCTTGCGCGCAGGTGTTCTTGTGGGAGCCGCTTCAGCGGCGATTGCTTTTGCGTGCGCCGCCTCAGCAGTGTTTGCAGCGACACCCCCTGTAGGAGCCGCTTCAGCGGCGATAGCCAGGTTGCCTCAACCCCCATCGCCGGCACAGCCGGCTCCCACACAAAGCAGCCCGTTTCCCGCACAAGGCAGCCCGGCTCCCGCACAAGGCAGCCCGGCTCCCACACAAGGCAGCAATGTGGGAGCCGCTTCAGCGGCGATAGCTCCCGCAGCAACACCAGCCCCCACCGTCGGCATCGACCCCTGGGCCGTCTACGAAACCGCCTGGTTCGACACCGTCGGCGTGGCGGACGGCCTGCCGCACTCGACCACCACCGCGATCGTGCAGGACACGCGTGGGGTCATCTGGATCGGCACCTTCGGCGGCCTGGCCCGCTACGACGGTTACCGGATGCAGATATTCGGCCAGGAACCCGACTCTTACGCCGGCGCCGTACTTCCGGATGCCTATGTGCGCGACCTCATGCCGCTGGCCGATGGTGGCTTGTTGATCGGCACCAATGCGGGTGGTCTCGTCCGCTTCGATCCGGTGACGACGCGTTTCCATGTCTACCCGGTGGGCCCCGGTGGCACGTCGAACGGCAAGATCTTTTCGATCGCGCGCGCCCGCGAGCGCAATGTCTTCTGGATTGCCACCGAGGGCGGCATCGATCGCGTCGACGTGGGCACCGGGAAGATCACCCATGAGTCCGGTCAGCCGGGTGATGCCAGGGACATGCTGGCGCGCACCTTCGTGGTGACCGAGGACAAGGCGGGTAACCTCTGGGCAGGCGCGGATAACGGCCTGTTCGTGCGCCGTCCGGGTGGGCGCTTCCAGCGCGTGGTTTCCGACGATCCCGCGGTCAACGACATTCTGCACGACCAGGTATGGGCGCTGTTCCAGGACAGCCAGTCGCGTCTGTGGGTCGGCAGTGGCCAGTCCGGCGCCATCTACATCGATGCCCAGGGCCATGGACAATTCGTGCCGGGTTTCTCCGGGAAGAACGGCATGGCGCGCCGGCGGACGGTGCGCGCTTTCCACGAGACACCGCAACATGTGCTCTGGGCCGCCACGGACGGTGCCGGCGTGGTCACCTACGATCTCAACACGCATCAGTTGCGCATCCTGAGCCACGACGCGGCCATGCCGTCGTCGCTGCCTGGCGACATCACGCGCGATATTTTCCAGGACAGCACCGGCAACATCTGGGTAGCCACCGAGCTCGGTGCGGCGCACTACGATCCCAATGGCCGCAAGGTGTTTTCCGTGCTGCCGTCGCCGCTGCAGTCGCATACGCTGTCCAATGCCAACGTCCACTCGGTGTTCGTCGATCCGCGCGGGCGGGTGTGGCTCGGCCTGGGCATGGGCCGCATCGATGTCCTCGACCTCGGCAAGGGCACGTTGCGCCACCTGCAACTGGGAGGCGAGCAGGCCGAGCGCGACGTCCAGGCTTTCGTCGTCGCGCCCGATGGCTCGATCTGGGCCGGCGCGCAGGGCATCTCGCGGATCGATCCGGACACCTTCGCCCTGCGCAGCTCGATGATTCCCAGCCTCGACGGCCGGCTCATCCTGGCGATGCAGCGCGATGGCGACGCCATCCTGATCGGTGGTTACGACGGCCTGTTCCGTTACGACACGGTCACCGGCAGCCTTACCCAGACACGCCACAACCCGGCCGATCCGGCCAGCCTGGTCGGCGACCAGGTGCGCCACATCGTGCGCATGCCGGACGCGTGGTGGTTCGCCACCATCAGTGGCATCAGCATCGGCTACGACGGCCAGAAGGGTTTCGTGAACCTTCGCCACGATCCGGCCGACCCGACCAGCCTGCCGCAGGATTACACCGGGTCGATGGTGTTCGATTCACACCATCGCCTGTGGCTGGGCACGTTCGGTGGCGTTGCCTACCTGGACAAATTCAATCCGCACGGCCCGTTCCGGTTTGGCCTCATCGGTGCGCGCGAAGGGCTGGTCAACAGCAAGATCAACGCGCTGCTGATCGACCACGACGACCGCGTGTGGGCGTCGATGGCCAACGGCGTGGCGATGGTGGACACCGCCAGCCATCGGGTGTCCGACCTGGGCATACGCGACGGCCTGCGCATTCCCAGCTATATCCACCGGGCCGCGGCGGAAGCGCCGGGTGGCGAGCTCATGTTCGGCGGTCTCGGCGGCCTGACGGTGATTCGTCCCTACTGGGTGGCGCCGCAGATCGTGCCGCCACGTATGGCGGTGACGCACGTGAGCATCAACGACAAGCCGCTGCCTCTGGCCGACGTGCCGGAGGACGGCGGCAGGATCACGATCGGTGGTGACGCCCGCAATCTACGTGTGGATTTCGCGCTGCTGGACTACCGCGCGCCGATGGAAACGCATTACGCCTACCGGATGGACGATGCCGACACGGGCTGGAACGAGGTAGCGCGTGGCATTCCGCCCAGCGCCATCTACACCAACCTCGCCAGTGGCACGTACACACTGCGGTTACGCGCGACGATGCGTGGCCTGGACGCGCGCACCGTGGAAACTTCGGTGCGCGTGGACGTGACCCCGCGCTGGTATGAAAGCCCATGGACCCTGCTGGCCGCCGTGGCGCTGGCCGTCGCCGCCTTCTTCGGCCTGGTGTCGCTGCGCACGCTTTACCTGCGTCGTCGGGCGGAGCTTCTGCAGGCGCAGGTCGATGCGCGTACGCGTGACCTCAAGGCGGCCAATGAGCGACTCGACCATCTCGCCGGCACGGACGAACTCACCGGCTCGCTCAACCGCCGGCGCTTCCTCGAACAGGCCGAGCGCGTGCGTCAGGGCGCAGCCAACGACGGCATTCCCTTCAGCCTGGTCCTGCTGGATATCGACGACTTCAAGACCGTCAACGACACCTTCGGCCACCTTGCCGGCGACACGGTGATCCGCGAGACCATGCGGGTGATCTCGTCGATGTGCCGCGCCGACGATCTTGCCGGCCGTTTCGGCGGCGAGGAATTCATTCTCTGCCTGCCCGGTGCGCTGGCCGAGCATGCACTGGATATCACCGAGCGCGTCCGCCATGCACTGGCGGCGCTGGTGATCGTGCACGGGGACTACCGGATTCGCATCACGGTGAGTGCGGGCGTGGCGATGTGGCGTTCGCCGGAGTCGTTGAATTCGCTGCTTGGGCGCGCGGATGAGGCGCTTTACGAAGCGAAGAACGACGGGCGCAATCGCAGTCGTATTGCCGGGTTGTAGCAGCCCACCGCCGTTGTAGGAGCCGATTCATCGGCGATGCTTTTCCCAGCCCGCTGCGCGGGCATCGCCGATGAATCGGCTCCTACATGGGGCATCGCCGATGAATCGGCTCCTACATGGGGCATCGCCGATGAATCGGCTCCTACAGAAGGCGCTGTTTAGTCGCGGAAATTGTCGAACTGCAGCGGCAGCTCCACGTCGGCCTTGCGCAACAGCGCCATTGCCATCTGTAGATCGTCGCGCTTCTTGCCGCTGACGCGGACCTTGTCGCCGTTGATCTGCGCTTCCACCTTCAGCTTCGCTTCCTTCATGGTCGCGATGAGCTTCTTGGCGATCGGCTGCTCGATGCCCTGCTTGATGGTGATCTTCTGCCGGGCCTGGGCGAGGTTCGTCTCGACCTTGCCAAGATCCATCGCGCGGACGTCGATATGGCGCGCCGCGAGGCACTCGCGAAGGATGGGCATCAGCTGCTCGAGCTGAAACTCGTTGTCCGCCTTCAGCGTGACCGTGCTGTCGTCCAGCTCCATGCCGGCCGAGGTGCCCTTGAGGTCGAAGCGGCTCGTCACCTTGCGGTTAGCCTGGTCGATGGCGTTGGTCAGTTCGTGCTTGTCGACTTCCGAAACGATGTCGAAGGAAGGCATGGCGGGGGTCCTTGGGCTCGTGGCGAGGTCAACAAGTTTACGCGAGGGCGCTACCATGTGTGTTTGTACGGCGGAAAACCCAGCATGGAATACGACGTCCTCGTCATCGGGGCGGGTGCGGCAGGCCTGATGACGGCTATCGTCGCGGGCGGTCGCGGCAGGCGCGTGCTGGTGGTGGACCACGCCAATCGGGCCGGCAAGAAGATCCTGATGTCCGGTGGCGGCCGCTGCAACTTCACCAACACGGCCACCGTCCCGGCCAATTTCCTCTCGGCGAACCCGCATTTCTGCAAGTCCGCGCTGGCGCGCTACACGCCGTGGGACTTCATCGCCATGGTCGACAAGCACGGCATTGCCTGGCACGAGAAGTCGCCGGGGCAGCTGTTCTGCGACGATTCCTCCAAGCAGATCGTGCGCATGCTGCTCGACGAGTGCGCGGCGGCTGGCGTTCGGGTGGAGATCAACTGCGCGGTATCGCGCCTGCGCGCCACGGAAACCGGCTTCGGCTGCGACACGCCGCTCGGCCACGTGCGCGCCGCCTCAGTGGTGGTCGCCACCGGTGGTCTGTCGATTCCCAGCCTGGGCGC
>Ga0182006_1000202_pt1 | contig 61447 bp, 53 predicted proteins | sample Sormic07211104_1_FD_123022 | JGI IMG/M metagenome (GOLD analysis project Ga0182006, IMG submission 123022) | Rhizosphere microbial communities from Sorghum bicolor, Mead, Nebraska, USA - 072115-104_1 MetaG | ecosystem: Host-associated > Plants > Roots > Rhizosphere | place: USA: Nebraska...
ACCTAAAAATATATCGATCACCTCATCCTCAGGGCTGATGTCTTCATAGCTGCCGCTAAACAAAACCTCATTTAAAAATTCTTTCGGACTTAATTCGCCCTCTTGCAGCGATTCATAATCATCCTGCTGGTACTCCAATTTTAGTATTGCCATAAGGACGGCAAAATAACAACTTAATCCTTAATTCTATCTTATACTAAATGAAAAATGAATCATCTTTATTGTGAATTGTCGTTCTCTTTACTTAATCCCTAAAAGATCAAATAATTCCTCTTTCTTATTTAAAGCAACAGAAATAGACTTGCCATTAACAAGCTCAACCATATTTCCATTTACGCTTCTTACCGAATCGAGATTCAAGATAAATGAACGCTGAATTCTAAAAAACTTCGGTAATGACAAGATTTCCTCCATAGATTTAAGTGTTGCCTGTGTGCTGTACATACCAGATGGAATAACAATTTTTAAATAATCACCCTGGGCTTCAACGTATAAAATTTCATCCAATAAAATCTTAACTAGCTTTCCTTCCGATTTTATAAAAATTCGATCGTTAGTTACCTGTTGAATAGAAGATGAACGTTTTAGTTCCAGGTAATCTTTGGCTTTATGAACTGCTTTTAAAAAACGATCAAACCTCACCGGTTTAACCAGATAATCTGTTGCCCCTGTTTCAAAACCATCTATGGCAAAATCCCTGTAAGCCGTAATGAAAATAACAACTATAGAATTTTCCAGCGCACGTACAAATTCCAAACCATTCAGTTTAGGCATTTCTATGTCACTGAAAATAATATCAACGGACTGATCTTTTACGAATAAAAGCGCATCGACAGGATCTTCAAATGTGGCCAGAATATTCAGAAAAGGAACTGCTTTAGCAAAAGACTCAACAACATCCCTGGCCAGAGGTTCATCGTCAATAATGACACAATTTAATTTTTCCATTAATTTTTTAAATCTAATTTTAGTGATACTTTAAAACATCCTTCAGGATTTTGAATTTGCAATTCATATTTATCCGGATACAATAGCTGTAATCGTTTCCTGGAATTCTCCAAACCAATACCTCCAAAATCTGCCGTTTTCCTGGTATCATCAATATCATTTTCGACATCAAAATAAAAACATCCATTTTCAATCTTTATACATAGATTCAACAATGAACCAGTCTTAGACTTCAGTCCATATTTAAAAGCATTTTCAATAAATGTAAAAGTTAGAAGCGGTGCAATATAGAATCCTGAACATTCCGATTCAGAAGGAAACTCAAACCGAATGTCTTTACTCCCAGAATACCTCATTTTCTCAAGCTCCACATAGTTTTTGATAAATTCCAGTTCTTTGCTCAAACGAACCTTTTCAGTATTGGATTCATAAAGTGTATAGCTCATCGTATCCGAAAGATTCAAAATAACCTCTGGAACCAGATCATCCTTCTTAAGACTTAAACTGTACAGATTGTTTAACGTATTAAAAAGAAAATGTGGGTTAAGCTGTGCCTTTAAAAAGTCTTTTTCTATATTGATATTCTGAATTTCAAGTGTTGCTTTTTGTTTCTGGATATTTAGCGTTCTGTTATAAAGCCTGGAGATTTCAAAGAGAATTTTGACAAAAAAGAACGGTGCCAAAATGGAAATAATAATAATTGCCTGTGATACCATTCGGTTTATCGATATCGCCTGGAAAAAAGTCTGACTTGCAGCTCCTTTTATCGCTCCTTTCAATTCGCCATCCAGAATTTCGAAACCGAGTGAATGATATACAATAGAAAAAATGTAGGTAACTGAAATCCAAATAATAACAAATATTGGAAATGTGAAGATAATCAGCAGAATAGCGGTACGTACTCTGCCTTTAAATATTCTGGGTAAGGCAACATAAAAAAACAAATAAAAAACAACCATATTAACAATGGTCATCCGTAAGGTCAATATAAAACTGTTAAAGTAGGTAAGATGATAGGCGATTCTGTAACTCAGAAACAGAAGTGCTGCAAAGCTCAACCACATCAGACTGTGAAACAAAAACCGCTTTTTTTTAGTATAGAACTGATCAAAGTCAAATGCTGCAATCCTGTTTGTAAAGAAGTCTGAAAAAACCTGTGTATTCTGCATTAGTATCTTTTAAGGCAAACCAAAGATAGTTTTTTGGTTTGCCAGGTTATATTTCAATTATAAAATTCTGATGATAGCGTTCATAACATTGATCGTGTTGTGCCGCAAAATAGGATAAATTATGTTTCCAGTGAATTTTCTAAGTATACCAACACTTAATGACGAAATTAAAGCCAGATAAACAATCGTTATCAAATCAAATTTAAATGTATGATTCGCCGTGAGAAATGCCCCGTGAACAACCCCGAACAGAACAGTTACAATAATGAATCCCCAACCAAATTTGATCCCTTTAAATGTCCATTTTGGAGGGAATAGCTTTTCCAGCAGCCATAAACTGATCCCCCTAAACGCAAGTTCTTCCGTTAAACCAGGTAATGTTGCCTGAAAAGCAAAGGTTTCCAGATCGAAATGACCACCCTTCGGAAATAAAACCATCTTAAAAATGAAATCAAACAATAAAAATCCAAAGAAAAACAAAAGACCAATAATCACCTGCTTTTTGGAATTCGTTTTCCTTGTAAAACCAATTTCCTGTCTTGCGGATTTTGAAACAGAATAGATGATCACTAAAGACATTGCCAGACTTATGATCTTTCCAATCCAGGAAAACTTAAGCCCAATGAATTCCGTGCTTATGTATTGTCTGGACAGTTGCTGAATATAGCAATCCGCTAAAAAATACAAGATAAAGAAGCCTAAATATTTTAACTGGCCTTTTTCTGACTTAACAAATGCGATGAGAATAATTGGCAGGATGATTAGAATCCAAATAAGTGGTGTTAGTAATGACATATCTGTTATAATTTTTACCAAAACTATCCAGACCAAACCCAGATTAAAAAGTCTGCCGACGAAAACCAGTCTTTTGCCGTTGAAAAATCAAAATTGAAAGATTAGAGCAAGCAGGTATCATTTCAAGGCACCACTACAGTCTTCCGTTCAACGGTCTGTGCACTGAAAAAACCTAAAGCTCCACCACTAATATTTCCCTGTGGATTAGCGGCTGGCAAACCCTCACCAGAACCATCAGCTCCAGACAAACTAAAGAGATAAGTATACACTGGTGCTTCAATACAATGCATTTCTGCAATAAGTTTGTCCCCTTTCATTATATTTTTGGTCACGTCCTTCGTTCTGTTTTCATAAACGAGATATTCAGAAATATTCTGTCCATCCACAAATTCATCACTAAGCACCTTGAAACGCCGCTGAAGATTATTGTTGATCAACTCCTGAAACCAATAATAATTGCCCAGACCAGGCGGATCTTTAAAACCTATCTTTGTCACTGTCCTCACCGGATCATAATCAGCAGCATTCACAGAAAAAGACACAAAACGCACCACAGCCGGCATTTTGCTTACTGCATTAAACTCCTGGTTCCCAATTTTTACCGTCAACTTATACGTCTGTCCAGGAACTCCTTTCAAGCCCAAATCCTGGTAAATCCCCGGACTGGTTTCAGTAAGTACCCTAGCCAATCCTTTATTTTCAATCTGTACCACTGCCTTGCTCACTCCAACAAAAGTATTTGCATCCTCAAAATTTTTAGATTGACTTATAGTTACCTTGCAAGAACCCGTCTCGTTTTGCACAATCCCTTCAATTACATATTTGAATACGGGATCCTCGGGGCTAAACTGTAATTTATCCTCACAGGATTCCAGGGTTCCCAAAGCAAATAAAAGAAATAAAAAATGCCGTATGTTCATCACAATATAGTCTCGTTCATCGTTAAAACTTAAAATTATAAGAAACAGAAGGGACAAACCTGAATAAAGTAATCCTTACGGCCTCTGTTTGATTTGGATTTGACGGATCATCTCTGAATACCACTCTATAAGCATTCTTGTGTCCATATGCATTGTAAAGGCTAAAATTCAGATCTGAAGAGTAACCCTTCGTTTTTTTCAGAGAACGCGTAATACCAAGATCAAGCCTGTGGTAACTCGGCATACGATCCGCATTTCTTGCCTTAAAATAATAATAACTGTAACCAAGCACATCATACTTTACATTAGGAAAAGTTACCGCATTCCCCGTAGCAAACACCCAATTTGCAGAAAGTGTCCATTTCGGGTTGAGCTGGAACAATCCCACCAGCGTAATATCATGTGTCCTGTCCTGCCGTGCGTTGTACCAAAGGTTATCATTTATTCCATCAATCTTTCTTTCTGATTTAGACAAAGTATAGCCCAGCCAACCAGTGAGCCGCCCTGTTTTCTTCTTGAGTAACAGTTCCAACCCATAAGCCCTGCCCTTTCCGTACAGTAAAAGTGCCTCAATAGGCCGGTTCGTAAAAAGATCGACCCCATTGCGGTAATCAATCTGGTTTTTTAATGCCTTATAATAGAGTTCAGCACTCAATTCCCAAACATTAGATGCCATATTCTTATAATACCCCAAAGAAACCTGATCGCTAACCTCTGGTTTAATTAAATTGGAACTGGCAACCCAGCGATCTGTAGGATCGGTTACGCTGGAATTAGAAATCAAGTGCAGATTCTGCACATTACGAACATAAGAAGCTTTAAAAGATGCCATCTCATTCAATGCAAGGGAAGCCGAAACACGGGGCTCCAGATTTAAATAATTCACCACTTTCTGTCCACTCTTATAACTCATAGTTGCAGTTACGTTTCCCCTGTCATCTACCTGATAGTAATCCCCCTTGCCCAGTACCGTAAATGAAGACAATCTCAGTCCGTAGGTTAAAGTAAAGAAATTATTCGCTTTCCATATGTTGCTCGCATACAAAGCGTTATCCAGTGAAAACCTGTCCTGGAGTTTTTGAGATATAAATGCCGATCCAATTGCAGTGGCCTCGCCGGGCTTAATCACATGATAAACCGAATTAAGTCCAAAGGAAAGTGTGTTTCGGTCGCTGATATACCATTGCATATCCTGCTTTAAGTTCCAGTCGCGGATCTGGGAAAACAGATCCAGTGAACTCTGGTTACTAAAATAATGGACAGTATAATCATAATTGCTAAAAATCAATGAGGTATTCGAAAACAACTTAGGGTTAAAAATATGGTTCCACCGCAAAGTTGAAGTTGCATTACCCCAATTCAAACCAGATATGTCCTTAGAAGAAAATACGTCTTTCCCAAAATAACCCGAAATATACAACCGGTCTTTATTGCCCAAAATGTAATTCAGCTTCGCGTTGATGTCATAAAAATAAAGACTCGAATTCCTCACCGCCGAATCAGGAGAGAGTTTTAGAAACAGATCGGCATAAGTTCTCCGGGCAGAAACCCAAAAAGACGAACGGCCCCTTTGAACGGGCCCCTCTACATTAAGTCTGGCAGAAATGAGCCCAATTCCTCCGCTAAGGCCAAATTTCTCATTATTTCCATCGTTCATCTTTACATCTATTACCGAAGATAAAGCTCCGCCGTATTGCGCCGGCATGCCGCTTTTATAAAGAACAACATTTTTTATTGCATCTGAATTGAAAGTGGAAAAAAAGCCCATCAAGTGCGTTGCATTATATACAGGAGCCTCGTCAAGTAGAATTTTGTTCTGATCATTGGTTCCCCCTCTAACAAACAAACCTCCGCTGCCTTCACCCATCGTAGTTACCCCCGGCAGCAATTGCAAGGTTTTTACCACATCCAGCTCGCCACCAAGCACAGGAATATGCTTAATGTCACCAATATTTACCCGCTCCATTCCCATCTGGGTATTCTGTACATCCCGCGTTTCATGAACCACCACTGTTTCCAATGTCTGTAACTGTTCCTGCAATTTTAAGTTCATTATGGTGTCTTTGTTTAGTTCCAAAGGAATAGAAATTCCTTTTAGTCCCATAGAAGTCACACTAAGCTTATAAACACCGGCAGGCAGAGCAATAGAATAAAACCCATAACTGTTACTCAGGGTCTCCCGCCCCTCAACTCTAACTCTGGCACCTATCAAAGTCTCCCCGCTCTCTTTTTTACTTAGCGTTCCGCTAATTACATATTTTTGACCAGAATTTTCCTGTCCGACAGATGGTGTCTTTAAAAGAGGTGTTTCAAAACGTACATATATCTCCTGTTCCAAAACGCTAAATAGCAAACCTTTACCTTTAAAAGCAGTCGTAAGTAAAGTCCTTAAAGTTTGGTCTTTTGCAAATACAGATATCTTTAAATTGCTGTTGGCAATACGATCACCATAAGTAAAAGTTACACCTCCTTTTGCAGAAATCTGGTCCAAAGCACTTTTAAGCGTAGATTCACGGATCGTTAGGCTGACCCGTTTGTCTAGCAGCTCCTGTGCACATACAGTTCCGTGCAGTCCAATTAGCCATCCTAAAATCAAAAAAATAAAAAGCCGGGAACTAATTTGGATCATCTTTGCTATTTGGTACAGATTATGGAGATAATTTATACCCCTCCCCACTTTTCATCATCCTTATCTCTGTAATCAAGCACAATTTAGTTAAAGTTTCCAGCATTGGACGATCCATATTTAAATTTCCATAAAAGTGCCTATGCATTAATTCCGGGTCTAATTTTATTGATACGTTGTAGTGATTTTCCAAATCATTTACCACATCAAAAAGCAAATTTCCTTTGTAAATAAAGAGGCCTGTCCGTTGGTTCAAAAAAGCATCAGCTTCAGGAAAAGCTACCTTTGAAATTACCTCTGAGGATACATTTACGTTGGCCTGCTCATGGGGTAATATTTCCAGCTTCTTATCTGCAATAGCCACAGCAACCTTCCCCTTTAACAGCGTTACGCGAACTGTAGGTATAGCCGTATACGCTGAGATATTAAAACTTGTTCCCAAAACCGTGGTACGTACCCTTCCAGTTGTAATCAAAAAAGGATGTGATGGATCATGCTTAACCTCAAAAAAAGCTTCCCCGGTAAAATTGATCGCTCGGTTGCCATCTTTAAACCGATCAGGATAAACAAGTTTACTGTTGGGACTCATCCATATCTTTGTTCCATCAGTTAAATTAACTTGTTTATATTCTCCCGCCCCGGTAAATACCTCCTGACTATTCTCCCTAAATATGTCCTGCACGAAACCGGGTTTTAACAAGTATAAACCACCTAAAATCAATATCAGGGTAGCGGCCACCGAAAGCAGCACCGTCATTTTCAACAGGCTTCTTTTGCCAGTGTGTTCTGCATTGATCTGATTTCTCTCCAGGATTGTCTTTGTATATTCCTGCTCTTGTTCTTCCCAGGTAAGCTCCATTAGTTCCCTCACCTGTGGATGATCCTGCTCCATCAGGTTCAGAAATGAATTCATTTCCTCTTCTGTACAGGTATCATCCAGATATCTCTGGTACAAAAGTTTGATTTGTTTATTTTCTTCCACAGTGTATATTTTAATTGATGTCCATAAACTCCGCAATTGCAATTATAAAGGCGATGATACTGGCGTGATGACTAACATAAGTCCGGATAAATTTAGAGGCTTCCACAATATGGTTTTTAACCGTATGTTTTGAGATTCCAAGTTGTTCGCCAATCTCTTCATGACTCAGATAATCATTCCTGCTCATCTCATAAGCCAGTTTTCGTTGTGGGGGAAGTTTATCTATTGCTTCCATATAAACTTTTCGGAGTTCCTTTTCATAGAGATTATCCTCCGTGCTGTTTCTGATATTTTCTATATAGATGAACAATTTATCGCGCAAGGCCCGATCTTTAGCTACCTTTTTCAGATGGTTGATCACATGGTTCAGCGTAATCTTTTTAATGTAAGCCCCAAAATACCATTCAGGGTTAATCTGATGCCTTTTCTGCCAAATCCGTACAAAGACTTCCTGAACAATTTCCTCTGCTGTTTCTCCAGATTTGCAAAGTCTTAAAGCATACATGTAAATCCTCCCCCTATACAGATCATAAACCTCTGCAAAAGCCCGCTGATCTCCATTTTTCAGCTTGGTGAGCAGTTCAGTTTGTACTTCAGGATTTACAGCTTCTTTTATCATAATTCTGATGTTTTATTCCTGAAGTTTCCTGTTTATTTTGCTTAAAGGCGCTTTCATCAAACTGAAAAATCTTGAAGCAGCTTCTCCATTCCACACATCAACTCCATATTCTATATCCTTTTTTTCCCTGAAGGTACCGAATAGCCTGTCCCAGATGCTTAGTACATCGCCATAATTACAATCTGTATAAGGCAGTTCGAAATGGTGGTGTACATGGTGAAGGTTAGGTGTAATAAACAGTTTGTTTAAAATCCTGTCTGCCTTTGCTGGCAACATCAGGTCTGTATGAGAGGTTAAATTAGATACGGTCTGCACTGTTTGTCTGATGGCCAGCAAACTGAGTGAAGCACCGGATGCAAATACCACAACGGCAAGGAACAACACACGCAGGATAGTTTCACCAGGATGCTCTCTGACTGTAGTAGATACATCTACTTCAGGATCACTGTGGTGTACCATATGAAACCGCCAGAAATTGTGAACCTTATGCATCATCCTATGATAAAAATACTCAAAGAAATCAAGTAATAAGAATCCAAACAGGTACTTTATCCAGGCCGATCCAGACCAGGGCAGCAAATATAAAATACCCCAATGTCTTGTCGTAACCCAATTGCAAATCAACAATACAATGAGTATCAGCCCAACCTGCAAAGGCAGAGCCGTACTCGTAAAAAGCAGATTTATTTTGGTATGGTTCCACTTACTTTTCCATGGCTGCGTAGAAAGAAAGAGCTCCGCAAACCATAAAGATAAAATCAGACCAGCAAACAAACCTACCTGAATAGAAGTAGGGTCAGCCTGCAGCCCATATTTCAATCCGCCTGCAGCCATATCAATTGAGTATATATTGTGCATTTATCCATTCCTTTCTAAGGATACCACCGGCCTTATCAACGAGAATTTTCCAACCTGTGTTAGCGGTAAGTTTTCGGCTGTAATCAGCACGCTCAATATGAACATTTGCCTGCCCCTTCAAAACCAATACATTTATTCCTGCTTCTTCGGGATAAGCCACAACGTTGATACAGCCACCCATTGACTGTACAATCACCAATCCTGTTTGAATTACAAATGGATACTCCTTAGACTGCACCACATTAAAAACAGCCTGTCCTTCCAGTTGTACAAATCTTTTTTGACCTTTAAAAATCTCTGCATAATGGAGTTTGCTTTCTGGTCCTAGTTTGACTACAGTACCATCAGAGAGTGCAAATTCCTTACACTCCCCCACGCCGGTTATCGCTTGATGATGTGCGCTGCCGGCAAAACTATTCGTCCCCAGGCGCTCAAAGTAAAGACGTCCCAGAAGGTCAAAAAAAAGTTTCAGCTCTTCTGCAGAGCATTTCTTCTGCTTATATTGTGCATATAGTTCTTTTAAACGTTGAATGTCTTTCATCCTCTTGTCTATAACTTCTAAATGTCCAGCCATCCCTGTCTGGGTTAATTACATCCTAATACAAAAGATAAAAGACCAACGACTATTGGAGTTTAAAATATTTTTACCCGCACACTGTACGTTACCGCACAACAACTGTGCATTAATGAACATAAAATGAATATAATTGAATTTAAAAAACTGAATATAAGATACTTAAATTCGAAAAATGATTTGGCATAAACTTAGCCGAAAGCACTTTACGAACAAAGAAGAAGAGATTTGATATGCTCAAACTAAATCTGAAAATAGCCTGGCGAAACCTGCTGAAAAACAAGACCTATACAGGTATTAACGTACTTGGTTTAGCACCAGGCCTTGCAGGGTTTATCTTTATCCTGATATATATCAACCACGAAAAAAACTATGACCACTGGGATCCATCTCTAAAAAACGTATATCAGGATTGGCTTAAAGGCCACACCGGTAGAAGCATTAAAACATCAATAAATCAAACTATAGATTAATCAGTTTCATCCTTTGGTTCCCAAAGCTCAATAACGTTGCCTTCAGGATCAAGCACATGAACAAATTTGCCATAATCATATTCCACAATCTCATCAATGACTGTCACATTGTCCTTTTTTAACTCGTCAACCAGTGCAACAATATTCTCCACTCTGTAATTAATCATAAACGGCTTAACTGAAGGATTAAAATAAGGAGTATCCTTAGGAAATGTACACCAGGCAGTGGCCCCTTTTTTTGACGGATCATCAAGCTCCCGCCACTCAAACGTTACTCCGTATTCACTAGTCGGCAATCCAAGATTTTTGGCATACCATTCATTCATTGCTTTCGGATCATCGCATTTAAAAAATACGCCACCAAGGCCAGTTACTTTTTTCATGTCAAACGAGTTTTACAAATAAAAATTAATATAAAAATAGAAAAAATGTGTTCATAATATTGGTATTAAACATTATGTCTGCACAACACTAATCAGTTACCCGGTTGCTCCTCTCCCAACGTTCACCAATTTCATTTCGGGTAGCCTCTTCGCCATAATCCAGATTAAAAATATCGTTAAGTGTACAATCGCGTATAATCAGTTGCTCCAAAGCCACAAGTCGAATATCTTCGGGTTGTTGATCACCAGTGAGAAACTGCCAATCCCCGTCTTCATCATGAACAACGTGTAAAATAGATTTTCGTTCTTCAAGCCACTGTCTCGTCGTAAATACACCGAGGTTAGTGCTTTCCCTAAATTTAAATTCCGCATTTCTATCCAGTAAGGGCTGTCTGTAAATAAACTCTTGCTCAAAATCAATCTCCCACGGAAACTTATCATTTCTATCGGTCCAAACCAACTGGACCGCAGGAAAATTGACCGAGTCATAGAAATCTATGGCATAGCCAAAATAATCCCTGATACTGCGTGGGTCCACTTTAACAAACTCGGCCTTCGCCTCGTTAAAAAAATCATGATAAGGTATTCCTGTTTCTATAATCTGGTTGTCTTTAACCAAGTCCGCAACATCGTTAATTAAAGCATGCAAAGTTTGCACGCTCAAACCAAAACAGATAATTTCCGGGTGCTTGTATTTTTGCCAAAGCCCAATGCTATAGGCAAACGAAGGCAAATAGTCTGTATCCTCAATCATGATTACAGAAAGCCCAAACTCCTCAATATCTGAAATTGTTTTCCGCTCGTTTCTACAGTTATGTGTTTCTTCCATCTTTATGATATCCTTCGCTTATTTAGCATAACCATTTAAATAATCACATCTTCCCGAGCATTAAGCGAGAAAGAAAAAACGACAAACGAACAAATTAATAAAAGCGTTTTCATATACCCTAAAGATAAAAGATTCTATCGTTATTAAAAAGGAAGGTTCTATTCGGGAAGCTTAAAGTTTACTATTTTCTCAATTTCTTTGGTCAATCCTTCAAATTTAGATTTATATCCTATTTTGCCTAACTTGCCATCACAATCATTATGAAGATACCAGTCACCAGAACTTATACAGAACAATTAATAACCCATTACGAATCCTATTTCGGTATATCAGGTAAACCACTAAAATTATCTAAAGGCCCAACAGACAAATTACATCAAGATTTTATTGTTTTAGAATTCCCTCCAAACAACAAGCATCAAATGTTCTGCTACTGCACAGTAGGTATGTCCGCAGATGGATTCGAAAATGACACAATCGAATTGTTTGTTTACGCTCCAAAGGCAGACGAGATATTAGTTGAGCTTTTAACTGTTTGTGCTTCCTATCATAGAAATAGCAGGCCCCTAGATTTACACCACACAGTTAACATTGGACAGTCCTGGCTAGATAATTCCAAATGCGACCACGGTTTTATTTCATTGCCATATTTAGATGGACAAGAACTAGGAAACTTTGAATTTAATGACCAAAAAATAAACTGCTACTGGTTTATCCCGATAACCGAGGAAGAAAGAGATTATAAAATCAAAGCTGGAGTTGATGCACTAGAGCAACTTTTTGAAGATAAACAGCTAGATTATTTTAATCCAGAACGAGAAAGTCTAATCAATTCTCAGGAAAAATTTTAAACATCGTCACTGTAAGGAAAAGCGATAGCTTTCTCGAACCTATTAAGCAAAATTGAGACGATAAGACTGCCCTGATTTACATATAGCAATTTACCGCAATCAAAGTTGGCTAAAGGTAATGTTGAATTAGGAATAAAGGCACATTCTCAACAACTTCAAATCCCTTTGCTACACATTCAAACATATTATCGTGAAAAGCTATAATGTAATGTTTAAAATGGTTGTATTTCGTATTAACCACATATTCATCATCATTCTAATTTACTGAATCACAAAACCAAACGCTTGATTTTTACGATTGCCTGTCATAATAGATTTTAAGTTCGCTAAGCACCTTCTCTAGTCTCTGTGGCATTAAATTTTCTGTTTGACTACTGCCTTTAAAATCCAATTTGCCTAGATATGATATAAAAAGCGCGTTTTCAATTTTAAATTCCACCCCGCTTATATTTTCTTCAATAAAATTAAAGCATTTTTTTATTGTCTCTAAATCACCTAAATCAATAGCCTTCTGCGTGAATCGTTTAAAACATCCAATTTGTAAAGTAAATATGCCTATGCAATCTTCATCTAGTACTTCTTCCGCTATCTCAGGAAACCGATCAACCCAATCTTTAATAAAGACATCTATAGTTTTCAAACGCATAAATAATCTACCACCAGTTATACCACTCCGCAAAATAAGATTTTTACCCTGCTTTCTCTAACCAACAACCGTAAAAGACACCAACAAGAAGATCGGAAATAACTGTCACTGCAATAACTCCAGTTTTGCGCCCAGGAAAAATGGGATTTAATGGGCGAACCTCAGGGCCTGTAAGGTCCAGAGAGCCCATAAATCCTATTTTTCAAACAATTACGAGTTTATTCAACATTATTTCCAATCTTAAACAAATGAAACCACTAACCGAATTAATAGAACCTAAAAACCGAAAACAACTAGAAAACCACTTTCTAAAACTCCAACTAAATACACCAGCAGTTTGGGGGAAAATGACACCACAACAAATGGTAGAACACCTTATTGACCAAGTCCAATATACCAACGGCAAAAAAGAACCATTCTGCGAAGTGCCAGAAGAAGAAGCAAACAAGGCCAAACAAGTTAACATCTACACCAATGTAGAAATTCCACGAAACGTCGTATTCGGAACAGTCCAAGAGGAACTGATCTATCCAAGCCTATCCGGCGCAATCCAACAGTTAATGGCAGAACTTGATGATTTTGATCAATATTTCATGAAGCCAGGAAGAACAGCAGTACACGGGGGATTCGGGCCAATGAACTATAAAGAGTGGCTCATATGGCACAGTAAACACTTCTATCATCACCTACAACAATTTGATCTAATATAGAGTCACCTTTAAATCTATCTTTACCCAAGCCAAAATTATGAACGACACCACTATAAAATTGCCAGAAAACTATAAAAGCATCCAGAAAGCCTCAGAAAAGATAAGTTTTTCCATGCCCTCAGATCTACAGACAGGAAGTCTGCTAAGAACACTCATCGCATCAAAACCACACGGCCGTTTCCTGGAACTCGGTACCGGAACAGGCCTTTCCCTCTCCTGGATTGCAGAATCGATGGACAATGAATCAATTGTCATATCCATAGACAATAGTGAAGAATATAGTTCAGTTGCAAGAGAATTTTTCAAAACAGATCCAAGAGTCGAAATCCTCTGCACTGACGCCAACAAATGGCTAAAAGACAACCCAGATCAAAAATTTGATTTAATATTTGCAGATGCCTGGCCAGGTAAATACTCAGCATTAAATGAAGCATTAGATATGGTAAAAACAGGCGGTTTCTATATCATAGACGACATGCTGCCACAGCCAAACTGGCCGGAAACGCATGGTGAGAATGTTGAGCGATTAATAAACTACCTTGAAACCAGGAAAGACCTTAGATTTACCAAAATGAACTGGTCAACCGGAATTATCATTGTAACTAAAATCTAATCCCAGTCTTCAACCAGGATAAATAGGATTTAATGGGCGAACCTCAAGACCTGCAAGGTCCAGAGAGCCCATAAATCCTATTTATCAAACATAAAACCCGCTTGGTTTGTAACATACCCAATATCCAAAGATCATAGCAGTAAGAAAAAACCTTACATGAAACTCAAACTCCTGCTATTCTCCGCCGTTATCGTACTCGCCAGCTTTCAGCAAAAAAAAGACGAGCCGCTTACTTACCAAACCATCAATACCGAAACAGACAAGATCTTCGATAAGCTTGTAAAAATCAGAAGAAACTTTCACGAAAACCCAGAATTAGCCGGCAAAGAAAAACAAACACAAGAATTCATAAAACAGTACCTGTTAGATTTAGGATTAAAGGTGGAAACAGATGTGTATGGACATGGTATAGTTGGCATTTTAGAAGGAAATAAAAAAGGAAAAAAAATAGCGTGGCGCAGCGACATGGATGCATTACCCAACAATTTTCCTGATAAAGTGGACTTCAAATCTAAAATTGATGGCGTACAACACGGCTGCGGACATGATGTCCACATGGCAATCGGGCTTGGAATTGCAGAAATTCTATCAAAAAACAAAAAATTATTAAACGGAACAGTCTATTTTATATTCCAGCCAGAAGAAGAAACCTTTGTAGGAGCAAAAGCTATGATCGAAGGAGGACTATTCACAAGGATAAAACCCGATGAAATATATGCTTTGCATGTAAGCGCACTTCCAGTTGGAAAGATCATGGCAAGGCCAAATGAAATGTTTGCCTATCAAAAAAGAGTTCGGATAAAGCTAAAAAACGAGCTATCGAACGAAGAAGCAAAAGAACTCTCACAGAAAATATACAGGAAATTATTTCGCACCAGGGAAAATACTAAACCATGGGATATCCAATTCCTCGCCGATCCCAATCTTGGATTAAGCAATCCAAATACGATATTTCAAGACTACCTTTTTATGGATAAAGATTTTCGCATCCGTACAAAAGAAAATGAACTTCTCCTGGAAGCCTATGTTTACGAAACCAATAAATCAAACCAGCAAAACATCATCCCGGAAATAGAACAAATCATCAAAGAAACTAAATATAAAGACCTGTTGGTTTCAATTGACTATATACAGAATAATCCCACCATCCAGAACAACGAAAAACTAACAGATCAGGCAATAAACACCATTTCAAAGGTATACGGAAAACAAAGTGTGCTTCCAGACTACGGGCAAATTCCTTATTTCAATGATGATTTCGCCTACTTCCAGCAAAAAGTACCAGGAGTTTACTTTTTACTTGGCGGATCCAACTTGGAGAAAGGCATCATAGCCATGAATCACGCACCAAATTTTATGGTAGATGAAGAATGCTTAAGAATTGGCGTGAAGAGTTTCTCTTCCCTGATAGCAGAAAGGTTAAAACCCTGAACAATCACTCCTCTGGCTCCATTTTCATAATATATTTATCGATTCCCTTACCGAAACCATCCGGTACAATACCCACAGTTTTAAAGCCATTTTTTTCATAAAATGCCGCCGTATGCTGTGAGGTATCTACTTTATACTTTTTACCAGGATAGACTTTCTTCAAAAGGTCTATCCTATATTGCGTAAACGACTTGCCTATTCCCTTCAAATGATGTTCGGCATGCACCATGCCCCATGAAAGACCTGCCTCATCAGTTCCTTCATCCAAAAAAATCCCTCCACAGGCTAATACAAGTCCATCCTCCTGTACAACAAAATAGTTTTCTTCAATACCACGATCCAAAAAGGCCTCAAATAGCTTCAACTCCTCGGGAGCAAAGAATTTTGGTAAATTACTTTTAAAGATTTCGATACATCTCTCTCTGAAAACCGATGTGTATTTTATAATAAGCATAGACATCACTAATGTTTAAAACCAGGTTTTACTGGTCTATTTTTGTTCAACCTTGTCATATATTGAAATATTCACCGGAATTCTTACCTCTTTCTTTATTTTTCCGGGCATTATAAACTCAATCGTAACATGGCCTTTCAATTTTTCGAACTTATCATTCAATGTTAATTCTATGCCCAAATTTTGGTGCAAAGTATTCGTGTATTCCCATAGACCATATTCTTGCAAATATGTAGCATCTCCATTATCTACAAAGCGCAGCTTTTCGTTTCTCTCATTTGTAAAATCGAAATCTTTAATCGTATAGGTTGCAAAATCGGAAATATCATCGTCTCTATTGACTATGGTTCCGTTGTTTTGTTTGTACTCATTAAGTTTCTCCTCAGAAAGAGGGTATCTGGTACAGATCTCGAATTTATTGGTCGGTTTCCTATCCACCGTTGTAATATCAGTTATAGTGGCCACAGCATTCTTGGTTATTTCAATAAGAAACTGTTTCATCTGCTCTTCAGAGTATTGGTAATCTGAATCCTCCTTGTTTTGGCAGGATACCATAAACGTTAGAAAAGAAACAACAAATAACAAAACTAAAGATGACCTATTTTTATTCATTTCCCAATGTTTGCATTAGATTTTGATTAAATATAGAGCTATTGCCACATTTAATGAAATCGCCAGATATCAAGTCAAAAATATTACAATCAGAAGCCAACCATCAACACCTTAGGACAACCCCCAGGTCTGCACCCAGGAAAAACAGATTTTGATGGAACCTCAGGGGCTGTAGGGTCCAGAGAGGCCATAAAATATATTTTTCAAACACAACCGATACCACCATCATAAAACAGTTATTCAGCCGAACTTCAGATACCAGGTTGTATAACCGAAAAATAAATGATATGTTAGCTAAACACATTAAATACACAGAAACCTGAACCAAACCCGTTAAAACAAGTGACCGCTCGTTTCATGATAAATCCTGCTCTACGCCAAACATCCTTCCTCCTTATTTTATTAAGCTGCATTATTTCAACCACATTCGCACAAAATAAAACCGACATCACCATAAAAGGAATCGTCAAAAATATAAAAAATGAGCCCGTAGACGGAGCAACATTATTTTTAAAAGACAACAATAGTGGTCAGGTTGTTAAACAAGCGCTAAGCAATCCAGATGGATCTTTCCATTTTTCAGTTGCCCCTGCAGCCTATATCCTTTCCGTTACTTATTTAGGTGTACTCAGCTACCAGACCGAGCTCCCAAGATCATCAGTCGATACAGATTTAGGTATCATCAAAATCGAACTCAACGCCCGTAGTTTAAAAGAAGTCGTCATTGAAAGTTCCGCTAACAAACCACTGATCAAGATCGAAGGCAGAAAAATGATTTATAACATCGAGCGAAGTATCACAGCACAAGGAACCAATGCATTAGAAGCACTTAAGAAAATACCTGGCATCATCGTTAACCAGGACAACACCATTACCCTGAATGGAGCCAGCGGCGCTTTGGTGATGGTTAATGGCAGACAAACCTATCTGCAGGCAGAAGAATTGGCCCAATTGCTGAAATCAATGTCAGCCTCCGACTTAAAATCCGTAGAGGTTATCAAAAACCCATCAGCAGAATATGATGCTGCGGGAACTGGTGGCATCGTTAACCTTATACTTAAAAAATCAATGGCTGAAGGTTTTAACGGCAGTATGAATAATGGCATTGCCTATGGCAAAACTTTAAAGCAAAACACCAATATAAACCTGAATTTCCGCAAAGGAAAACTGAATATGTTTGGTGGTTACAATCACAACTTTGGACATTTTGCGATGGACTACGACAACGACAGAACAACCAATGGAAAGATCTATCTGAACTCCAACCATGACATAGATAAGAAACACAGCATAGGGTCAACCCTCGGTGCAGATTATGCAATAGACACGACCAAAACACTGGGTGTAGTGATGAACGCTAATTTTTCTGGCGGCGGAGGCTTGATCTTTCCCACTACCAACATTTATGATCAGGCAACGGGCAAGCTTTTACAGATCCTTAGGAGCAAGAGTGATTACCCCCAACAAAAAGCACATCGTTACAATGCCAACTTAAACTACCGTTACAAAGGCAGCAACCAGACCAGCCTGGATATAGATGCAGACTACGGGATCTTTGATGCAGCCACAAAAAATGTGAGCACCAATACATTCTATTCACCAGATGGCGGATTCCAATCCTCAAATAACTTTCTGGTCGCCAATAGCAGATATATTAAATTATATGCCCTTAAGGCCGATTACGGTTTTCCAATTGGCAAAGGAAGAGTGTCGACGGGTGCAAAATTTTCCAGTGTAACCGCAGACAATGTATTTGACCAATACGATATGAACGGAAGTGAAAATGTAATAGACATCAATCTATCCAATACCTTCAATTATAAAGAACAAGTAAGCGCAGGATACCTGAAGTACGAAGCGCCCCTCGCAGATGGACTTAACGTTGACATAGGCCTGCGATTAGAAAATACCCATTCCCAGGGAGATCTTCAACCCCGTCAAGGAAGTACCATAGCACCAACATCGGTTGTTAGAAATTACCTGAACCTCTTTCCAACCACTGCAATTACCTATAAAACTGCACAATCCGGCACTTACAACTTAAGTTTTGCCCGACGCATAGATCGCCCCGCCTACAACAACCTCAACCCATTTTCCTATCCCGTAGACGAATTGTCTTACTGGAAAGGCAATCCATTTCTGAAACCCCAGTACGCAAATACTTTAGCTCTGCAGTATATTTATCAAAAAACCACCATATCCGTCAGTTATACTCATACGACAGATATCAGCAATACGATTACGGAAGTTTTCCAGGATAATCTTATTAACATGATCCCCAGGAATATCGGATTTCAGAACAACCTGAACCTAACCATAACCCAGCAATTGAGTCTCGCGAAATGGTGGAACATGACCCTCACGGCTATAGCATACCGACTAGAGAATAAAGTAGGCACCGTAGAATACGGAAACTACAACAGAAGTCGTTTATCTGGTACCCTGAACATTCAGCAAAATTTTAACCTGCCAGGAGGTATCACCGCCGAAGCCGCCAGCGTATGGAACTCCAAAAGAATCAGTAGTTTAAACACCAATGTAAAAAGCAACTCTCAAATAGACCTTGGTTTAAAAAAGAACCTGATGCAAAACAACGCCACGTTTAGCCTTGGTGTTTCAGATATATTCAGGGGAAATAAATACAATACAGATACCCAACTCAATAATTTATTGCTACATACCACCTATGTTGGAGAAACCCGTCAGGTGAGGTTAAACTTCAGCTACCGTTTCGGCAATAACAAAATTAAAACACAAGACAGACGGGAATCCGGATTAGAAAACGAATCCCAGAGACTATAACAATAACTTAAGATATGCAACTGCCAGAAGAACAAACGTTTTCCCGATTTCCCTCATCACCAGTCTGCACCCAGGAAAATAGATTTTAATAGGCGAACCTCAGGGCCTGTAAGGTCCAAGAGAGGCCATAAAATCTATTTTCAAAAAAAACCTTCTTTTGTAACCCACAACTCAATAACTTATGCAAAAGTTGTACAACTAAAAAACGAATTATAAACTTGAAAGGCGTGGGTTAATTTTTAAAAGTTCAGTAAGAGCTTTAACTGGTGCGGTCTCTTTTACCATCATTTGTATAAAACTAATATCATTTCCCATTCCATCTTTCCCAGTATAGGAGATTGGGGTCGTAGAGATCACCACTCCGATAAGGTTTCCATACCTGTCCAATATTGGACCGCCACTAGACCCTATTGCATAATCTGCTGTTATCTCCATCCTAATCGGTGCATGGCCATTTTTATCATATGCTGCCCCTAATGTGGCGGGATCTATACTCGCATTCCGGGCAACAATACCTTTACTGAAAGAATAAAAATGACCGAGCGGATGAGAGATGCAATACACCGAGGCACCAATATTTGCAGGCTTTCCAAAAGGTATAGGATGGAGCTTATCTCCATGCATATCTACTTTGAAAACTGCTAAATCATTATTTTTTGAAAAAGCCATAACCTTATTTATGAAATAAACCTTCTTATCATTTGTGATAATGAAATAGACACTGTCTTTCTTTCCCTCCTCAGCGTCTGGCCGTATAATGTTTTTAAGGACATGAAAATTGGTTACACAGGTTCCATCTGCTGAAATTGCAAAAGCTGTACCTACCAAGTCAAAACTCTTGGACTTTGGATTACCGGGATCAGATGAACTGAGTTTTCCAATGATCAATACAGCTTTCTTTCTTTCAGAAAAGATCATCTCTTCATTTAGCAATTGAGTATTATTGCTGAGTATTGCCACGGGCAGATCAGTAGCTTCGTCAGCCATCAAAAGTGCCGCATCTGACTTAATTTTACTCAAAGTCCTACCCCCCAGATCAGATTTACTTTCGTCAAGCCATTTTCCTAAATTCTCATAATAGGCATTGTATTTTACATACATATCATCATGAGTGGCAGTTTGGGCCATTGTGGCGCCTGCTGACAGCCAAATACAGGCTGCAAGACAAATAAATAACAAGTATTTGTTCATGTTTTTTTATGAATTAAAATATTTTGATAACGACAAAGCCTGTAAGCGTTTTTAGTCGCCGATCAACTCCAAAATACCCTCATTTCTGATGATCATCATACCCTGCCGGTCTTGCGTAATTCCTTCCCGCATCCTGTAAGTATAACGGGGTCTTGATCCATCCATAACTGTAGGCATATAAGCAAATTTGATGTTGCTACGAGTCTTTAATGCCTCTCCTACTTCAATGATATGCGTTGAAACGATAAAGAGACATTCTGTATATTCAGAAAACCCCTCAGTTACCGCCAATGTCCCATCGTAAGCATCTTTAACATTCGTTCCTTTAAACAACTCATCAAACATCAGCATCAAACGTTTTCCACTTGCAGCAGCCTCAGCAGCCTGTTTTACCCGAACCACCTCAGCATAAAAATGGCTGTACCCAAGATTAATATTATCCGCTACATTAATAGAAGAATACAAACCATCCCGCACCGAAAACTCCATAAAATCGGCCGCAACAGGAAAGCCGATATGCGCCAGATAAATCCCGATGCCCACAGATTTCATAAATGTAGATTTACCTGCCATATTTGCGCCCGTTAAAAAAAGCACATTGCTTTCCTCGTCCAGCAACAAAGAATTTCCGATCGCCTTATCCACGCAAGGATGCCGAAGGTTATCCGCAGAAAGCACATTCTGTTCCGGAAAAAAAGCCTTGGCAAAAGTAAAACCTTTGCTGCGGGCCACAGCACTCACATGGATGTTTACATCCAGTTCATAAATAAATCGCATTACATCCTCAACTTCCCTGAACAGTTTGCTCTTTAACAGATGATTATAGTATACCAGCTCTTTCAAGGCCAGCGATTTGTAAATATCAATCTTCCGTAATTTCTCCATACGGGGATCAGATAAGACCCTCATGATCTGTGCTACCCGATTTTTATAAGTATCCGGAGCTGCTGGCGTGTTTTGCAGGAAAGCATAGCACCTGTTCATCACTGCAATAACCGCCTGCAGGCCCTGGATATTTTTCTTATGACGTTCATCGCGCGCCAGACTCGAAAGTATTCTTTTAACCACCGTGCCTGCAAAAACCATTGGCAGGTTACTTCCAACACCCGAATCCATATATTCCCGCATCAAACTGATTTGCTGTGCATCAACAGGAAAGGTCAGTTGCTTTTCCTGAAAAAAGCGAAAAACATCAGTACGCTCATTGATTTTACGTACGTCGTTCATTGGCGAACGGAACATTTTATCCAGTAATTGTTCACCTCCCCTTGTTTTTACCTGGTTGAACAAGTTATATACCGAGCCACTGCGGAATTTACCCAGGAGGTTCAGCTCATCCAATGTTTGTTTATCTATTCCAAAACTCATAAAAATTCCCTTTTTTAATCAACAACAACTTTATGTTTTTTAACTCCGTTCTTTAAGATCTCCAGAATGCCTTCATTTTTAATAATGATCATACCATGCCGGTCATCGGTTACCCCAGGTTCCAGGGTATAGGTGTACTCCGGCACTGTACCTTTCATCAAGGTAGGAAGATAAAGGAACCCGATATTGCTTTTCTGCTGCAGTTCCTCTGCTGCTTCTACAATATGAGAGGAAATGATAAACATACTCGTCATTTTCTTTGCAAAACCCAGTGAAACTGCCACAGTTGCTTCATGAGCATCCTTTACATTGGTGCCTCTAAAGAGTTCATCAAAAATGATGAACAGGGATTTCCCCTGGCCAAGCTCAGTGGCCACCTTCCTTACCCTCAATACCTCCATGTAAAAATGGCTGGCGCCAATCCCAAGTTTGTCTGGTAAATTAATGGTCGTATAAATTCCATCCATCACAGAAAAGGTCATGGATTTGGCCGCCACCGGGAAGCCCATATGCGCTACATATAAAGCTGTACTCACAGACCTCAAAAAAGTTGATTTGCCAGCCATATTTGCCCCGGTTAAAAAAATCAGATTTTGATCCCTGATTATCGACATGTTATTGCCCACTGGCTTTTTAAGTTCCGGATGATAAACACCTTTCAATTCTAGTCTGCAGCTATTCTTCTCGACTGCATTGGGGAATATAAAGTTTCTTTTAACAGCTACCTTAGCCACAGACAAATACACGTCCAGGGTATAAATATGATTTAGCAACGCTTTAATCTTTTCATATTCACGCACCCGAAAAAGGATATCATAAGCGGTGATGGCAGAATAAGGTAATTTTCCTTGAGGCTTTTCCCGAAGGGCCGGCTGAAACGCTACGTGGTCCAGCAGCTGCCTTATACTTTTCCGATCGGTTTCATAATGACTGATATCAATCACCTCTTTCTGTTCAATAAAGGTCTTTGCCATCCAAAGTATCTCTATAACCGCAGAGACTCCGTTACTCATTTCCTTTTCACTAAGTGCTGCCGAATGATGACCAGCATCTTTACTCTGCTCATTGGTATTCATCAGGTATTTTTCTGCCATATCAAATGAACTGGCTGAGAAAGGAAAAATGATGTTCATCCGGGCAAAACACTCAATCGTTCGACTGCGGAGATTGATGGCTTCCTGGTCTGATAAAGGGTTGCGGAACATTTCTTTCAGGACCTCTTCGCCCCCTCTGGTATTCGCAGAATTATACAGGTCATAAATACCACCTGCATTCCGGTTGCCAAAAATTCCCAGATCTTCTATCGTTTGTTCGTCAGTTTGTAAAAACATATCTTCTATTTTCTTTTACGTCTGATTAATAATAGTGTACCTATTAACAGCAATGCTCCAGGCATCATCCATACATATACAATTTTCAGCACATCTACCCCTGTTGAACTGATGGTCAATTTTACGTCTTTGGCTGCAGTTTCCGGGATATAAACTGGATACTTGTTGTTGTCCATCCAGCTGTAAAAGGCATTGGAAAACAGGTCAAAACCCAAACGCAGGTTGTTTCTAAAATCGGCATCGGCGCATATGATAATGCGCTGCTGCTTATGGTTAACCTGCCGGGTGAGCTGAACAGCGGTAGCAAAAGAAGAATCTCTGATGTCTCCCTGAGCCGGATTGAATACAGGAGGCACGGAGTCTGTAACCAGTACGCCTGTTTTTAACCAGGTATTCTTGTCTATGGTTTTCAACAAGGGGGCAATGGTAAAAGGCCCATTGGTTACATATTCAATTGCTCCTGTGCCAGGCATGCTGACTTTCAGCGTATCGTCCGTATCCCTTTCCTGTCTTTTTTTCAACAGCGCCAGGAGGCTTTTTTCCTCTGCAAGGTGTAATGACACATCGGTTCCTAAGGAAATCACCTTATCTGGTGTTTCATTTTTACTAACCTGTACCAGTGTGCCCTGCCTCAACTGAACACCAAATTGTTTCAAAACGGGGTTAATCACAGTTTGCTTGGTCGGTTCTCCGAAAACCATCAGGTTTCCTCCACGATCAATATATTGCTGTATTTTGGCCAGGCACACTGCACTCAGATCTGTTTTAGGGTCTGCAATTACCAGGGTTGTTGCGTCGGCGGGAATGTCCTGCTTGTCGAGTGAAACGGTATCGACATCAAAACCCAGGTTAATTAAAGAGGTTCGGTTAAGCTTCTCCAGAGACTGAAGAGAGTATTCCCGTTCTCCGGTTTTATAGATACTTCGCTCCAGATTACCAGTCAGGAAATAAATCTTAGGTGCTTTCCCTTCTTCCAACCGTTTAAATGCTCCTGCCACCTGCGACTCGTCTGGCCAGAATTCCGAATCATTAAAAGTTCTCAGGTTAATTGTCTTTCCTTTATATTTAACCCCCATATAGAGAGAAAGATTTTCTGCATAAGGATCAATCTGTTTCCGTATTTCTTCGGGGCCAATAAACATTGCGGCATTAGACTGGTACATTTTGGCCATGATGCCCGCAATCTCTTTTTCTGTTTTATGGGGATAGGTTTTGTAAAGACTCTTGCCATCGAACCTGCCATCATTGTCGTAGTAGTAAACGTAGTTGAACTTAATGTCTGGTTTGAAACGCAGGTATTTATCCCAAAGGGTAGATAGGTATGGATTTCTGGCTTCTGGCAAGCCGGGTCCCAGTCTTTGTCCCAGCAAGTTGGCATAGAGGGTAACTTCCATAGGCTCCGTCCCCATTTTCTTAAGGATTTCCTGTGTACGGGCGTGTATCGTGTTTACTTTACAATCTGTGGTGTCCCAATAGCCCACCAAAAAAGGCCTGGAAGTAATATAGCCAAGCAGTACAGAGACCAGTATCACAACAATATACCGCGATGCTTTAACAGACCAGGGCTTGGATTCTCTTTCACCTTTCAGCTTGAATAGTGTGAAACTCAAGAACATGAAGATCACAATGAGAAAATATATCACGTCTTTGGTGGTAATCAGACCGCCGATCATTTTCTCAGTCCGGCCGGAAATGGATAAGAAATAGGTCAGGTCACGCACAAAATCATATTTTTGCCACAGCATACCAATACGGCTCAGCACAAAGAAAAGTACAAAACTGCCAATACCAGATATAATTTGGTAAGTTGTGAGACCAGACATGAATAAACCAATAGCAGAAAATGCACAGACCAGCAAATAAAAACCCAACTCTGCCGAGAGTAACAATCCAATATCAACAGATTTGATGTTAAATACCCCAGAAACAATGAATATTCCAACAATTCCAACCAGTACCAGGTTATAAATCATTACGGCCAGGTATTTACCAAGAACAATTTCCCGCAGTTTAACCGGAGACGAATAGAGCAATTTAATCGTGCCATTGTTCACCTCCCGCCCAAGGAGCCCCATGGTGAGCAGCGGAACAAACAGGTACAGGTTTTGGTAAACGTTTTTGAATAAGCCATCAGGGTTTAAATAAATGGCCGAAGTAAGTGTTGCCCCAAAATCCTTCCATTTTGGATTATTAAGCAGCAACTGGTCCTGAAATACAGAGATGGGATATATAGCAGAGGTATAGAAATACGCACACTGTATTAAAAATACAATGGCCAGGAACCACGCTACTGGCGAATAGAAAAGGTTACGGAGCTCGTTTTTAGCGATTTTAAATATGATCTTCATGAGTTTTAATGATTAAGAATGAGCGGATGGCGAGGACAACTGTTTAAATATATCATCAAGGAGACCTTTCTCCAGGTTAACTTCCCGCAGCTGCCATTGTTGCTGTACACCTGCGGAGATCAGTCTCTCTGTGATCTCCTCATCGCCATCAAAATAGACGCGAATTTGTTTGTCGGTAAGAAAATCTACCTTAGTAACCCCTTGTATCTTCATCAGTTCTGCAACCTGAGGTGGGTTTTCCATACGCATCAGCAAACTGTGCGGCTGAATATAATTATCAAAAGCATCCATGGAATCGGAAAACACCACCCTTCCACCTTCAATCATAACGATCTCCTTACAGAGCAGATGGATTTCGGATAAGATATGAGAAGAGAGCAGTACGGCATGGTCAATGGCAATTTCCTTGATCAGCTTTCTAACCTCGATGAGCTGGTTTGGGTCCAGACCATTGGTTGGTTCGTCCATCACCACCAGTTTGGGTTTATGGATGATGGCTTGTGCTATTCCAACACGTTGGCGGTAACCGCCCGACAAATTATGGATCAGGCGGCTGCCGAAATGAGAGATCGCACAGCGTTCTTTTACTTCTTCTACAGCCTCCTTGATTTTAGAAGCGTCAATAAACCGGAGTTCAGCACAATAAGTCAAGTATTCATCTATGGTCAGATCGGTGTACAATGGTGGGTTTTGTGGCAAAAAGCCAATTTCTCTTTTGGCCAGTTCAGGTTGTGTCCGGATGTCGAATCCATTTACATGCACGTCTCCTTCTGTTTGGTTGAGCACACCACAAATGATGTTCATGGTGGTTGATTTACCGGCCCCATTGGAGCCTAGTAAACCTATAATACCATTCTGGGCGATTTCCATATTGATATCGCTGATTGCCCAGGTACTGGTATATTTGTGAGAGAGTTGTTGAATTTTTAGGATACTGTTCATTATTTTAGGGTTAGGTTATGGTTCTAGATTTTTATTGTTTCATCAATGATCATCACGCGTTTGCCGGTTTGATCTATCGTGTTGCCCAGCAAGGCAATGGTAAAGTTTCGATTGCGCCGGATATTAGGTGAACTTACCGAGCCGTCATTGTTGATCCCATCTACGACACAGCTGCCCAGCAAAGTACCACTGGCCTTATCCCTGAACTCAAAAGTGTAGCTGTTGATAGTCGAATTGGCTTTGTAGCTTTTAAATACGGATATACCTTTGTAAGGTAGTTCTGCCTCCTCTGACCCGTTGGCGTGGCCAGCCAGGTTTACACTTACAGGAGCACTTCCTTTGGCCATATTGATAAACCTCAGGCCCAGAACAGAGTCGGCAGGTAAATGATATGGCAATTGGTCTGTAGTCAGCAAATAATCAGGATCCAGTGTGGTTCCTGTAAGAAAAAGCATGTGTATTGTATTCCGTTCCAGGTTAAAACTGAGGCGAAGTACGGGTTTGCTATTGGCGTTGGTATCCGTTGCTGAATATATGGCCAGGTCTTGTTGCCCCACGTAACTGTTAAAGAACCCAGAATTACCATAGCGTATGGCCGATGTATTGGAGTAATATTGCCCGTTTGACATATCTCCGTTAAAATTAGTATACAGATAATCAGTACCAGATAATCCATTGGCTATAGTAAAAGATGAAGTACCTTCTGGCTTAAAACTCAATCCTTTCTTGCAGGAAAAGATCACCAGGGAGAGCAAGGTCAAGAGAAGTATAAAATGTATTTTCCGCATGTCTTTATAATATTTATTTGATTTTTCAATTGTTTATCAGTACCCAGGATTCTGAGTTAAAAAATGATCAGCTATGATCTCCCCTCTTGGAATTGGATAGAGCAATTGGCCATCGCCAAGCCAGGGTTGCTTTGCCGGGATAACGGAAAGGACCGCACTTGCCTGCCCCGTTCTTTTCAGGTCAAACCAGCGGTGTCCCCATTCTGCGAAAAACTCAATCTGCCGTTCCCTGGCAATGGCATTTTTGAGCTGCAGCTGGTTTAGGTTTGTATTTAAATCTGGCAAGCCGGCACGGTGGCGTATGCTATTCAGATCGCTAATTGCAGTCCCAAGCCCCCCTGAAGCACCGTTAACTGAAGCTTCAGCCCGGATCAGATAAGCCTCGGCCAGACGCAGAACCATATAATATTGCGGAACTGGTTGTCCTAAACCACTGTTCTGCGTACCAATGATATATTTATGTGGGAAGTAGGTATTGCGTCCGGGTTTAGTGGAATCAATGAGGTAATCTGTACTGTCTACCCAGGTCGTCCAGCGCTTATCATTTGGTTCGAAAGCCGATATCAGCTGACTGGTTAAACCGTATTGAACATATCCATGATGGTTCAGGTCAGCAGCAGAAAAAAGTAGCCCTTCTGGGGTAGCATTCTTGAGCTGTGCATCTTCCGAAGTTTGTTTTAGCTGCCATACAGCTTCATTGCTACTGGTGGAAAAGACCTGGTTCAAATCAGCTTCCAGACTATAGGTTGCATGGTTACTAATAATGGAGCTCGCCTCAATGCTGGCATTATTATAATCGCCTGTGTACAGGTATGTACGAGCAAGTAATAACGTAGCTGCCCATTTGTTAGGTATAGTTCTTTCCCCTTTGCCTTGCGAGTTGTCTGCCGCCAATACCGCCTGTGCATCTTTAAGGTCTTTGATTATTTGCAGATAAACCTGATCCCTGGACATTCTTGGCAGATTCGCGGTTTTGTTGAAATCGACTGTAAGGGCCATAGGCACATCGCCAAAGAAGTTAGTCAGGTAGAAATAGCAGAAAGCCCTTATAAATTTGGCTTCGCCAGTCAGTTCTTCCCGAACATTGTTATGTAGCGAGGCAGATTTGGAGGCCGCAATACCTTCTATTACTGAATTTGCTTTGTAAATGATGCTGTAAGCCGACGACCATATTGTGGGGGAAATTGTCGCATTGATCACCGTCAGTTTATTGGCACCGTACACATCACCATTGATATTGCTCACATAACTTGAGGAGAACAATTCGTCTGAAGAAACTGCGCCCAATTTGGTGGTCAGTCCGGCACTAAACACACTCTGACTCGATGTGGATGCCAAACCGCCATCAAAGCCATTGATCATGGTAGAATAGACGCCAGACATGGCAGATGTTGCAGTAGCATCTGTACTAAAGATTTCTGTAGTGGTCAATGTGTTGATCGGTTCGCCAATCTCTATCAATTTCTTGCAGGCCATTTGCAACGCACAGCAGAGAATGCAGAACAGGCAAATTGCGTTTATTTTTAAACCATGTAATTTCATTGCTGGATTTTTAAAAAGTTAGAGTTAGTGCAGCGTTAATAGTTTTAGGTTGTGGCTGGTTGCCAAATGGAAGTTCGGGGTCTATTCCAGGATAATCCGATAGGGTAAGGATATTCTGCATACTGATCATGAAGTTCATTCTCTGCATGCCAAATTTCTTTGATATTTTATCGGGTAAACTATAATTAAGGGCTACATTTTGCAGGCGCAGATAAGATCCGTTTGTGTAAGCACCATCAGAATTCATGAAATTACTGTCGCTTCCTGACCCAAGAGTTGTGAAACGTGGGTTGGCAGAAATATCCCCGGGCTTTTGCCAGTGGTCTTCAAAAACGTCAATAGGAATATTTGTATTTAAAAGGCCTCCGGTTTGCGAATATGGCGAGGCCGCTGTAAATCTCTTATAGGTGAGCTGTACATCCAATATGAAATTCTTATAGCGGAACTGGTTCAGCAGTGAAGTTTCAAATTTTGGACTGAGGTCAATCGCTACCCACCTGTCATCTCCATTGCTCCCAGGCTGCGAATTTCCCTGACTGATAAATCCATTCTTATCAAAATCTTCAAAGCTCCGCTGACCTGTTTGAGGATCAATCCCCTTATAGTGGTACAGATAGACTGTATTTAAGGATTTTCCTACTTTTTGAGTAGTGTAATACGAGGTATATTCAATTCCCGGAAAGGCCAGCAATTTATTCCTGTTTTGGCTAAAATTCAATCTCGCAGACCAGGAAAAATCAGGATACTCTAACAAACCGGCACGTACGGAGGCTTCCAGTCCGGTATTTTGAACACTGGCTTCTGAATTGCCCTGTACAGTCGCAAAACCTGTAAATAAAGGGGTTGGCAATTGGGCCAGTTGGTTATTGGTCCGCTTGCGATAAATAGACGTATGTAAATTAATTCTATCGTCCAAAAAACCGACGTCAATTGCTGCGTTTAATTCTTTATTTCTCTCCCAGCGGTATTCCTGATTCACCGCATGAATAGGCACTTGTGGTAATACCCCGTTATAACTGTACAAAGGTGTACCACCGGCTGTATTGGCCCACTGTGAAAGGTATTGGTAAGCCACATTTGGATAATTACCGGTTGTTCCATACGAGCCTGTTAACTTGAGCAAACTGAACCAGGCAGGCAACGCCATTTTTACCCACTTTTCTTCAGTCGCAATCCAGCTCAGTCCAGCCATGCCAAATGTCCCGAACTGTCTGCCCGGACCAAAGTTAGAGGAGCCGTCACGGCTTCCACTCAGTTCAATAATATACTTGTTCTCCAAAATATAATTGATACTTCCATGAACGTCAACATACTTACTTTGTTCATAATTCTGCAGATTGCTCACCAAGGGTGCATTGTTCACAGAGCGTGTCAGCTGATCACTGGTATACCCCAAAGCCAGAGTTGTGAGCCCTTTTGCGACAGCATTATTGAGGTTCCCGCCGAGCTTTACACTTAGTTTCCCTTTTCCTAGAATACGGGTGTAATCCATTTGAGGGATAATGGTCCACCCGGTACTCTTGCTGTCTCCAAAAAATACCTGGGCTGTAGGATTGTAAAGAGGGTTTTGAGATGCGATTGTCGTGGTCAGGTTGTTGTTGTTTAAACCCAGGTTATAGCCCATTTGCATACTTACATTTAAACCGTTAAGCACCTGATAGCCTATCTTTAAACTGCTGTTTAGAAAATTCGAGCTCGATACAGAAGGTATTAACAAGCCACTGAAAGGATAGGTTGTCCCAATATTAGCAGCATTCCAGGCTGCATAATTTAAATTCCCATTGTCGTCATATATTGGTGGTAAGTTGGGAGAAAGCGTTGTGATTCCAAACAGCATGATCTGTGCAGCAGTATTATAGCTGTAAGTGGCTGCAAGGTCGACAGATAATTTTTGATCCAGACTGCGGTGGTTTAAATTAAAAGAAATTTTTGCTGCTTTATTGCTGTTTATGTCGGCTAATGGCGATACATCTTTCTGTTTACTGTACTCACCACTGATCCTGAAAGTAGTCAGCTCACTCCCTCCGGATAAACTCGCATTTGCAGAGGTGCTCCGGGCAGATTTCCACAATATCTTTTGCCAGTCTATATCGCGGTTGGGGTCCCATAAAACCAGGTCTGGGGCTGTAGAAACTGATGGTACAAGACCATCGTTATGCAAGGCTTCCCGTCGCATTTGCAGGTATTGGCTTGCGTTCAGCATATTGTAATGCCCAATCACCTGATTGATGGCTTGATTTGCGCTCACATTAAATAACGTTTTACCTGGCTTCCCTTTTTTAGTGGTGATGATAATCACGCCGTTCCCTGCCCGTGAACCATACATAGCTGTGGATGCAGCATCTTTTAGCACGGTGATACTCTCAATATCATTCAAGTTTAGGCTTGAAAGTGGACTCTGTCCTCCGGAAAAGGTAATACCAGCTTGTTGAAGCCCGGTAGAGCCATTTTGATAAGAGGATTGCTGGAAGCCGATATTCGGCTGCACCAGGGGCACTCCATCTATGATATATAATGGATCTGAAACAGAGGTTGGATCTATAGAGCTTCTTCCCCTGATCTCTACCCTGACCGGGGCATTACTGAAACCACTTGTTGGTGTAATCAATACGCCTGGAACAATACCCTTCAAAGCCATTAAGGGGTTCGATACGGGTTGCCTTTCCAGCTCTCTCGCATTGATCTGGCTAATTTCCCCTATCGCAATACGTTTAGTTGTAAGCCCATAGGCCTGGACTTCAACGGCATCAAGTTCATTCTTGGTCTCCTTCAGCATTACTATAAATTCAGTTTGCAAAGACACTGGAACATCTAGTGGCGCATATCCTATATAGCTGATGTGCAAGGTATCATTAGTCCGTACGTTTCTAAGTTCAAATTCGCCGTTCGCTCTGGTCGTCGTTCCCAGATGTGTCCGTTTTATAATGACCGTGGCGCCGTTTAGCCTTTCGCCCTGGTTACTGTAAACAGTGCCATGTACGTCATTTTGGGAAAAGAGGTTTTCTGACATTTTGAGGCTCCCGTCGGCGTTTTTTTTTGCATTTTTTTTAACCAGTACAATAATATTCCCCACTACTGAATAGCTTACAGGTGTATTTTTAAAGCATTGGCTTAGTACAGTTTCCAAGTCTGCTTTTTCCACTTGTAAGGTTATCTTGCCTGCAGTGCTCAGGATATCTTTGTCATAGAAAAAAGAAATACCGGTTTGTTTCTTGATTTGGACCAGCACAGTTTCAAGAGGGACATTTTTTACCGATAAGGTAATGCCGGGTCCTTGCTGGGCCATTAGCCTCATGCTGCACATCAGGCCTGCTAAAAAAAAGAGTAAAAGTCTTTTCATCTGAAAATTTGGTTGTGGTTTAGGTTGGTTTATTTTTTGGCAAAAGAATTCCACTCAAACTGTATATACAGTTCTGCAATCCTCATCTCAGCCCACACTTCTATTCCTGGCTTATCGTTGATCAATCACCATTCGGCATATAGATCATTCTTTAAAAATTAATTTTTTACCCTCCATAGAAAAATGAATATTCGCAGCTTCCAATACCTTTAATACTCCGGAAAGACTCGTATTCCTTGGAATTTCACCATTAAAAATAATCTGCGAAGAATTTCCTCTATATTCCACCTCTAAATCATACCATCTGGAAAGCTTACGCATAATACTTTCAATATTTTCGTCATTAAATCTGAAATAGCCATTTTTCCAGGCTATAGCATCTTCCGTATTTGCTCTGGAAACGCTGATCTTATGGTTCTGTGTAACCGCCTGCTGGCCCGGACTGAGCCTTAAGCCTGTATTCTTTTTCCCTCCCGCAGAACCGGTTCCCAGGCTAAAGACTTCAATAATACCTTCCAGAAGAACGGTTTTTGTTGCCGGTTCTTCATTGTAGGCATTTACATTAAAGGCAGTTCCTATATCTTCAATCACTTGATCTCTGGTGATCACCCGGAATGGCTTGTCTGCGTGGTGAGCCACTTCAAAGTAGGCTTGCCCGGTAACTTGTACTTCTCGCGCCAGACCAAAAGAGACCGGATATTTCAGTGTAGAAGCCGCATCCAGCATCACTTTGGTCCCATCTGGCAGTACTACAGACCATTGGCCTCCCCTTGGTGTAGTAATTGTATTATAGGCCTCTTTCCCGGGCTGTCCCGTTAATGTATTGCTCTGATAAGTTATCATCCCATCACTGGTTTTTTTAATGGTTTGATTGCCCTGTTCAGATATGGCTCCAAGAGTTGCATCTGTTAAACTGACCTGTTGACCATTGGACAAGGTAAGGATTGCTTTATTCCCACCAGGAACTATAGAAACAGTTTGGTCTTGCAGAGTTTTTGAAGGCGTTTGTTTTTGCAGCAAGAAATATCCCCCAATTGATAAGACAAATAATACAGAAGCTGCAGCCACAAGTTTTGGCCATATAGATACATACTTCACTTGAGTAGTGTGTTTTATTAAGCGTTGTTCTATTTCTTCAAGATCACTAGTCAATTCTTCAATAGAATTGGTCAGCGTTACTTCCGGCTGATTAAGGTACCATGTTTCAATCCAAGCCTGCTCCTGTTCAGTGCACTGCCCCAGATGATAACGTTCTAGTAATTTTATGATTTCCTTATTGTCCATAGCTCAAAAAGCAGGTGTATCCTGTTCCCCTACTTTATACAAACATAGACCTCCTAGAGGAATACAGGATGCAGATAAAAAACAGAAAAATATACAACTATCTATATTTCAGTCTAATAAATTTCAAAAAAGATCAAGATCCATGCAAATAACCCCAGTTTTACCCTGAGTATTTTCAATGCATTACTGATTTGCCTTTTTACTGTTGTTTCTTCAATACCCAGTTCCAAAGCAATCTGTTTATGGTTCAGGTGATGTTTCCTGCTTAGCACAAATACCTCCCGCATTTTCTCCGGAAGTTCGTTAATCTCTTTTTCAATCAGTACAGCCAGATTGCTTTCCCTCACTTTATGGTCTGTAACACAATTGTCTTCCTGAATAATTGTCCCAAGAGAGGTGATATAGCCTGTAGCTACCTGTTGATGAGCAAAAAGCTTGATCACCCGATTACGTACGGAGGTATATAAATAGCCTGATAAATGTGATTTTAGATCCAGTTCATTACGCTTATCCCAAAGTGTGGTAAACAACTCCTGAACAATATCTTTCGCTTGTTCTCTATCCTTTATTCTTTTTAAAGCGTGCAAAAACAACACCCATTTGTACCGATGATAGATTTCGGTAAACGCAGCCTGGTCCCCTGTCTTTAACAGATGGGTTAATTCAAAATCAGAAAGTGAGCTGTAAGCTTCCATAGCTAGAGATCCTGGGAGCTAAATATAAGAAATTTGGAATCAATGCTATTTATTTTTAAAAAAAATGTTGACTGTAGGTTTAGTTTTTATCATGTTTCCGTTAACAGGTTTGTTGGCGGCCTGTACTTAATGAAAATAGGATTTATGGTTTCTCTGGACCTTGCAGGCCTTGAGGTTCAACCATTAAATCCTATTTTCCGATCATCGCAGAACTTGCAGCATTACTTATTTGATTACAGCAGCAAACCCACCATTTCTGACCATTTTCACCGGAAAGCGATCACCCGATTTAACCTGTACTGTTTTCTTTCTGTAATCCATGGCCTGGCGGTCCGCATTGATCCCATCTTCAAAATAAGTCATTGTATAAGTTTTACCTTTCTCCAGAAAATCGAAATTCAACTCCAAATTCCGTTCCTTCTCTTTGCCATTGGTAATCCCACCAATAAGCCAGGTTTGCCCCTTACGTTTGGCAACCACTGCAACTACACCAGCCTCCGCTTCCAACGCTTTAGTTTCATCCCAGGTGGTAGGTACCTGCGTAATAAACTCCGTACAATCCAGATTTCTGTAATATAAAGTTGGGTTATCCGCAAGCATTTGTATCCCGCTTTCAAAAACAACAAACAAAGCCATTTGATAAGCACGGGTTCCAATACTTGCCGCATTAGGCCTTTCAGCCTTATATACCTCAGGTGGCATGCTCAGCATGGCACCAGGCGTATAATCCATTGGGCCAACTGCATTCCGCATAAAAGGCAAATACAAACTGTTGTCAGGAAGCGTGCCATCCATTTGCTCCATGCCCCTCACTCCCTCATAAGAAATCACATTTGGATACTTGTATTCTAAACCAGAAGGTTTAAAGGCCCCATGAAAATCAACCAGCAACTGGTGTTTTGCCGCTTCCTTAGCTACACTTTCATAGTAGTTCACCATCCACTGATCAGTCCGCTCCATAAAATCGATTTTCACCCCCTTGATACCCCACTCCTGAAAAGTCTTAAATACATCCATATGGTTGTGAACTGATAGCCAGGTTAACCACAATACAATTCCCACGCCCCTTTCTTTTCCGTAACGGATCAGCTCATGAACATCAACCTTTGGGTTAGGGGTAAAGGGATCTGTTCTCTTAGCCCAACCTTCGTCCATAACAATGTATTTCAATCCAAATTTGGCTGCAAAATCTATATAATATTTATAGGTCTCCAGGTTATATCCCGATACAAAATTCACGTCAGGGCCGTAAGGGGCTGCGTCATTCCACCACTCCCAGCTGGCTTGTCCCGGCTTGATCCAACTTGGATCTTTAATCTGAGATGCCGAAGCCAGTTTAAGTGTCATTGTATTTTCTATCAACTGTTTGTCACTAGAGGTAATCACAAAATACCTCCACGGAAAACTCCTGGTGCCCGTTGTTCTGGCAATATAACCAGCTTCCTTCAGGATCTTTTGACTACGGTCTCCATCTTCGCCAAACTCCAGAGGTGCTTTTGGAAAGGCAGACAGTAAGCCGTTATTTCCAGTCCCTTTAAGGAACATTCCTGGATAGTCGGAAAGATCTGATTCACTGATCAGGATCTTATAGGCTTTCCTGGTATCGATCAGCATAGGTAAATTTGACATCTTGTCTGTGGCTTTCCAAGCCATTGAATTCACTTGGTTATAAGCTTCTTCATAGGCGGTTTTAAAACCGCCCGGTTGCTGTACATGGAGTAAATATTCTTCAGGGAAATTCACCGCAAAATCTTCATTTACAACATCAATTTGTCCCTTTTTACGGGTTAAAAACCGATAAGCAAGTCCGTCATCAAAGACACGAAATTCTACCGAATAATCGCCCTTAAAATTCAACATCAGGGAATTATAAGAATTACTAACCTCAGAGAATTTCAAAGCCACTGCAGGTTTGAGGATATTGGTTACCTTACTTTTTTTTATACTTAGTAACTTAGGGTTTTGTCCAAGTATGTCCTCATTTAGCTGTAAGCTCAAATAATTCTTCTGCATCAGACTTTCCTTATTGATAGCCACGGAGTAGTAGATCTTATCTGAAAGTGATACAGAAACCTGGATGCTTCCACCAGGAGATTGGACGACCAACTGCTTATCCTGCGCATGTACGGCGACAGATAGCGATAGCAACGCAAATAGGACTAATCTTAATTTGTTCATATGTTATAGGTTATCATTTATATGTGAGCGTGAAATTACATTTCTTCAGTTCGATATGGAAATTGAATTTGATAAGCCGATTTTCCAGAGTTACAAAAAGGACTAAGTTGCTGCTTCCAGTGCTCAGGTTTATTCTCTGCCTGCATGTTTTGGTCACCTACACGAGCATTACATGCGGTAAGTAATAAACATCCGGTAGTCCACAAAATCAACCAGGCATTTTATCATATAAGCTGATTGCTTCATAGTTCGTTAATTTAAGAAATCGTTATTATTAAAGTCTGATTTCTGCCCACAATAATCCTGTCTTTTAGAATAATCTCCAAAGCATTATTTTCCTGCATAAACTTTAAAGGGATTTGTCTGCCACCCAATATTGCTAAAACAGAACTGGTCTTTTTGCCGTCCAGTTTTTCCAATGCAATCTTTTGGAGAGCCAATTCTCCATATTTCAATTCAAAATGATGGACTTGCTTCAGATCTGTTTTTCTTTGGCTGTAGGTACCCCATCCTGCAGCTGTTGTAAATGGTGCTTTAAAGTTTTCTTTATTCCACTTAGGTGCAAAGCCAATGTATCCTTTTGGCCCGTGGTGTTCAAAACCACAGGCTGTAATAAAGGTACCATAACTTGCCATGGCTCTGGCATAATGGTCACTGCACTCTATCTCATTGAAAGGGTTCCTCTTTGCTGCATGGTGCCTATCGTGAACAGCACGGGTTAAAACCAGACTTTCATCCAGCATCCCTTCTGCCATAAAATGCGCTGCTACCTGATGCTCAAAACCACTCATGCATTCATGGAAATATCCTAATTGCCAGCTTACATCTTCGCCAAAAGGCTTGGTCTCGTTGTGGGGATTTGTATTCATCACCATCCCTCCTTCACCAGGCAAAGCATAAGGACGTCCACCCGTATGAGTTTTGATATATGGGCCCACATCCATGGTAAAATTATACTTCCATAATGCCTTAAGGGCAGCAACAGTCTTTTCCTTGTCCAGAATCCGTGGTAATCCCACTTGAAAAGTCCAACTCTGTCCATACACCTGATCAATATGACAAGTATTGTAAGATCCCAATTTCCGGCGCCCTTGAACTGCATCCGGACGATGAATGAAATATTCTCCGTTGAAAAGCTCCTTTTCCATATTCCTTTTGCCATCGGACACATAAGTTTCACAAATCTTAGCAAATGAAATATCATTGATTTCCTCAGCCATCATCTGAGCAGCCTTTGCCGCAGCGATACATAAACCAACAATCCAGGCAATCTCTCCTTCCCATACAGCATCAAGTGTGTTCTCCATCGGCGTATCCGTCATTCCATCCCCATTTTTATCCTGAGCCAGCATAAATTGTACAGCCTTCTTTATTTTGGGCCAGTTCGCATCCAAAAAACGATTGTCTTTACTCATTTGGTGCTCCCGGTAAAATCTGAGTATGGTACCCGCCTGACCGTCAATTGCCGGACGGGTTTCATTTTCTCCCCGGAAAAGTATAGCTCCGCTTTCTTCTATAAAACCTACGCCCAGATCAACCCTTTCACGTAATCCCCTTTCCAGTTCAGGAAATATCCTGGCCATCGCCTGTGCATATTGCCATACATGTGTACAGGTACCTGCACAAGCCCCTACACCTTCCCAGCTCCAAAAACGGCCATCTGCAAAACGATAAGTATTAGCCGTAGCCAATGTGCCTATATTCACAAATGTACGCTCCAGAAACCAATGCGGCAGCGTAGAGTCCTTCCAGGTATTTGCCCAAAGCTCGGTTACAGAGGAGAGTTCCTTAAAATTGGTATGTATAAAAGTGGAAACTTCTTTGGCATCCCTAAATTTTACACCATAACGATAACCTCTTTCTGCGTCTTTAACTATTTTTTTAAGCTTTGGATTCGGGTTATTAAAATGCCAGCTTACAGAATAATCTGCACTATATCTTTGTCCGGAGAGTAGTTTGGTTTCGGTCCCAATAGCTCCAACCAATTTATCAGGAAATTCTGCTGTAGCAGAACTGTCTTGGGAGCTGTCAAAATGCCTGGCATCAATTGGCCATCCATTAAATGAAACCTGTGCTTTTCCATTAATACCATGTAGTAAGAAACACATCGAACCACTATCACCGGCTTCTTGTATTTCTTTGATATTGCTGTCAGACGAAAAAAAGATACCAGTTGAGTCTTTTGTGGTGAATAAAGTATTTTTTCTTTGCCCGGCATTTTCCTTAGCTGTTAACTTGTTCACTCCATTCTCCATCCAGCCCAACAGAGAAATATCAATCGGTTTTTTACTTGTATTCACAACTCCCACCCTAAGTATAGTAGCAGGTAATGCTGATTCTTCAGCTTCAAGTGGAATAAACGGAGAATAAACGTTGAGTTGTATTTCTAGTGGAAAATCCTTGCTGCTATATGTAATTGTAGCAATCGGATAAGAGCCCTGAAAACTAACTTCATCCCAATGATCTTCATTTAATTCTTTAATTATCGTTTTTCCTTCATAGCTTATTTTAACCGCAAAACCCTGTTCCAATACCCGTCTGTTATTGGCTATGCTTGGTTCAACGTAGGCAGATCCATCTCTTGACCGAATTTTACGCAAAGAAATCCCATCGTTCCAATTGACCTCTTTAGGATCGATCCCTTCATGAACCCCTTCAAAACTCTCGTTATAAATCTGCCATAACCAGAGCCTGCCATCTCCCCCTACATATACCGTTCCGGCGTGCAGCCCACCAACAGGCATGCCTATATACTTGAGTTCATTCCTGCTTTTTAAATAAGCTGTAGCTGTTCCTCTATTAAAAAGTGAACGTTGCCATGATGGATCTATGGATTTATCTTCAGGAATATTATGTATAGGATATCCGATAGAAAATAAACTTTGTGCCCATACGGGGAATTGTAAGGCAACAAGTCCTGCCGTGAGCAGACTGGCGTTCTTTATAAAATTTCTTCTGTCAATTGTTTTGTTTGGCATGCTTAATATTTGGTTACTTTTTGGCGCTTGCTTATAGGATTTTCAGAAGTTTAAGATACAGATAAACCACTAAAACATCACTCCAGGTAAAAAAAAGTCGGAGAATACCACCAATACACAGTTGCTGATAAACAAGGTAATAAAGAATGGTTTATGACGCCTCCAGTTTTATTTTTATCTTGCTGATATGAGCAGAAAAATTCAAAAATATATCTTCACGATCTTAGTTTTTTCAATCTGCCATTCCTTTGCTCAGACACCAGCAGATATAGTTCAGGTAAACGAAGGCCTGCTTGCAGGAACAAGTTCTCCCGATGGCCAGATTCAGATATATAAAGGGATTCCATACGCTGCCCCTCCAATTGGAGATTTAAGATGGAAAGCACCTGAGGCTCCAAAACATTGGCAAGGAATAAAAATGGCCAAGCAGTACGGCAACAGCGCAATGCAAAGCACAGCGGCGCGCAACCCCTGGACTGCCGAATTTATCAATGATCAACCAATTAGTGAGGATTGTCTCTATCTAAACATCTGGGCCCCAAAACACCAAAAAGGAGAAAGTTTAGCGGTTTTGGTTTATATACACGGGGGTGGTTATGTAGAAGGTTCGGGCTCTACTCCCATTTCCAACGGCGAAAGCCTGGCAAGAAAAGGCATCATCGTTGTCAATATAAATTATCGTTTGGGCATTTTTGGCTTTTTTGCCCATCCCGAACTTAGCAGAGAATCTGTACATCATTCTTCAGGAAATTATGGTCTGATGGATCAACTGGCGGCCTTAAAATGGATACAGAAAAATATAGCTTCTTTTGGAGGTGATCCAAAACGGGTAACAATTTGTGGCCAGTCAGCAGGCGCAGGCTGTGTACATGACCTCATTGCATCTCCTCTGACCAAAGATCTGATATGTGGAGGTATTGCGCAAAGTGGCTCAGATTTAGTTCCTCGAACGCCGATGCTCACTTTACAACAAGCAGAAAAAGCCTGTTCCGATTTTGCTAACAGTTTGGGCATGTCTTCCCTAAAACAGTTAAGAGATTTGTCTGCTGATGAACTACTGGCCCTTACCAAAAAACTACCTGGTATATTAAGACCAATCATAGATGGATGGTTTTTACCGGAAAGCGTTCCGGCTATATACCTACAGGGCAAGCAGAACCCAGTGCCTGTGCTTACAGGAATAAATGCTGATGAAGGAAGCGCTAAATCTAATTATGGTAAAATATCTGCTGAGGAATTTCAAAAACAATCCCGCCAATTCTACGGAGTGCTCTATGAAGATTTTGAGCAATTATACCCAGCTCGTACGGATTCAGAAGCAAGTACATCACAAATTGAAAGTGCGCGTGATTTTGGTTTAGCCTCAACTTATTTATGGGCTGTTGGCTATTCGAAAACCGCACATACCTATACCTATTATTTTAACCGTGCCATTCCCTGGCCTGAATTTCCACAATATGGTGCATTTCACTCCTCTGAAATTCCTTATGTGTTTAACAACCTGAACAAGTTAATACGTCCCTGGATTCCGGCTGATCAGCAGATATCCGAAATGATGTCCTCCTATTGGGTGAATTTTGTAAATAAAGGTGATCCGAATGGCCCCGGTTTGCCTTTATGGCCATCTGTTGAATCCAAAGTAGCTCAAACTTTGCATATAGATTTGAAGACAGAGACTAAACTTGCTCTGCCTTCAAATAAACTGAAATTTTTTCAGTTATTCTTTGCCCAGCCACTGTAGTGACGATCTGCTAAAGCATCATACAATTGCACTTTTTAAAAATATATCATCGCAACAGACATATCCGCTCCCGCCGACATCGCCTCTTTTAAAACCTTGTCTCCTTTTAGAATTTTAACCCTCAGTACAGAATTCGCATCAATGCCTTTAGCACTCGCGTTAACCACACTTACGGATTTGTATTCCTTAGAGAAAGATTTTCTATCAGACAAACTTTCTGATTGCGCATCACTATTTCCGTTGAAGATGGACGATATGCTGATCAACTCACCATTTTCGACAGTTACCTTTACATAGATCTTTTCATCTGGCACAATATTTTCCTTTTTATCGAGAGTTGGATTACTTCCTTTACTACATGAAAAAAAGGAAAGTGTAGCCATAGAAAACACGAACAGTATTGTTCTTAGCGTTAATTTCATAGAAAACGATAGATTTAATTTTCAGCAAATATAGGCTTCTTCCTATTAAGGCCAGGATTTGTCCTGCAAAAAACTTGTTTAAAACTACAGCAGTGTTTCTGAAGTCAGAAAAAAAGCATAATATTTACATTTCCGCAAATCGTAAAAATTTCTGATATTAGAAACTATGGGAAACACAACAGGAAAGAACATTCGCCACTTACGTCATAAAGCAGGCAAAAATCAAAAAGAAGTGGCCCGGAGACTAAACATATCCGTACCTGGATATTCAAAGATAGAAGCTGGTATAACAGACATTAGTGTTAAACGCCTGCACCAGATTGCCCGCTATTTCAAGGTTTCGCCTGCCGAAATCCTCTCAGGTGTAGAAATAGATTCAAAATTGCCAGAACAAAAAATTATGACTGAGCTGCAGGCAAAACTTGAGCATAGGGAACAGGAATTGTTTCAACTGCAAGTCAAACTTATGGCCCTTTATAAAGAATTGAAAGAAGAAGCAAAAACCAAAATACTCCTGTTAATTTCATTTTTGTCCTGCAGCCTACCAGATATATTCGATGGATTAACCATCTGAAAACTGTTGATACTGCGGTTGTCTTCCTTCTTGTGTTAATTTCGCCATTATTATATTTATAAAAAGTGGTTAAATTGTCCAAAACACCCCATTATAATGTCCATTTCGACCTATACTGACGGCTTGGTTTGACATTAACTTTGCTAGTGACAGTTAATAATAGAAACATGGAAAAAAACAATTTTACAACCAGCATACTGGTAGATCAATCCCCAAAAGAAGTTTTTGAAGCTGTAATAGCCCCCGAAAAGTGGTGGTCAGGAGACTTCCAGGGAAATACAAAAGAATTAGGCGACGAATTTACCTACCGTTACAAGGATATCCATTATTCAAAGCAGGAGGTTACTGATCTAATCCCCGATGAGAAAGTTGTTTGGCAGGTTACAGAAAGCCAGCTTAACTTTCTTGAAGACAAGGCCGAATGGACGGGCACAAAAATAGTATTTGAAATTGCCCGTATAGGTAACAAAACCCAGCTGACCTTCACGCACGATGGTATATACCCTGAAATTGAATGTTACAGCGCCTGCTCTACAGCATGGGGCCAGCTTATTAATCAAAGTTTATTTAATTTGATCACTACCGGAACAACTGTTAAACCTATTTTAGACGAAAACGTTTAAAAGGATGAAAATAATATTCGGAGAAGGACGTATGTCTCTCTCCGATCTTCAACATAGAAAAACATATTTTCACACCAGTTGATATGATATGGCTACTTTAAAAAACTATCGAGATAACCCAATATTGTTTTCGTCTGCATCATCAGGCTGACATGTCCTTGTGAAGGAACAATGGCCAATTGCGATTTTGGCATCACTCCAAAATCAGCACATACACCACCTCCCAGCAGTTGATATGTTTTAATCAATTCCAATTTATCCAGTCCATCATTGTCACCCGCGATAATCAATACAGGCGCTGAAATCTTCGAAATATTAGAGTCACCAAAATCAAACGGCACCCGGGCTGAGTTGATCATCTGCTCTAAGAACTTTGTCCATTTTGTTTTATCAGGTGCTACTGCATCATATGCAGTTTGCATAGGACTATTCGCAAATAGTTCTGGCTTCATACTTTTAAATGCATTGTTTATCTGAGGCATCCACCCGCCACTCTTATAAGTAGAAGAAATGATCACTAGTTTTCTTAACCGTTTTGGGTATTGTATTGCAAATTTGTAAGCGACAGTGCCCCCAAAACTATATCCAGCTACATCAGCACTATCAATTTTCAGGTAATCCATTACTCCTGCCACATCATTGGCCAACGTAGCATGGTCTAATTTCCTATCTGAAAAGGGTGTATGGCCATGTCCCTGTAATTCAATGGCAATGACTTTTCTTGTTTTCGATAATTCAGGTATTAACTGCCCCCAGTTCATCTCAATGGTCATGAAAGCACCATGCAGTAAAACAATAGGTTTACCTTCGCCATATACTTCATAATACACTTTGGTACCATTAACAGCTGCATAGCCACTACCAGAAGGTTTGACTTGCTGTCCCACAGATGGCGAAGCTGTAAACATAATAATTGAAATTAGTAATACTGATTTAAGGATAGTAATTGTTTTGAATAAGTTTCTCATAGCGGTTTTTATATTTAGTTAGCATGAACAATACAAAGATGCAAAGCATTTCAAAATTTGATACAGGGCACAAACGACAACATAAGGGTGAATTCCGACAATCAGTGTTATTCCAAGAAAAATGGTGATAAAAATAATTGTTTGAGAAATCATTACTTAATTTACATTCTAATGCGAGAACCGTTCAGACGATAGATAGAAATATGGATAATAAAATGAAAACAACAGTCAGAATAAGATTAATTTATGCATTATTAATCCTTATTGTGATCATTTTGGGTCTCCTATCCAGAAAAACAGCAATAGTTCCACTCATCGTTGGTGACATACTATATGCAATAATGATGTTCTTCATTATTAGATTTTTCTTCCTTAGATCAAGTTATAGAAATATTGCGCTAATTAGTTTGTCCATCTGCTACCTGATTGAAATTAGCCAGCTTTATAGTGCCCCCTGGATAGATCAGGTCAGAAACACGACATTAGGTGCCTTAGTATTGGGGCGTGGATTTCTATGGAGTGATATGCTTGCCTACACTATAGGCGTTGCGATCTGTATGCTGACAACACCGTATTTACCAAAGCAAAAAAATACGAGCAATACCCATTAGCTTATATCTGCATCCATATCTGCACCCGGATGCGCACCCAGAAAAATAGGTTTTAATGATCAAGCCTCAGAATCTGTAAGATTCAGCTAGATCATAAAACCTATTTTTAATAAAATTACGCAATCATTCCAGCAAGACTTCCTAGCCGCTTTAATTTAAACTTCAACTCGTCAGACCAGGCTAAGCCGATACAAAGCCTCATACAATTTTCATACTGATCCTGCAGGGTAAACATACGTCCTGGTGAAATACTGATACCTTGCTTAATAGCCAGATCGTATAACCTTGTAGTATCAATTTCCTTGCTGAATTCTACCCACAGCGCAAGACCGCCAAGAGGTCTGCTGATTTTAGTTCCCTCCGGAAAATATTGAATTATCGCGTCAACGTAATTTTGATAATTATCCTGCAGCGTCCTGCGAAGCTGACGCAAATGGTGGTCATATTTTCCCCGCTTCAGGAAATTAGCAACTGCTTCCTGTACCACAGAAGGAGAAGATATGGAATGAATCAACTTGAGTTTTAATAGTTTCTCTTTGTATTTGCCTGGTGCTACCCAGCCTACTCTGTAACCTGGTGCCAGGTTTTTTGATACAGAGCTACACCACAAAACATTACCTTCTTTATCAAATGATTTACAGCATTTTGGACGTTGTGTGCCAAAATATAAGTCGCCATAGATATCATCTTCGATGAGTGGAATATGATGTTCTGCCAACAACTCGACAACCTCTTTTTTATGCTCTTCGGGCATACAGCTTCCCAACGGTGTATTGAAATTAGGGACCAGCAAACAAATATCAATTTTTGAAACAACCGCTTTTAAAGCCCCTATCTCTAAACCTGTAACCGGGTGTGTGGGAAGTTCCAATACCTTAAATCCAAGATTTATAGCCAGTTGTAAAGTACCAGAATAACAAGGGCTTTCCATTGCAATCGTATCACCCGGCTTTCCCAAGGCCATCAAACACAAAGAAATAGCATTTATTGCTCCATTGGTTGTCACCAGATCATCTTCATGCAAGTTCCCGCCCCACGACAAGGACCGGGCGGCAATCATTCTCCGCAATTTCACATTGCCTTGTAAAGACTCATATTCCGCACCACCTTCCTTCAACTCACTTGTTGCGTAGATAATTTCCTTTTTCAGCTTTGCCAGAGGCAATAAATCTCCCGAAGGAACAGCAATGGAAAAAAGGGCAAGATCCCGGCTCCCCATATGGGCATACACTTTATCAATCAATTCATTTGGTTCTACATCTTTAGCTACAGATGATGGTCGGCTCACCTCTGGAAGGGGAAGTTTTAAATACGAGCGCTGACTTACAAAATAGCCCGACTGCGGTTTTGATTCGATTAATGATAGTGCTTCCAGTTCCATAAATATCCGCTTTGCAGTATTCATACTGATCTGATATTCTTTGCACAATATTCTTACAGAAGGCAATTTGTCCCCAGGTTTCAAAACTCCGCTGGTAATCTGGCTGGCCATGCCATTTGCAATTTCGTTATATAAAAAATCCCTGCTCATCTTGCTAAGATAACTGTATCCATTAAAAAACACAAAACTGATACTGTATTCATTAATGCAGCTCCTTTATTTTCGTGTAAAAATTATACCCCATATGACGAATACTAAATCTTTTCTTGGCAAACCAACAGGAAACACCGACAAAGGCTGGATCAACGGCTTTATCGGTGTATTGATATTTAGCGGCTCTCTACCAGCCACAAGGATGGCGGTCCTGGACTTGTCTCCAATATTTGTAACTGCTGCCCGGGCCAGTATTGCCGCCCTGCTTGCACTTTGCATCCTGCTCATCTTCAAAGAACGGAGACCAGCAAAGGCCCAGCTCTTTCCATTAACAATAGTATCCATAGGGGTTGTCTTTGGTTTTCCCCTGCTCTCTGCGCTTGCGCTTCAATATGTTACTTCAGCACATTCGCTGGTACTTCTAGGCATGCTTCCCCTTGCAACGGCGATCTTTGGCGTAATTCGCGGGGCTGAACGTCCGCGTCCAATATTTTGGGTATTTTCTATTACAGGCAGTTTATTGGTTATAGGTTTTGCAGTAGGCCAGGGTATTACAGCCTCACCTACAGGAGATATTCTTATGCTCCTTGCCGTTATCTTATGCGGACTTGGTTATGCTGAAGGAGCTCAGTTGTCCAAAACACTTGGTGGATGGCAGGTGATTTCCTGGGCCCTGGTTTTGGCATTACCGATTATGGCACCGATTGCACTCTACTTGTTGCCATCATCACCAGAGACTATAGGCAACTCAGCCTGGATGGGGCTAGCATATGTGTCTGTATTCAGTATGCTCATCGGATTTATATTCTGGTATCGTGGCTTAGCCCAGGGAGGTATTGCAGCTGTCGGACAGTTACAACTCCTTCAGCCATTTTTTGGTTTAGCGCTTGCGGCTACGTTATTGCATGAAAAAGTGAGCATTGGCATGTTGGCAATTACCCTTGGTGTTATTCTTTGCGTCGCAGGTTCCAGGAAGTTTGCAAAGTAGTTCAAAGTAGTTCTTTACAAAGCCATTGAAATCAGTAAATTCGGATAGTAAAGTTAAGGCAAAACAAAGAACCTCAGAATGATGAAATCAACCAGGTTAACGATCTTTTTAATTTTCTTATCCCTAACCGCTGTATATGCGCAGCAAAAACAAGTGCAAATACAACGGTTGATGAAACGCGCAGGTATACCCGGGCTTTCGCTGGTTTACATTAAGAACGGAAAAGTGAATGAAATATATCATATTGGATTACGCAGCAATGACACCAAGCTTCCTGTTGATTCAGAAACAGTATTTTCTGCCGCTTCGCTGAGTAAATCCGTATTTGCCTATGGAGTGCTTCATCTGGTTGAACAAGGCAAATTAGACCTGGATAAGCCTTTGTATCAATATTACGATTACCCTGATTTAAAGGATGAAGCCTATTTTCACCAAGTTACAGCCCGTCATGTATTAAGCCATACCTCCGGACTGCCCAACTGGCGGAATGATGGCCACTTGAAATTTCTCCGCCAACCAGGTAAACGTTTTGGATATTCTGGAGAAGGATTCGTCTTTCTGGCAAAGGTGGTGGAGAAAATAACTGGACAGGATCTGGAAAGCTGGATGCAGCAAACTGTATTTAAACCTCTTGGAATGCAGAGAACGTCATATGTATGGCAAAAAGCTTTTGATAATGACTATGCTATACCGCACATTGACATTGGTTTAACGGATTCAAAATATTTTCCTGCGAATATAAATTCTGCAGCGTCTTTACAAACAACAGGTAACGACTACAGTAAATTTCTGATGGCTTTACTGAATAAACAAGGGTTAAAAGGAAGTACATTTAAAATGCTGTTTCAACCGCAGTCAAATAGCCAGGTAGATTCTGCTTTTAAAGAATTATCATGGGGTTTAGGCATTGGTCAACAGTTTTCTTCCACCGAACATGCCTTCTGGCAATGGGGCGATAACGGGACATTTAAAGCCTATTTGATAGGCTATCCAGATAAAAAGGAAGGTTTGGTCTACTTCGCTAACAGTGAAGCTGGACTGGCGATAGCAAAAGATCTGCTGAATCTGTTTTTTAACAAGCCACAGCCCGCCATTAATTGGCTTGATCAGGATGCGACAAGTTTAACAGAATTTGAAGCATTAAACAGGTTGACTTCCGACTATTTTAATCAGGCCATGGCTCCCTTTTTACAATATGGTACCAACCATCAGGACACGACTTTACTACCTGAAGCCAAAATGAATTTTCTTGGCAGACGCTTGATTGAGCTTAAAAAAACAGAAACTGCGGAGCAGGTATTCAATATGAATTTAATAGCCTATCCGGCATCGTCAGGAGCTTATGCGGGTCTTGGTGAAATACAACTTCGTTCTGGACAAAGAAAACTGGCACAGCAATCCTTTTTAAAAGCTTATGATTTAGATCCCAGGCATCCCCAAACCCGTGAGCTGGCTAAACGTTTGGAAGCTGATCCAATAGACCAGGATGCTGTAAAGAATGGCAAACTGACCATTTTTAAACTTCCAACTTATGTAAGTGCCAAAATGGTCAGCCTGGCCGGAACCTTCAATAACTGGGATGAAATGAGAAATCCGATGCGTTGGATTGATGGTGCATGGACCCTTGTCTTGGATTTAAAGCCAGGAAGCTATGAGTATAAATTTGTAGTAGACGGCGTTTGGATTCCAGATCCGAACAACAAGAAGATCAAAGAAGGCGATTTCAATTCAGTTATAGAAGTACCTAACTTGCAAAAGGAAGGTCCACAAAAAAAGTAGTCTGTTCCCCTGGACTGCTTTCAAACCAAATTGATCCACTATGTGCCTCTACAATCTGCTTAGAGATAGCTAGGCCTAAACCGAAGGCCTGTTCTCCTGCTGTACCCGTTCTTTTCGCATTGGTGAACATATCAAATATCCTGTCCTTCATTTCAGGCGGTATACCAATACCATTATCTTTTACAGAAATCAAAACACTTTCCGCTTTTGGCACCATTTGTATATCAATAACACCTCCTTCAGGGCTAAATTTGATCGCATTTGCGATCAGGTTACTCATTACCCTCCACAACTTCTCTCTGCTTGCGGGTACGGTGAGCGCCTGCGTTTGAAGCTTGATCTCTTGCCCTTTCGCTTCAGCTTTGTTCTGAAGCAGAGATACGCAGTACCGCAGCATTTCTCCTAAATCTACTGGCTCCTTCGTGAGTTCGTCTGTTTTAAATTGTGTCTGTAACAGATCGCTCACCAGTTCAAGTGAATTCTGACTGGCTTCTTTGATCATTTCCAGCATGGTCCGCTCTTCGTCTTCTCTATCCGGACGATCCAGCATTATACCGGCAAGAGAGGTAATCGCTCCAATTGGGTTCCTCAGGTCGTGCGCAGCAATCTTCATCATTCTGGTATTATCATTCTGACTTTGCTCAAGTGCTACGAGTGTCTCCCTCATTTGCGAGTTTTGATTAATGATCTGTTTATTTAGATGTTTTACGCGTTTCAAGTTGTGCCTGATGACAAGTAATACTGAAACGGCCAGAAAACAAGCCAATACCACCAATATCAGTAAGATATTTTGATATTTAGAACGTTGTTTTAAGGATTTTACCTGCTCTTCCTTCAGTGCATAGTCCAGGTAATCTACACCGGATTCATTATTTATCTTTTGTTGTTCATCATGTACCCTGATTAGTTGTTTACTATAAATTGAGGCTTTAACATTATCGCCAGCCGATGTATAAAGATCAAATAGTTTTCTGGCCAATAGTTCATTATAGATGAGGTAGCCGTTTTTTTCAGAAATATCAAGCCCCTTCTGATAATACCTTGCTGCCTTTACCGGATCCGTTTTGATCAACTGACTCCCCATATCAATCAGCATATCCATACTTACATAATAGAGCTTTTTATTCAAAGCCTCTGTTATTGTTGTATCTAATAGTGCCAGACCTTCGGTTCTGTTGCCATGGGAAATCCTGTCATCAGCGATCAGTTGCCCAACTGCAACTAAAGTTCTTTCGTCCTTATACTTTATAGCAATATTTCTTGCTTTATTCAGATAATATCTCATTGAATCCCGGCCAAGGGCTGCAGGATATAACAGTAAATAGTTATAGATGACAAGAGACATAATGGAATCCTTGCTTAATTTCTTTCCCTCCTTTAAACTGGCCTTAAACCACTGTTTTGCCTTGTCGTCTTTCCCAATCTCCTTATAGACCATCCCAATATTCATCAGGGTTTGTATGCTATTAACAGAATCTTTTTGTTTTTTATACAGTTGATAAGCATCATTATAATAACGAAGAGCAAGCTGGGTATTGCCTTTCAAATCAAAAAAAATACCCAGATTGTTTAGCGCATCGGCCTCGCCCTTTTTATATTTAAGTCGCCAGGCCATTTCCCTAGCCTTTTTACCATAATAGAATGTGCTGTCTACATTTCGCTCATACATGAGCATGCCGATCCTATTTATGGCGTCAATATAACGTAAACTGTCCTTGATTCTTGACAACGATGCTTTAAGATTATCCAGCTCATTAGGCTGAGCACTGCAAATGCCTTCAGAGAAAAGCAGGATAAGACAAAACAACAAGGTTTTTCTCATTACATGGTAATTTAGATAACAAAGAGTGATTGATATAAAGATAAACTTATTTAAAACATTTTTTTAGAATCCTTCTTTAAAAATCAGCGCCACCATATTCTTTTGCACAGGTGCTGACATTGCTTTTACCGAACAATGACGAGACATTTATCTAAAAACTGGAGTCAAAGATTATATTTGACCTTAGCAAATACGAATATGAAAAACCTGAATTTAAGATGGTCAGATCTGGACCCTAATTTTCACTTGCGCCACAGCAGTTATTATGATCTGGCGGCACAGGAAAGAATTGAAATATTAAATGAGTATGGAATTACCATCGACCTGATGAAGGCCGAGAACGTTGGACCGGTTCTGTTCAAGGAACAATGTGAATTTAAAAAGGAGATCCATCTCAATTCCAAAATACATATATTAACCAAACTACTGAAGATGAAACAAGATGGTTCCTTCTGGGTCATCCAGCATGAATTTCTCTCAGAAGACAATACGTTACATGCACTAATTAAAGTGGAGGGTGCGTGGATCAATACCATTAAAAGAAGATTGGCCAGACCTGTTCCCGATGCTATTTTTTCTGGATTGGATAGCTTTCCAAAAGCAGAGGATTTTGAATTTGTATAATAAAAGGGGACTCTATAGCTCCCCTAGCCTTTTACTTTCCTGACTCTTGTCTGGTTTTCTCGACATAGACGAAGGTTTTCCAAGATTGAACCTGTAGTTTAAAGCCAGTGTGACATTCCTTGTATCCCATTTCCGGCTGGAAAAGCCAGATATACCCTTTAGTGCCTTAAAATCCTGCAGATCTACCCTGGTATAGAATACATCTCTTGCATTGAGTTTAATCGTCGCTTTATTATTCCACATTTTTTTACTGATGCCGGCATGAATATACCAACTTGCCTTTTGTGTATACTGCGCATAGACCTGCGCCGAAGTATAATTGCCCAGAATTTCTGCATTCCACCCTCCGGATAAATTAAATTGCTGACCGACAGAAATACTCCAGTTTCCGCCTTTTGCTTTTAGAAGCTGATCATCAAATATGGTTTGATAGCGGGTATGGGTAAAAAGCAAACTGGGGTTCAGTGTCCACCATCCAGCAATGGTTATGCTGCCATCTATAGAAAATCCACTAATGTCTTTCATTCCAATATTGTCTAAAAGATGGTAAAAAACATCTTCTTTAACTACAATTGTTTCATCTATTCCATCCTTAAGATGATTGTAGAAAAAAGAGATTGTAAAGAGCTTCCTGAACAAATAAGACGCCTCACAATTATACGAGAACTGAGGTTTAAGATAAGGATTTCCAATATCATAATTGTATCTGTCCCTTGGAGCTGCAAATGGATTTAGATTTTGATAATTGGGTCTTTCAATTCTTTTACCGAAACTAAGGTTTAGAAGACTTTCTCCCTTTTCACCTATTTTAAGCGAAAAAAAGGCGGTTGGGAAAAGGTCAGTATAATGTCTTCTGAAAGCACTGTCAATTCCTGCTGTGAAGTTTTTTTGTTCCCCTTTAGATCGCGTATTTTCTGCCCTCAACCCCAATTGGAATGTGAATTGACGATAGTTCCCATTATAATTCAAATAGGCAGCCTGAATATGTTCTGTATAATTGAATTGTCCTGCATTGTCATAGGCAATAAGCGGGACCCGATCAATCTTCGTCGAATAGAAAGAAGTGCTTGTATTTTGGAGTAAACTGGATTTGACACCCATTTCAATTTTCGAATCTTTGCTAAATGGCAGGACATAATCGCTTTTTCCAGAATATATGCGAATTCGGGAAGGAAGTTTTCCTTCGAAGTCCTCTTGTGTAGTATTGATCAGCTGATTCTGCTCTGTAGTTTTGATGCTTCGATTGACCAGGTTGTGATTCATAGCATAGTTGATCAGATCAAAGTCAGCTGTCAGGATTCTTCCTACAGTGTCATATTGATGCTGAAAACTAATATTGATGGTTGTATTGTTCACTCGACTTCTGTTTTCATTATCAGCACTGATCAGAGTATCCTCTGTTTGACCACCATATAACTGCCTGCTGTTTATACTATTGTGCTCCTTTAAATCTCTATAGGTATGACCAATGGCCAGACCCGCTGTTGTTTTGGGATTTAAATATAGATCCAAACCAATTCTACCCATAACCCTTTGGCTTGGTGATTTAATAGAACTATGTTGCAAAATGGATTGTAAGGCATTATCGTTGCGCTTAGGATAAACCCTACTGCTGTTTACTTCGGCAATGCCGCTTCCATTATAATTGTTTAGATTTCCATAAAGGTTGAATTGGTCGTTTCTGTAATTGAAATGACCAATTTGTGAGATTCTTGAATATTTCCCATGGGTATTTTCAGTAAGTAAATTGCCATTAAAACCAGCAGCCTTTCCTTTTTTTAACCGAATGTTGATGATCCCTGCATTCCCACTTGCCTCATATTGTGCGGGTGGATTGGTCATGATTTCAATTTTGTCGAGTAAACCCACTGGTAAAGATTTCAGATAATCAGCCAGGTCACTGCCTTGCAGATAAGTTGGCTTATTGTCTATAAAAACCAATACATTTAGCTTGCCCTTTAACACAAGTTGATCATTATTGACTACAATACCTGGTACTTGTTCCAAAACTTCCAATGCATTTCCCCCTGTATTAGAGAGAAGAGCATCTACATTTACGATAATACGGTCTGGTTTACGCTCCAATACAGGCTTTTTATATTTTATAGCAATTTCCTTCAGTTCTGTAACTTTGTCTTTTGATTTTTCGGTATTCTGAGCAAAAGTGCGTTTTGCAGAGCACAAGAAAATTGCTAAAATCATACTGGTTATTAATGCATTCATCATGATTTTTTTCTCAAAACAACAGGATGGAAATCAGTTTTTTTGAGAAACTAGCCGAACGGCCGATTGGGCCGTCCATACAGCAATACATTAGAAATATTTATCAGTATATCGTAATTTCAAGTTGGAAGCCAGCTAAAAGTGGTCGTTTGTCGAAATAAGATTACAGGAACAGATTTATCATTAAATTAGTTTTTTATTCTGCAGATGATGACAGACAATTTCCGCATTGCAAATAACCCCTGGCTTACCCACCTCCTGTTTTGGGCTGGTTATCTTTTGGTGTATACTGGGGTGCATGTGGATGGGGACAATAGTTTATGGTCTTATTTTTTGGTCGAATTACAGGGACTTCCTACAGCAATGCTAGTGGCCTATGTGAATGTTTACGTACTTTTTTCCCGTTTTTTTGTAAATAGAAAATATTTTCTTTATTGCATTTCCGCAGTCGCATTACTGTTTTGTGCATCTTTGGCCAATCGCACCTTGATGGAAAAGTATATCGAACCTGTATTTTATCCTGACACCACCCATCCTGATTCTATATTTATCTGGTACATGCTTTTAAAGGGAATGCTTTGGTTTCTAAGCCCGGTTTTATTGTTAACTCTGGCCATACAGATCTTTAAACAATGGTTTATACAAGAGAAACAGCAACAGGAGATCATTAAAGAGAAATTGAGTGCGGAGTTGAATTTTTTAAAGGCTCAAGTTCATCCGCATTTTTTATTCAACACTTTAAACAACCTCTACGCACTTACCCTGGAAGCGTCGCCGCGTGCTCCCAAAGTTGTACTAAAGCTATCTGAACTGATGAGCTACATGCTGTATGATTCCCAGTCGGAGAGCACAATGCTCCACAAAGAAATTGACCACATGTATACTTATATAGAGCTAGAAAAGCTTCGGTACTCCGACCGGCTAGAGGTGTCATTAAATGTTTCGGGAGAAACCACACACCAAAAAATTGCTCCTTTACTACTGATTCCATTTGTAGAAAATGCTTTCAAACATGGGGTAAGCAATGAAACAGATCAGGTCTGGGTAACCATTGATATTAAATTAAAAGCTGGCTGGTTGTTCGTTAAGGTAGAGAACAGCCATACTGAAGCTTTGTTTGATACAGATACTGGCCAACACAAAGGAGGGATTGGTCTGTTCAATGTGAAGAGAAGACTGGAATTACTCTATCCAGATGCCTACGAGCTTGAGGCTAGGAAAGAGCCTTGGCGTTATATTGTTGATCTTAAATTAAAGCTGAACTAATGACTAAAATAAAATGTTTAATTGTGGATGATGAACCACTGGCAGCAGGCATTTTAGAGAAATACATCGGCCAGCTCGACAGCCTGGAGCTGGTTTTCAAATGTGACAATGCTATCGACGCACTACTTTTCCTGCAAAGCAATAAAGTTGATTTGCTTTTCCTCGATATACAAATGCCAAAGCTTTCCGGCCTTGACTTCTTAAGGACTTTAAGCAAGCGTCCCAAAGTTATTTTAACAACTGCTTTTAGAGATTATGCTGTAGAAGGATTTGAACTGAATGTTCTTGATTACCTGGTAAAACCTGTCCCATTTGAACGTTTTCTAACGGCAATAAACAAATATCATTTTTCAAATGGAACCGCGCTCTCTTTACCACCGATCATTTCCAATACCAACCTTGGAATTTCATCTGAGGCTTTTATTTATCTTAAGGCCGACAAAAAAATGGTTAAGGTTTTTCTTAAAGACATCCTTTATATAGAAAGCCTAAAAGATTATGTAAGAGTTAAAACAGTTGAAAAAGAAATTGTCACATATCAGCGAATTACCTATCTGGAAGAAAAATTACCAGATGAAAAATTCCTTCGTATTCATCGTTCTTTTTTAATCTCCATAGACAAGATCCGGTCTTTTAATGCTGCATTTATTGAAATCGGTTCCATTGAACTGCCTATCGGTCGCCAATACAAAGCGGAGGTGATGAGTACACTTACAGCTCAGGAATAGCAAAACAGACTTGGAAACTTGAAGCCATCCCTCTGTTCATTTGTGCACAACAACTGTTCGGTTTCGACCACTATATATCGGGTAATCTTATAAGTACTGTAGCAGATCCGGCAGAGACTTTAAAATATGAATAACTCTACAGATACATTACATAACCACGTGGCCGAATGCATCCAATTGAAGGAGGTTCTGGAAAGAGCATTGCAAATTGGTGTGTCTCCTGATTTTTACAGGAATATAGAAGCAGCATTTCATTTACTTTTTGCGAACCGTCCAGATCAGGCTGTAAATGTATTCGAAACTTTTAGTCAATTGACTTCACTTTTTCTTGTAATGGAAAGGAATAAAGACGCTATAGAGGCCATGATTTCAGAAATTAACTCAACGATCCTTACATTTGAAGAAAAATATTGGGACGAATAAATACAGAAACCAAACAGCTGAATAAGTTGTCATAAAAGAAGGAAACCCCCTCCTTGTACAATAGCAAAAAAAGATCTTAACATCCAGGATTTCTCTATCTGGTCTGATTTTTGTAAAAAAAACAGAAAAATAATCTATTTATACACATGAAAAAGAAAACCAACTTAACTATTGCGCTGATTGCGATTGTATTTACCTCATTTACAACAAGACTACACGCTCAATCGGCAAAAGTAACGCTCTCTCCTGAATTACTCATCCCGTTTAGTAAAGCGTACAACGTAGGTATTGGTGGTATTTTAGAAGCAGAATGGCCAGCGGAGCGCAAATTAGGTTTAACATTAGCTACAGGTGTGGAAACCTTATTTCCAAAGCATGACTGGAATGAGAATTATACCTTTTTACCCTTAAAAGGTGGAATTAAGTATTATGTTGACAAGCAATTCTTTTTGAACTTCAATCTAGGTGCAGCTGTTGGATTTAATGGCTACGGTACAAACTTCTTAGTTGGAGGCGGTATCGGTTATAAAGTGAACAACCGCATTGATCTGGGTTTCAGAATTGAAGATGCTGGCACCTCTTATGCGGCCTTAAAAGTCGGCTTCAGATTATAATTTCAGCTTAAATTTATCATCCCGGCCCGGTTGGGATGATAAATTATTCGATTTCACTAATATTTTGCCCATAGAATTTCCCTTTTCCAAATTTATTCAGTTTGTTCATTAGGCAGAAGCATGGAATTTTCTATATTTGCAGCCTCATGAGTTTACCCCTTCGCATTACGTATAAAGATACCGATATTAATTTTTCTATTTTAGGAGAAAAACCTTCTTCTAACACCAACGAAATCAACATTTTACTCCATGGAAAAGAGTTGAAACTCATCCGTTCAGATAAAACCTGGAACCTTAGTGACACGGAAGAAGAAAGCCTGGACCGGGAATTGATCAATGCAATCGGTAAAGCCATTTCCCTTCGCTATAGGTTTTAAAACTATTCTATCCGGGCATTGTTATAATCTTCTGACAATAAATTCCTAAATATGGTATAAATTAGATGCCATACAGAATCCTATGATATGTCAGAAACAGTTGCACAACAATTTGCCGGATTAAAGCCTTCGACTTTTGATTTCTTAAATACACTTAAGAAAAACAATAACAGGGAATGGTTTAATGAACATAAAACTGAATTTCAGGAAGAACAAAAGTCTATTGAGATATTTGCAGATGCTTTGCTGGAGAAATTGTCCGTTCACGATGTGATTGAAACTGCATCAGGCAAAAAGAGCTTATATCGGATCTATCGTGACACACGTTTTTCGAAAGATAAAACGCCTTATAAATCTCATTGGAGCGGTAGTTTTAAACGGGCAACCAAATATCGCAGAGGTGGGTATTATTTTCATATTGAACCAGGAAATAGCTTTATTGGTGGTGGATTCTGGGGGCCTGTACCGGAAGATCTCAAACTCATCAGAGATGATATAGCTTTTGATCCCTCCTCTTTGAGAAAAATAATTGCCGAGCCCACATTCCTTTCCCTTTTTGGAACTTTACATGGAGAGCAACTCAAAACAGCACCTAAAGGCTATGATCCCAGCCACGAGGCCATTGATTTACTTCGTTATAAGCAATTTTTGATTTCCAGAAAGTTTTCAGACAAAGAAGTGTTGAGTAAAAACTTTCTGGAAGAGGTAAACCGTACTTTCATGGGTATGCGGCCATTTTTCGATTATATGAGTGAAGTACTCACGACAGATATCAACGGCTTACCAATATAGTCGCATCTCTTTAGTTACTTAAAAAAGGAGAAAAGGCCACGGTTTGGTTTCCACTCCTTTTTTCTCTTCATCGCTTCCAGGTTGCCGGGAACCATCTTTAATATGGTATCCAGCGTACCTATAGCAGCTTTTAATTCACCAGTCGCTTTACAGGCATCTGCATAATAGAGTGTCATTTCTATACGTGCATCATCCCACTTCCAGCCATTCCTATTGTAGCAATCTATACCATCCCATGCAAATGCCATACACTCCTTCCATTGCTCCTGTTTATAACAGCATTCTGCCAGGCGAAGATTGGCATCACTAATAATGCTTTCTTCTATAGGATCTCCGGATTGACAAGACTGAAGCAATATTTTCAGATTCTCTTTCGCCTGCTCATAATTCCCCAGGTTGAGATAAGACATTCCGCGCATAAAATGCACCTTCTGCACAGATTCTAGTTGAATGGCTTTTCCTTTAACAGACTGATAATTGTCTGCACAGGCAATACACTGCCGGTAATCTTTCATCTGATAATAATTTTGCATCAGCATAAACCAGGAAGAGTTGTCATCAGGATGCTTTTCCAGTTGCTCCTGCCAGGCCTTATTTGCCTCTTCCAGGCTACCTTCTTTGAGCAGGTCAAGCCGGATGTTCTGAACAGTAATATACCTTTCATTCAGGGTAAAGAGATAAGCTTCAGAAAGTTCCTTCCGGTTGTTCCTGATAAAATCATTGTACTCCTGATCCGTAGCAGTGAGTAATTCCCTGGTTTCTTCCAGACGGCCCAGTTTAAAAAGAATCTCCAGAATTTCACCCCTAAGCTCTATATAATCACTGAAATCTAAATAACTACTGCCATAAGTTACTGCGCGGTTGAATACTTCTAATGCCTCTTCATATCGCTCCAGTCTTTTAAGAGCGGTTCCCCAACTGCTCAACTGTTCCCAGAATGGAGAAAAGGAATAACCTAGTTGATGTACTTCTGCTGCCTTTTCATAAGCTCCTTGCGCAGTTAAAGCAATACCATAATTATTACAGCACATGGCAAATACATGAACATCAGCATCATTTGTTCCCTTTCTCTGATGATGATTACAGAAATAGTCGTAAAAACCCTCGTAAGAAATCTTATAAAAATGGGTTCTGATTTTAAGTAGCTCTCTGCCAATCGATGGATTGTAAGTTTGTGTCTCAAATTCATAGAAATTAACGCCGGCATTGTAATAATCTGAGGAAGAATCATCAGGCCATTTTTCCAGTTCCGGAAATACACCATTGACGTGATAGCTTGTCTCATAAAAGCGCTGTACACCATAAGAGCGTCCACCAATCTTTAAACTTTTATCCAAGTAAGGGAGGGCTTCCGTATAGCTTTTGGCATCATATAATGCAGCCCCGGCATAATGATATGGAATATACCAGTCTGGAAATATCTTAATATAATGCTGTGCAAAATTGAGCATTTCTACTGTATCGCAGCCAAGTTCATCAGCAAACACTCTCAACGCCACGAAAATGGCCTCCACCATCGACCTGTTTTCTACCCCTTTGCTGTTGAGTTCTTCCAGTTTTCGGTATAATTCCAGCAGCTCTTCCTCAGCTCCAGACACATTTGAAAGGAAAGCCAGAACGGATACTTTACCCCCAGTTTCGTAATCTTTCTGGTCAAAGGCCAGATTAGCAATCATCGCAAAGTTCAAAGGATCCGGATACATATAGTCAAGACCTTCTTTATAGACTTCCAATGCCCTCTTTCCGTCATTCTGATGCTGCAGGTATAAATTACCTTTTTTGAGATACACCTGACCAAGTTCGACATCAAGCGCATTCCTGTTCTCTTTATAAAAAGCCTTAGTTAAGGTGATCAATTGATCTGCATCTTGCAGTGCAAGAGCAATATGTCCTTCCTGCTGGCAGGCGTCCTGATGGTAACTGATGGCTTTAATGTTAGTTGCCAGATGAGTAGAGCCTGCCAGGATATCACAATAACTAATGGCCTTTGGTAAATTGGTTTTGAGTAAAACAATGTAAATATAGGCCAGATAAAGCATCGCTTCTTCATTGGAAGGATCTATTTCCAGTACCTTTTCAAAACTGTCGCAAACCGATTCAAACCGATTGTCTTCTTCCGGGTCTTCATCCCATGCTTCATAAAAGACCATTTGGTATTCACTTTTGGCTTTTAGCAATAAAGCTTGTGTGTTTTGTTCATTAACGAGAAGGAACAGATTGGCTGCTTCAAGGCAGGCTTCATAATTATCGTTGTTGTAAAGGTCATGTAAATATTCGAGGTCTACCATATAGCGTTACGTTAGTATGTCTGGGGATCTTTTGGCGGCGTAGAGCAAAATTTCTGCCAGTTATCATGAGTTTCTTTTTATTAGCTTTGCGCTATGCAAATTTGTCCGGTAGATTCATTAAGGTCCCTGATCAAACATTTTCTGATTTTAGAAAGTGAAGGGCCGGTAAATCACCAAATGTTTGCAGATGGTAACCCAGGGATTGTATTTCATTATGACCAGCCCATTTCAGAAGGATCGCAACTCAATACCACGCCACGGAGCTTTCTTTACGGACAACTTAAAGACTGTAAACATTTAATTTCCAGTGGAAAAACAGGAATGATTGTTGCCGTTCTGCAGCCCTCTGGAATTTATGCATTAACGGGTATGCCATCTAATACATTTAAAAACCATTTTATTGCTTTAGCAGATGTTTTAGGTTATCCGGCAAGAGCGTTGGAAGAGGAGATTTTAAACACATCCATCTCTGCAGAACGAATCCGGATTCTGGAAACATTCTTTATCAAAAAATATTCTTCCCTCTATCCTGTAGACCCCCAGGTACGACATGCACTTGAACTAATCTCTACACACAAGGGGCTTTTACCCATTGCATTGATCAACGAAAAACTCAACATCACCGAACGACAGCTGGAACGAAAGTTCAATATGCAGATTGGCATCAGCCCAAAATATTTCTCGGGTATAATAAAAATACACCACACACTTAAATTATTTCAATATACCCCGGTCAGCAATACGGCCCAGATTGCTTGTGAAGCTGGATATTTTGACCAGGCGCATTTCATTCACGATTTTAAGAAGATAGCCGGAGTCAGTCCGCTTAAATACCTTAGCCAAAGCCATAAGCTGGCAGTCAATCTCTTTCCTGCCGGAATTTAGTCCTTGTCGGAAATGTACAATCCTGACATTTCAAGTCAGTGTAGCTTTGTCTCATAATTTAATTACGATGAAGACTATAAAAATTGCCTCTGCTCAGTTTGAGCATAAAAATGGAGATAAAGCCTATAACTTAAGCGTCATCAAAGACCTTACAGCAAAGGCAGCAGCGCAGGGCGCTGATGTGATTGCATTTCATGAATGTTCCATTACAGCTTATACATTTGCCAGAAACCTATCAAGGGAGGAAATGCTCACACTTGCCGAGCCTATCCCAAATGGCCCGTCTATACAGGCGCTTACTGCATATGCAAAAGAATATAAAATAGCCATACTGGCCGGCCTGTTTGAGAAAGATGAAAATGACCGTTTATTTAAGGCCTATGTATGTGTTAATGAAAACGGCCTCGTAGCAAAGTACAGAAAACTCCATCCTTTCATTAATCCATACCTGGAACCTGGAGATCAATATGTTGTTTTTGAATTACTGGGGTGGAAATGTGGCATACTGATTTGTTACGATAATAATATTATCGAAAATGTCAGGGCTACCACGCTTCTTGGTGCCGACATTATATTTATGCCTCATGTAACAATGTGCACGCCTTCTACCAGGCCAGGTGCGGGTTTTGTTGATCCTGCATTATGGGAAAACAGACTAAACGATCCAACATCTTTAAGAATAGAATTTGATGGGCTCAAAGGCCGTGGCTGGCTTATGAAATGGTTGCCTGCCAGAGCTTATGATAACGGAATCTATGCCATCTTTTCCAATCCGATCGGTATGGACGATGACCAGTTAAAGAATGGCTGTTCCATGATCATAGATCCTTATGGGGATGTCATTGCAGAATGCCGTGAACTGGAGAATAGCATTTGTATAGCTAA
>Ga0182006_1000204_pt1 | contig 59798 bp, 55 predicted proteins | sample Sormic07211104_1_FD_123022 | JGI IMG/M metagenome (GOLD analysis project Ga0182006, IMG submission 123022) | Rhizosphere microbial communities from Sorghum bicolor, Mead, Nebraska, USA - 072115-104_1 MetaG | ecosystem: Host-associated > Plants > Roots > Rhizosphere | place: USA: Nebraska...
AGAGTGTTGCGCAGGTCGATCATTCGCTGAAGCTGGGGGGCCCAGTCCACCAATGGCATGAACGCCAGACCGCCCTGATCGAGGGCCGCACCGACCTGCTGCCAGTTGCGGCACAACGGTATGTTCAGCGTCTCGAGCAGTTGCTCGCTGTACAGCCGCCCCGCCGTGTGCGCGCCACCGCCGTGCATGAAGATGCGCACGCCGTTCTGCGCCAGGCACTTGGCCGCCAGCAGATACCACGGCAAATGCCGCTTCTTGCCTGCGTACGTCGGCCAGTCCAGATCGACCGCCAGCGCCGGTGGGTTCAGGCGTTCACGCAAGGCTTCGGTGAACCCGGCCATTTCCTCGGCGCTCTCTTCCTTGTGCCGCAACAGCATCAGGAACGCGCCGAGCTGGGTGTCCTCGACCTTGTCGTCGAGCACCATGCCCATGGCTTGGCGGGCTTCTTCGCGGGTCAGATCGCGGGCGCCGCGTTTGCCTTTGCCAAGGATCCGCACGAATTGGGCGAACGGGTGCTCGGCGGGCGTTTCGAGGGTCAGCGCTGGATAGTCGGTCATAAGCAATTCGTCGGTTTGGGCAGGCCCGCCAGTTTTGCGGCGAGTTTGGCAGGGGTGCCTTTGAACAGTCGGTTCAGGTGCAGGCTGTTGCCCTTGTCGGGGCCGAGCTTCAATGCGGTGTACTTGATCAGCGGGCGGGTGGCCGGGGACAACTGGAATTCGTCGTAGAAACTGCGCAGCAGTTCGAGGATTTCCCAATGTTCCGGGCTCAACTCGATGTCTTCGGCGGCGGCGAGGGCGGTGGCCACCTCGGTAGACCAGTCGCTCAGTTCCACCAGGAAGCCGTCCTTGTCCAGTTCAATGGCGCGGGCGCCAACGGTCAGGGATTTCATAGCCAACTGTTGACCTTGTCATAGTGAATCGACAGTTCGACGAAGGCCGGGTAGTCAATGGCACTGGCCCAGTCCGGAACTTGCAGAGCCCGGGCCTGCGCGTCTTCGGCCAGTACGAACAGTTTCAGGTTGCGAGCATGCAAAGAGCTGAATGGCGCGGTGCCTGGCTGCAGGGCATAGGTCGCATCGCCACTCAGCAGCAGCGCATCGTTGGGGCCGATCACGCGCAGGCAACTGCCCAGGCGCTCGTCGCCGAAAGGGGAATGAGACAACACATGCAAAGTCGACATCAGAGGGTGATCACCTGGTCGTAACGGTCAATAAGGGCGGTGATGTCCTGGGCGCTCAGTACCCGGGCTTCTTCAAGCGACAGACCTTTGGGGTCCAGGCCTCGGGCCGCTACGCTTTCAGCGCACACGAACAGGTCTTCGACGCCAAACATCGGCAAGGCTTGCAGGTTGGCGCTCAGGTCTTTCTGCTGCAATGCCTTGGCGTCCTGTTTCGCGGCGAGTTGGAACACGCCGTCATCAAGAAACAGCAGCCCGATCGGCAGATCGAAGGCGCCGCCGGCCAATACAATGTCCAGCGCTTCCCGCGCATTCGGCCCGGACCACGGCGCCTGACGGCTGATAATCAGCAAGGATTTAGCCATCTCACGCACCTCCGAAACAGATCAGACGGTCAGCGTCCTGCACCGCGTCATGCAACTGGCCAAGGCCGGACAATTCCCACGGCGCGCCCACGGCGACCGCTTCACGCTGATAGCGCTGGGCTTCTTCCTCGTTCAGCACGCCACGACGCAGGGCGGCGGCGATGCAGACCACGCCATCGAGTTGATGCTCGCTGACAAAGGTGCGCCATTGCTTGGGCAAGTCCTGCTCATCCTGAGGCGTGACCACACTGCCGGACGCGTTGTAGACGCCATCCTGATAGAAAAACAGCCGGACAATCTCATGCCCGCCGGCCAGCGCGGCCTGGGCGAACAGCAAGGCACGGCGCGAGGAGGGCGCATGGGCGGCGGAAAACAGCGCAATGGCGAATTTCATGACGGACTCGATCAGCAAAACTGCGGCCATGATAAAGCTTTATCGGCAGGGCGGCGAAGGGCGTTTACTCGCAGACCGAGTCGCTGCCATCGCGAGGATTATTTGGTCAGCCCGTACAACTCGCAATACTCAAGCCAGTCCATGCCGGCCATCTTTGCAACTTCCTTGTGCACTTCCATGCGTTGGGCCTGATATTCCTCGGGCGTGGCGGTGGTCAGTTGCAGTGTCAGCTCCCAGGCAAACAAACCCAGGCGCTCGGCCTCGGCTTCGAACGCTTCATGCAAGCGTTCGTCGCGGTACTGCGCCACTGTCTCGCCTTTGGCCTGGGCCAAGAGTGGGTTGAGGTTGTCCAGTTCGAGGCGCAGCTCAGGGCGTTCATCGAGAAATTTTCTCAGCGCCTGTTCGTGTTGCTGTTCGGTTGCCGCCATGGTCACTCCTTGAGGGGATTACGAAGACTGCTTTTTACTCGCCTTGGCAGCCGCGGCCAGACACTCAAGGGCAAACTGCTCGGTGTAGGTCATCTGGATTGGCGTGGTTTCGCCTTTGACGGTTCTTTCGCCGTCGAGAATGTAACGAATCCGCTTGTCGGTGACGCCAATTCGCTTGGCGATCCAGGCCGGCGTCTGGCCGATCTGGCTGATCAGCTTGTCGGCGTAGTCGGTGGAGGGTTTGTAGAACTCGGCGTTGGGTGTCATGGCTTTCCTGAAAAGTGGGCGATGCGAGGCTATCGGCGCGACAGGGTGCGCGAATCGTTGCGCGGTGTCGCGGTATAAATGAAGTAAAGCAGAACGATACGCCGCGCCGCGGTGGTACAGTCCGCTTTTTCCTGATGAGCGAACGCAATGCGAATTCTGATGGTGGCGCTGGCCGCAACCTTGCTGGCGGGCTGCGCCGGATCGGCGATGAACGATGCCCGCAGCAAAACCCCGTACAAAACCCTGACCTCGGACAAACCGGAAAAAGTCGTCGCCCAGTGCGTGCAGTTTGCCTGGCAGGACGAGGCGGTGTTCGGCGTCGATGCCGGTGCGTATTTGCAGCCGGGCAAGAAGGGCGGCTCGACGGTCTACACCCGTTCGGCCGAATCTTTCGTGGACGTGACCAGCGATGCTTCAGGCACGGCCTTGAGCTACTACGCCCAGCATGATGATTTTGTTGCCAAGCGTCGTTTGGCGGCGTTGGCGACCTGCCTGTAAGAGGTTTATGAGGCAGTCCCCCTGTGGGAGCGAGCAGGCTCGCTCCCACAACGTTTGCGTTTTAATCAATCAAACGCTTCTGGAAAAAGAAACGCTTATGGCCTGGCGGATAATCGGCAATCTGCCCCAGTTCGCTGAAGCCGTGTTTTTTGTAGAACTCCGGCGCCTGGAAGTCGAAGGTGTCCAGCCAGATCCCGATGCACTCTTTCTCCCGCGCCAGGTCTTCGGCCATCTGCATCAGCTTCGAGCCCAGCCCTTGGCCCCGTGCCTGGTCCGGCACCGACAACAACTCAATGAAAAACCATTGGTAAAACACCCGGCCATAAAGCCCGCCGAGAATCTCGTCGTTGTCATCGCGCACCAGCAAGGCAATCTGCTCTGACACCGTGGGCCCGGCCTTTGAGGCGTTGTAGGCGCGCAGCGGTGTGAGGATTGCTTCGCGCTCTTCCTGAGTGGCGTTTGTCGACAGTTCAATTCGCAGGGTCATGGGCTACATCCATATGGCAAAGAGGGAGCCTATCGCGATCGCAGTTTGTTTGGAACTCCCGGGTGCGCCGGGAGGTCTAGCCTCAATAATGTCATTCGCAATGCACCCATGAGGACCGCCCGTGGATATCTTTGAAGCCTTGCGCGAAAGCCATGATCGCCAGCGTAGCTATGCCGTCGCCCTGATCAAGACCCACGGCGACACCCCAGAACGGCTAGAGGCTTACAAACAGCTCAAAGCCGAACTGCACGCCCACGCAACGGCCGAAGAACGCCATTTCTACATCCCGTTGATGGCATTCGACAATGGCATGGACCTGAGTCGCCACGCCATTTCCGAACACCATGAAATGGACGAAATGATGGAGGAACTGGACGAGACTGAGATGTCCAGCGCCGCTTGGCTGATCACTGCCAAAAAGCTCTCGGAAAAGGTCCATCACCACCTGAAAGAGGAAGAGCAGAAGTTCTTTCAAATGGCCGGCAAACTGCTCGACAACAAGCAAAAGGAATCACTCGCCGGGCAGTACCAGAAAGAATATAAGGCGCAGTTGCCCTGACCTGAAGCACGCAATCATTTGTTGCTTTGGCGTGTAGGCCAATTGGATTTCAAGTAACACCGACCCTCTGAATCCGTTCTGAAGGATTGGACAGAGCGTTAGAAAAAAAGAAGCCCGGCAACCATGCCGGGCTTTTCTGTTTTCGCCTAACATGGACGTCTTCTGACGAAAATAGGGATGGATTGTCATGTCGAACACAGCCGAGCGGGTCAACATCATCGAGTCTCAGGTGTTGTCCCACAACTGGTATCTGCTGAAGAAAATCACGTTCGATTACCTGCGCAACAACGGCGACTGGCAGCGCCAGAGCCGCGAGGTCTACGACCGTGGCAACGGCGCGGCGATTCTGCTGTTCAACCGCGAGAAGAAAACCGTCGTGCTGACTCGCCAGTTCCGGTTGCCGGTGTTCGTCAACGGCCATGATGGTTTGTTGATTGAAGTGGCGGCGGGGCTGCTGGAAGGCGCTGCGCCTGAAGAGCGCATTCGCGCTGAAGCTGAGGAAGAAACCGGCTATCGCGTCCACCATGTGCAGAAGGTGTTCGAGTCCTACATGAGCCCCGGTTCGGTCACGGAGAAACTGCATTTCTTTATTGCCGAGTACGACGCCTCTTCGAAAGTCAGCGAGGGCGGTGGGCTGGAAGACGAAACCGAAGAACTGGAAGTGCTGGAGTGGAAATTCGACGACGCCCTTGAGGCGTTTTATCGCGGGGAGATCTGCGATGCCAAGACCATCATGCTGCTGCAGTATGCGGCGATGAAGGACATTTTCGGACCGGTCTGAGTCGGCGGGGTGTGCCTGGATCGAGAGAGCGTTCAGGCACAATGGTCGAGCGTTTCGGCACAGTAATCAGCCTTTGCTCTCTCTAGACTCGTGCTTCACGCCAAGACACCGATGAGGTCACGATGAACATCCGAATTATCCTATCCGCATTGTCCATGGGGGTCGTCCTCACAGGGCACGCAGCCGACTTCTCGCTGACAAGCCAGGATATCGCTGAAAATCACCCGCTGACCAGTCGCGAGGTGTTCCAGGGCTTCGGTTGCGAAGGGGGAAATACGTCTCCGCAACTGTCCTGGTCCAACGCCCCGGCGGAGACTAAAAGTTACGCGATCACGGTCTACGATCCTGATGCGCCGACCGGCAGCGGCTGGTGGCATTGGACAGTGGTCAACTTACCGGCTTCAACCAAAAGTCTGCCAAGCGGGGTCGGTTCGAACCTGCCTGCCGGAGCCGTACAAGGACGAACCGATTATGGCCAACCGGGATTTGGCGGAGCGTGCCCTCCTGTGGGGGATAAGCCCCATCGCTATCAATTCACTGTATGGGCGTTGAAAGTCGACAAGTTGCCACTCGACAGCCAGGCCAGCGGAGCCTTGGTAGGCTATATGCTCAATGCCAACGCCTTGGCCAAAGCGACCATCACTTCAACTTACGGACGTTAAGAACGATGCGCCCTTGTGACGGCATCCAGCACCGGGAAAACATTATCGATGCGTGTGTCATCCGGGCGCGGCAGCCTCATACCTTGCAACGGGTGCCGATCTTCGCGACTGCCTTGTGTCGAGTGCGACAGGGGGAAAAACTGTTGCAATGGGATGACCGGGAGATGCGCGCAGGGCCGCAACATCTGATTCTGTTGCCGGCCGGGCGTGAGCTTGGTATCTCGAACTTCCCCGGTCTTCACGGTCACTACATCGCCGATGTCGTGACCTTTCCCGGTTCGACACTGCGCAACTTCAGCAGCCGATATGGCCGGCAGATCATGAATGGTCACCGTGCCCCGAAGACAGATCTGTGTGTTCCTCTGGACAGGCACACGACGCAGGCATGGGATCAATTACTGGCCGCCATCAATGCCAACGCGCCGGATGCATTACGCACCCACTATGGGGAAGCGGTTCTGCTCAGCCTGGGCCTCAATGGCCAGGCCGGACCGCTGCTGATGGATCGCAATGATCCACTGTGCGAGCGTGTGCAGCAGTTGCTGATGGGCAGCCCTGAGAGCGACTGGACGGTTGCGAGCGTCGCTCAACACCTGAATCTCGGTGAGTCGACTTTGCGTCGCCAACTGGCCAATGAGGGGAGCAGCTTCAGGAATATTCTGGAAAGCGTTCGACTGGCGACCGCGTTGCAATGGTTGCAAACCACTTCCCGGCCCATCGGTGAAATTGCCGGTGCCAGCGGCTACGCCTCGGCCTCACGTTTTGCCGTGCGCTTTCGCTCACATTACGGTCTGTCGCCACGGGAATTGCGCGCGGCGATTTAGGTATTCCTGTGGCCTGTAGGAGCGAGGCTTGCCCGCGAAGAATGCGCCGCGGTTTTTCAGGTATTACACGTCATCGTTCTTCGCGGGCAAGCCTCGCTCCTACAGGATTTTTGTCGCGGCCAAAAAACGGCCTTGATCAGGCCGTTTTTTTGCGGGCGTTGAACAATGGGATCACGGCATTTCCGGCAATTCCTGCGGCCGTAAATCAAACACCAGTACCTCGGCATCCACGCCATTGCTCAAGGTCAGCACCTGTTCTTTGCGAACCCGTACGCCGTCGCCTTCCTGCAGCTGCAGGCCGTTCAGCTCGACACTGCCCCGCGCCACATGCACATAGGCGTAGCGATCGGCAGCCAGTTCCAGCGTGGCGCTTTCCTTGCCGTCGATCAGGCCGGCATACACCCGCGCATCCTGCCGGACTTTCAACGAGCCCTTGGCCCCATCGGGGGAGATGATCAACTGCAAGCGGCCGCGTTTTTTCTGGGTGCTGAAATGCTCTTGCTGATAACGCGGTTTGGCGCCGCTGACGTCAGGCACGATCCAGATTTGCAGGAAGTGCACCGGGCGTGTCGATGAGTGGTTGTATTCACTGTGCGCCACGCCACTGCCGGCACTCATCAGTTGCACGTCGCCAGGGCGGATCACCGAACCGGTGCCCAGCGTGTCCTTGTGTTCCAGCGCGCCTTCGAGCACGTAGGAGAAAATCTCCATGTCGCGATGAGGGTGCTGTCCAAAGCCTTTGCCTGCGGCTACGCGGTCGTCGTTGATCACCAACAGGTCGGAAAAGCCCTGTTCCCGTGGGTTGCGGTAGTTGGCAAAGGAAAAGGTATGGAACGACTTCAACCAACCGTGATTGGCCGCACCGCGATCCGAAGCTTTGCGAAGGGTCAGCATGATGAAATCTCCTGTCAGGACGTGAATTCGTCCGAGTGAGGAGAAGGTTAATGTTTACCTTAAAGTGCAGTAAGTAGATGAAAATTGAAATACTGTCTCGCATAGGTTGACAGTTGTGTGAACGGGTTCATGTATGCTTGTTGTTACATGTGGCCATAATGTCGGGCGCCAGACCCGTGGGCGGCGCAATGGTATTGAACAGTTCTCTATTAGTGACCTTGAACCCATGAAAACCGTGGCAATGGTGTTGTTCCCAGACTTTCTCCTGCTCGACATGGCCGGCCCCATGGAAGTGTTTTCCATCGCCAATCGTTATCTGCAACCGGCGGACCGATACGAGCTGTTGACCATCGGCACCGTGCAGGGCGCATTGCGGGCCTCCAACGGCGTGAGCGTACTGGCGGATCTGCACATCGATCAGGCTAACGAGCACTATGACCTGTTGCTGGTGCCAGGCGGGCCGGGGGCCTACAACGAAAAGTATCCGCCGCTGCTCGACTGGCTTCGGGGAGCCATCAGCCGTGCTGACCGATACGGGTCGATCTGCACCGGCGCGTTCGTGCTCGGGCATGCCGGATTGCTGGACGGCTTTCGCGTGACCACTCACTGGCATTACACCGAACGACTGATCAAAGGCTTCCCCAAGGCTGTCGTCGAGACCGATCAGATTTTCGTGCAGGACCGCAACCTCATCACTTCCGGCGGTGTCACCGCCGGTATCGACCTGGCGCTGGCGGTGGTTGCCCAGGACCACGGCAAGAAAGTCGCCCAGGATGTGGCCAAAGTGCTGCTGGTGGTGATGAAGCGCCAAGGCGGGCAGGCGCAGTTCAGTCCGTTGATGGCCGCGGTGGGCCCCCAGGAAACGCCAGTCACCCGGGTTCAGAACCATGTGCTCGAACACCTCGACGAAGCGTTCGGTATCGAGCGTATGGCCAGTCTGGTGAACATGAGTGCGCGGCACTTCGCCAGGGTTTTCACCCGGGAAGTGAATATGACGCCGATGGAGTTTCTGCAAAGCGCGCGCATCGATCACGCCAGGAATCTGTTGGAAACCAGCGAGCTGCCGCTCAAGACCGTAGCCTATAAAAGTGGCTTCGGCAGCGTGCGGCACATGCGATTTCTTTTCAGTGAAAAGCTCGGCCTGACCCCCACCCAGTACCGCGAGCAGTTCAGTTAACGCGCTGTTGTCCGTCGTGCGCACCGCGATGACCGTGACGCTCCTCCCATGGCCGTTGTACCGTCAACCATGCCTGCCAAGATACCCGTGAACTCTTTTTTGGGAGGTGCGGAGCCTGGATGGGCGGGATCGATGGAGCTTGCAGTTCCTTGAGCCGAGCCAGGTTTTCAGCATATGAACGTGCATGAACAACCTCAGAGAGATAAACAGTGACACGGTGCTGCGGTTCGGGCCCTACGCATTCCACTTGCATCAGCGGTTGATCCTGGACGGTAATCGGCCGCTGCGCATGGGCGGGCGAGCCCTGGACATTTTGCAGGTGCTGGTTGAGCACGCTGGTGCGGTGGTCAGCAAAGAGGCGCTGATTGCCCACGTATGGCCGACCTCGGTGGTCGAGGAAATCAACTTACGCGTCCACATCGCCGCCCTGCGTCGAGCGCTCGGCGATGGGCCGAACGGGCAGCCTTATATCGTTAATATTCCCCAGCGCGGTTATAGCTTCATCGCCCCGGTGCAGCACGATCGGGCGGGCACGCCGGTGCTGGTCGAAACCGTGCACAAGCCTCAACACAACTTGCCTGCGCGGCTCACACCGGTGACCGGTCGCGACTCGATCGTCGGCAGCGTGGTTCGGCAGTTGCCGGTTCGACGCTTCATGACCCTGATCGGCCCTGCTGGTATCGGCAAGACCACCGTGGCGTTGCGCGTGGCCGAGTTGCTGTTGCAGCACTATCGGGATGGTGTCTGGATGGTTGACCTGGCGGCCATCGATGACCCGTCGCAGCTTGTCGATCATCTGTCGCGCACGCTGGAACTGGACATTGGCGCAAAGGCGTTGGCGCAACGGCATGCCTTGGTGGTGCTCGACAACTGCGAACACCTGCTCGAACGTTGCAGGACAGTGGTGGACGATCTGTTGGCCTCGGCACCTCGACTGTCGATCCTCGCCACCAGTCGCGAACCGCTGCGAGCAGCGGGGGAAACGCTGCTGCGGTTACCGCCCCTGACGGTGCCGCCAGCCTCGGTGATTTATAGCGTGGACGAGGCCATGGGGTATTCAGCGGTGCAGCTGTTGGTCAGCCGCGCCCGAGCCCGTCAGCAAGGGTTTGCCTTGCGTCAACAGGATCTGAAGGCTGTGCGTGAAATCTGTCGTCGGCTGGATGGCTTGCCCCTGGCCATTGAGCTGGCGGCGGCGCAGATCGATGCATTGGCGCTGGTGGGGTTGCAAGCGCAACTGGGCAACTGTTTTCAGCTGTTGAGCCAAGGTCGACGCACCGCCGTGCCACGGCATCAGAATCTCAAAGCCGCACTGGACTGGAGCTATGAACGGCTGAGCCCGTTGGAACAGATCGTGTTGCAGCGGCTGGCGGTGTTCAAGATGGCGTTCTCCCTGGACGCAGCGATTGGCGTGGTCAGTGGCGCGATGTTACTGCCCGCAAGCCTGGTTAACGTGGTGGAGAGTCTGGCGAATAAATCGCTGCTGTCGGTGGAGCAGGGCAGCGGCGTGACGCGCTACCGTTTCCTCAATACCACGCGCACCTACGCCCTGGAGAAACTCGAAAACAGCGGTTACTTGCGTGCCTTCGAACTGCGTTATGAGCGCTACATCAGCCGGGCCCACGGGACATCAGTCGGGCAGGTCGTGCTGCAACTCGTCGAGTAACCGCCGGACTTTGATCAGGTCCGGTGTGGCGAAGCCTTCGGTGAAGCGCTGGTAAATCGGCGCCAGCAGCTCATGGGCTTGCCGGAAGTGGCCCTGACGCTGCCACAACTGGGCCAGCGATGTCGCACTGCGCAGTTCCCAGGCCAGCGCTCCCTGGTTTTTTGCCACGGCTAAAGCCTTGAGCAGCACCGCCTCGGCCGCGTCAGCACTGCTCGGGCAATCCTGCGCCAGTAACGCGTCGGCCCGAGCCCGCAGAATTTCTGCCGTGCTCCAGCCCGCCGCGCCGTTTTCGGCCCGCTCCAGCAACGCATCATCGATGAAACGGCTGCCCAGAGTGACCATGATTTCCTTGACCAACCCGGTGTCCGTTCGCGGGGATGAGGGCGCATCAGTTCCGTCGATCACCTGCGCGTAATGTTTGGCCCAGGTGTAGAACAGCAACACCGAGTGTTTCTTCGCCTGCTCAAGCAGCAAGGCCAGGAGCTCGCGGGCGACCGGCGTGTTGCCGTTGTAGTGGGCGATCAGGCAACCGGACAGCGCCAGGGTGTAGCAGATGGACGTGCCATGATTGATTTGCATCGCGATGTCGAGCGCCTGTCGTGCGGTATGCCAGGCTTTTTCCGGGAGCCCTTGCAGCCAGAGAATGCGCGCCAGAATCGTCAGGGCCGCCACGCTCTGGTCGTATTGCACGCCAAAGCCATGGGTGAAGCGGTTGAGCTGGCCGCTCTGGGCCAGACGTTGAATGACCTGTTCGGCATTCTCCCGCGCCAGTGCCTGATCCCCGGCAAAATGCAGGGCCAGGACCCGCAAGCGTTGGGTGCTGAGGGCCGTCATCGCGTCGTCGTGCGGCCTCAACCGCTCGAATTGGCGGCTCTGCTCCAGGGCCAGTTGGTAGTTGCCGCAACTGAGATCAACCGCCAGGTGCCCGGAAATCGCTTTGAGCTGACCGGCCATATCGTTGCAGTGTTCGGCCAGGTGTTTGGCGCTGACGAAGGCTTCGACGGCTTCGGTGCTATTGCCCTGGGTGTGGTAGCAGGAACTGCCGAGGGCAAGCTTGAGGTTCATGGTCAAACGCGGACAGGGCTGGTGCGTCGTTTCGAGCAACGCCAGGGCTTTGCGCACGTACGCGCCGTATTCCTTGAGCAGCGACAGCTCTTGCCAGAGCGGTGCCGAGGTCGCGGCGAGACGGATGGCCAAGGCCTGCGGCCCTTGAGCGTTCAAGCCCCAATCCAGGACTGCACGAATGTCGTCCAGGCTGCGGGCGTAACGCTCGGTCCAGCGCTCGCTCTGGGTGTGTTCCCATTCACTTTGCGCCTGCTGCATCAAGGCCAGGCAGCATTCGGCGTGGCGCTCTCGGGTGTCCGCCAGCTCTTGGGCCTGGTCGAGTTTTTCCAGCGCATAGCCACGCGTGGTGTCGAGCAGACGGTAGAACACTTCTTCATCGCCGACTTCCACGTTCAGCAATGACTTGGCCACCAATTGGGTAATCGAGGCAAACACCACATCGGGCTCGACGTACTGGCCGACAATCACGGCAGCCGCCGATTCCAGGGTAAAAGCGCCCCGGAATATCCCCAGTCGGCGCAGGCACGTCTGCTCGCAGGCATTGAGCAGTTCGAAGCTCCAGTCCAGCGTGGCGCGAAGGGTCTGATGGCGGCCCATGGTGGTCGGGCAGCCTTGGGCGAGCAGGCGAAAGCTGTCTTGCAGTTGCGACAGCAAGCCGCTCAAACCCAGGTTGCCAACTTGCGCCGCCGCCAGTTCGATCGCCAACGGAATGCCGTCCAGACGTCGGCAGATTTCAATCGCCAGCGGCAGGTCGGCTTCGCTCAGTTCGAAGCTGTCGTGGCTGGCCATCGCCCGCTCGACAAACAATTGCAGCGCCGAAAACGTCAGGGCCTGAGCGCGGTCGAGCAGGGCGATGGGCGGCGGGCAGTCCAGTGATTCCAGGCGCTGCACGTATTCGCCTTCGGCCCGCAGGCTTTCGCGACTGGTAGCCAGAATGTGCACTTGGGGTGCCGCGCGCAGGATGCTTTCGCTGAGCAACGCAATGGCATCGATCAGGTGTTCGCAGTTGTCGATGACCAGCAGCATCTGCCGTTCGCGCAAGCATGTGGCGAGCCCGTTCATGGGGTCGGCGTCATGCAACGGCAAGCCCAGCGCTGTCGCCAGGTGCGCGCCGATCATCAAAGGGCAGTTGATCGGTGCCAGGTCCACCAGGCGAATGCCGTCTCGATAGCGACCGATCAGTTGCTCGGCGACGCGCAGCGCCACGGTCGTCTTGCCGATCCCGCCGGGGCCCACGAGGGTGATGAAACGTTGCTGTGAGAGTTGCGCCAGCAGTCTGTCGACCAGGGCCTGACGGCCGATCATGCGAGTCCGGCGCACCGGCAGGTTATGGCCGCCCGGTTCATTGGCGTCGTTTTGGGGATGTTGTTCGATGGACTCCAGGGAAAACGGCGCGACAAAACTGTAGCCGCGCTGGGCGACGGTGACGATGTAACGCTGGCCGGCCTGACCGTCACCGAGGGCTTTGCGCAGTGCCGCCATGTGCACGCGCAGGTTGGTGTCTTCCACTACGCTTTTGGGCCAGACCCGCGCGATCAGTTGCTGCTTGCTCACCACCTGGCCTGCGTGCTCCAGCAACATCAACAGAATGTCCATGGCTTGCCTGCCCAGGCGCAGGGGCTGGTCGGCCTCCATCACCAGGCGTTGGCCAGGGTAGATCCGGTAGGGGCCGAAATGGATGGCCTGTTCGGGGGTAAGGGTCAACGGGTCACTCCTGCTTGCATCCGTCTATCGCGCGGTATCCAGGCATATTCCTAAGGTTTTTTCGGTAGCGCAACGTGGCGTCATACATCTCGGCAGCAGGTGCAACGGCTGTGGCCTTGCCGTCGGTGCCCGGCGGCCCCGTATTTATTGGACTCGGCGCTGGTGAACGGCACGCCGTGGCCATGGGTGTACGGCAGAAAATTAACAACGTTTAACTCGTACCGATCCGGTCTACGCTCAAAAATCCATTTCTTCAAGTAGCCGAAGGTATCGGCCTTTTTGCAACAGAAAGTGCAACAAAAAGCGTGCCGCAAAAAGGACGAACACTTCTGGAGGAGCCGGAATGAGCAACGTGGTGGTGGTCTATCACAGTGGTTACGGGCACACCCGGGTCATGGCCGAAGCCGTGGGCCTGGGGGTGGAACGACACTTGGGCAGCACCTGTCGGCTGATTCCGGTGGAGGAAGTGGACGATCACTGGGAGCGCTTGCACCGTGCCGATGCAATCATCTTCGGCGCCCCCACCTACATGGGCAGCGCCTCGGCAGCCTTCAAGGGTTTCATGGAGGCCACCGCCTCGTTCTACCTGGCCCAGCCCTGGCGCGACAAGCTCGCTGCCGGGTTTACCAACTCCGGATGCCTGTGTGGCGACAAGCTCAATACCTTGCTGCAGATGGCGGTGTTCGCCGCCCAGCACTCGATGATCTGGGTCGGCCTCGACCTGCTGCCGGCGCGCAGCAGCCTCGGCCTGTTCGACGGGCAGTTGAACCGGCTCGGCAGTTCGCTGGGGGCGATGGCCCAATCGAACGTCGAGCAATCCCCCGAATTTGCTCCGCCCCTGGAAGACCGCCGCACCGCCGCACATTTGGGCGAGCGGGTGGCGCGCCTGGCCGAACGCCTGGCTCAAACCTCTTGTTAATCGTCGTAAACCCATGCATCAGGAGAGTCGTAATGAGCACCTTTACTACCCGAGACGGCACCGAGATTTACTACAAGGACTGGGGCACCGGTCAGCCGATCGTCTTCAGCCACGGTTGGCCGTTAAACGCCGACAGTTGGGAGTCGCAGATGATCTTCCTGGCCTCCAAAGGCTACCGGGTCATCGCCCATGACCGCCGTGGTCACGGTCGTTCGAGCCAGCCATGGTTCGGCAACGAAATGGATACTTACGCCGATGACCTGGCGCAGTTGATCGAGCATCTGGATCTGCAAAACGCTGTGTTGTTCGGTTTCTCCACTGGCGGTGGCGAAGTGGCGCGCTACATCGGTCGCTACGGTACTGGACGCGTGGCCAAGGCCGGGCTGATTTCATCGGTGCCGCCGCAGATGCTCAAGACCGAGGCCAACCCGGGCGGCCTGCCGATGGAAGTGTTCGACGGTATTCGTCAGGCGTCTTTGGTCGACCGTTCGCAGTTGTACAAGGATCTGGCCAGCGGTCCGTTCTTCGGTTTCAACCGGCCGGGTGCCAAACCTTCGCAAGGCATGATCGACTGGTTCTGGCTGCAGGGCATGGCTTCCGGCCACAAGAATGCGTACGACTGCATCAAGGCGTTCTCTGAAACCGACTTCACCGAAGACCTGAAGAAGTTCGACGTGCCGACCCTCGTGGTGCATGGCGACGACGATCAGGTGGTGCCGATTGAAGCCTCGGGCATCGCCTCGGCAAAACTGGTCAAGGGCTCCACATTGAAAGTCTATCCGGGAGCTCCACACGGCCTGACCGATACCCACAAGGATCAACTCAACGAAGATCTGCTGGCGTTCATCAAGGGCTGATCAAAATCAAAGGCGCCGGCGCCTACAGGGACATGTGAGCACCTGTAGGCGCTGGCGAAGGCTGCGATCTTTTGCTGTTGTGAGAGGGAAGAGTACGCATGGCACGGCAGCGCCAGGCAAACGGTGTGATGCCTTCGCTGCGGGTGAAGATATGGGAGAAATGCGCCTGGTCGCAGAAGCCACATTCCAGGCTGATTTGCGTCAGGGTCAGGTCGGTGTTCTGGATCAATTGTTTGGCTCGGGCAATGCGTTGCTGTCGGATCCAGTCCTGCGGCGAAACACCGGTGCTGCATTTGAACGCACGGGAAAAATGACTGCGCGACAGGGCACAGACCCGTGCCAGTTCGGTCACTTCCAGGGTGTCGTCGAGGTGGTCGAGGATCAGTTGCTTGACCAGAGTTTCGCGCCAGGGGCTAAGGCCCCCCGTGGTTTTTTTTTGCGTTTCAATGGCACACGCCTTGATCGCGTTTTGCTGAATGAGAGCCATGGCCAATGTCCGTGTCGATGGGCGCGCGCGGATGCACTGCACGGTGGGTCAGCACGTTCCCTTGTCTGAAAAACAAGTCTGCGCAGAAGGCTTCATTCTTGGCCGCGAGGACTTTGGCTTGCGAGTTAAACGTTGTTAATTCCGCAGTCAGGCTTAAGGGTGAAAATGCGCCAACTGAGCACATCACTGCAATTCGCGCCGATGCACGGTCATGCAAGATGGGCGACGTGTAGCGGCCTGGACTGGGCCGCTTTTTCTGGCTCGATCAAGGGTGATCTCATGAAGCAATCCCGCGTTTGCACACTTGGCGGACTTGGCCTGGCATTGGCGCTGATGTCTGGCATCAGCCTGGCCCAGGCACCGGCTCAGGTGAACACTCAGGTGCCCGGTTATTACCGGCTCGCGGTGGGCGACTACGAGGTGACGGCGTTGTTCGATGGCTACAACGACCTGTCGCCCAAACTGCTCGAGGGGCTGACCCAAGACCAGATCCGCGCGTTGCTGGCTCGTCGTTCGATTGAAACGCCGGGGGTGCAAACCGCGTTCAATGCGTTTCTGGTGAATACCGGCAAACAATTGATTCTGGTGGATACCGGAGCAGGGCAGTGCATCGGTGCCACGGCGGGCCAACTGTCGGCGAACATGAAAGCCGCCGGTTACCAGCCGGAACAGGTCGATACCATCCTGCTCACTCACCTGCATCTGGATCATGTGTGCGGGTTGGTGGATGGGCAGCAAAAGCCCGTGTTCGCCAACGCAACGGTGTACGCGGCCAAGGCAGAAGCCGATTACTGGCTTGATCCCCAGGCCATGGCCAAGGCACCGGCCGGTGCCAGGGAATTCTTCAAGATCGCCCAGGACTCAACCGCGCCGTATATCGCGGCGGGCCGTTTCAAAACCTTTACTGCCGGGCAGTCGCCAGTGCCGGGCGTTGTCGATGCCGAGCTGGAGGCCGGGCACACACCGGGCAGTACCACGTATCGGTTCAACTCCCAAGGTCAGAGCATTCTGTTCATGGGCGATCTGGTGCATAACCTGGCGGTGCAGTTCGAGCATCCTGAGGTGTCAATTCGTTTCGACGTCGACAATCAGCAGGCGATCAAGAGCCGCGCCAAGGTGTTCAGCGATGCGGCGGCCAGCAAGATCTGGGTCACGGCGGCGCATTTGCCGTTTCCGGGTGTCGGCCATATCACCGCGGTGGACAAGCATTTCCAGTGGGTACCGATCGAGTACGGGCCTTACAAACGAGCGGCGAAAGTGCCGATGATCGAGTAAAGTCCGACACACTTGCGCCTGGCTGAACACAAAAGGGAACCGTGCCCATGAACCGTAACGATCTGCGCCGTGTCGACATGAACCTGCTGGTGATTTTCGAAGCGCTGATGTTCGAAAAGAACCTGACCCGCGTCGCCGAAAAACTGTTCATGGGCCAACCGGCGGTGAGCGCGGCACTGGGCCGGTTGCGTGATTTGTTCGACGATCCGTTGTTGCTGCGCAACGGTCGCGGCATGGAGCCGACGGCGCGGGCGCTGGCGATTCTCAAGGAGCTGCAACCAGCGATGGACACCATCTCGGGGGCGGTCAGCCGGGCCAAGGAATTCGACCCGGCCAGCAGCTGCGATGTGTTTCGTATCGGGCTGTCGGACGACGCCGAGTTCGGGCTGTTTCCGCCGTTGCTGCGCCAGTTGCAGGAAGAGGCACCGGGGATCGTGGTTGTGGTACGCCGTGCCAATTATCTGTTGATGCCGACGTTGCTGGCGTCGGGGGAAATCTCGGTGGGGGTGAGTTACACCACGGATCTGCCGGCCAATGCCAAACGCAAAAAACTGCGCGACATTCCCTGCAAAGTCCTGCGCGGCGATGACCGCCCGGAGCCGCTGACCCTCGACGATTACTGCACACGACCCCATGCGATGGTGTCGTTCTCCGGCGACTTGAGCGGCAACATCGACGTCGATTTGGCCAAGGTCGGCCGCACCCGCCGCGTGGTGCTCGGCGTACCGCAATTCAGTGGTTTGCGCGCGTTGCTCGCTGGCACGGAAATGATTGCCACTGTCCCGGACTATGCCGCGTGCGCGTTGGTGGAAGGCTGTGCGTTGCGGGCTGAAGATCCGCCGTTCCCCATCGACGCGGCGCAACTGTCGATGGCCTGGAGCGGGGTGCATGACAACGATCCTGCCGAGAAATGGCTGCGGTCGCGGATCAGCCAGTTCATGTCGGCCTCGCTGGATATTCCGGCTGTGTAAGGCGAAACCGCGCCGCGCCGTTCGTCCGAAACAGCCGCACACCTATAAGTTCTGACAGTAGCGCGTGCCCGCGCGTCGGTGTGTGATTCATTCAATGCTCTTTCGGGGGCCGGATCGATCATGCACAGGGACAGAACAATGAACATCGCTACCGCCACAGTGAACGCCGGCAGCCCACCGCCTCCTGTCATCCAGGAAAGCGCCAATCAGTCCCTCCTCAATCCGGTGGACGTGAGGAATACCCTCACGATCGAGGTGACCGATCCGACGTTGCAGCCCACCGACCAGGTGAGTGTGGCCTGGACAGGTGCACCGGGCTCCGGAGCAAACGGCTCTCTCACTACGGCTTTCATCAACGCCGGTAACACTCGGCCGCTGGTGATTCGAATCCCGGTTTCGCTAGTACTCTTCAATCTGAGCCAGACGGTGACGGTGACTTACACCATCATTCGCGGCACCGCTGCACCCGTGACTTCAGAGCCACAGGTCGTGTACGTGCTGCCTCTGGCGCAACGCGATTTGCCTCGTCCCTTCATCACCCAGGCAGAACAGTCCGGGGAAGGTCCGATACTGGACATCAATGGCCTGACCGACATTACCCTGCGTATCAACGCGTGGCCCTTGAGCGCTCGGGGTCAATTCCTTTGGTTGTGGCTTGAGGGCAAGAACGCCGACGGCAGCGATTTCCGTATGAGGTACTGGAGTGCGCCGAGCAATGTCATCACTGACGAATTCATCCGTTTCGGTTTTTACGAGCGAAGCCACTCCGCCAATGCCTTGCAAGGGCTCAAGGACCGCAGCGTACTGACCCTGAAGTTGATGGTGGGGCTGCAAGGGAGCCCGGATGAGTCCCTTGCCCAGCCGTTTGCCCATCGAAACTATATCGTCCTGACAAACGCAGCGACCCCGCCCGCGATCTTGTCGGTCACCGGTCCCGACGGCCAGGACATCGCCGATGGCGCAGACACCCCTCACACTAGCGTTACGTTAAGCGGCAGTGCCGGGGCTGGCGGTGAAGTGGAAATTTTTGATGGGCCAACCCCCCAAGGCACGGTCATAGCTGTTGGTAGCGCCTGGACGTATAAGGTGGCTGTATTGACGGGCGGCTTGCACGTTTTCACGGTTAAGCTGGCGGATGGCAGTGGAGGGGCGTCCAGCCCATGGACAATCAACGTTGTGCTGCAAAACCTGGAGCTGACGATTGCAGAGGCGCCTGATAACGGCAATCTGGATCCTATTGCGGCATTGACGAGGCTGACGGCTGTCCTGGATTACAACATGCAGGCCGATGACAGGATCAGGGTCATCTGGACTGCTGCGCCAGGAACACCCGCTGCGGGCTCACACACCACCAATACCGTTCAGGCCGGCACTACCATCCGACCCAGGATAATCCAGCTGCCCGTTTCGCTGTTGGCTTTCAGCTTGGGCAAACGGGTGACGGTGAGCTTCGAATATGATCGCGGAACAGCACTCCCGGTGGTTTCACGGCCGCTTGTCCTGAACATCGGGACTATTCCGGCAAACTGGTTCGTCCCTCCGGTAATCACCCAGGCGAACGGTACGACGGTGCTGAATCTGGCCAATGTGCAAGCCGGGGCAACGCTCCTGTTTGGCGGTTGGCCGCTTATTGCCTCCGGTCAGCCGATCTGGCTGGATTTTGAGGGCCAGAACGCCAGTGGGGGCAGCCACAATCTCACCATGTGGACGGGCCCCAACTTCGCAGTCCATCGAAGTTGGGTGTTGAACGGCCGCTACAGCGTTACCGTTTTGTACAGTTATTTGAAGGATCTGGCGGAAGGCAGCCTGTTGTCCATTCACTTCAGGGTCAATTTGGATCAGGTCCCGAATCCGGCGACGGCGGTGGTCTTCGCCGCACGTCAGTACACCATTCGGGCCATTCCTTGAAGAAGGGCTGGCGGGAGGTGTGTTTAACGGCGTTTATCGTTACTTGATGAAAGCTACAGATCCTTGCGCCGTTGCCTACGACTGCGCCAGAATCCGCCGGCTTGTGCGCTTTGGGCCTGGTCTTTATCGTTTCCGTATCGCTGCCAATCAGCGATCGGGTTTAGCGACCTGAACAGGTATAAGCGCAACAACGCTCCGTCATATTGCAGGCATTCCATGTCTGCAGTTTCGATATGGTGGCTGTGCGCGGGAGGCCCTCGGGTCTGCCGGGTCTTATACCTCTCGGTTCGCTAACCTGCGTACAGCCGCCACCCTTACTTGTTTAGCGACAGGTACTGGTGGTTCCATCAGGTATAACGGAGATTCACCATGTTCAAAGCCACACCTAATCCGCCAGCAACCGATGACGTTTCCCCCTACGATCCCCTCGATCCCAAAAAACTCAACGAAGCCGCCGAACGCGCCCTCGATCACTACCTCAAACCGTCTGACACCAAGTCCCCACGCAAACCGAGCACGATTTACACCGTCGCCCCGGACATCAACATCGAAGAGCTGCTGACCAATGCCTGCGAGTCCTTTGCCTCGGCCAAGGTGATCGCCAGTGACTGCGCCGGATTTCTGGAGGGGCCGCAGCGCAATACGATACTGGGCGTCGCGCAGCTCATCATGTTCGGCGAGTTGGCGGTGAGTCGGGCGCTGGACAGTCTGGAGCTGAAGGCCAACCCGGCCCTATGACCTGAGGTCAAACGCTGACCCCTGTGGCGAGGGAGCTGGCTCCCGCTCGGCTGCGCAGCAGTCGTAAACCCTGTACATGCGGTCTACCTGATGCAATTGGGTCGAATGGTTTTGGGGCTGCTTCGCAGCCCAGCGGGAGCAAGCTCCCTCGCCACAATTCCCGCGGTACAAAGAGAGCACGTACATTCAATTTTTCCCTACCCCTTGGCGGCACTATTCAATCCAATGATTGAACAGGGGTGAGTCATGAACGCTTCGCAAAGGGATGAACAGGCGCGGGATGTCGGGCTGCTGTTTCTGCGGGTCAGCGGTGGTCTGTTTCTGCTGTGGGTTCACGGCTTGCCCAAGCTGCTGGACTTCAGTGCGCAACTGCAACTGATCGAAGACCCGTTCCACCTCGGTGCCCACCTCACCCTCAGCCTGGCGATTTTCGCCGAAGTGCTGTGCCCGCTGCTGATTGTCGCTGGTGTTCTGGCGCGTCTGGCGTGCTTGCCTATTCTGTTTGTGCTGCTGGTGGCGCTGCTGGTCGTGCACCCGCAATGGAGTGTGGCCGAAGGGCAGTTCGGCTGGCTGTTGTTGATCATCTTCACCTCTGTGTTTATCGCCGGGCCTGGACGGCTGGCGCTCAATGTTCGTTTGCCCGGAGTGCTCCGTTATGTCTGAAGCCCAAACTCAAAAAGCGCCGGGGTCCGATGAGATCGTGACGCTGATCGTCAAGCACCGGGTCAAGGCCGGTTTCGAAGCAGCCTATGAAGCCTGGCTGCGCAACATCGTCAGCGTAGCGGGGCGCACGGAAGGGCATCTGGGCGTGGACGTGATCCGCGGCAAGAACGCGGGCCTGGACATGTTCACCTGCGTGCTGCGCTTTTGCTCCACCGAGGCCATGCAGCACTGGCTCGATTCGCCGCAACGTCAGTCGTTGATCGATGAAGCCGCGCCGATGCTGGCCGACGGCGACCAGACCGAGGTCAACCCGGTCAACGAATTCTGGTTCGCGCCGCTGGCCGATGCCGCCTCACCGCCACCGCGCTGGAAGCAGGCCGTGGTGTCGTTGCTGGTGATTCTGCCGCACACCTTGCTGGTGCCGCTGCTCTGGGGGCCGCTGCTCAAACTCAACGCTTTTCTCTCCAACTACCTGGTCGCCACGTTCCTGATCACCCTGACCATCGTGGTGTCGGTGGTGTACGTGTGCATGCCGGCCGCGACTCGCTTGTTTGCGCCGTGGCTGACGGCCAGTCAGCCACGGGAGCACCTCGAATCCAACGCAAATTCGCCGCGCTGAACCGGCGCTTTTTTGCTTCATTTCACTGATGACGAAGGAACTGCGATGAACGCCGATCTGATTCTGTTCAATGGTCAATTTCATACCGTAGACCGCGAAAAGCCCCTCGCCAGCGCCGTGGCGATCAAGGGCGGCCGCTTCGTCGCGGTCGGCACCGACGCCGAAGCCATGGCCCTGCGCGGCTCGGGCACCCAGGTGATCGACCTCAAGGGTCGCTGTGTCATCCCTGGCCTCAACGACTCGCACCTGCACCTGATCCGTGGCGGTTTGAACTACAACCTCGAACTGCGCTGGGAAGGCGTGCCGTCCCTGGCTGATGCGTTGCGCATGCTCAAGGAGCAAGCCGACCGCACACCAACGCCGCAATGGGTACGGGTAGTCGGTGGCTGGAACGAATTCCAGTTTGCCGAGAAGCGCATGCCGACCCTGGAAGAGCTCAACCAGGCGGCGCCGGACACCCCGGTGTTCGTGCTGCATTTGTACGACCGCGCCTTGCTCAACCGCGCTGCATTGCGGGTTGCCGGTTACACCCGCGACACGCCGAACCCGCCGGGTGGCGAAATCGTGCGTGATGCCAACGGCAATCCGACCGGCATGTTGGTCGCAAGGCCGAACGCGATGATCCTCTACTCGACCCTGGCCAAGGGGCCGAAGCTGCCGCTGGAATATCAGGTCAACTCGACCCGCCAGTTCATGCGTGAGCTCAACCGCCTCGGTCTGACCAGCGCGATCGATGCCGGCGGTGGTTTCCAGAATTACCCGGACGATTACCAGGTGATCGAGCAGTTGGCGAAAGATGATCAACTGACCGTGCGTATCGCCTACAACCTGTTTACCCAGAAGCCGAAAGAAGAGCTGACCGATTTCCAGAACTGGACTGGCAGCGTCAAGTTGCACCAGGGCGACGACTACCTGCGGCACAACGGCGCCGGCGAGATGCTGGTGTTCTCGGCGGCGGACTTCGAGGACTTCCTCGAACCGCGTCCGGACCTGCCGCAGACCATGGAGCAGGAGCTGGAGCCGGTGGTTCGCCACCTGGTGGAACAGCGCTGGCCGTTCCGTTTGCACGCCACTTACAACGAATCGATCAGCCGCATGCTCGACGTGTTCGAGAAGGTCAACCGCGACATTCCGTTCAACGGCCTGCCATGGTTCTTCGACCACGCTGAAACCATCACCCCACAGAACATCGAGCGGGTAAGGGCGCTGGGCGGTGGCATTGCGATCCAGGACCGCATGGCGTTCCAGGGTGAATATTTTGTCGACCGCTACGGCAAGCAGGCTGCCGAATCTACGCCACCGATCAAGCGCATGCTGGCCGAGGGTGTACCGGTCGGCGCCGGCACCGATGCCACGCGAGTGTCCAGCTACAATCCATGGACCTCGCTGTACTGGATGGTCAGCGGCCGTACCGTCGGTGGTCTGGCGCTGTATGAGGAAGGTTTGCCGCGCACCACTGCACTGGAACTGTTCACCCACGGCAGCGCCTGGTTCTCGTCGGAACAAGGCAAGAAAGGCCAGATCAAGGTCGGGCAACTGGCGGACCTGGTAGCACTGAGCGCGGACTTCTTCAGCGTCGAGGAAGAAGCGATCAAGTGGATCGAGTCGGTATTGACCGTGGTCGGCGGCAAGGTGGTGTACGCCGCCGGCGACTTCGAAAAACTCGGACCTGTCAGCCTGCCGGTGCTGCCGGACTGGTCGCCGGTGGCGAAGGTTCCGGGACACTGGCGGCCGAACGCGCCGATGCAGGCGCAGGTGCACCAGTGCAGCGGCCCGTGCGCCGTGCATACCCACAGCCATGAGAAGGCCCGTATGTCGAACGTGCCGGTGAGTGACTTCGCCGGTTTCTGGGGCGCCTTCGGCTGTTCCTGCTTCGCGTTCTGAGTCTTGCAACAAAAGCGTCGGCCATGTGTGGTCGACGCTTCACTCACCACCCTCCGAGGAGTTTCACATGAGCAACGTTCCTTACAAACGTCTGAACAAAGATGACGCCGTTGTGCTGCTGGTCGATCACCAGACCGGCCTGATCTCTCTGGTGCAGGATTTCTCGCCCAACGAATTCAAGAACAACGTGCTGGCCCTGGGCGACATCGCCAAATTCTTCAACCTGCCGACCATCCTCACCACCAGTTTCGACGCAGGCCCGAACGGCCCGATCGTGCCTGAACTGCGCGAGCAATTCCCGGACGCGCCGTTCATTCAGCGTCCAGGCCAGATCAACGCCTGGGACAACGAAGACTTCGTCAAAGCCATCAAGGCCACCGGTCGCAAGCAACTGATCATCGCTGGCGTGGTGACTGACGTCTGCGTGGCGTTCCCAACCCTGTCGGCCATTGCCGAAGGCTTTGAAGTATTCGTGGTAACCGACTCTTCCGGTACCTTCAACACCACCGTGCAACAAGCGGCGTGGGCACGCATGTCGGCGGCGGGTGCACACCTGCTGAACTGGTTCGCCGTGGCCTGCGAGCTGCAAGGCGACTGGCGCAACGACATGGAAGGCCTGGCCAACCTGTTGTCCCAGCGTCTGCCGAACTACCGCAACCTGATCAACAGCTACACCAAGTTCACTGCCAAGTAAGGCATTGAAGAAAAATGCCCGCGATGTGCGGGCATTTTTTTGTACTGCTCGAATGTCCTCTGCATCAGCGCTTCTGCAACCATCCCAGAAACCCACCTTTCCTGATCGGCACCGGTTTGGCCATCAACGCCAGCCGACTGTTTTGCTGGCGCACCGCCTGCAACTTGTTCAACGCCCGGCCCACTTCGCTGCGTTGTTCCATGCACTGGCGGGTCAGGTTCTTGTCCAGACGGTAGATGATCGAAGATGTCAGCGCGGTGAACGTTGCCTGCGACGGCGTATCGGCCAGGATGCTCTGTTCGCCCATGACTTCGCTTGGCCCCATGCGACCGGCCTCGGTGAAACCATTGCCGTCCGGCACGCTGGCGCTGACGACGCCAGTGGCGATCACGAACAGGCTGTCCGGCACTTCAGCCAGATCCAGCACCACCTCACCGGCGGCGTATTGTTGCGCGACCATCGATTCGGCGAGGCGGTCGCGTTCCTCATGGCTCAGCGAGCGGAAAATCTTCACTTCATCGAGCAGTGCGCGGGCGCGGGTCGAGGGCTCGATCACGCCGTCGGGGTGTCGCGAGATGCCGGCCGCTTCCAGATGGCGATGGGCGAGGTCGAACAGTTGATTGCGCACGTCGCTCTTTTTGCCCAGTTCGGCGATGAACCCGCTGGCCACGTATTCGGACATCTCTTCGCCAGCCTCTTTGAGCACCGCTTTTGGCGCGGGCGAGAGCAACAGACTGCTGCTGCCTTGCAGCGTGCGGTCGAGGGCGTCGAGCACCCGGCGTGGGCGGATGTGGTTCGCCACCTTGATGCTGATCGACACCCCGTGCAGGTTGTTCGGGCGGCTGAGGTTGACGATCTTGGCCTTGGCCGCCACCGAGTTCGGCACCACGGCCATCGTGCCGGCGCTGCTCAACAGGTGCGTGGCGCGCCAGTTAATGTCCAGCACTTTGCCTTCGACGCCATCGATCACCACAAAGTCGTCCACCTGATAGGGTTTGGTGGTGTTGAGCACAATGCCGGAGAACACGTCAGCCAACGTACTTTGCAGCGCCAGACCGACCACGATGGCGAACACGCCGGAAGTCGCCAGCAGACCCTTGACCGGCAGATCGAGCACATAACCGGCGGCCGCGACGATAGAGGCCAGAAACACCAGCGCACCGATCACGTCCTGCAGCAAACGGCCGCTGTGACCTATGCGACGCATCAGCACCAGACCGAACACCTCGGTGAGCACTCGTGCGGCGTACAACCACCAGATAATCCCCAGCGCCGTTGCACCGAGTTGCGCCACCGGGTCATCGGCAACCAACGGTGTCTGCAACGGGCTGACGCCAGCGTTGATAATTAGCGCGCTGAACGCCAGAAACAGCACCAGCCGCACACCGACCTTTGGCGCGCGATGCTTGAACGGGACGAGGTGCCAGAGCAGGGCGTCGAGCACCAGCAGCAGGGCGCTCCAAGGCAACAGGTGGGCAGAGAAAAGGCTCATGGATTGCACTCCAGCGGGCACAAAAAAACTCGCCACACCCTGAGGTGTGGCGAGAGGTTGGGCTTAGTTCAGATGCGTCTTGAGCTCAGCCGCGGCCTGACGTACCGCCGCTTTGACTTCCGGAATCTGATTCAGCGGATTGAGCAGGCCAAAGTCATGAATCATCCCGTTGTAGCGCACCGAGGTCACCGGCACACCGGCCGCATCGAGGTGGCGGGCGTAGCCTTCGCCTTCGTCACGCAGCACGTCGAATTCGGCGGTCTGCACCAGTGCCGCAGGCAGGCCCTTGAGTTGTTCGGCGCTGGCATTCAGCGGCGAGGCATGGATCTGCGCACGCTCGGCCGGGTTGGTGGTGTAGTTGTCCCAGAACCACTGCATCATCCCTTTGGTGAGGAAGTGCCCTTCGGCGAATTGCTGGTACGAGCCGTCGTCGAACTGTGCGTTGGTCACCGGCCACATCAACAGCTGGAAGCGCAGGGCAGGGGTTTTCTGTTCCTTGGCCATCAGCGCCACGACTGCCGCCATGTTGCCGCCGACGCTGTTGCCGGCCACCGCCAGTCGCTTGCCGTCGACACCGATCTCTTTGCCATGCTCGGCCACCCATTTGGTCGCGGTGTAGGCCTGGTTGATGGCGGTCGGGTAGTGCGCTTCGGGCGACGGCGTGTAGTCGACGTATACCGCGACTGCGCCGGAGCCCACCACCAGGTCACGGATCAGGCGTTGGTGAGTCGGGAAGTCGCCCAATACCCAGCCGCCACCGTGGAAGAACATGAACACCGGCAACTCGCCCTTGACCTTGGCCGGACGCACCACTTTCAGGTTGATGGTCTGGCCGTCGACCTTGATCGCCTTGTCGCTGACTTCAACACCCGACAGATCTACCTTCACCGAAGCCTGGGCACCGGTCAGCACCGCGCGGGCGTCTTTCGGGCTCAGTTGTTCCAGCGGTTTGCCACCGCCGGCGGCGAGGGCATCGAGGAAGGCCTGGGTGTTGTGTTCGACACCGGGGCTGCCGGCGGCGAATGCGTTGCCGATGGACAGGGCGAGGACGGAAGTGGCGAGGGTTTTCTTGATGTTCATGTGCAAATCCTTTTTAAATCGTTTGAGTTTTTATGCCTTGGGATCGGGCTGCTGTGGCGCTGGGGTTCAGGCCTCAGCAACACCGTGAGCACAGATTAATAAGATGTCTGAAAGCGAAAAAGCGGCTATAAAGCGATTAACTGTCAACCAGAGAGTGACAATGAACCCGTTCGAAGACATGCGTATTTTTTGCCAGGTCATGGACTCCGGCAGCTTCACGGCGGCGGCCGATCAGTTGGGCCTGTCCAAGCAGTTCGTCAGCCGTCGGCTGATGCAACTCGAAGAGCGCCTCGGTGTGCGCCTGCTCAATCGCTCCACCCGACGGCTGGACGTCACCCCGCTGGGGCAGAGTTATTACGAATCGGCCCTGCGCCTGCTCAGTGAAGTCGAGCAAGTGGAGCAGGGCATCGCCGGCCAGACCATCGAGCCTCGCGGGACCATTCGCCTGAGTGCACCGTTGTCGTTTGCCGTGGCGCATTTGGGCTGCTTGCTGCCAGTATTTTTGCAGCGTTATCGCGACGTCACCGTCGAGGTCGACCTGAGTGATCGGCCGGTGGACTTGCTCGGTGAGGGATACGATTTGGCCTTGCGCATCGGCGTGCTGGAAGACTCGACACTGATCGCCCGGCGCATTGCCGTCATCGAGCGGGTGTACTGCGCCAGCCCGGCGTATCTGGCCGAACGTGGCACGCCGCTTGAACCCGAGGAGTTGCACAGCCACGATTGCCTGCCGTACGGCCATGGCCGCCAGGTGCAATGGCGGTTCGAAGGGCGGGGCAAACCGCTGACCGTCAATGTCACCGGGCGGATGCGGGTCAACAACGGTGAACTGCTCAAGGACGCGGCCATCGCCGGCATGGGCATCACGTACTTGCCGACCTTCATCGTCGATTCGGCCCTGGAGGACGGTCGGCTGGTGCCGGTGCTGGATGATTTCCGCCCCGAGCCGCTGACCTTATCGGCGGTCTACCCGCAGCACCGTCAGGCCTCGCGACCGGTGCAGGCGTTGATCGAGTTCTTGCGTGAGCGGTTGAATCAACAATAAGGGGTTAGTAGCGGTATCGTTGATTACAAGATCGCAACAAACCCCTGATGTGGTTTTTCCTGACGCTGATCTAGACTCGTGCCGGTCAATCAAAGGCCCGGAATCTGGAGCGTGCAATGGAAATGCCGACAAAAGAAAAAGCCATCGCCAGCAATCGCGATGCATGGAATGACTCCGCCCAACACCACAAAGACACCCCCGAATGGCAGGCCCGTTTGAGTGCGGTGAGCCATGGCGATTTTTCCTGCCTGGATGACACCCTCACTAGGTTGCTCCAACAGGTCGGTGTCGACGGCAAGGATGTGGTGCAACTGGGCTGTAACAATGGCCGGGAAAGCCTTTCACTGTTTGCGCTGGGGGCCCGCAGCGCAGTGGGCGTCGACCAGTCCGGGGCCTTTCTCGATCAGGCCCGGGAGCTGGCATCCCGTTCGCCTCATCAGCCCGAATTCATCGAGGCTGATATCCATCACCTGCCGACAGAGCTGCACCAACGCTTCGACGTGGCGCTGATCACCATCGGCGTATTGAACTGGATGCCGGACATCGGCGAGTTCTTGCGCCATGCCGCGCAAACCCTCAAGCCCGGCGGCAGCCTGGTGATTTACGAAACCCACCCGTTCCTGGAAATGTTCGACCCCGAGTCAGCCGATCCCTATCGCCCGGACAGCTCGTATTTTCGCAGTGAGCCTTTCGTCCAGGACCAACCGATCGTCTACGAAGGCAAAGTCGAACAGCAGGCCTCGGCGTCCTACTGGTTCGTCCACACCCTGGGCGCGATCTTCACCGGTGCCGTCGAAGCGGGGTTGCAGATATGCCATTTCAAGGAGTACCCGCATTCCAATCGCGAAGAACTCTACGACAAGTATCAGCAGCAAAAGGCGCAGTTGCCGTTGTGTTACACGTTGGTGGCGGTGAAGCGAGCGACGTAGTGCCTGGGGTATTTTCAGAGCGTTGAGTGATTTGCCGCGTGCCCTGGTTGCGCGCAGAGATCAATGCCCAAGGCATGAATGACCTTTAGAACAGTATCAAAACGTGGTTTCGCCCCGGGTGCGAAGGCCTTGTACAGGCTTTCGCGCCCCATTCCGGAATCTTTGGCAATTTGTGTCATGCCGCGAGCCTTTACCACGTAGCCGATAGCACGAAGAAACTCTTCGTTGTCGCCGTCTGCCAATACCTGAGAGAGGTATTCGCTGATGGCTTCGTCACTGTCGAGCAGTGCCGCCATGTCGAAGTTTGTTAGTTTGTGATTCATGCTTCTGGCTCCTCGTTCCTGTGCGAATGTATCTGTTAGCGCAGGCATGAGGAGTCAGTTGGTTCTTTTATGATGGGTGTATTTTTCCCTGAACTGTGTAGGCAACTGACCCCATCGCGGGAAAGCCCTAATGTCAGTCAGTTAAGCCGTAATGCAATCTGTAGCAGCTGGCGAAGCCTGCGTTCGGCTGCTCAGCAGTCGTGAGTCGGACTAACGCGGTCAGCCTGATGCACCACAATCTCTGGTTTTACGACTGCTGCGCAGCCGAACGCAGGCTTCGCCAGCTGCTACAAGGAGTGCGTCGCGGCTGAAATTGTTTAACTGACTGGCATTAGGGCAAGCCCGCTCCCACAGGGAGATGCGGCCAAATGTGGGAGCGGAAGCCAATCACGCCTGCGCCGCCGTCACCGGCCGTTGTTCCGGTTTGCGCAGTGCCGTCAGCCGCGAGCCGGTGTAGTAGGTTTCGCGGAAGAAGCGCCAGCGGCCGAACAGGTCGTAGACGTGGGTGATGCGCCCTTGCTCCTGGTAGTCCATGCGGATGTGCATTTTCATCGCCTGGATGTTGCGGGTATCGCAGACGTCGACGATCTTGTTGCACCCTTTGGCCCGCATCGCGTCCCAGAGCTTGAACTGGGCGTCCATCGACAGGCTGGTGCCGAAGTATTGAGGGATCATTTCACCGCCGAACTCGAAAAACTCACCAGGGTTGATCCGGAACCAGCAGCCGTAATAGTGCCGGTCGAAGTAGTCCCTGGCACTGCCCCAGATGAATCCGATGGCATCACCTTCCTCGTTCACGTACATGTGTCCGGTGTGACCCTCGGCGGCGATTTCGGCCATGGCCTTGACGCGATTGCCGTAGTACTTGGTGAACGCGGTGGCGTTTTCCGGGGTGATGATCACCAGGCGCAGGCCCGAATAGGGCCGCAGATTTTGCGGCGCCACCGGGGTCACCAGGTCGCGCCCCAGCCACAGCAGCTCCCTATGGAAATACACGTAGCGCTTCCAGAGCGACTGGAGCGTGTGGAGCAGGCCTTTTTGTTTGATGCGTTCGCGAATCTTGTCGATGGCGCTCATGAAGTCCTCCGAGGCTGAAGCCTGGGTGTGGTGGGTAACGTTTTCGATGGCGAAAATCAGGATTTCAACGGGTGCAGTTCGGTCGGGTAGTGCGGCTCCTCTTTGGATGCCCTTGGCACCACGGCATAGGACACCCTCGGAACACCCCCGAGACGCTGATCCAGCACAAGGCTCAGCGACTCGCCCGGGTCTAGGTAGGCATCGCCAAAATCGGCGCCGATATGGATCGGATGGACGACGATTTCCAGCAGGCCGTCGATTGGCATCGCCACGGTGCGCAGGTCGACCGGGGTGCAGACGTTCTGGGCGGTCGCTCCGGACAGGCTGTTCAGGCGATGGTTGAGCAACGTCTTGAACACTCGCTTGGGCACGCTCAGGTTACTTCCCAGATCGCGCGCCAGTCGCACGGGCACCCCTTGGCGGGCAGCAAACCGCGCGACGATTTCACCGATGGGCCAGATGTTGTGCACGTGCTGATGGGAATCGAGGTGGCTGGGGTGCAGGCCGTTGTCCAGGCAGCGTTGCCATTGGGCTTCGAGTTCCTCCAGCACCGCGTCGCGATCCAGGCGGTTGAGCCAGAGGCTGTGGCGGGGCAGGCTGAGGTCGAACTCACCCTGGCTGTCGCAAAATGTCGAGCGCGCGCGAATCGACAGGCTCAACGGCCGGCCGTATGTGAGGTTGAAGTGCAGCCCGATCCGCCCCTTGAGCAATGGTTGCCGGGCCAGGACGCAGGCCGCTTCGAAGGCCGGCATGTTGGCCATGGCGGTTGCGGAGCTGATGACTCCAGCGTGGAAGGCACCCAGTATCACCGCATTTTCACTCGGGCTGAGGCCGAAATCGTCAGCGTTGACTATGACTTGGCGAGGCATGGCTGCCCTCTCTTTCTTGTTCGGTGGGTGCAGCGTCTTTGGCGACAATAGGTGCCTGTATAGGTGTAAGCGTAGGAGCAACCAGCGTTGCTGCACGCCTGGCCTGCCACTTTTTTAACCCGGGTTTGATTCGGTGCCAGAGTCGCAGGGCCAGCCCCAGGGCGAGGCCGCTGGGGCGCCAGGAGTAGAAACTCCAGCGCCAGTGCTCCAGTTGGCCGGTCATGCGCTCCAGGAGTTGATGACTGGAGTTTTCCAGGCTGATCCGCGAGGCATCGACCCAGTGCCAGTTGTCGTCCAGCCCCCAGTGGATCCACTCTTCAAGCAGCACACGACCGCTGCCCAGATCAGCGTGTTGCGGCAGGAACGCCAGGTTGTAGTCGTACAGCCGACCCTGTTCCAGCAAGCCGATGCGGTAGCTGATGCAACGCCCGTCCAGTTCCAGCACCACCACCCGCACTAGTCCTTCTTCGGCGAGGGCGGTGAAGGCTTGCTCGATCCATTGCCGGTAGCGGTCATTGGTGAAAATCCCAACGCCTTGAAGGCCTTTCCAGCTCAGCGCTTCGACTTTGCCGAGGGTCCGCAACAGTGGCCTGATGGTGGCGGCGTCGGGGGTTATCCGTCGGATCTCGGCACCGCAAGCCGCGATGCGTTTACGTGCACGGCGCAGTTTGTAGCGGGGGTCGCCGGACACTTCCTGATGGTCGGCCTCGCTGATCAGGTGCACCGGCACCCGACAGCTGAGGCGGCGCTCGCCGGTCGAGCTGTGGGCCATCCAGGTGGTCAGTGCACTTTCTTCGCCGATGGGTTCGCACAATTCATTGAGTTGCAGCATCGCATGGGGCACGCGACGGCGGATGATCACCAGCGCCTTGCGCATGCTCTCGGCATCGAGGCAACTGAGCAGGGCCAGGCGATCGGTGAGGGGGTAACCGAGGTGATGCAGGACTCGAAACGGTAGCCCGCCAAAGCGCTCCACGGACACCACCAGCGGCAGGCACAAGGCCAATTCATCGCCGTGCCAGCCGAGCAGAACGTGCAAGCGTTCCCCGGCAAGCAGTGCCTGTTCCGATGCGCGCAGCCAGGCGAGGGTGTTGAACGGCGTATTGTCCGTCACGCGCCAGCGCAACCCCTCATAAGCGGCTGTTGGAAAGTCCGGAGCGCACAACGACGTGCGCCATTCGAATCGAGCCATCATAGGTTCAGACCGCCGCATAACTCATGGACGTTCATGAGGCGCTCCAGCTCAGGGCGAACAGGGTTTGCCCTGGCAGGTCGAAGCTGACGCGACCGTCCTGACAGTTGAATTTGCCTTCGCGACTGCGGCTGTCGGCACCAAAATACACCAGCGCTCCCTTGGTCAGCGGGCAGGTCGCCCCGGCCAGATCGACACGCTGCAAGCGCGCGCCCTTATTGACGCCCAACAGGCTGCGTTGGTGTTCGGTGGCCATCGCCAGCACGTCGACTTCGAAGGCGTCGTTGTCCAGGCGCATGACGTTTTTCAGCCAGTGCTGCCGGATGAATTGTTGGGCCAGGCCCACCGGTTTGAGCTCGAAACGATCGCCGCCCAGCACCCGCACCATGCCTTTGGGGTAGTTCGGTTCGTCGGCGGCCTGGAACCAGTTGAGCATGTCCAGCAAGCCGTCCTGCGCCGAGTTGATGACCACCGAGGCCCACCACAGCGAAGCGAAATGGGTTTCCTGATCGTAGGGGCTCAGGCTTGAGCCGCTGGACAGGTTGGTCTGGTCCAGCAGCAAGGCCTTGCGTGGCCGGCCCTTGGCATCGAGGCCCACCAGCTGGGCGGCGCGGCGCACGCTGTCGCGGTAGACCCGGGTCGCCAGCAGGTCGCGAACCATCCATTCATGCCAGGCGAGGGCGTCGATCTGCTCGCCGGATTCAGCCAGCAGGCGCCGTGCCCAGTCGATACCGCGCTTGTCGGCAGCATCGTCGGTGAACGGGCCGTTGACGAAGCGTGAACTGGCGGGCATGGCAATGCGAATGCCGGCCTTGGCGTTGGCCGGATCGCTGCGCACTTGCCGGGCCATGCTGTTGAAGATCGCCTGGTAGTTGGCGTAGCTCGAGTAGTTGAGATTCGGCTCGTCGGCGAACGCGATGTAGTGAGTGCCGCCACCACCGAGGGCACGGGTGGCGGCGAGCCAGGCGTCGAGGCCGGCGTTGCTCACGGTGTCGGCGCGCAGATCGGCCTGACGCTGGCTGCCGGCCAACAGCGTAATGTCCTGCGTAATGCCGAAGCGGTTCTGATAGAGCTGGCGGAACGCATCTTCGTGGTGCGGATTTTGCGCCGTGACGTCGACGAAACTGTAGTAGGAACCCGCCTGAGGCTTGAGGGCGTCGAGCGCCGCGAAACTGGATTGCGGCGGCAGCACGTAGGGCAAATAAATGCCCAGGTTCGGGGTCGGGCCGAGCGTCTCTTTATGCAGGGTCAGCCGGGTCTGGCCAGCGTCCTCGCGCAGCGGCTTGAGTTGCTGCGGGTTCTGGGCGAACAGGTTTGCCGTGCCATCGAGCCAGAACGCGACCTTGCCGCTGCCTTGCAGGCGCAGGCGCCAGACTTGTTCGTCCTGGGTGACGGGCAGTTCGAGCTGATCGAATTGCCAATAGGCGCGATAGGGCTTGAGCATCAGCGACACTTGTTTGTTATCACCCACACGCTGCGCCTGCAGGGCGCCGACTCCACCATGAAACTTGCCGGCCAGTACCGCGTGTTCCCCCGGTGCGATTTTGAAATACAGCTCATCGCCGCCACGGGCTTCGGCGCTGAAATGCACCTTGGCCGGGGCGAATAACGCCACGGTGTGTTCGTCATGTTCGACGGTGTAGCGGCGGAAGCTGTAGCCCGGAATTTCCAGTCGATAACTGGCGGCACCCGGCGCCAGCGGCCAGCTCTGCTTGCCGCGTGTTTCACTGGCGGCGATCCGGCGATCACCCTTCAGGTTGCCGTTGCCGTCGAGTAGGTACAGGTGTTCTTCGTTGGCATCGGCCTGCCACGCCGGGACCCACTGGATGGTCAACGTGTCGGGGCGATCCGCTTGCAGGTACAGGCTGCCGTCGCGAATGTCGGTCCAGCGCATGGGCGCCGCCTGAGCACTCAAACCAAGGCCCAGGCTCAACAGCAGCACCAGGGGTTTCATGCTGATTTCCGTTGCAGTATCTGAAGCATCGGTGCCACATCACTGGGCAGGATGATCAGGGTTTGCCAGAAGGGTACGCCGCTCAACCGGCAGTACATCACCAGCAGCGCGACGGTCACCGCCAGGTAGGCGATGGACGATGCCGCCGCAGCACCGACGATGCCATACAGCGGGATCAGCAACAGGTTCAGGGCCAGGTTCAGCAGCGCGCCGAGGCCCACCAGCAGCGAAACCGTGCCGGGTCGATTTTTGCCCAGCAAGTCCAGGCGCAGGATGCTCGCATAGCAAAGACCGAGCAGCCCCGGCAGCAGGGCCAGCAAGGCCGGGTAGGCCGGTTGATAGGCAATGCCGAACAGGGTGACGATCAGCCATTGCCCGATCACGGCCATGGTCAGGCAGGCACCGAGCATCACCGTGGCGGTCAGGCGCAAGGCCAACGGCGTCAGGCGTTCCATGCCTTCGTCCTGTTGCAGCAGGCGTTTCATCAGGGGTGTGGTCACCGCTTCCGGGACGATCAGCAGCAACTCGGCGGCAGCGCTGGCCATGGCGTAATGACCCAATGCCGTACTGCCGAGCAAGGCACCGATGAACAGGTAGTCGGAGCGCAGAATGACTTGCTGGAACAACAAATCGGGATGGCTACGGGCGCTGTAGCGCAACAGTTCTTTCTGGCTGGCGCGGTCCCATTGCAACGTCAGGGGTTGCGCACGGTTGAGCCAGACCCAGCCAGCCAGCACCACCAGGCTGATGCCGGCCAGCCAACTGATCAGCGCCGCTTCCAGCGCGGCGTCTTTCCACATCCAGAACAAGGCGATAAACAGCAGCAGTGGCGCCAGCGACTCCACCAGCCGCAAGGCATTGAACGCCACCACACCGCCCGACGCGTTGTGCAAGGTCAGCAGGCCGCTCTTGAGCACGGTCAACGGCACCGCCAGCAGCAACAGCCAGGCGAGCAATCCCAGTTGTGTGGTGATGTCGAGTTCGCTGCCGAACTCGCGGGTCAGCGCCACCACCAGCAACGTCAGCAAACCCGCCAGCAGGCAACCGAATACCAGCACCTGACTCAGCAGCAAACCCATGGGCCGTTGCTTGGCCGCCTGATAACCCACCGCCGAATTCAGCCCGCCGCTGGTGGCGGCGCTGATCAAATCGGGCAGGGTACTGAGCAGCGCAAACAGGCCGCGCTCGCTGGGCCCCAGAATCCGCGCCAGCAATACGTTACGCAGCAGGCGCAGGCCGATCATCGCCAGTTTGGTGCCCATGCTCAGGGCCAGGTGTTTGAGGTAGTGGCTGCGACTCATGGCCGGGCTCCGCGGTAGATGCGCCACGACAGCAACTCCGGGTTGCGTGCCGTGCGCTGGCTGATGCCGATCCGTGGTAAGGCCAATGGATCTTCGACGCCACGGTAAATCCCGCTGGCGGTGCCCAGGGCAAACGCAAAATCGTGGTCGGCCACATGCTCGCGCACCCGCGCATCGTGGTCGCCATTGGGGTAGCAATAGACCGGCAGCGGCCGGATGCAGCCGTTCAACAGTGCATTGCGGCTGCGGCTCAACTCTTCATCCAGGTGTTGATCGTCAAGCTCGGTGAGTAGCGTGTGGCTGGCGCCGTGAGGGCCAAAGCGGATCAACCCGCTGGCTTCCAGCGCGCGCACTTGATGCCAGTCCAGGGCCTGGGGCAACGACACTTCAGGGCATTGATTGGTGAGCCGGTTCAGTTCGCCCGGCGGCAGGTTTTTCAGGCTTTGCAGAAAATGCAAAAGCGCCAGGCTACGGCGCTGCACATCCAGGTCATCGAGCAGCACCGGTAACGGTCGCCCGATCTGTCGCAGGCATTCAATCAAGTGCGTCCGGGCTTTTTCACCATGGCTGTGCCACAGGGTTTCCCCCAGGCTTTCCCACCAGAAGCGTTGCCGGCTGCCGATGAAATCGGTGGAGAGAAAAATACTCGCCGGCATCTGATACCTTTTCAACAACGGAAAGGCATTCAGCGCGTTGTCGCGCCAGCCATCGTCGAAGGTCAGTGCGACTTTGGGGCGCTCCGACATGGCGGTGCCGGGTTGCAGAATTTCCATCAGCGGCACGCAGTCGAAGTGTTTTTTCAACCAGAGCAGCAGATGGGCAAAGGCCTTCGGCCCCACGCACAGTTCATTTCGATGAGGCAGGTCGGCGGCGCGGTCATTGGGCAGCACCCGGTGCAGCATCAGGATCACCCCGGCACCGTGCAGTTGGTGGCGGCCTACCGGCGAGTTGAGATAGAGCCAGCCACTGGTGCGTTTTAATAATTGTCTGATCGCCATGACGCGGTCCTTTCAACGATTTTGCTCGGGGTTCCACTGCGCGTACCGCTGTCCACGCAGGAACTGCCACAGACCGATACTCATCCCGGCAAGGGTCACCAGAAAGAAGCCGGCGAGGCGAAAGGGTTTGGGCAAACGGTGTTGCACATCCAGCAGGCCGGCGATGGCCACCGCATAACCGAGCAGTTGCGCGACCAGGCTCAGGCGATAGAAGCCATGGACGTTCCACAGCCAGAAGTTGCTCAGCAACAACGGCAGTAACAGGATCGGTGCCAGGCGTCGAATCAGTTTGTGGCTGATCAGCGCAATCGCATACAAGCCATGGCGCCATGGGTTCAACAGTTCCCGGCGCTGGGCCAGGCTCTGCAAACCACCGACGGTGACGCGCAGACGACGGCGCCATTGTTTGTCGATCTCATCGACGCCCTGGTCGATCACCCGGGCTGTGGGCACATAGACAATGCGTTTGTGCGCCACCGGCGCGCAGGTACTGATAAAGAAATCATCGTTGACCTCCGACGGCACGTTCTGGAACAACTCGCGACGCAGGGCGAGCAGGGCGCCGTCGGCGGAGACCATGCAGCCGGTACGATTTTCCACCATGCGCAGCCAACCTTCGTAGTGCCGATAAAGGCTGTCGCCCAGGCTCAGGCCCTGGCCCGCCACCGGGATCAACATGTGCCCGGCGCAGGCCCCGACCTGTGGATCGGCCAGGGGCGCGAGCAATTGGCCGAGGGTGTCTGTCGACCATTGGTTGTCGGCATCGGTGAACACCAGAATCTCGCCCGTGCTCAGGGCAACGGCGGCATTCAAGGTGGCTGCCTTGCCCTGACGGGGCAGGTCGAGCACGCTGATGCGCGGGTCGATGACCTTGCGGGCGCAGGCCACGGTGTCGTCGGTGGAGCCGTCGCTGGCCAGAATGATCTGTAGCGAGCGCGCCTGATAATCCTGGGCGAGCAGGATGCGCAACTTTTCTTCGATGTACTGGGCCTCGTTGTGCGCGGCGATGACGATGCTCACGTTCATCGGCTGTGCCGGCCCATGACGCCGCGCGGGAAATAACGGTGCGAGCAGCGTCAGCAGCAGCGGGTAGCCGAACCAGGCGTACACCGGCAATAACAGGCACCACCAGAAAATGAATTCAGCCACGGGCGGGTCTCCTGGCATTCCAGCGACAAAGGCTCAGGATGAGCGCGGCACCCGCCAGGTGCAGACGCACCCAATGCAGGCCCCAGAGTTGCAGCATCAGGCGCAGGTCGCGGTGTATCAGGCTCTGGCGCAGACTTTGGGCGAGCGCTGGCAGGCTGGTGACGAACAGCATGAATAGCGCCAGTAGGGGGAAACCGTTGAGCAGGGCGGATAGCGCCATGAAATCCAACACCCAGGCGATGATCGACAGCATCGGGAAACGCAGTAAACGCAGATTCATGCCGTGGCTGCGCAGTAATTGCAGGTGACTGCCCTGACGCCAGAACTCCTTGCCCATCCATTCGCGCCAACTGCTCTCGTAACCCCAATGCAGGGCAACGCTCTGGTTGACGGCCAGCAGGCGTGCGCCAGAGTGGGAAAGGCGCATGGTGAAATCTTTGTCTTCGCCGGTGCGCAGGTTTTCGTTGAAGCCGCCGACCTTGTCGAACCATGGACGACGCATCAACAGGTTGGAACTGGGCAGCCATCGCACTGCTTTCATGGTTTCATCGTTCGGGCGCAACGTGCGGCGTTGCCAGGCATTGGCATACCACGGGGCTTCGGCCGGGGTGTGCAGGTCCAGTCCCAGGACGTCGACCTGAACCGCGTGTTGGATGCTCAACAACAGCGTGAGCCAGTCCTCGGGCATCTCGATATCGGCATCGATGAAGCCCAGCCATTCGCCTGTCGCCATCGCCGCCCCGCGATTGCGCAGGGCGCCGATCAGCAGCCCGGGCAGCACCAGCACCTGCGCCCCGAGCTGGCGAGCGATGTGCGGGCCCTGATCGTTGGAGCCGTTATCGACCACGATCAGCTCGCATTCCATCCCGGCAGCCTGCGCGGCTTTTTTCGCGGCAAGCAAGGTGCGGCCGATGTGTCTGGCCTCGTTGTACATCGGGATGGCAATGCTGATGCGGTTCATGCCCTGGCCTCCGTCGGCGGACGTTCTTCCGCCTTGAGGCGCAACACCCAGGTCAGGGCGAGCATGATCCACAGGTACTTGTGATTCGGTGCGCTGAGGAACATCAAAAACAGTGTCAACGACAGATAACTGATGCCCAGGTGGGTGATCAGGTCGGCCTGTTCCCAATCCCGTCGCAGCATCCAGGCTTGACGGGCGCGGACCAGGTTGTACATCCCAAGGCCGAGCATGCCGACGAACAACAGCCCGGCGGGAATCCCCAGTTCACTGAAGATTTCCATGTACGTGTTGTGAGCACGGCGGTACAAGTCGCCGGGTTTGCGGTTGGCGGAAAACACCTTGGCGTAACCGGAGGTGGCGTAGTGCAGCGGGAAGGTACCGGGGCCGGAGCCGAGTAACGGGTGTTCACGAATGATCTGGCTGCCGACCACAAGGTATGACGTGCGGCGGCCGAGGGATTCGTCCTGGCTTTTGGCGCCTTCTTTCAAGACGCTCAAGGACTGGATGCGCTTGAGGTAACCGGCCGGCATCGAATAAATCCCCACCGGGATCACGAGCGCAAGGCTGAGCATGGCAAAACCCAAGTGGCGCGGCCGGATGCGTGGCAACTGCGCGCGGTAGTGCCAGGCGCCGATCATCAAGCTCAGGAACAGGACTACCAGCCCGGAACGGGAATCGGTTTTGGTCATGCCGCCCAGCAGCAAAATGCAGCAGCCGCCCCAGAACAATCGGTGCAACAGGTTCGGGCCGCGGATCACCAGCAGCAGGGCCAACGGCACGGCGAAGGCGATCAGCAGGGCAAACGAATTCGCGTCTTCCAGCAGCCCGGCGGCACGGCCCTGGTCCTGATACTTGGTGGAGAACATGGCCAGCACAGAGGTTGCGGCGACGCTGAGGGTCACCAGCCGGGCGAACAGATCGAGGTTCAAATCACGGCCAATCAGCAAGGTGATCACAAACAGCACCAGGCCGACGCTCAAATCCCGTAGATGACTTTGGGACATGTCCATGCTGTCGGTATTGATCATACTCAACCCGTACAACACCATGAATCCGATCAGGTAGCGCCAGATGTTGCTGCGCAGGCGCTCGGACGGAATCTGGTGAATGGCCAGTTGCAACATCAGGACCAGTGCCAGTGACGCACCGATGAATTTGGTGCCCGACAGCGCGTTGCCCTTGAAGAAACCTTCGAACGGCACCAGCGCCGCGATGCCCAATAACCCCCAGGCGGGTTTTCGGTAGAGCACACCGACAGCGACCATGCCCAGTACCGCGCCGGGCGCCAGATAGGGGTAAGGGCTGGCCAGCAAACCGAGGCAGACCAGGGCGAGCAGACTGACGATCGAGAGCGGAAAGATCACGCGCGTGCCTCCCGTGCAGTACGGATATAAAGCTGCGACCAGCGTTCGGCCAAGGCCTTCAGGTCGTAACGGTCCTGTTGCGTACGTCTTGCGTTGTCGATCAGTTCGCGAGCCAGTACCGGCTCACTCAGCAGCGTGTCGAGCTGCCGGGCGAGGGCGACGCTGTCGGTGGGGGGCGCTAGCAGACCGTTGTGCCGATCCTCCAGCACATCGGGAATTCCGCCGACGCTGAATGCCACCACTGGCACTCCGGCCTGCATTGCTTCGAGCAAAATCATCGGCGTGCCCTCGGTGCGCGAGCTGATCACCAGCGCATCGAGTTGCGGCCACCAGCGGTTCATGTCGGTCTGGTAACCCGGCAGGGTGATGCGGTTGTGCAAGCCGGCGGCGGCAATTCGCGCCAGCAGGGTTTCCCGTTCCGGGCCATCGCCGAGCATCACCGCGTCCAGTTGCGGATGTCGCTGACACAGCGCAATCAGCGCATCGAGAAACAGGTCCGGGCCTTTTTCATGGGTCAGCCGACCGACGTAGCCCGCCAGCCAGCGTGGGTGTCTGGCGTTGTGGGGCAGCAGGCCGTTGGCGGTTGGCAGACCATTGGGAATCACTTGCAGCTTCTCCTTCCGAACACTGGCCTTGCGGTGCAGCGCTGCGATGCTTTCGGCCACGCACACCACCCGATTCACCGACGCGGTGCGGCACAGTTGCAGGCTCAGCCAGCCGTAGAAGCGTTGCTTGCGACTGCGCGGGGTGAAACCGTGCTGGGTAATCACCAATGGCAAGTCAAACAATGTCGCGCCGACCCAGCCAAACACCAGGCCTTTGAAATTGTGCGTATTGATCAGCGGATGTTCAGCCCGCCGATAACGTAAATGACCCAGCAATTGCCCCAGTCCCGCGAAAGCGCGGCAATCGACCCCGGCCTCGCGGAACCGGTCGATCAGGGCCGGCGGCGCATCCAGAAACAGCACCTGGTGGTGCCCTGGCGTCGCCAGGCAATGGTCCAGCAACATCCGCTCAGCGCCATAAAAGCCGCCGCTGCTGATCAAATGCATGATCGGCAGCGCGCTGGCGTTGAGCGGCCCGTTCAATGGCGCACCCAATACATGAAGCTAGGCACGGTCCAGTTCTTGTGCGGGTTGTTCGGCAGGACGTCCTGATCGTTGATCACCAACAGCACCGGCAAGCCCAGTTCATGGGTGATTTGCGCTGGATGTTTGAAGCTGTGATCGAAGAACTCACGCACGTAGACGAAGGCAATCGCCAGCAGCAGACCGGTCAGCATGCCGAACGGAATGATCAGCAGCGGTTTGGGAAACGCCACCTCGGACGGTTCGAACGGCGGGCTGAGCACCCGGGCGTTGGACAAATCGCTGTCCAGCGCGCGGGCGGTGCTGCTTTCGGCAAAGCGCTGGGCGTAGGTGGAGAACGCCGCGTGCAAGGCATTGATCTCGGTATCCATCTGCTGCAACTTGCTCTGCGCCACTTGCAACTGGTGGATACGGTTCTTGAACTCGGCGATGCGCGCGGTTTTCTGGTTGATCACCGAGGTGACAATCGCCAGGTCGCTGGTGCGTTCCTGAATCCGGTTGCTGACGATTTTCAGGAACTGCTGACGGGTGCGGGTAATTTGCTCACGGGCCAGCAGCATCGGTTCGCTGCCCGGCTGGAACACCGCCAGGTCATTCATGTAGCGACTGACTTGAGTCGTCAGTTGCTCACCGATCTGCCGGATCTCCCGGTCTTCGAAGGCAATGTTGTCCACCGTGGTGGTGAAGGTGAAGGGGAAGGTGTAGTCGTTGAGCCGAGAGGTATTGTTGGCCGCCGCCAGCGCGGTTTTCAGGTAGTCGAGCCAGCGCTGGCTTTGCAGCAAGCGATCCTGATACTGGTTCAGGTTCTCTTCCTCGGTGTTGATGGCGTTGAGGCGGAAGGTGATTTCTTCCTTCGGATCGGACGCACCGATCTTTTCGAGCAACGCCAGTCGAGTGCCTTCCAGGCCATCGAGCCGCACCTGATACTGCTTCTTCTTGGTTTCGTAGAAGCTCTGTGGCAGATCGATCGATTGCAGTTCCTGACGGCTGGCCAGGTAGTTTTGCAACATCGTTGCGACAAACCGGGTGCCTTGGGCCGGATCGCTTGAGCTGTAGATAATGGAAATCACGTTGGAGCCGGGCAGGGTGTCGATCTTCAGGTTATCGATGGCCTCCTGGGTGAAGGTATCCAGGGAGGTGTCCCGCACCGGATCGATTGCAAGCCCGAGCGCGCCGCGCACCGGGTTGATCACGTATTCACGCAAGGGGTTGGTCACGAAACGCTGGATCGGTACGGTCACCAGTTTGTTGAAGGCCCCGGGGTTGGGCGTGTATTCGCCTTTGGCCTGAAGGTCACTGATGGTCTGACGGATCAGGGCCGGCGAGCGCAGGATATTGCTCTCGGTTTCCATATCCGCCAGTGATGGCGGAATGAAAGAGGCATCGCCTTGGGTCAGGGATGTGGTGGCGTCGCCCTGAGAGAGTTTTTTGGACTGCACGAGCACCTGCGCGGTGATATCGAAGCTCTGTTTGAGCACCAGTGGCAGGAGCAGGGCGATCACTGCAAAGATCAGGAAGATTCGCTTCACCAACCGCTTGTTGGCGAAGAAGATCCTGAAGAACTCATGCAGGTAGTTTTCCTTTGGATTCATGATGGGTCACCTGAGAGTTAGTTGCTGCGGTTGCTGCCTTTGTTGTCGACGCGGTAGGCGAAACTGAAGCCCACCCCCTGAAACAGCACCACGTCCGCCAGCTGCCGTGCGAGCTCACCGGCGCTGGCCAGTTTGGTCTTGGGCACATAGAGCATGTCGTCCGGTTGCAGGTAAGCAATCTGCGACGCGTCACCGGACAAGGCTTTCTCCACGTCGTAGTGCACAGCCTGCACCTGGTTGCCGTTGCGGCGCATGATCACCACCGAATCGAGCCGGGCCTTGATGCTGGTGCCACGGGCCAGGGTCAACGCTTCGAGCACCGAGACCGGGCGGCGAATCGGGTAGGAGCCCGGCTGCCCGACTTCACCCAGCACATAGATTTCGTTGCCCGACGTGGATTTGAGCATGACGTCGACTGTCATCCGTCCCGGCAATTGCGCGTAGCGTTGATTGAGGAACGTTTCGAGCTGGTTGACGGTCATGCCTTGCAGCGGCACGGAGCCGATTTCCGGAAAACTCGCATAGCCGTCGTTGCCCACGGTGATCTCCCGGCTCATGCCGGTAGCGGGGTGGTTCAAGGCGCTCTTGAGGTTTTGCTCGTTGCTCAGCGGGCTGGTGACCTGCACGGTCAACTGGTTGCGATTGGGCTGGAACAGGGATTTGCGGTTATAGGCGCGCTGGATTTCCTCCCGGGCCTGGACCGAGGTCATCCCGGCGATTTTCACTGAGGTGTTGGCCCCCGGCAGTTCGATGGTGCCATCGGGCAGCACCAGTTGCGTGCCGTTGAGCTGGCTGGCCGCAGTGAAGTTCAGCGCGACCTGGTCGCCGGACTGAATGCGGTAAGCCTCCGAGCCACTGGTGCTGACGTGGAAGATCACGTCCAGCACGTCCTTGGGCCGCAAGGTCTGTTCGACCTTGGGCATATCGGTGGCCTGGGCGTTGGCCGGCTCGGCCGTGAGGATCTGCACCGGCATGTTCTGGGTTTCACTGGTGCTGGAGCAACCTGCAAGCGGTAGCAACAGCAGGACAAGCACTTTGGCATTCATGACTTCATCCTTCAGGTGGGTGCTTACAGGTTTTTGTAGAGCCATTTGGGCATGTAGTACTTGCGCCGGTTGAAGACGCTGCCCACCAGTTTCGCGCCGGCCTGGGTCAGGCGCTGGGCCGCGGCCTGGGCCACTTCCCAGCGGGTGTCTTCCGCGCGCACCACCATGATCACGCCGTCCACCAAAGTGCTGATGACCAGGGTGTCGACGGCCTCATACACCGCATCGCCGTCGATCACCACGAAGCGATACCGATCGCCCAGTTGCTCGAGCAACGGGCTCAGTTGTTCGCGGGTCAGGTGCTCGGTGCCGCGGATGTGCCGCCCGTTCGGCAGGATGTGGAAGGGCAGGCTGGAGACGGTCACCAGGCAGTCCTGCAGCAGCGGCGGGGAGTCGTTGAACAGCAGATCGCGAAAGCCGCGCTCTTTGCTCAACCCCAGCTGATGCGTGAGGTTGCTCGCCGACTGGCTGGCGTCCACCAGCAGCACTTGGCCGCTGCTCATTGACGCCAATTGGGTGGCCAGCGCCAGGGCACTGGTGGTGGTGCCCGTGCCTGCGTTGGCAGCGGTCAGAAAAAGGATCCGCAGATCCAGGTCGAGCACGGTCGAGGTCAGGTTGGACTCGCTCGGGCTGGCGATGGTCAGGCTGTTATTCGATGAACCGTCCATTTAACTCGCTCCGTGGCCGTTGAACACGATGAAGGGGGTTTTCAACAGAATCTTCAGATCAAGCAACAGGCTCTGCTCGGCGATGTACGTGAGGTCCAACTCAACGCGCTGGTCGAAGTCGATATTGCTGCGCCCGGAGATCTGCCACAGACCGGTCATGCCGGGGTAGATGCTCAGGCGTGCAAGGTGGCTGTCCTTGTAACGACGGGCATTGAACGAGGTGGGTCGTGGACCTACCAGGCGCATGTCGCCGCTCACCACATTGATCAGGTTGGGTAATTCATCGAGGCTGCTGCGCCGCAGGAAGCTGCCGATGGGGGTAATCCGCGGGTCGTTGTCGATCTTGAAGTCGATGGCGTCGGCGCCGTGCTTGTTCAGATGCCGCAGGGACTCCTTGAGCTCCTCGGCGTTGGCCACCATGGTGCGGAACTTGTACATGCCGAACATGCGGCCGCGGTAGCCGGTGCGTTGTTGCACGAACATCACCGGCCCCGGGCTGCTGAACTTGATCGCCAGTGCCAGCCCCAGCAGTACCGGGGAAATCAACAGCAAGATCACCAGTGCACCGAGGCAGGCGAGCACCCGATTGGTGCGCGACAGGGTCCAGGGCCGACCGCCGTTGCGGCCGGTCACCCAGCCGTGACCCTGCACGTGGATCGCCTTGTCGAGGCGCATCCGGTGCTCGGGATCCAGGCGGTTATCATGCTGCATGTGATCGAGCAACATGCCTTTTTCATGTCCAGTCATAGAGTCCTCCGCTAAAGCCCGGCCATGAATGGCGAGTGGGCGCTACGCAGTGGGTAGTAGTCACGGAACCAGGCGATGAATCGTCCGAGTCCTTCATCCAGCTCTATCCGTGGCTGGAAACCGGTGGCCAGTGCCAGATCGCTGGCATCGGCGCAGGTGTTGAGCACGTCGCCCGGTTGCAGGGGCAGCAACTCGACGAGGGCCTTTTGCCCCAGGTGCTTTTCCAGCAGTGCCAGGTAGTCCTTGAGCGCTACCGGCTGCTGTCCGCCAATGTTGTAAATGCACCATGGCGCCATGCTGCTGGCCGGGTCCGGTTGCTCGCGGCTCCAGTCCGGTGCCGGCTGCGGCGCGCGCTCGACCAGGCGGGCGATGCTCTCGATGATGTCGTCGATGTAGGTGAAATCCCGCTGGTGCTGGCCGTAGTTGAACAGCTTCAACGGCTGCCCTTCGGCAATCGCCCGGGCGAACTGGATCGGCGACATGTCGGGCCGGCCCCAGGGGCCGTACACGGTGAAAAAACGCAAACCGGTGCAGGGAATGCCGAACAGATGGCTGTAGCTGTGGGCCATCGACTCGTTGGCTTTTTTGGTCGCGGCGTACAGCGACAACGGATGGTCGACGTTGTCTTTGACTGAATATGGCGTGTGCTGGTTGGCGCCGTACACCGAACTGGACGAGGCATAGATCAAGTGCCTGACCGGGTGGTGACGGCAGCTTTCGAGAATGTTGAGGAACCCGCTCAGATTGCTGTCGAGGTAGGCCCGAGGATTTTCCAGGGAGTAACGCACCCCGGCCTGCGCCGCGAGGTGAATCACCACTTGCGGTTGTTCACACTCAAACAGTGCGTCGAGGGCCTCGGCATCGGCCAGGTCGACTTTCGCGAGGGGGAAATCGCCGACCTGCTCGCGTACCCAATCCACGCGGTCATGTTTGAGTTGCGGGTCGTAGTAGTCATTGAAGTTGTCCAGCCCGCACACCTGATGCCCGTCGCTCAAAAGCCGCAACACACAATGGGCACCAATGAAGCCGGCGGCTCCAGTGACGAGTATCTTCATGATCGTGGCGCCTCTGGAGCTGCCAATGCCGCAGCTTGGATGAGGCCGACGCAACACGTACCCAATACGTTCACGTCCATATTGGCGTGCCTCGTAAGACGGTGGATGTAACTGAAATGAGACTGTCAAAAGGGGTATAGCCCAGCCTTGGGAAAGCGTGTCAGCAAAATGACGGGTAGCGCGGGCTGGAAACCCTGATTTCATGGGCTATTTGGTATCAAGTGCTTGCCGTTGCTGGATTTGTCGCGGTTTTGAGGGGTTTCAAGAAAACGATAAACGGTCGAAAGGCCTGTATTACAAGGGTTACAGGCGTTTTGAAGCGTCAGATTTGAGTTAATGTTTTTTTGACGCTTTTGGCAAAAAACCGGCATTTCTTGCGCTTTCATGGCTCGGTGCTAGTGTCAGAAAATGGCTGATAATCATTGGTTTCCATTTGCCAATGGCAGCCATGGAGGTACTGCATCCACCATGATCCGATACTTCAAGGAACTGTTGCTGGTTCTGTATTTACTCAAAAGCTACGACTATTACCTCGATCGTCTCGAGGCATTGGGCATCGGTTTGCCGATGTTGCTGTATGGCGGGATGTTCGTTGTGCTGACGATCGCGCTGTTCATGACCGCCTATATTCGTCAGACACTGGTCCGTCATTTGTTTGCGTTGGCGCTGTTTGGCTCGGCGATTTTCTTTGACGTGTATACGCACGTGACCGCCAGTTACCTGACCTACAGCAGCTTTGTGTCGCTGGTGTATTCCGGTGGGTTCATTCAGGAAGCGGCTTACCAGTACCGCGATGCGATCATCAGTGCGACGGTCAGTGGCTTGTTGCTGCTGTTGGGTATCGGGCTCAAGCCGCGTCGACGGTTGCCGTTGCCGGGGGCGTTGTTGGCGGCGGCACCGGTGCTCGGCGTGCTGCTGCTCAGTGTCGTGCTGTTCGTGCGGGCCGGCGAGGGCGCCCGTGGCTTGCCGATCATGTACACGCCGTTGGCCTATCTGAATCTGTTTACCTATGAAGCGTTGCACAACACCGTCGGCCCGCGCGAGCCGGTGAGCCTGGCGCGCATCGATCGGCCGGTGGGTTACGACATCGTACTGATCATCGACGAGAGCATTTCCGGTAATTACCTGGACATCAACACGCCATTCGGTGTGCACAGCAACCTCAAGGAAGCACACCCGGGCGTGGACATCTTCAATTACGGCTACGCCGCGTCCATCGCCAATTGCAGCGCCGACACCAACGTCACGTTGCGCTATGGCGGCACCCGTGGCGATTACATGCGGATCAACACCACACTGCCGTCGATCTGGCAGTACGCGAAAAAAGCCGGGCTGCGCACGGTTTACATCGATGCCCAGCGCACGGGCGGCAACTTGCAGAATCTGATGAGCAATGCCGAGAAACAGGACATCGACGAGTTCGTGCAATTCGACCAGACCAGCGTGCGTGAGCGAGACATGGCTGCGGCGGCCAAGCTGATCGATCTGCTCAACGACGGCATACCGGAGCTGGTGGTGATCAACAAGGTCGGCGCGCATTTCCCGGTACACGACAAATACCCGGACGCGTTTATGGCGTATCGCCCGACCTTGCCTCGGGGGCAGTTTGTCGAGGTGGCGGACACGGGCACGCGCGAGGGTTTCAATGGGCAGCCGAACGATTGGGTGTTGTACCGCAATGCCTACAAAAACACGGTGCTGTGGAATGTCGGCGAGTTCTTCTCACGGGTTTTCGCCCAGGCGGATATGCGTAATGCGCTGATGATCTACACCTCGGACCACGGGCAGGATCTGCATGAGCGCGGTAACCCGGGGCTCAACACCCACTGTGGCAGTGACCCGGTGGAGGAAGAGGGGTTGGTGCCGTTGGTGGTGATCTCGGGCAGCGATTTGAAGACGATGGACTGGCAGGCGCAGTTGCCGGCCAACAAGGACCGCTCCAGTCACTACAACATCTTCCCGACGTTGTTGCAGTTGATGGGCTATGACCTGGCGGGGATCGAGGCGGTGTATGGCAAACCGTTGAGCGTGTCGACGGCGGATGACTTCACTTTCAACTATCGCTTCAATGCGCGGCTCGGTGCTGTGCCTGCGTGGAAGTACATCGATCTGAAGAGCATTGTGACGCCGGGGCCGGTGGTGCCGAGTGTGGCGGTGGGGCAGTGAGATTTTGATGAAATGGCCTGGCCTTATCGCGAGCAGGCTCGCGATAAACGATAACGCGGTCTTGCTGCCGTCCGCTATCCTAGGCCAACTGCCTTCAACGAGCCTCCTCTCATGCTTTCGGTCCAGGGCGTCTTCAAAAGCTACGCCACCCCCCAAGGCCCATTGCCGGTATTACAAGGCGTCGACCTCACGTTGAAACCCGGCAGCAGCCTGGCGTTGATGGGCGAGTCGGGCAGTGGCAAAAGTACCTTGCTGCACCTGATCGCCGGCCTGGACAAGGTCGATCGCGGCAGCATTCGCAGTGGCGAGCATCGGCTGGAACAGATGAACGAAGGCCAATTGGCCCACTGGCGGCGCACCGAAATCGGCCTGGTGTTTCAGCAGTTCAACCTGATCGGCAGTTTGCGGGTCGAGGACAATCTGGCGTTTCAGGCGCGTCTGGCCGGGCGCCACGACCCGCGCTGGCAAGCGCATCTGGTGCAGCGTCTTGGGTTGGTGGATCTGTTGCAGCGCTATCCGGAACAACTGTCTGGCGGGCAACAGCAACGAGTTGCGCTTGGCAGGGCGTTGGCCTCGCAACCGAAACTGCTGCTGGCCGACGAACCCACCGGCAGCCTCGATGAAGCCACCAGCGATGAGGTGTTGAAGTTGCTGCTGGAGTTGCTCGACGACAGCCCGACGACGTTGTTGATGGTCACCCACAGCCCCAGGGTCGCCGCGCGGCTGGCGGAAAAAGTGGTGCTGCACAATGGCCGTCTGGCTGGCGCGGACGAGCGCTGAAGTGCGGGTTTTTCGCGAGACATTGCGGGCGCTGCTCAGCCATTGGCGGCAACATCCGGTGCAATTTTTCAGTGTGCTGACCGGGCTCTGGCTCGCCACCAGCCTGCTGACCGGCGTGCAAGCGCTGAACAGTCAGGCACGGGAAAGCTACGCACGGGCCAGTCAGTTGATCGGTGGCGAACCTCAAGCCAGCCTGAGCGCACCCGGCGGCGGGGTGTTCCCTCAGCAATTGTTTATCGACCTGCGTCGCGCAGGTTGGCCGGTATCGCCCGTGTTGCGAGGCCGGGTGACGCTCAAGGGCCATGAAGACCAGCGCTTGCAGTTGATGGGCATTGAACCGGTGTCGCTGCCGGCCGGTTCCGCAGTGGCCGGCCGGTCGTTGCCGATCGAGCAGGTCGTCGAGTTCTTCACGGTGCCGGGCAGCACCTGGATTTCGCCGCAGACCTTGCAGGCGTTGGGCTTGCACGAAGGTGAAACACCGACGGCCGAGAGCGGCATCGCCTTGCCGCCACTGCGTGCCCAACCCGACATGGCCCCCGGTGTGTTGCTGGTGGACATCGGCTTCGCCCAGCAAATTCTGCAATTGCCCGATCAACTGTCACGTCTGTTGCTGCCCAAGGATTTCACCGCGACCCTGCCTGATCAGTTCAAGGGCCAACTCCAGCTCATCAGCAGCGGCGAAGAAAACAATCTTGCACGCCTGACCGAGAGCTTCCATCTGAACCTCGATGCCTTGGGCTTTCTGTCGTTCGTGGTTGGCCTGTTCATCGTCCACGCGGCGATCGGTCTGGCGCTGGAGCAACGTCGAGGCTTGCTCAGAACCCTGCGCGCCTGTGGCGTCAGTGCGCGAATGTTGATTGCCGGCCTCGCCGTCGAGCTGGGTGGTCTGGCGTTGATCGGTGGTGTCGCTGGCGTGGTCAGCGGCTACTTGCTGGCCGGCGTGCTGTTGCCGGACGTCGCCGCCAGTTTGCGCGGCTTGTACGGCGCCGAAGTGCCGGGACATTTGAGCCTCAGCCCGCTGTGGTGGTTCAGCGGCATCGGTCTGAGCCTGCTCGGCGCGTTGCTGGCCGGTGCCAACAGTTTGCTGCGAGCGGCGCGTTTGCCGTTGCTGGCGCTGGCCGATCCGCAAGCCTGGCATCAGGCCCACGCGCGCTGGTTGCGGCGCCAGGGCTGGGTCGCGGCGATGGCTGCGCTGATCGCGGTATTGGCGTTGATGTTCGGCGACAGCCTGAGCAGTGGTTTCGTGCTGATGGCCGCGTTGTTGATCGGCGCCGCACTGGCCTTGCCGGTGGTGTTGAACAGCGTGCTCAACCGGGTGCTGCGGCGCAGTCGCTCGGTGCTCGGCCAATGGTTTGTCGCCGATTGCCGTCAGCAGTTGCCGGCCCTGAGCCTGGCCTTGATGGCGCTGTTATTGGCGCTGGCGGCGAACATCGGCGCCGGCAGCATGACCGCCGGTTTCCGCCAGACCTTCAACAACTGGCTCGAACAACGCCTGACCGCCGAGTTGTATGTCAATCCGCAAAATCCGGCCCAGGCCCGAGAGCTTTACACATGGCTCAAACAACAACCCCAAGTCAGCGCGGTGCTACCCAACTGGCAAGTGTCGATTCAGTTACAGGGCTGGCCGGCGGATGTCTTCGGCGTGATCGATCACCCGACCTATCGCCAGCACTGGCCGTTGCTGGAAGCCTTGGGCGACGACCCCTGGGAACGACTGGCCAAGGACGACGCGCTGATGCTCAGCGAACAACTGGCCCGGCGGTTGAAGGTGCGCCTGGGTGATCACATGACCATTGCCACGCCCAACGGTCCATGGTCGCCACGGATCGTCGGGATCTACGCCGACTACGGCAATCCCAAGGGCCATCTGCTGGTCAACATCAATCACCTGCTGCGCGGCTGGCCGCAGCTGACACCCAGCCGTTTCAACCTGCGCATCGAGCCCGCGTCGATTCCCGCGTTCCTGGCCGCGCTGCAAGCGCGCTTCGCCCTGGACGACAGCCGCATCGTCGATCAGGCCCGGCTCAAGGGTTGGTCCACACAAGTGTTCGAGCGTACCTTCGCCGCCACCGCCGCACTCAACAGCCTGACGCTTTGCGTCGCGGGCGTGGCGCTGTTCATCAGCCTGCTGACCCAGAGCCAGAGTCGCCTCGGACAACTCGCGCCGTTGTGGGCGCTGGGCGTGACGCGGCGACAGTTGATGCTGCTCAACCTCGGGCAGACCTGGTTGCTCGCGGTGCTGACATTGGTGCTGGCATTGCCGTTGGGCATCGCATTGGCGTGGTGCCTGGACACGGTGATCAACGTGCAGGCCTTCGGCTGGCGCTTGCCGCTACGGGTGTTTCCACTGCAACTGTTGCAGTTGATGGGCCTGGCCTTGCTCGCCACGTTGCTCGCGTCGGCGTGGCCGTTGTACTCGCTGTATCGCACGCAACCGGCGGATCTGCTGCGGACGTTTGCTCATGAAGATTAAGATCTGCGTGTTGCTGCTGGCGTTGCTGAGCGGCTGCGACAACACGCCTGCGCCGGAAAAAGGCTTCGCCGGCCTCGGCCATCAGGCCTCCGCATTTACCCCGGTGGTGCCCGGGCGAGAATTCAGTTTCCCGGCGGACCACGGCGCCCACGATGGCTTTCGCATCGAATGGTGGTACGTCACCGCCAACCTCAAGGACGATCAGGGGCGCGAGTTCGGTGCGCAATGGACGCTGTTTCGCAGCGCCTTGAAAGCGACGCCCGAGCAACCTGGCTGGGCCAATCAGACTATCTGGCTGGGTCATGCGGCCGTGACATCCGCCACCGCACACCATGCCGCCGAACGCTACGCCCGAGGTGGCGTCGGCCAGGCCGGAGTGATCCTTAAGCCGTTCAACGCATGGATCGATGACTGGCGTTTCAGCAGTCAGGCCACCGACGCAAACCCGCTGGCAGACCTGCAACTCAGTGCCCGCGACAAGGTGTTCAGCTACCAGCTTCGACTGACCTCAACCCGGCCACTGGTACTTCAAGGAGACAAAGGCTTCAGCCAGAAATCCGAACAAGGCCAGGCGTCGTACTACTACAGCCAACCGTTTTTCCAGGCCAGCGGCACCCTCGAAATCGACGGCAAAACCTACACCGTCAGCGGTCCGGCCTGGCTCGACCGCGAGTGGAGCAGCCAACCGCTGACCGCCAACCAGACCGGTTGGGACTGGTTCTCCCTGCACCTGGACAGCGGCGCGCAGGTGATGCTCTACCGCATGCGGCAAAAGGACGGCGCGCCATACCTCACCGGCACCTGGATCGACGCTCAAGGGCAGGCACAGCTGCTGCACGCCGACGACATCCAACTCACACCACAAGACACCGCCAAGGTTGCCGGGCGTTCGATGCCTGTGCGCTGGTCGATCAACATCCCGGGCAAGCACCTCGAAATCACCATCGATGCCCTCAACCCCAAGGCCTGGATGGACTTGCGCATTCCTTATTGGGAAGGGCCGGTGCGGCTGAGCGGCAGTCATGGGGGGCAGGGGTATCTGGAGATGACCGGGTATTGAGTTGGAGTTCTCGGCGCGACACTATTTGGTGAAATTGAAAGATCTGAAAGCAGGGCAGAGCGTTGTGCTGACCTGTAACGATGTGCTGAAAGTGACCAGCCGGCACCCAAGCTGATCATTACTTGTACGTATTGATTGTTCTTGTGCGGATAGCTGTATAAGAACAATCAATTTTAATGGTCGAACTGGTGATTTTAAGAAGTTTGTAGACGTTGTGTAAGCGGGGCCTTACGAAATATTACGTGCATAAATTTCATGTTTGTATACGAGGACATATCTGCCAAATTCTATTAAAATCCTTCCCGTTCGCCCGGTGTCAGGGCTCTTTACCGGTGCATGGATTGCCAAGGCCATTACACTGGGCGAACACCTTCTTTGGGAGGTGCTGTTTAAAAGTTTCGGATATAAAAATGGGCGACCTGGGGTCGCCCATTTTTATTGGAAGATCTAAAGCTGCTTCCGCAAGCGCTGTCCGACCACATCCATCAAATCGCAACCGTCCTGCAACGGGATGGCCAACCCGCGTAAAGTGCCGCGAGTCGATGCATAGTGGGGCGCCTGGACGGTTACGGTGATGCATTGAAACGATCAATATTGATACTCTCCAATACACAAACCTCTTCAGGATCAACGAACAGGGAGTAGAGAATGGCTGGAGCCACAGCTGGGCTCGAGGGTAGGAGTCCTTAATGATCAAAGGGGAGCCAATCGTTATGGCGAGATCAAAGCAAAACAAGAGCTGTTTTAAACGGGTATCCATCGGCGTACTGGCCGCTTTGCTGTCGGTCGGCGTCGCTAAAAGTTTCGCAGAGGATAAGGAAGTCAAAGGAATGCAGAGTATTCAGTTTCGAAAGGTCATTGACCTCAGCCATGTCATTAGCACGACGATTCCACTGTGGCCTAACGACCCTCCAGTGACATTCGACGTGGTGGCTTCACAGGAAAAAGACGGTTATTACCTGCGGCGTTTCAGCATCGGCGAGCACAGCGCTACCCATATGAACGCGCCCAATAGTTTTCACCCCAATGCCATCGGGATTGATGCCTATAAACCAGAGTCCCTGGTGCGCCCGGCCGTTGTGATTGATATACGAACCCAGGCTCGGGATAACCCGGATTATGTGATTGGCGTCCAGGACATCGAAAAATGGGAACAGGCTAATGGGCGCATCGCCCAAGGCTCTGTTGTGCTGTTTTATACGGGATGGCAAGCCTTGTGGAACGATCCCAAGCGCTTTATCAATGAAGACGCGAAAGGCCCACACTTTCCCGGTGTGGGCGCTGCTACGACCCAGTTTCTGCTTGAAGAACGCCAAATCGCTGGTGTCGGTATCGATACACATGGCGCTGATCCAGGTCAGGATACGGTTTATGCCACCAACAGCCAGATTCTGGCCAAAGATGGCATTGTCCTGGAGTGCCTGACTAATCTCGATCAGCTACCTGCGAAAGGCACGACACTGGTCATTGGCGTGCTTCGACTCAAAGAGGGGTCGGGTTCTCCTGTTTCCGTAATGGCGTTTGTACCCTGAGCCCATTTCAACTTGAAATTGCATCCACTACCGGAGTACTGGCCTGGAGCTGTCGCCGGTAGTTGGCTGCACGCTGAAGTACTTGGGTCAAGGCCTGGAAGTTTGCCGGTTTGGTCAAAATGTCATTGGCACCGGCGGCCCTGAAACGTTCTATCTCGCTCGAAAAAGCGCTCGCGGTGAACGCAACGATGTAGCACGTATCGCCCAGTGGTAGTTCGCGGATGTTACGGATGGCCGCCAGCCCATCCATAACAGGCATATTGATATCCATGAAAATGATATCTGGAATCGACGTCATGCACTCGTTGATCGCCTCCAGACCATCTGACGCAAGGGCGGGTGTATAACCCAACGCCTGTAACATCGCCAAGGCAACTTTCTGACTAATGGGATGGTTCTCCACCAACAGGATATCGAGCGGGTAATCCCCGGCAAAAGATGAGTCGAAACCAACCGTTGCATGATCGTCCCCGAGGGGGATTTCCGAGACGGAAAAAGGCTCCATGGGGAGTGAGAAGGAAAACGTCGATCCGATACCAGGCTGACTGGTAAAGGATAAAGTCCCCTGTTGCGCCTCGACCAGATTCTTGCAAATTGAAAGACCTAGCCCACTTCCGGTAAAGCGTTGACTGGCTGGCCCTTTGAACTGAACAAAGGGCTTGAACAGGCTGTCTTGCCGCGCCAAAGGGATACCTATGCCGGTATCGCGTATGGAGAACTCGAGTCGGGCTCGAGGGCTGTCACCGCTCGTTTTGACCACGAGCGATACTGTTCCGGTTTCGGTGAACTTGACCGCATTACCCAACAAGTTGATCAGTATCTGGCGAAGGCAATCGGTATCGGTTTTGACCCAGTGCGGTACATCCGGTGATACCTGAGCCTCAATGATGATTGGTTTGCCCTGAGTGTTTTGCCGGATCATTTCAATACTGGATGAAACCAATGCTCTCACTTCGAATACACGAGGCCTCAATTCAAGTTTGCCCGCTTCGATCTTTGCCAGGTCGAGAATGTTGTCGATAAGCGACAGCAGGGTTCGTCCGCTGGTATGAATCGTATTGACCAGAGCGCTTTGCTCGGGATTCAGGGCGGAGCCGGCCAGTAACTCGGTCGCACCGATGACACCGTACATGGGGGTGCGGATTTCATGACTCATGGTGGCTAAAAAACGGGTCTTGGAACGATCCGCGTCTTCGGCGGCATCTTTTGCCTGACTCAATACCTGTTCGTTTATTTGCAGTTGCTGAAGATGAGCACGCATGCGCAATAAGTCGATCACGAACAAAAGACTGAAGGCGAGAAATACCAGAATGGCAAGGATGATATGGTGCAGAGAGTCCTGATTAAGTTGTTGGTTGTAGTTCGCCAACGTCATCTCCGCACCTGCCACATAAACCGTCCCGTCCTGGGATTTCATTGGGACGAAGACGGCGCGAAAGTCTCCCCAGTGATCCGAGTAATCGATCCAGGTGGGCTCGGTACGCTCAAAACTGTCGAGCAGGGCCTGACTGGCATCTGGATAAGGATCGAAAAAGCGTACGTAATTCTGCTCTTGAATCTCTTTTTTCGAGGCGCTGGAGCTGATCAGATAGGCTTCCCCATCGCGTTTGACCACGCTGTAGACAAAGGCGGTGCCCATGGACTCGTTGAATCTGGAAAGCCGCTGAATGGTATCCCAGTCTTGCGCTTCCGTTTTCGACTGTTTGTCGATCAGATTGTCATGGTAGCGGTCGCCGAGGATGGCTGACGCGCCCAGCGCGGCATGCAGCAGCTTGTTATTAATGTTGTCAGTGAGAATTCCCTGAGTCTCGACGTAGAGGTAGTAGATATAGCCACTGACACCTACGATGTAGACCAAAAGTAAAGCCCATGTTTTCCGTCTGAGTTTGAACATTCATCACAGCCTCCATACTGTCAGCCCAAGCATAGATTGAAGACTGGTTGAAAACCATTGTTTATCAGTGAGGAAGTTACTTGACCGAGTAGCCAGTTTTTCTGGGTTTTTGGGAAGGTCGCGATTTTGCGGAAGAGCCCACCATAGTGGAAGTTGGAAGAATTTTGCTCCTATATCAAGAAATTTGCGGGCGAAGTTTTAGCAGCCTCTTGCCAAATGCTCTGTGTATAAAATTGAGGGATGATATTAAACGTCGGATATAAAAATGGGCGACCCTGGAGTCGCCCATTTTTATTGGCTGAATTAAAGCTGGGCCCGTAACCGCCACCCGACCACATCCAGCACGTCGCCCGGAGACAGCTCTCTTCCAACAGTTGAGTGACACAACGAATGCGATATGCGGCCGTGTCCTGCAGCACATCGACAGGCGCTGCGGTGTCGATCGGGAGGGAAGGGATCGTGCAGTCGATGCCGGTAATCGACATGTATCGAGTCATGGTTGAACACTCCCGAGTGTCGGACGCCCCACCGGGTGGGTCGAGGTTGTCCAGCACCCGGTTTACCAACAACTTACCCGGTACAGCCAATTGCTGAATCGATAGCGCCAGGCTGCGGTGCGAGCCTTCGAGTTCACAGGCAAGGTCGGTGTTCAGGACGTTGAGCGAAGCGAGGGTTTCGCAGGCGTGGCTTAGCAGGGTTTCGGTGCGGATGTTGGGGGGAGGGTGACGACGTGGCTGATGGGGTCGAGAGACTCGGGTGGAAACTTTTTCATCGTGAAGCTCCTGAATCAACGGAGCCGCAAAGCGGCATTTGCATGCCTTGATCGTGTTCGGTCTGCCAAAACCGGTCGCTGGGGTTGCAGTGACTGGGGGAGGTTATCTGGGGAGAAGGGGGGGTACAAGTTCATGGATGGTGATGGGAGTTGCGGGAAATGTCCGATGCTTTTGTCAGACGACTCAAAGGGCAGAAAAATGAGTTAGATTTTTTAAGTGAGTACGGGCTTTTTGTCGTTCATATAAACTGAGGGGCCACAAAGTAGCGGGGATTTTGTTGAGAATTCAATTATCGAGCTGCTGTTCGAAGCATGAATCGTGAAAATGTTTTCGCTCTGAGTGATTGTTATATTGAGTTTTTCTTTTGTAGGTATGTTTTTGATCGTCGGGTTGCTGATTTCGCTGCAGTTTAAACAGATGCGGCATGTGTTGAATTCAGCCTTTTTCCACTTTGCGGGAGGGGCGTCCGGGAGTTCTTCGATGTCAAACTCCAGTATTATCGTTGGTCTGTTGTTGTCGATACTTACTGTGAAAAGTTCAACGAGGCCAATCACTACGGAAGTCTTGAAAACCTGGTTGAAAAAAATGCTGCCATCGATATCGTTCCAGAATTTCATTTTTACTCCTTGAAACAGTCAAAAGGGACCACCCCTTAGCCAAGCCAAAAGAGCCAAAAGGGGACGCCCATTTTTGCTTTGAAGCGTTGAGGTGAGTTTCGTTAATTTTTTAGGAGGTTCTCTTGCTGTGATCTGATTTGGATGTTCTTTTGCTACGCTACACCATAGTTATGGTATGCCTTAATATTTGCTATGGTAATCTAAGTGTGACTTTGTAGTTTGAGTCGTGTTGGGTGACGGTTATAGTAGTAGGGCCGCTGAAATTGAAATTTTCTATATTTATTATGTAAGGCTGGAATTCGTACTCGTTATAATCTTTTTTCAGCCATTTCTTAGGGGTGACTGCTTGTTCTACTTGGCTGTATAGTTTTAAGCATGTAGAGTTTCCGTCCAGCATGACGTAAGAAGTGCGCATGCTGGTAGGGGAGTAATCTTCTCCAAAAATAGAAGCTCACTGTTTTTTATTCGATATTGATGATGTCCACATTTTAGATTGCTCAAACACGTAATGATAGCCAAAAGGGGACAAATTTATTTTATGGCATGAAAAATAAATCTGTCCCCTTTTCTCTCGACTCTCCGGGGATTATGATTCTTTTATTTGCGTCTAGCATTTTCTTCTGAAAGGCCAAAATGAGGTGGCTTTTTTTTTTGAGCGCTCGGGCGATCATTTTTCTAGTTTGTTTAAAGCATTGGAAATTGCCTTGTTTAATTCTGTCCAGCTTTTTGCTTTTTCGCTGAAAGCTGGGTGCTCCCAGTCATAGGCTTTAATTAAAGAAACTCTAAATGTGCCGTTTTCACAGAATTCAGGGTACCAACCTATGTCAATAAGTTGATCATGTGGGAAGACGGCTTGGAATAGATCCTCCTTTAAGTCATCAACGATCATCGAAGTGTCAATAAGCTGGTTGAGGTGGGAGATGTCATCAAATGTGACTGTTCCGCCAAGTTCTATAATTTTTTTAGTGTCCATTCAGTTTTTCTTCGCTTTTGTGAGTTTTTTAAATGCTTCTTCGGAAATAGGGTGGCCGTGGATAGTGTTTGCGCTTAGTTCAACCCTCATGAAGCGTGTTTCTTTACCATCGTTGGCGCCAATAGTCTTGCCCATATCAATAACTTTCCAAGGCTTTCCGTTGTTAACATCTTGGCCATTTTTAAATGCATGCCGCTCGAGTGCTTCGATGTCTGTCCCAGGTAAATACCTTGCCGCGCCTCCATTTGCCGTTGATTTAACAACATTTGGCCAGGGGGCCTTGGGGGCTACGTGCTTGTTACCGTGATTCGTCCATTGAACATCAGGTGCTCCTGATGTCCCCTCATTTACCTTGGCCTTACTCGCCGGATCTTCAACCGTTCCAGGCTTGCAGCTCGCTCCCCCCGGACATTCGCTATTCAACCCCAACGGATCCACCCACCCCGTAGGGTTAGGCACGTACTGGTAGTTGTTCAACCCGCCCGCAAGCTTGATCGGATCCGGCGTCAAAAACCGTCCAGTCCCCGGATTGTAGTAGCGATGCCGGTTGTAATGTAAGCCTGTCTCCGCGTCGAAGTACTGACCCTGGAAGCGCAGCGGGTTGTCGACTTCTGCAACGTCGAGGGTGGCGAGGTTGCCGTAGGCCCGGTATTTCGCCGACCACATAATCTCGCCGCTGTAGTCGGTGAGTTCCTGTGGCGTGCCGAGATGATCGAGTTGGTAATAGAAAGGCGTAGCGTTCAGCGGGCCTTCGCCATCGAGCATCGCCAATGGGCGGAAGCTGCCGGGTTCATAAATGTAAGTGCGATAGCGATTGTCGGCGCTTTCAGCGATGAGGCGTTCGCCTTGCCACAAGAATTCGGTGGTTTGACCATCGACGGTTTTGGCGATGCGTCGGCCGAAGGCGTCGTACTTGTAGTTTGCGATGCTGCCGCCGGGCAGGCTGACGCCGATCAGGCGATGTTGGCAGTCGTAGCGATACTCGGTGACGAGTTTCTGCCCGGCGCCACGACGTTCGCGGATCAGGTTGCCGTGGGCGTCGTAGCCATAATGGCGGTCGCCTTGCATCAGCAGGCGGTTGCCTTTGACGTTGGCGAGATTCGCGGTCGGTTGGTCGCCTTGGCCCAGGAGGTTGCCCGCCGGGTCGTGGGCGAAGCTTTCCGGTGTGGTGCCACGGACGTTGATCAGGCGATCGAGCGGATCGTAATGGTAGCTGCGGTTGCCTTTGCGGCTGTCATCGATACCCGCGAGGTTGCCGTTGGCATCGTAGGCGTAGCGGCGACGGAACAGGTTGCGGTCTTGCTGACTGACGGTGTGGGCTTGCAGTCGGCCTTGTTCGTCGTACTGGTATTGGCTGAGCAGCAGGCCTTGTTGGCGCTGTTGTTCGCGACCGGCGCTGAACTGGTGGGTGGTGAGGCGCGAGCCGTTGAGGTCGATGCTGCTCAGGCGTCCGCCGGGTTGGTAGCGGTAGTCGAGTTTACTGCCGTCGGGAAGGCGGCAATGACTCAACTGGCCCAGGTTGTCGTACTCGTAACGTAAAGTGCCCCAGCCTTGGTGTTCGGTGATCAGGCGATCCTGCAGGTCGTATTCGTAGGCGAGGGGCCAGTGGCCGTCGTCGACGTTGACGAGGCGGCCTAGGGC